>LZQR01000035.1_pt1 | contig 36593 bp, 32 predicted proteins | sample 768601 | NCBI WGS metagenome assembly LZQR01 (sample SAMN05207299, study PRJNA324521) | oil field metagenome | isolation source: sample BH-FW-24 from oil reservoir | place: India: Bombay High | collected 2015-12-04
CACGGGGCGCGGCGCTGCGGGTTTGACCGCGATCGGACGCGGCGCCATCCCGGCCGGGCGCGGGCTCAGCGCCACCAGCTTGTCGAGCAATTCCTTGCGATAGGCTTCCGCTCCCGCCACGCGGCCCGCCTCGGGCTTGGGCGCATAGTCGGCCGCGCCCAGCGACAGGGCGCGCATGGTGATCTCGCCGCCCTTCAGGGTCAAAGTGGACGCCATCACCACCTTGGCCTTGGGGCAGGCCTTGAGGATTTGCGGCAGGGCCGTCAGCCCGTCCATGCGCGGCATCTCAATGTCGAGCACCACGATGTCAGGCTGCAGTTCGGCCGCCTTGCGCACGCCGACTTCGCCATCTGAACAGGTCGCTGCAACCTGCAGGCGGGAATCCGCCTCGATCCAGCGCGACACCAGACCGCGCACCACGGCGCTGTCGTCGATGATCAAGACGCTGGGCAGCCCGGATCGGCCCGCAGGGGAAGCAGATACGCTCACTTGGTTCTTCCGATCTAGACCAGGCCGGTTTCGGCGAATTTGCTCTCGATGATGTCGCCGTCAAACGGCTTCATGACATACTCATCCGCACCCGCGCGCAGCGCCTGGGTGATATGGGCCATGTCATTCTCGGTCGTGCAGAACACGACGACAGGCTTTTTGCCGTCGGGCTCTTCGCGCAGCTTGATCAGGAAATCCAGGCCGTTCATCACCGGCATGTTCCAGTCCAGAAGCACCGCCTCGGGCATGTTCTTCTTGCAGTAATCCAGCGCCTGCTGGCCGTCGGCGGCCTCTTCACAGGCAAAGCCAGATCTTCAACGATTTTACGGGCGACTTTCCGGATAACCCGGCTGTCATCCACAACAAGGCAGGTCTTCATAGCCATGCTCCAAGATTAAGCCGCAAGTCCGCCTTGCCAGGCGATCAGGGCTCGGATGTCCAAAACCGCCAACAAATCCTTTTCCAGACGGTGAACGCCCTTGAGCAGAGCGCGCCATTTCGGATCCAGATGGGCCGGGGTGGGTTCAAGCGTATCGGATTTCAGGCGCATGACTTCGCCCACCTGGTCGACCAGGACCCCGAACAGCTCCGTACCTTCTTCTAGTCCCAGGGCCATGACAGCGGCGTCCGGGTCGCGGGGCGGCAGCCCCAGACGGTGGCGTGCATCAACCGCCGTCACGATGCGGCCGCGCAGGTTCAACAGGCCCGCGATTTCTCCCGGCGCACGCGGGACAGACGTCACGTCCTGCGGCGAGAAGACTTCCCGGATCTGTTTAACTTCGACGCCGAACAGCTGGTCGCCAATGCGAACCGTGACGTATTCGAAGCTATCTTCAACAGACATGCCTGCTCTCCTCTAGGCCGCGCTGCGCGCGGCTTGGTCCAGCGCCGCGATCAGGCCGCCACGATCCCCGGCCGGCATGATGGCGACAAAGCCCTCGGTCGACTGGGTGTAATCGTGCTCACCGACGCCCAGTCTAGGCACATTGGTGTAAACACCTTCTTCCTGAAGACGCGCGAGTGCAGCCGGATCCCCGACCAGCACGTCGTATTCCGCGCCCATGGTCGCCGCGTCACGCGCTTCGTGAAGCCCGCCCGCCACGGTGACGTCATAGCCCGCCGCCGCCAGCAGCGGAGCCAGCATGCGCCGGGAGAAGGCGTCGGCCTCAACCAGCAGCACCGCATTGCGGCCCGTGCCGGACTTGCCCTTGCGCTGCGGCGCGCCATTCCAGGCGCGTTGCATGTGCCAGGCGATATCGAGCACTTCGGTCGCCTTGCCCTTGATGATGGCCGAACCGATCACGCCCGGGCGATCTGATCCCATTTCCAGATCGAGGCGCTCTTCCACCACGTCGAGGATCTCGTCCACCGCGACGCCCGCGGAGCGGCCATCCTCGGCGAAGACCAGAACCGGCTGACGCCCCTCGGTGGGGAAGTGATCCATGCCGCCCGCATGCGCCAGAGGCAGCAGGCGTCCGCGATACTGAACCACATAACGTCCGTCGGTCTGTTCGATGGTGTTCGCTTCGAAGTCTTCCAGACGCGTGATGAGGCTGACCGGAACCGCCTTGGGCTCCTCCCCGCCGGCGCGGACCAGCAGCAGGCGCTGGCGGCCATTGGCGCCATGCGCCTCGGACGCGTCCTCGGCGGCCGCATCGCTCTTCTCTTCGTCCTCGGCGGAGGAGGTTTCCTGCGCCAGCCCATTCGGGTCGAGGATCATGATCACCGAGCCGTCGCCCAGAATGGTCGCGCCGGAGAACACATTGATGCTGCGCAGCGGACCCGAGAGCGGCTTGACCACGATCTCCTCGGTGTCGAGCACGTCATCCACCACAAGGCCGATCTTGCGGCCGGCCGCCTCGAGCACGATGACATAACCGGTCATTTCGTCTGCGGAGGTCGGCGGCGCGGTGTTCAGCACTTCGGTCAGCGCAATGACCGGCAGAAGACGGTCGCGCAGGCGGATCATGTTCGCGCCATTCAGCGTCTCGACCGCGATCGAGGAGCCCGCGCCCACCCGCACCAGCTCTCGCACCGACAGTTGCGGCGCGGCGAAGCGCTCCTCGCCCGATTTCACGATGAGGGCGGAGACGATCGCCAGGGTCAGCGGGATCTTGATGGTGAAGGTGGTGCCCTTGCCCTGCTCGGAGAACAGTTCGATGGACCCGCCAATCTGTTCGATATTGGTGCGCACCACGTCCATGCCGACGCCGCGGCCGGACAGGTTGGTGACCGCCGCCGCCGTCGAGAAGCCCGGCGCGAAGATGTAGCGCTGGATCTGCGCTTCACTCATGTTCTCGAGTTCGGCCTCGGTCGCGAGACCCTTCTCGATCACCTTGGCGCGAATCTTTTCGGCGTTCAGCCGCGACCATCATCGATGATCTTCATGATGATGGCGCCGCCTTCGTGATAGGCGGACAGCTTCACCGTGCCCATTTCACTCTTGCCGGCGGCGACGCGCTCATCAGGCGTCTCCAGGCCATGGTCGCAGGAGTTGCGGATCATGTGGGTGAGCGGATCACGGATCAGCTCGAGCACCTGCCGGTCCAGCTCGGTGTCTTCGCCTTCCTGGACGAGGCGGATCTTCTTGCCCAGCTCCTGGCTGACGTCGCGCACGATGCGCGGCAGCTTGCGCCAGGCGTCGCCGACCGGCTGCATGCGGGTCTTCATGACGCCGTCCTGCAGCTCGGCGGTCACCGAGGACAGGCGCTGCAACGGGGTCTTCAGAGCGGAATCGTCGGAATCGCGAACGATCTGGTGCAGCTGGTTGCGGGCCAGAACGAGCTCGGAAACCGTCGTCATGAGGTTCTCGAGCGTATCCACATTCACGCGGATGGTCGCCTGGGAGCGATGGGATTGCTGCAGACCGCCATCATCATTGGCCGGCGCCTTGGCTGCCTTGGGCGCCGCGCTCGCAGCCGCCGGAGCTGGCGCTGACGGTTCTGATTTCACAGGCGCAGCCGCCTGAACCAGGTCTTCCTCTGCGTCGTCATCGGCCTCGAGGTCGTGATCGTGATCATGACCGGCGTCGGTTTCGGCCTCGGCCTCGAACTCGGGCCCCGGGTCGCGAGGAAGGCCGCCTCGAGATCCGCCAGGGAGACCTCGCCGGGGCGAAGCTCGCGACCGAGATCCGCATCATAACCGGAGGGCCCTTCATCGGCTTCGGCGACAATTTCGGGCTCGGGTTCGGGCTCCGGCTCGGGTTCGGGAATGATTTCAGGTTCGGGCGCGGCAGCGGCAGGCGCGCCGGCTTCAGGATCGCCCTTGCCCATGGACAGGGATTCTAGACGATCGATCAGATCGCGGTCTCGCCTTCAGGCTCGACGCCTGTCTGCTCGAGACCATTGGTGATCTCCTTGATCCGATCCAGGGATTTGAGAACCACGGTCACGGCGTTGGAGTCCGCAACCATGTCGCCGTCCCGGAACTTGCCCAGAAGCGTCTCACCTGCGTGAGCAATCGCTTCCAGCCGTTCCAGGCCGAGGAATCCGCACGTCCCCTTGATGGTGTGAAGCAGCCGGAAAATATTATCCAGCGTCGCACGATCCGTCGGATCCGCCTCAAACTTTACAAGCTCAACGTCAATGACGTCGAGGCTCTCCGACGTCTCTGCGAGGAACTCGCCGATCAATTCATCCATGGTCAGCCCCGGTGTTACAAAGCGGCTTTGTCACCAACACTGTCACGGGCAGAGTTAACGCAAGGTTGGGAACCTGCGCATTCCGTCAAAAGATGTAAGGGATTATTCAGCAGCCTTGATCTGGCTGCCTTCCGGACCAATGAGAGCGGCCAGCTCGACCCGGTCTCCGTCCAGCCGGGCTTCCGCCCGACCACCACTTTCGCGTGCAATCAGCCCGGCATAATAGGGCTGCACGGAACGGCCATCGTAACCATCCTCGGGACGCTCGCCGCGAATGGCTTTCTGATACGCTTCGTCCAGACGCAAACGCATGCCCTTGGCCGCCACCCGCAAGCGCGCGCCGCCATCGGAGCTGGCGCTGGCCTCAATGATGACATCGCCGCCGCGCGGCAGGCTGTCCACGCCGATCCAGATCAGATTCAAGAGCACACGGGCCGCCGTCTTGCTGATGGCGCCGCCATCCGAAGGCCAGACCAGATCAGGACGGGAATCCTCGAACATCGGCTCGGCCAGGGACTTGATCTCGGACAGGCTGACCTCGCCTCCCCGTGAGCCGGCGGCGCCGAAACAGACGCGCGCATATTCCAGCTTGGCCCGGATCTGCTTGGCGCCGGTCCGCAGCAGGGCGATGGCGTCATCGCGCATGTCCAGGGCGCTTTCATCGTCCAGAACGGACAGGGCCGCGCCCATGGCGCTGGTCGGTCCCGCAATGTCGTGACAGACGCGGGAGGACAGCAGGGCTGCGAGTTCGGCGGCGGTGGGGGCGGTCTCTGTGCTCATGATCAGTATGCTTAATGCGATTCTCGACTGGAAAAGGGTTAACGGCCTGCGTGAAACTCACACATCGTCATCGAGATCGTCATGTCCGCTGCGGCTGGAATGAAACACCAGCATCATCAGGCCGATGCCCAGCGCCGTCGTGAACACGACTCCCAGAAAGAGCGCCAGCCAACCGTGCCAGCTCATGGAAAAGGCGATCTCGCCGCCATCCATGCTGGTCCAGACAGACACGGACACCCAGACCGAAGCCGCCAGCAGCGCGCCCATCACCACGATGGCCACAAAAATACCCTTCATGGACAATCCCTTCCCTGATACGGGCTCCACATCAAACCGCGCAGCATCTTTGCATCCTGTTAAGCGATGCGCCCTAAATCGAAATATATGGGTAACCCTTAGCCCGGATTTACGACGGGCGCCCTGCCGGACTGGAACGAAGATTGCAGTAAACGGCACTTCCAGATGCGTTTCAGGCGCGCTAGCATTCCCCCGCTGGTGGGGAGCAATGAGGGATAATCTGCGTACATGTCCGGATTTGATGTGCACTTGGCCGACGCCCGGCGTTCACGCTCTTTAGTCTTCTTCATCGCAGTCGGGGCCGCCCTGTTGCTGACGGTCGGGTTCCTGATCAGTCGCGACCAGAGCGATCCGCGTCTGATGGCGCAAGCCCAGACCGAGATGGCGGATGATGACGCGACCGAAATGTCTGCGGAGTCCGCAGATGCTGATGATGCCGCCGTCTCCCCGCTCGAAGCGCTTGACGCGGCGCCCCAGTCTTCGGTGTTGACCGAGCATGCCCTGTTCACCAATCCGAACAAGCGCCCGGCCGTGCACAGCGTGGACGTGACCGTGCGCCGCGGCCAGACCTTCGCCAGCGTTTTGTCGGATGCCGGCGCGGACCGCGTTGACGCCGCCCGCGCGATCAATGCGCTTGATCCGCTCTACGCCGCGCGCCTTCTGCGCGCCGGGCAGGATCTGACGCTCTATTTTGAAACGCCCGCGCCCTATGAGATCCAGCATGCCTTCAACACCGAAGAAGGATCCGTCTCCACCACGCGGCTTGCAGGCTTCTCCTTTCGTCCCGATCAGGAACGCACGCTGACGGTGTCACGGGACGGCCAGGGCCAGTTCCACGCCCGTGAAGCCACCGCCAGCCTGCGCCGCGAAGTCGTGCGCGTCACTGGCGAGGTCAGCTCCAGCCTCTATCTGTCCGCCATCGAGCTGGGCGCGACCGACCGCGTCGTCTTCGAACTGGCCAATATCCTGGCTTCGCCGTCGACTTCCGCACTGTCCAGCCGGGCGACCCGTTCGATGTGGTGTTCGAGCGTTTCGTGAACAGCCGTGGCGAAACCGTGCGCACCGGCGACATCCTCTATGTGGTGTTCGACGGTCGCGGCGATCCGCTGGAATACTTCCGCTATGAAATGGATGACGCGAAGTCGGCTATTACACCGGCGAAGGCGAAAGCGCCCAGCGCCTGCTGATGCGCATGCCCATCAACGGCGCCCGCATCTCCTCGTCCTTCGGCATGCGCTTCCACCCGGTCCTCAATCGCAACCGGCCTCATAACGGCACGGACTTCGCCGCGCCGCGCGGCACGCCGGTGATGGCCGCCGGCGCAGGCATTGTCGAGCGCGCCAACCGCTTTGGGTCCTTCGGCAATTATGTCCGTATCCGCCACGCCAACGGTTATCAGACCGCCTATGCGCACCTTCAGGCTTCGCCAGCGGCGTGCGCGCCGGCACGCGGGTCCAGCAAGGCCAGATCATCGCCTATGTGGGCACCACCGGTCGCTCCACCGGCCCGCACCTTCATTACGAAGTGCACCTGAACGGCAATCCGACCAATCCGATGAGCCTGGATCTTCCGACCGGTCGCCGACTGGAAGCCGATGAGCTGGATGATTTCACCCGCGCGCGCGATGAATTGCTCCAGATCCGCGACAATGCTCCGCCGGCGCTGGACGTCCGCGAGGATGGCGGCGCCATCCTGACCGCGGACAATGCCGGCGACGCGTAAGCGTCAGGCGCTGCGTTTCAAGCGATAGCTGAGAAAGGCCAGAACGTCCCGCGCGGCTTCCAGCGTGGGCTGGCCGTCTTCGGCGATCAGATCCTTGGTCAGAACGGCATGGGGAAAGGGATTGCCCTGAGGGTTCTTGGCCGCGTCAGGCAGGACCCGCGTCTCGAGGCGGTCGCCCAGCAAATCCTCAAGCGCGGCGAACCGCGCCGCCTTGCATGACGGGTCCCCGTCAAAACGCAAGGCCATCACTTCCAAATTCTCGCGCTGTGACAGAGCCTCCGCCTCGTCCGGATCAAGATGGATCGAACCCGCCGCATTGAACGGCAGGGCGGGCTCGCACGCGACCGCTGCAATGACGCTCGGCTCCACCGCCACCGACCAGGCGAAATTGCCCGTGAGACAAAGCCCGACGCGCCCACACCCGGCCCGCCGCACTCTTCATGCACCTCACGCGCCAGGGTGCGCAGCCAGTCTGAAATGGGTGAGCCGCCTGATTTGGCGAAGAGACGGATTTCCCGGCTGACGCAGGCGCGCGCCATGCCGCCCACCTTGCCGTGGATCTCCACCAGCTCTTCATGCGGCGTGCCGGCGGCGTCATAAAGCGCTGGGGCGTAGACCCTGAACCCGGCGGCCACGATCCAGTTCGCGAGCCTCCAGAACTCCGGCACGAAGCCGGGCAGCTCATGCATCAGGATGATGCCCGGCCCCTCTCCTTTCACCAGAACAGGATGCGCCATGCCCTGGGCTTCCCAGTCAAACACCGTGGCGAAGGGCGTACGGTCATCCTGCGCCAGTATATCGGAGTAGAGCGCCTGTCGGCTCTCGGATTCAAACTGCGCCATCCAGTGTCCCTCAAGTTCAGGGTCCCGCTGCGACCAGCATGACCGCATTTGCGTCAGTCAGACAGTCCTCATTTTCCGCCAAGGACGAGCTTCAGCTTGACCCCGCGGTCAGCCAGGCGTATCTGCAGCGCCCTGAGCTGGAAGCGCTCGCCGTCCGCAGGATTTCGATCCCTGGTGAAGTCTTCCCTTTGATCTTGTGTCAGTCGTGCAGCTTTCAGGCGGCGCGGCGGCAATGCGGGCCCCGCCGGTATTCAGGCCGCCTTCATGAAAGGCGCACACCATGAGACCCAAACCCTGCCCGATATCGCTGAGCTGAAAGCTCAGGCCAAACGCCTGCGCGCGGCGCTGGTGGATGACGGCGATTTTATCACCCATTCTGAATCCCTTGAGCTTCTGGCGAAGCAATACGGCTTTCGGGACTGGAACACGCTCCACGCCCGCGCAGGCAATCGCCCGAGCGAACCCTATCGCGTGGGCGACCAGCGTTCAGGCGCCTATCTCGGCCAGTCCTTCACCGGCGAAATCGTGTCGGTCAAACGCCTCGCAAACGGCGCGCTCTACCAGGTCAGCTTCGACTTTGACGAGCCGGTGGATGTGGTGCGGTTCGACAGCTTCTCGGCGTTCAGAAAACGCGTCAGCGTAACGCTTGACCGTGATGGCGTGTCGCCAGACCGGACGTCCGACGGCCAGCCTCACGTAAGATTGCGGGCGGTCTAGCGCGCGTACGCCTTCACAAAAAGCGTGATTGCATTGTCGATCACGGCAGCCTGCGGCAAGGGCTCTGCGCCCAGCATGACCGGCCAGAAGACGGGCTCTTTCACGAGTCCCATGAACTGGCGGGCGGCGAGCGCAGAGTCCATGTCCGGGCTCAGAACGCCGCGTGCTTTTTCCGCTTCCAGACGTGTCACCAGCACCTGGGTGGCGGGCATCTTGCCCGCCTCCAGCACCGCACGGGCGAACTCGGGCTGCACCACCGCCTCACTGATGACGAGACGCAGAAAGCCCTTCATCTTCTCCTCAGACAACGCATCAAGCACGCCGGATGCGAAGCCTTCCAGAAACGCTGTCAGATCGAGATCATCAGGAAGCTCGGACAGACGCGTCCTTAATCCTTCATAGAGACGCGCCGCGACAGCGCCGACCAGATCCGCCTTGGAGGGAAAGCGGGCGTAGAGCGTGCGCTTTGAGGCGCGCGCGGCCTTGGCCACCGCCTCCATGCTTACGCCGTTCACGCCCTGCGCCACAAAAAGCGATTCAGCCGCGTCCAGAAGGCGCGCCGTTACCTCGTCCCTCGACGACGGATCGGTTTTTCCGGTTCCGGACTTGAAGCGGTCATCCTGAAGACCCATTGTAAACGGTACGGTACCGTACCATGCTTTTCTTCTATTGAGGTCTACCATGAAAACTCTGACTCTCACCGGCTTGTCGACACCTGTCGCAAGGCTCGGACTGGGCTGTATGGGAATGAGCGAATTCTACGGCTCGTCTGATGACGCCCAATCCTTGAAAGTCATGGCGCGCGCGGTGGAGCTGGACGTGACGCTGTTTGACACCGCTGACATGTATGGCGAGGGGCGCAATGAAGAACTCGTCGGGCAGTTTCTGAAAACCCGCCGGGACGCCGTCACCCTCGCCACCAAATGCGGCATCATTCGCAACAACGAGCCTGCCGCCCGCTCCATCGACACCTCGCCGGACTACATCAAGGCGGCCTGCGACGCTTCGCTCAAACGCCTCGGCGTGGAGGTGATCGACCTGTACTATCTGCACCGCCTGGATGGCGTGACCCCGATTGAGGACTCTATGGGCGCCCTCGCCGATCTCGCCAAGGCCGGCAAGATCCGGGCGGCGGGCCTGAGTGAAGTGAGCGCCAGCACGCTCAGACGCGCCCATGCCGTCTTTCCGGTTAGCGCCCTGCAATCGGAATACTCGCTGACCACCCGCGACCCTGAAACAAACGGCGCGCTTGAGGCCTGCCGTGAGATTGGCGCGGCCTTTGTGGCCTATTCCCCGCTGGGGCGTGGTCTTCTGGCCGGGGCCTTCCGCAGCCGGATGATCTTGAGGACGGCGATCTGCGCAAGATGGCCTACTTCCCGCGCTTTCAGGGCGACAATCTCGCCGCCAATGTGGCGCTGGCGGACCTCATCGCGCAGATGGCGTCAGACCGCGGCGTCACTCCAGCCCAGCTGCGCTCGCCTGGCTCTTGTCAAAAGACGGCGTCCTCCCCATTCCGGGCACGCGCAAGATCAAGCGGCTGGAAGAGAACGCAGGGCGCTCGAGATCAATCTGAGCGCGGCCGACATCCAGGCGCTGGAAGCGGCGACGCCGCCAGACGCGGTCAAAGGCACGCGCTATGCCGAGGGCGGCATGGCCGTCCTGTCGCGCTAATTCACACGCAAAACGGGGCGGAGCCAGCGGCTCCGCCCCGTTTCACACAAGCCCCGCCCTCCGGGCAGAAGACTTACTGGATGACTGCGGCCTTGGGCGGCTGGGCGTTGCGGCTCACGGCCTTGCCGTTCACCGTCAGCGCGCCGCCTTCGGTCGAGACCTTCAGCGTTTCACCGTCCTGCAGGCTACCCTCCAGGATCAGCCGCGCCAGCGGGTCCTGCAGCTCTTTCTGGATCACGCGCTTCAGAGGACGCGCGCCATAGGCGGGGTCATACCCCTTGGTCGCGAGCCACTGACGCGCGCTCTCATCAAGCTCCAGCGTCATCCGGCGATCCGCCAGGAGCTTCTCAAGTCGCTTGAGCTGGATGTCGACAATGGCGCCCATATGCTGCTCCTCGAGACGACGGAACAGAATGATCTCGTCGATCCGGTTGAGGAATTCGGGCCGGAACGAAGACCGCACCACATCCATGACCTGATCGCGCGCCGCCTCCACATCACCGGCCAGCAGGAACTCGGACCCGAGGTTCGAGGTCATGATCAGGATGGTGTTGCGGAAGTCGACCGTGCGGCCCTGACCATCGGTCAGACGTCCATCATCGAGCACCTGCAAGAGCACGTTGAAGACGTCCGGGTGCGCTTTCTCGACCTCGTCGAACAGCACGACCTGATAGGGCCGACGCCGCACGCTTTCGGTCAGCGCCCCGCCCTCTTCATAGCCGACATAGCCCGGAGGCGCGCCGATGAGGCGGGCGACGGAGTGCTTCTCCATGTATTCGGACATGTCCATGCGGGTGACCGCGGTTTCGTCGTCAAACAGGAACTCCGCCAAGGCCTTGGTCAGCTCGGTCTTGCCCACGCCCGTCGGGCCGAGGAACAGGAAGGAGCCGATGGGACGGCTGGGATCTTTCAGGCCCGCACGCGAACGGCGCACGGCGTCAGAGACCGCTTCAAGCGCCTCTTCCTGGCCGACGACCCGCTTGCGCAGGCCCTCTTCCATAGCCAGAAGCTTCTCGCGCTCGCCTTCAAGCATCTTGTCGACGGGTACGCCGGTCCAGCGGCTGACCACAGCCGCGATCTGCTCTTCATCCACGACCTCTTTGACGAGGGCGGAAGAGTCATTCGCGGCGCCGTCAGCGGCGTCTTCAGCCTCTTTCAGCTGCTTTTCGATCTGAGGGATCTGGCCGTATTTCAGCTCGGACGCCTTGCCGAGATCGCCGCGGCGTTCCGCATCGGCGAGTTCGGCGCGCAGGCGATCCAGCCGCTCCTTGAGTTCGGTCGAGGAGGCGAGCTTGTCCTTCTCCGCACGCCAGGCGGCGGTCAGCTCGGCCGACCGGCCTTCAAGCTCGGACAATTCCTTGTTCAGGCTTTCCAGACGCTTCTTGGACGCCTCGTCTCCCTCTTTCTTGAGCGCTTCAGCCTCAATCTTCAGCTGGATGATCCGGCGGTCGAGCTCATCAAGCTCTTCGGGCTTGGAATCCACCTGCATGCGCAAGCGGGCCGACGCCTCGTCCATCAGGTCGATCGCCTTGTCGGGCAGGAAGCGGTCGGTGATGTAACGGTTCGACAGGGTCGCCGCCGCCACGATGGCGCCGTCCGCGATGCGCACCCCGTGGTGCACTTCGTATTTCTCCTTCAGACCGCGAAGGATGGAGATGGTGTCCTCCACCGTCGGCTCTTCAACGAAGACCGGCTGGAAGCGCCGCGCCAGGGCGGCGTCCTTCTCCACATGCTTGCGGTATTCATCGAGCGTCGTCGCGCCCACACAGTGCAGCTCACCGCGCGCCAGAGCCGGCTTGAGCAGATTGGACGCATCCATCGCGCCATCGGTCTTGCCCGCGCCGACCAGCGTATGCATCTCGTCGATGAAGAGGATGATGTTGCCGCCAGCCGCTTCGACTTCGTTCAGCACCGATTTCAGGCGCTCCTCGAACTCGCCGCGATACTTCGCGCCAGCAATGAGAGAGCCCATATCGAGCGCGAGGAGGCGTTTGCCTTTGAGGCTTTCCGGCACGTCGCCATTGACGATGCGCAGGGCCAAGCCCTCTGCAATCGCGGTTTTACCTACGCCCGGCTCACCGATCAGCACCGGATTGTTCTTGGTCCGGCGCGACAGCACCTGAACCGCACGGCGGATCTCCTCGTCCCGGCCAATCACCGGATCAAGCTTGCCTTCCCGCGCCACCTCGGTGAGGTCGCGTGCGTATTTCTTCAGCGCCTCATAGCTGTCCTCGGCGGACTGGCTGTCGGCGGTGCGGCCCTGACGCAGGTCATTGACGGCGGTGTTGAGCGCCTGCGGCGTCACGCCCGCCTGCTTGAGGATTTCCTCGGCCTTCTGGCCCTTCACCAGGACCAGGCCCTGCAGGATGCGCTCGGCGGTGATGTACTCATCACCCGCCTTCTTGGCGGCTTCCTCGGCGGTGGTGAACACCTCGGCGGTCTTCGGCGCCAGATACAGCTGGCCCGTCGCGCTCTCCACTTTCGGAAGCGCGGTCAGAGCCCGCTCGGTCAGGTCAGCAGCCACGTCGGGACGACCGCCCGCCGCCTTGATCAGATTGACCGTCAGCTTCTGGTCGTCATCCAGGAGCGCCTTCAGAAGGTGCTCGGGCGAAAAGTGCTGGTTCTTGTTCTTGAGCGCCAGACCCTGCGCGCCTTGCAGCACGGTTCGGGCCCGGTCGGTGAATTTTTCAAAGTCCATAGTCATGTCTCCTGAGGTTCAGCGAGACAGGCGGGGTCGGCGACCTTCTTGGAAGCATCCCCATACCGCCCTGTCAGAGTTCGAAGTAGGTGTTGCATATCCGGCACACAAGAGGCTGTGCACGGAAAAGACGAACGGTCGCAGGGAGAAGGGGGAGGCCAAACAAAAAAGGCGGCGCAGTCGCCTGCGCCGCCTTCAATAGGAATGCCCCGGCCCTTACGCGATTTTCTCGGCGATATAGGGCGGCAGGGCGAAGCTGCCCTTGTGGATCTCGGGGCTGTAATACTTGGTCTTGATGTCGAGTTCAGCGAAACGCGTGCGGATCGTCTCAATGTCCGGATCAAACGTCGCGTCGTTATCGGTGGCAAAGCCCAGCGCCATGAAGCCGCCCGAGAAGGCCGGCACGCAGATCAGGTAAAAGCCCGAATGCTTGAACAGCGATTTGAAGCTGTCAGAGGTGGATTTCACCGGCTCAGGGTGGATCGCGGCGAGACCGGACTGGGTGACGATGACCCCGCCCTCATTCAGCAGCTTGGAGCAGGCGGTGTAGAATTCACGGGTGAACAGCACCGCGCTCGGCCCGACCGGGTCAGAGGAGTCGATCAGGATGAGGTCGAATTTGTCCGAGGTCTCCTCGACATATTTCGAGCCATCAGCGATCACCACATTGACGCGCGGATCATCGAACGAGCCCTGGGACACGTCCGGGAACCATTTTTTGGAGAACTCGATCACGTCCGGGTCGATCTCCACGAGGGTGATCGATTCAACGCCCTTGTGCTTGAGCATTTCGCGCATGGCGCCGCCATCGCCGCCGCCCACGATCAGCACACGCTTGACCACGCCGTGCGACAGGAGCGGCACGTGGGAGACCATCTCGTGATAGATGAACTCGTCCGCCATGGAGACCTGCACCAGACCGTCAATCGCCAGCACGCGACCGTTCTCGTTGTTTTCGAACACGATCAGGTCCTGAACGTCAGAGGCTTCGGCATAGAGCAGATTGTCGATGCGCAGGCCATTGCCGATCCCCTCGCTCAGGGATTCCCGGAACCACAGATCGCCATTGGCGTCGCGATAGGTGTGCTTGGGCGTATCGGTCATGAAACTCTCCTGAAGGCGCGTGCAGGAACGCTGATGGCGGATCGCGGGTTTACTCGCGTCCGCGTCGCTTGAAGGCAAGGGAAAATGTGAAAAGGAGCGGTTCTTGGCAGAACCGCTCCCTGTCCGTCAGCCCTGTGGGCGAAAAGCGCTTACGCGCCCTCGCCGCGCAGGATTTCGGTGACGCGCACCTCAGCGGCCTCGAAGGCCTCCTTGAGGATCGCGACCGCCTTGATCGGCTGGGCGTCGCCGCACATGAACACGTCGAACGCCGCATAGTCGCGCTCGGGCCAGGTGTGGGTCGAGATATGACTTTCCGCCAGCACCGCCACGCCGGACACGCCGCCATTGGGCTCGAACACGTGCGTGTGGATGTGCAACAGCGTCGCGCCGCAGGCTTTCACGCAATCGCGGAACGCCTGCTGGATGCGATCTTCATCGGTCAGGTGACGCGCGCCCATCAGGTCGATGATCAGGTGACGGCCCGCCACCTGCTTGCCGTCGACCATGATGAAGTGGTCGAGATCGTCCTTGGCTTTGGCGTCAACCGGCTCGAACGCGGTGTCGAATTGCGGGTTGTCCGCCAGGGTCAGTCCATCCATGAGAGGTCCTTCCGTGTGGGAACGCGGCGCTCGGCCGCGCTCACTCCCGTTTGTTCTTGTTAGAAAGCGTCGTTGAAAAGGTCGGCGAACCGACGACGGGGGCGCGATTTCCACGCGCCGCGATGGAAGACGTCAGAGACGATCACCGGCGCCACCGTGGTGGCTTCGGCATAGACCATCTGCTCGAGCGCCACGTCCACCTTGCCCCAGGAGCAGGCCTCCTTCAGGGTCGAGGACGAGCAGGCGCCGTCGCGCACGTCAGCCACGGTGATCTGCACCGCATATTTGTGCATTTCCACGTCTTCGTGGCCGAGGATCTCGGCGCAGACAACGGTGTCCTGCGCGAAGTTCTTCGGCACGCCGCCGCCCACCATGAACAGGCCGGTCGAGCCCGCCTTGATCTTGATGTCGGTCAGTTCGCGGAAATCAGCCACGGAGTCGATGGACACATAGCCCTCGCCCGCCTTGATGCGCTTGACCTGGTGCTTGACGAGACCGAAGCCCGCCGAGCAATCGGAAAACGCCGGCACGAAGATCGGCACGCCATGGCGATAGCACTCTTCGATCAGAGAGCCTTCCTTCTTGGCGTTGCCGTCCGCGAGCCATTTGCCCATCGCCTTGATGAAGGCGCGCGAGCTGATCGGACCGGCGGGAAGGCTGTCAGCGATGTCGCCAATGATATGGTCGCATGCCTGCAGGTCTTCCTCGTCGATATAGGTGTCGTAGATGCGGTCGATATAGAGATCGCGCAGCACCCGGTCGTCGGGGACTTCCTTGGCCTGATAGTGCTTGAAGCCCAGCGCCTCGAAGAAATCCATGTCCACGATGGACGCGCCCGTGGCGACCACGGCGTCGACCATGTTGTTGCGGATCATATCGCGCCACACATGCATGCAGCCGCCCGCCGAGGTCGAGCCTGCGAGCGTCAGGATGACGGCGCAGTCCTTGTCCTCTTGGGACGCCTGCAGGATGCGCGCGGCGCGGGCCGCGTCGCGGGAGGTGAAGCTCATCTTCTCCCAGGCATCGATGATCACACGACCGTCAAAGCTGGAAATATCGATGTGTTCGACCGGGCTGGAGAGCAGCTCGGCCTTGCGGTTTGAGGTGTCAGTCATCCTCAACGCCTTTTCATAATACGGTTACGACGGCGCCGGTTGAGGCGCGAGAAGGACACCACACGTCCGGAAACGTCTTCAGCAGCCGCCGCCGGCTGATCGGCCACAGGCCGGTCATAGACGGACGCCCAGGGGAAGTCGGAGACCGTCTCGGTCTCCACTTCGCCGAAGCCGTTGAACCGGGTGGCCATGGCCACGCCGTATGCGCCCAGCATTGCGAACTCGATCACGTCGCCTTCAGACAGATCCACCGGCAGTTCAACCGGTGCGGAGACAGCGTCAATGGCGTCGCATGTCGGCCCGTACAGGCGGAAGCCGGCGGTCTGACCGCTGGGTTCGCCCTTGGCCCGGTGCACACGGATCGGATAGGGCCACTTCATGTGGACCAGATCGAACAGCGTGCCGTAAGCGCCGTCATTGAGATAAACCTGATCGCCCTTGACCAGCTCGACGCGGGTCAGGATCGAGGTGGATTCCGCGCACAGCGCCCGGCCAGGCTCACACCACAGATCGGCGTTCTCGAGAACCATCATCTCCTCGAACGCATTCTCGATGGCGGCCACATACTCAGACAGCGGCGGCGGGGTCATGCCCGGATAGGCCACGGGGAAGCCGCCGCCCACGTCCACGATGTCGACGGTGACGGCCGCACGCTTGATCAGGCGGGACACGTCCAGCATGGCCCCCCGATAAGCGCTCGGCGCCATGCACTGGCTGCCCACATGGAAGCTCACGCCCAGCTCGTCCGCATAGACGCGGGCGCGCTGGATCAGCTCCACGCGTCGTCCTCGGACGCGCCGAACTTGCCCGCCAGCGGCAGGGTCGCGCCGTCATTGGAGACCGCGATCCGCACCACCAGGGTCAGGTCCTTGGCGTAACCGGTTTCAACGAGAATCTTCTCGAGCTCGGCTTCACAGTCGAGCACGAAGATCCGCACACCGTAATCGAAATAGGCCTTGTTGATGGCGCGCCGGCTTTTCACCGGATGCATGAACGCCATCGTCGCATCCGGACACCGGGATGCGATAAGCTCAACTTCATTCAGCGACGCCACATCGAACCAGCGCATGCCAGCGGCATACAAGGTGTCGATCACCCACGCGGACGGGTTGGACTTGACCGCGTAGAGAACTTCGCCGGGAAAATTGTTCTGGAACCAGGATGCCGCAATCGTCAGTCGATCGGGCCGCGCGCAGGCGACCGGGCCTTCGACAGGCCGAGAGCGGACCAGGTCCAGGGGCGTATGGTAATGAGACAACTCACGGAACCCCCTGCTTGTTGTTAACCCAATCCGGCATCGAGCGCGTCGCCTCCGCCGGGACGGCGCGAATTAGTACCTGTGACCTTCCATGTAAAGCCGAAAATACGCGCGCCTGTCATTTTTTTTTTTTTTTTCGGGCTCCGAATTCTTTGACCGGCTCATCAGAACATCGATCCGCCTCAAAAAAAGTTTTGCATATGACGTCCCGTCCCCGGAAACCGGCCCGAATGCCTTTGCGCCAAAGGCGATCTGGCAATTAAGTCACGCGCCTGTCATACAAATGACGTGCTCGTCGCGTTAAAAGACACAACGCTGTCCGCATCTGAAAGTTCCAGGAGAACTCGCATGGCCTATCTGCGCGCCGACCATGGTTTCATCGCTCTGGCGATGCTGGCCCTCGCTGCGTGCGGCGAACCGCGTGAGGAGATTGTCCTGCTCGACGAACCCGCCGAGACGGTCGAACCCGCCGCCCAGACTTCAGCGAATCTTGGCGCAGGGGTTGGCGGGCGCGAGGGCCTGCGCATGGTGGGCTCCTCCACCGTGTTTCCCTTCGCCACCGCGGTCGCAGAGAATTTTGGCGCCAAGAGCGCTTTCCCGACCCCGGTGGTGGAATCAACCGGCACGGGCGGGGGCATGAACCTGTTCTGCGCCGGCGTGGGGCTGGGCTTTCCCGATCTCACCGGAGCGTCGCGCCCCATCAAGGCGACCGAGTACCAGCTGTGCCAGGACAATGGCGTTGTGGCCATCACCGAAATCCCGATCGGATATGACGGGATCGTCCTGGGCAATTCCGTGGTTTCGGACGCCATGGACATCGAGCGCGTTCAGCTTTTCCTGGCCCTGGTCGCTGAAACCCCGATGCCGGTGGACGCCGAGGGCCGTCCCTTGTTTGACGGGCGGGGCGAGATCAGCGAAGGCCGAAGCTATGGCGAGATCGCCGGGTTTTCCTGTGATTCCTTCATTACCAACCCGTTCCAGCGCTGGTCCGACATTTCAGCCGAATTGCCGTCTCAACGCATCGAGGTGTTTGGACCGCCGCCCACCTCGGGGACGCGAGACGCTTTTGTCGAACTCGACATGATCGAGGGCGCCCAGCATGTGCCCTGTCTGGATGAGCTTAGCGACACGGATGCGCACATGTTCGAACGCCTGGCCTCGCGCATTCGCGAGGATGGCGCGTGGGTGGACGCAGGCGAGAACGACAACACGATCGTACAGACTCTCGCGAACTCCCCCTCCGCCTTCGGGATTTTCGGCTATTCCTTCCTCGAGCAGAATGGCGACCGCATCCAGGCCGCGCGCATCGACGGGATCGAACCGACCTATGAGAACATCTCCAACGGCGTCTATCCCGGCTCGCGTTCCTTGTTCGTGTACGTCAAGAACCAGCATGACGGCGTTGCGCCGGGCCTGCAGGCTTCGTGGAGGAGCTGACCAGCGAGGATGCGTGGGGTCCGTTCGGCTATCTGGCGGAACGCGGACTGATCGCGCTGCCCGAAGCCCGCCGCCAGCAAGCCGCCGAAGAGGCGCGCGCGCTCACCCCGATGCAGATGCCCGGCTAGCTCCAGAAGCGCCCTCAGACCGGAGCGCGACGAACTTGCGTTTTGGCAAGGCGGGAATGCGTTCGCGTGGCCTCGCCAAGCCCCTCCGCTCGTGTTAGGCCGCAAATGCAACGCATCGTTTCATCTGGGGACTGCACATGGACGCGCTGGATCTGAGCCTCATGACGGCTTCGCTCGTCACGTTTTTCGTCGTGATCGACCCGATAGGCGTGGCGCCGATTTTCGCGAGCCTGACCGAAGGCTCCACCAACGCGCACCGGCGCGTGATGGCCATCAAATCCGTGCTGATCGCGACCGCTGTCCTGTTCGGCTTCGCCTATCTCGGCGAATGGCTGCTCGACGCTCTGCATGTCAGTCTCGACGCCTTCCGCGCTGCGGGCGGCGTGCTGCTGTTCATGCTGGCGCTCGACATGATCTTCGAGACGCGCTCCAAGCGTCGCGAGGAACGCGCCGAGGCCCTGAACGAAGCTGATGAGGAAATTCCCGGCACGCATGAGGACATTTCCGTCTTCCCCATGGCCATCCCGATGCTGGCCGGTCCCGGCGCGATCGCCTCGATCATGCTGTTCATGAACGAGGCTGAAGGTCTGGGCGGGCAATTGATGGTGTTCGTCGGCATGGGCGCGAACCTGCTGCTCTGCCTCGTGTTGTTCCTGGCCGTGGGCGCGATCATGAAACTGATCGGCGACACGCTGGCCGCCATGATCACGCGCATTCTGGGCGTCATCCTGGCGGCTCTGGCCGCCCAGTTCATCTTTGACGGCATTCAGGGCGCGCTTCTGGCGAGCTAGACGCGCGGCCCTTACCAAATATTAGCCGGATCGAGCCATACTCGCGCCGTAATGGTGTGGGAGCGTCCGACCGTGTCGTTTCGTCTGATCATACTCGCCATGGCGGCTTTCATCGCCCTGGGCGGCCTGCTGGCCGGCGCGCTTAGCCTTATGGGCGGCGCGATCGATCAGGCCGTGGCCTTCACCTGGCCGGGGCTTGCGGGCGCTGTGGCGCTCGCCCTGATGGTCCCGGGACGCCCGGCGAAATAAAACGCCCTAGCCGCGATCCTTCCAGACAATCCGGTACAGATCAAAGCGACGGTCACGCAGATTGCGGACCGTGCCTGACCGGCGCGCCTGCACGAGATCATCAAGGTGCAGGTCCGCCACCGCGATCGTCTCCACATTCTCGCTGGTCTCAGCCGCGATGCCGTCGCGGGCGAAGGGGAAGTCGCACGGGGTCAGGATGGCGCTCTGGGCGTAGTTGATATCCATGTTCTCAACGCCGGGCAGATTGCCCACATTGCCCGCTGTGACCACATAGAGCTGGTTCTCGATGGCGCGCGCATGGGCGCAATAGCGCACCCGCAAATGCCCGCCCCGGTCATCGGTGGCGTAGGGGGCGAAGATGATCTTCGCGCCTTCATCGGCCAGACGACGGGCCAGTTCGGGGAATTCGGTGTCATAGCAGATCAGCACGCCCACCGGCCCGCAATCGGTGGGGATGGTGGCGACCGCATCGCCGCCCTTGATGTTCCACCAATAGCGTTCATTCGGCGTGGGGTGGATCTTCTCCTGGGCATGAACGGAGCCGTCGCGCAGGAAGACATAGGCGACGTTCTGGATGTCGCCGTCATCGGTGCGCGTGGGGTGCGAGCCGCCCACAATGTTGATGTTGTAGCGCACCGCCAGCGTGCTCATCAGCTCGATGAAGCGCGGGGTGTGCCGCGACAGCGCCGCAATGCTCTCCTCAGGCGTCAGCTTGCGCTTTTCCAGCGCCAGCAGGGCCACGGTGAACATTTCGGGGAAGACGCAGAAATCGGCGCGATAGTCCGAGCAGACCTCGACGAAGTATTCGACGTTGCGCTCGAATTCCTTGAGCGTCTCCATGGACCGCATCGCCATCTGGATCGCCGCCACGCGCACGGTGTTCGGCGTTGGCCGGTTCACCGGACCATTGCTCTCCACATACATGGGATTGCGCCAGACCATGCGGGCCGCCGCGCCGCCGGAGTCCTTGTCATCGGGCAGATAGCCCTTCAGAACGCCCGCCGGTTCATACCCCATGCGCATCTGGAAGTTCAGCACCGGATCGCGCAGCTCGTTGCTGACCACGGCGTCAAGATAATCCTGCGGCGTGGGATATTGCTTGCGCTTGCGACGGAAGCCCGCCATGCGGCCGCCAAAGACGACGCCCTTCAGCCCCCATTCCTCGCACAGGGCCTTGCGTGCATCGTAGAGGCGCTGACCAATGCGCAGGCGACGCCGGCTGGGATCGACCGCCACTTCCATGCCATAGACCCAGTCGCCATCGGGATCATGACGGGCCGCGAAGCCGCCGCCGGTAATGCTGGCCCAGGTGTGGCGGGAGAAGGCCGCCTCCTCATCGATGATGAAGCTGGCGCACCAGCCCACCAGATCACCTTCATACTCGACGACGAACTGGCCATCGGGGAAGTTTGCGATCTGACCGCGGATCATCGCCGGAGTGTCGGGATCCCAGCCCGGATAGGCCCGCTCCTGCAGGTCCAGAATGGCGGGCACATCGGCCAGCGTGGCGGTCCGGACCAGAAGTTTTGCGGAGCGGCGGGTCTGGGTCATGCGAAGTCCTTCTGCGCATTACAGGCGACGCCGCGCCGGACATTATGTCCGGGCGGCGCTCTGTAAGGTTTCAGGACCGGCAAACGCCGGTCTTTCATCGCTAACGCGCAGAACGCGCACCCGGTTCCGCGTTGCGATCTAGAGATACAGCTCCGGACGACGATCGCGGAAAAAACCCCAGGCGGCGCGGAAGGTGTCGAGCGCCTTGCGGTCAAACGTGGCGGTCAGAACGCCGGTCTCGGTCCGGCCCAGCTCCGCTTTCACCTCGCCCGTATTGTCGCAAATGAAGCTGGTCCCGTAGAAGACCTGCCCGTCCTCATCGCCGATCCGGTTGGCGGCGCCAATCGGAATACAGTTGGAGACGGCGTGGCCCTGCATGGCCCGGCGCCAGGCGGCGGCGGTATCCATCTCCGGCGCTTGCGGCTCGGCGCCGATAGCGGTCGGATAAAGCAGCATTTCCGCGCCCAGAAGCGCCATGGAGCGGGCCGCCTCGGGGAACCACTGGTCCCAGCAAATGCCCACGCCCACCTTGCCGAACTTCGTGTCCCAGACCCGGAAGCCCGTATCGCCGGGGCGGAAATAATACTTCTCCTGATAGCCCGGGCCATCGGGGATATGGCTCTTGCGATAGACGCCCAGCGCCTTGCCGCCAGCGTCCACCATGACCATGGAGTTGTAGTAAAGCGGCCCTTCGCGTTCATAGATGGACACCGGAATGGCCACATCCAGTTCCTGCGCGAGTTTCTGCATGGCGATGACGCACGGATGCTCCATCGCCGGATAGGCGGTCGCGAACCAGTCCTCGACCTGGGTCTTGCAGAAATACGGGCCCTGGAACAGTTCGGGCGGCAGGATGACCTGAGCCCCCTGACCGGCCGCTTCGCGCACCAGGTCTGAAATCGTCTTGATGTTGGCGTCCATATCGCCGCCCAGCGGCGCTTGCAGGACTCCCATGGTGAAGGTGTCAGTCATTATCTCATCCGAGCGATCGCATCGTCGACGAAGGCCCCAGGGCCGTCGCCGGTGCGCATATCCATAGCGGTCGGCCACAGCAGGCGCGGCAGGCCGAAGTCTGCATTCCACAACGCGACGAAGGCGAAACCGGTTTCAGGCTCCAGCACGACCTGCGAGCCATAACCGGCGAGCGCGCCGCCATGAACGATCAGCGTGCGCTCGCCCTGCCAGTCATAGATGCGCCAGCCCAGACCATAGGCGGTGTCCTCCACCCGGCCCAGGCGACGCAGATTGCGGGTTTCCCGCAGCGAGCGGTTTGCGGGGTGTGCGCGCGTTCAATCGCGCCCGCCGGCAAACCGAACGCCTCGGGATCCATCTGGGCCTGAGCCCAGATGATCAGGTCATTCAGGCTTAGCGAGACGCCTGCCGCAGCCGGCAGGGTGTCATAATCCGTCGCCGCACCGCCTAACCGCTGACGGCGTCCGAAATGTGGCGCCGCCCAGCTTTCCGCGCGCTCGAGGTTTTCAGCCCCGAAGCCGGCGCTCTGCATGCCAAGCGGATCAAACAGATAGGTCTGAACAGCGTCCTGATAGGTCTGGCCAGTGGCGTCTTCGATCAGATCGCGCACCACGTCGAACGCCACATTCTGATAGGTATAGCAATCGCCCATCGGACACATGAGCGGCACTTCGGTGAGGCGTGCGCGCACGGTGTGCGCATCCCGTCCCGCCTCGATCAGATTGTCATAGGCGTTCGGCGGCAAGCCGGTCTGATGGCTGGCGAGCTCGCGCCAGGTGGGCTGGCGTTCCCCGGACAAATCGAGAATGCTCTCGGGCACACGCGCATCCAGGCTCACAAGACCCGCCTCATCCAGAAGGCCCATCATGGTTCCGGCAAAGGTCTTGGACACGGACGCAAGACGGAACACCGTGTCTGCGGTCACCGCCTCGCCTGAACCGCGTCGCGTCTCGCCAGAGGTGTAGATCGCCACCGGCTCGCCGTTTTCCAGGATCGCCGCCGCGAATCCCACCATCCGCTCATGCTGGGCGACATCAGCGACTTCGAGCTGGAACGCGTCGAGATAGTCGAGCGCTTCCTCCATGGCGCGCAGGGGCGCATCAGCGTCGGGCGAACGCGCAGAGGCGGACGTGTCCGCCAGAGCCAGGGACAGGACGCTGAGCGGAAGAGCGAGTGCGATCACGGTGTTATCAGCCTAATCAGGTTGGTTGTTGGTGACGCAATGGAATGCGCCTCCACCTGTCAGGATATGATTTGCGGGGCTCGCGACAACCTCGTGCTCAGGAAAAGCGTGGGAAAGTGCGCGCACAGCCTCATCGGCATGCCGGTTATAGGCCGGCATCACCACATGGCGCGGCCCGATGATCCAGTTCATGTGCGAGGCCGCCGCCGGACCGCCATCCTCGGCTTCCACAAAGCCAGGCGACGGAATCTCGATCACTTTCAGCGTCCGACCCCTGGCGTCCTTCGCCTGTTTGAGCGCCCGCACCGTGCGCGCGTAGAGCGCCGTATTGGGATCGCCCAGCCCGGACGGACGCTGGGTCACCACAACGCCCGGCGCCGCAAAGCGCGCCACATTGTCGATATGCCCGTCGGTATGGTCGCCCGCCAGCCCGTCATCGAGCCAGATCACTTTCTCGACGCCGCAAGTGCGCTTGAGGTCGGCTTCGACCCGGGCTTCGGTCAGACGCGGATTGCGGTTGGGATTGAGCACCACGTCACGGGTGGTGATCACCGTGCCCTCGCCGTCAAACTCCAGCGCGCCGCTCTCGCAGATCCAGTCGAGCGTCTCGATCTCGCGCCCGCGCGTCTTGCGATCACGGCGCCGATGCTCTCATCGCCCGGATACTCGTACTTGCCGCCCCAGCCATTGAAGCGGAAGCGTACGGCCTTCAGCCCCTGATCGGTCTTCACGAAGACCGGGCCGGTGTCGCGGGTCCAGACATCGCCATAGGCCGCGCGCACATAGACGGCCTTCTCGCCCAGCGCCTGGCGGGCGCTGGCCTCGGCCTCGGCATTGGCGACATAAATCACCAGCTTCTGCGGCTTGCCGTCCGCGCCCGGCGCGGCGACGAGGCTCAGAAACTCGGTGAATTCCGTGCGCGCGCCATCCAGCGCCTCCGCCCAGTCCTCATGATAGGGCCAGGCGGTGTGGATGACGGTTTGGGGGGCGGTTTCGTGGGGTACGGTGCGTGTGGTCATGGCAACGCCCATATCACGCGCCGCACCCCGATTGTAGCGGATTTATCGGACGGGTCAGACTTCCACCGCGCCGGGCTGCCCCGCTTCGATGACATACTGTTTCTGGTTGCGCGGGGCATAGCCGTCGCGTCGCGCCACATCGCCCACAACGCGCAGATCCACCTCGGCCCGCTCACGGCTCAGACGGATCAGGCCATAGCCCTGCTCACGCGTGTCGAAATGCTTGATATGCGGGTTGTCGGGCAGGAAGGCCGCGGTGCTTTCATACCCGCCGCGATGGCTGGTGACCGCTGTGGTGACGAACTCGGACGCACGGTGGCCGAGTTCATGTCGGCATAGTCCTGCTTCACATCGGTGACCCAGTAGCAGTGCGTGTCGCCGCCCAGGATGATCGGGTTGGCGTTCTCCTTGCGGGCCAGCGCATCGATCAGGCGCTGACGCGCCAGCGGATAGCATCCCAGCCATCGGTCCAGACCATGGCTTCGCCGGTCTGGCCATTGGAGAAATTGAATGGCGAGAACAGGGTCGGCTGGACAATGAAGCTCCAGATGGCGCCCGATCCGGCGACTCCGCCCGCCAGCCAGCGCTCCTGGCTGTTGCCCAGATAGGTGCGGGCGGGATCGATCAGCTCTTCACAGCTTGCGGGCACGATATTGCCGCCGCGATCATATTCGGTGGGGCAGGCCATGGGCGTCTTGAACTGGCGACCATCGGTCATGTTCACTTCGGCCAGATCGCCAAAGACAGTCTGCCAGTAGATGCGCATACGGCCCGAAGCGCGCTCCAGCATGGAGCGACGGCGCAAGGGCATGTTTTCCCAATAGGCCTGATAGGCCGCGAGACGACGGGCCCGGAAATCCTCCGCCGAGACGAACGCCTGCTCGCTGATATCGCCCGCATAGTCATTGTCGACCTCATGGTCGTCCCAGGTCACCAGCCAGGGCGCAATGGCGGCGGCGGCCTGAAGGTCCGGGTCGAGGCGATAAAGCGCATGCACCATGCGATAATCGGTCAGCGTGTAAGGCTCGGGCACCACATGACGGCGCACCTGCGGGCCCCAGCTCGATTCATAGATGTAATCGCCGGTGTGAACGATCAGGTCCGGGCGCTCTTCGGCCATGTTGCGATAGGCGTGGAAGAAGCCCTGCTCGTAATGGGCGCACGAACACCAGGCGATCTTCATGGCGTCGACGCCCGAGCCATAGGCCGGGGCGGTCAGCGCACGGCCGACGGGGCTGGTCACCCCACCCGCATGAAAGCGGAAGAAATACTCGCGGCCCGCCGGCAGACCATAGATCTCGGCATGAACCGAATGGCCCCAATCGGGCAGCGCCCGCTCGACGCCCGTGCGCACGATGGTGGTGAAAGCCTCGTCCTCGGAAAGCTCCCAGGCCACATCGACCGCTTCGGGGGCCATGCCGCCATCGGGATCAAGCGGGTTCGGCGCCAGGCGCGTCCACAGCACGAAACCGTCCGAGGTCGGTTCGCCGGACGCCACGCCCAGGCTGAACGGGTCATTGCGGAAGACCGGCGCCGAGGCTTCGGTGACCGGCATGGTGCAGCCCGCCGTCAGGGCGGCGGCGGCGCCGGAAGCGGCGGAGGTCAGGACGAAACGGCGCGTCCAGGCGGAGGCGAGAGTGCGGACCATGATGTTTCCCCATGCGGCAGGCGATCAGCAGTGAAGGCCTGCATAGCGTCTAGCCATCACAGTTTTGCGACGGGTCGCCGCCAGGCCGCGGCCGGTCAGTCATAAAAAGAAAAGGGCGGCCCCGGGGCCGCCCTCCTTGTTGGGATCAAAACGGTCGGCGAGACCTAGAACTCGTAGCGCACGCCGACGCGAATCTGCCAGATCGAGGCGTCGCCCACGACCGGGTCCTTCGTTTCCGGATTGAAGTTGGTGTAGACGAACTGGCTGTCATCGCTGCTCAGGCGGGAGTCCACGACGCTGACGCGGCGCGGGAAGCTCGCTTCACGCAGAATGCCCCATTCATCGTTCAGCAGGTTCGTGAAGTTGTCGATCACGAGGAACGCGCTGGTGCGATGCCCTTCCATCAGGCCCGGCAGCTCCTGCTCGAAGCGCAGGTCGACCTTGGTCCACCAACCGCCATTGAAGCCGTTGCGGGGCGCGAAACCGCCTGCGTATTCGCTCAGGCCTTCGGCATCGAGATAGTCGAAGAAGGCCTGGACATCGGTCAGGCCGCTCAGATCCACGTTCGGATCACTCACCCCGGTCGGCACATACAGCAGATAGTTGTCGCTATCGCTCAGGAACGGGTTGAAGCCCGACAGGTCGCCGCCGCCGCGGCTGGTCATGGTATAGCTGTACGGGCGGCCTTCAGAGGCCAGCGCGAACAGGCCGATGCTGGTGTAATAGTCCGGCACCAGCCAGTCGGTTTCATAGTTCAGCAGGAAGGTGAAGCGGTTCTCGATATTGTAGTTCGAGGTCGCAATGCCCGGATTGTTGGGATCCACGAAGGCCGGAGAGGTGTAGTTGGAGAACGCCACCGAGGACGTCATCGGGTTCACGTCTTCCGCATCGTTATAGGCATAGCCGAACACCCAATCGAGGCCGAAATCGTACTCACGGCTCACCGAGAAGGAGAGCGAGATGGATTCCGCTTCCAGATCGGTGTTGGTCAGCGTCAGCGTGTTCGGGCTGCGCGGGCTGGAGTATTGCGGGAACAGCCCGCCGACCGCCGGCGTGCTCGGCTCGAAATCGCCGCGAATGATCGTCGCGGCGTTATGGTCGCGGGTGTACAGGAAGTCCGCGTTCAGCACGTACTCGCCGCCCACGAACGGAGCCGCCAGATCCAGCAGATAGGTCGCGCCCAGAGAGGCTTTCCACTCGCCCGGAATCTCGAAGTTCGGATCAAGATTGTTCATCTCGAAGCCCGACACGGAGTCGGCGGCCGCGACAGCGTCAATGAGCTGGGACGGGACGGAATAGCCCGGTCCCTGGCCATCCGGATAGACGATGCCCGGGTCGAACAGCGAGGTGAAGCCGGCGCCATAGAACGCGTCTTCATCCGCGCCGAACTTCCGCACGAAGTCATTCTGGTAGTTGTTCGTCAGCCAGACATTCGGGTTGCCGCCCGAAAACAGGCCGAACCCGCCCCGCAAGGTCAGCTGATCGTTGACGTCCCACTGAACGCCGACCCGCGGCTGCAGCAGGCCCTCACCGTCCAGATTGTTGGCGTTCGTGTAGCCGTAGCTGGCCAGGAAGTCCGCATTCTCGGCCGGCAGGTCGTCGGAGGTGTACCAGTCATAGCGCAGCCCCGCGGTGATCACGATGCCGTTGAGAAGATCCCACTCGTCCTGAGCGTAGAGGGAATTGGTGGAATAGGCGAACTCGCCCGCGGCGTCGATCGGATCCAGCGACGGCGCATTCTCATAGTCGATTCCGCTCGGCGTGCCGTTGCGGAAATCGTCAATGCTGCTGAAGTCGAACTGGCCGATCGAGTGCTGGACGAACAGGTTGTAGACGTCGAAGGTCTCACGCTCGAACCCGAATGAGAGCGCGTGGTTGTTCCAGTCGTAATTACCGCGAAGGATGACGGATTCGACCGTGTAGTTCAGGTCATTGGACTGACGGGAATCGTCCTCGCCGATATAGATGGTGTTGCCGCCCTCAAAGATGCGGAACTCGCCGAAACCGTCCTGACCCACCGAATTCTGACGATTGTCCAGATCGGTGTAGCTCAGGCGCACCTCGGTGGAGAAGTTGTCGGTCCACTGGGAGAACAGGGCGCCGGTGTAGGAGTGCAGCTCGGCGCCGCGCTCGTAGAGGTGATTGGAGAATTCGAACTCGTTCGCGTCGCCGTCGGATTCACTGATGTTGAAGCCGTCATTGTAGTTGTACGTGAACGTCGCCCGGTGATTGTTGTTGATCTCCCAGTCCAGCTTGACCAGCAGCTTCTCGTCCTCGTTCGGGAAGGAGGTCGGCAGCGTGCCGGGATCGTAATTGTACTGGTTGATCGCAATGTCGCGGATCTCGTCGAACATCGCCTGGGTGAAGCCGGACACTTCGTTCAGCGCGCCGGAGCCTTCCGGACCGCGATCAAAGGTGTTGGCGCCTTCCTGGTATTCATAGGCGACGAAGAAGAACAGCTTGTCGCGGAGAATCGGCCCGCTCAGATTGAAGCCCCAGCGCTCTTCCTCGAACTCTGCGAGCTCAACCGGATTGCCTTCCCGCTGTCGCCGCGGAGATCGTCGCTGGTGAAATCGTAGAACAGACCGCCATGGAACTCATTCGTCCCGGACTTGGTCACTGCGTTGATGTTACAGGCCGAAAAGCCGCCGTAATAGACATCGTAGGGCGCCAGTTCGACCGCCACCTGTTCAATGGCGTCATAGGAGAAGGGCTGACGCTCGGTGGGGAAGCCATTGCGGTTCAGGCCGAAAGCATCGTTCAGACGCACGCCGTCCAGGGTCAGCGAATTGAAGCGCGAATTGGCGCCGGCGCACTGGATGCCGTCCACATCCGCTTCGTCCACATAGATGCGCGGATCGATCCGCACGACATCATTGAGCGTGCGGTTGATCGCGGGGGCGTTCTGCAGGGTTCCAAGGTCAAAGGTCGCGTTCGGGCCGATCGCGGTTTCCACCACATTGATGGCGGAACCGGTCACGACGATCACGTCTTCCGCGACAGCGCCCGATTCCAGGGTCAGTTCGAGATCGGTGCTTTCACCCAGATTGATGCTGACGCCTTCAACACGGGTCGGACGATAGCCCGGCGCAGTCACGGTCAGGCTGTAGGGGCCGCGACGCGCAGATTGCTCGCGCGGACAAGGCCGTCGCTGCTGGACTGGACGACCGTCGCGGACCCTGTCGGTTCGTGAATGATTGTCACATTCGCGCTGACAACCGGCGCGCCGGACGGATCGGTGATCGTCGCCCGGATGGAGCCTGTGGTTTGCTGTGCGTGAACGGCGGCCACCGGAGCGAGCGCGGCCAGCGCCGCTACGGATGCGCTACGCGCGAAGTTTTTCAAAAGCGCCATTTTTGATGGTCCCCCTAGATCGACCTCAAACCCGCACAGGCCCGTCGCCTGCACTTGCTTTTGGCCGCTTATTGGTCCCGGACGACCTTGGGGCGACAGTTTTGTGAAGCTTTTACGACATCCGGCAGGATGAATTTGTCTGCCCAGATACGATCTTTACGCGTTTTGTGACTGGATTCTGACAGGGGAGTCAGGACCTTGACGACGCCTAAAAACGGAGCGGCAAGAAAATTCGTTAACCATTCGCCCCGCCCTGAGCACGCGGAACCGCGGGCCGGGTTTTCAGCGAATGTGACTTTTCAGACACGTTTGAACCAACAAGAAGGGCGGCGGTCATATGACCGCGCCCCACTCTGTGCAGTTCGATCCGTTGTGAGTCTTAGAACTCGTAACGGATACCGATGCGGGCTTTCCAGACCGAAGCCGAAGACGACGGACGGTCGGTGCTGCCGTTACCGGAGTTGAAGCGGTTGTAACGGTACACGCAGTCACCCGCGGTCAGGCAGGTGGTGCGCGGCGCGTCACCGGTCAGGGCGGCGGCGGCGTCGATGCCGTTCGCAGCCACATCGGCGGCGCTGACGAGGTCAGCGGAGACGATGGCGGCCTGGCCGTTGCTGATGCCGGAAGAGTAGGTGCCCCACTCGTCGTTGATCAGGTTCATGACGTTCTCGACGTCAAAGACCAGCTTCAGACGGTTGTCGCCAACCCAGCGATCGGCGCCCGGAATGCCCGGCAGATCCTGCTGGAAGCGGAAGTCCCAACGCTGGTTCCAACGCGAGGACAGGTTGTTGACCTCGGTGATCTGACCGCGGGCCAGACCTTGCTCGTCGATCAGGTCGTTGAAGCCGGCCAGGTCGAAGTTGGAGCCGTACACGACGCGGGCGTCGTTGGCGGTCGGGATGTACAGCGGCGAGTTGTCGTACGGGCTTTCACCATTGCCGGCGCGACCGAACAGGGCGTTCGAGGAGCTGACGTCAAAGGTGTAGGTGTACGGATCGCCAGAGGTGATCTGACCGAACAGGTCCACGCGGGTGGTCAGGTCACGGTAGAATTCACGCTCATAGCTGAAGGCCAGCTTGAAGGCATGCTCGACCTGATAGATCGAGGTGCGGGCTTCCGGGAAGTTCCGGTCCACAGCCAGCTGACCACGCCAGGAGGAGATGCCGCGCGAGGAGGAGCCCTCGGTCAGCATTTCGACATCCTGGTGCGCATAGGAGGCGAAGAAGCCGAAGCCGTTGTCGAAGTCGTTTTGCAGCGACAGGGTGTAGACAAGGCTCTCACCGCCCGAACCGTTGGTCAGGATGGTGCGGTTGGACACGCCCAGATCATCCAGGTCGCGTAGATGGTGCGGCCGTCCGGAGCAACGCCGGTCTGTGCGTAGGGCTGCTCGTTGGTCTGAGCGGCTTCACGCCACAGGAAGGTGGTCTGGCCTTCGGTGTACAGGACCTGAGCGGAGAACAGGTAACCGCTGCCCAGGTTGAAGCCGCCGAAGTCGAGATCGAATTCCTGGTCGATCCGCAGCGAGGCTTTCAGATCGTTCGGGATTTCGAAGTTCGGGTCGATGGCGTCGATGGCGAGCGCGGTGCCGTTGGCGACCTGATCCAGCAGCGGCTGCGGGACAGAGTTGCCGGTCACGCCCGTGAAGTTGCCAGAGGCGAACACGGCCGGAACCTGATAGGCGTTCGAGGTCCACACGGCGGGATCGCCGCCGGCGAAGATGCCCAGACCACCGGTGATGGTGGTGCGGTCAAACGGCTCGTAGCGGAAGCCGAGACGCGGCATCACGAGATCCAGACCATCGATGGTCGCGGTGTTGTCGAAGCCGACAGAGTTCGCGAAGGTCGGGTCGAAGGTCGGCTGGTCGGAGGTCTCGAGACGCTCGTAGCGCACGCCGCCGGTCAACTCGAGATTGTCCAGGACCTGCCAGGTCGCCTGACCGAACGCGGTGTAACGGTCATAACCCCAGGCGGCGGCGCCGTCAGCGGAGTTGTTGGACGTCGCGTTGCGGTATTCCACGCGAGCGGTCTGGTTCAGGATGTCGTCCACATCGTTGAAGATGAAGCGACCGCGCGAACGCTCGACGAACACGTTGAACACGTCCAGCTGCTCGTATTCGCCGCCGACGGTGAACACGAAGTCGTTCCAGACATAGTCGGCCTGGCCGAACAGGGTCAGACGCTCGTCAGAGTATTCGTTGGCGTGACGGAAACGGTCACAGCCGCCGGTGAAGGTCTGCTCGGAGGAGTTCGTCAGCAGGCCGTCAAGGGCGGTGCCGGCGACATCAGCCGCGCTCAGGCGGAATTCCAGGGTGCCGACGCCGTCAGCCGCACGGCAGTTCTGGCCGCGCACGAAGTCGATGTGGCTGGCGCGCAGGGTGGTGGAAAGGTTCTCGTTCCAGTTGGAGAAAAGTTCACCGGACCAGGATTCCAGGGAGGTCGGCGTGTCGTACCAGGCCGATTCGAAGTTGCGCGAACCGATGTTGGAGATGCCGGCGTCTTCGGTCTTCTGGTAGGAAACGCGCAGACGGTGGTCGTCGTTGATGTTCCAGTCAACGCGAGCGAAGTAACGCTCGGTTTCGGACGGCACGGCGGCCTGAGCCGGACGGCTCAGCATGTCGATGCCGTAGGTGTTCTGAACGAGCGAGTTCAGGGCGTCGAAGAACTGCGGGTTCACGCCCGAGTTGTTGTCAGACGCGGTGAAGTCGATCGCAGAGGCGGTTTCGAACTTGTCGTAGGACAGCGAGAAGAACAGCACGTCTTCGATGATCGGACCACGCAGGGTGATGCCGTATTCCTTCTCGTCGAACTCACCCGGGTTGTAGGTGCGCTCGCCGCCGAAGGATTCTTCGCCGTAATAGTCCTGGTCGCGATAGTAATAGAACGCGGAACCGTCGAACTCGTTGGTGCCGGCCTTGGTGGTGGCGATCACGCCGCCGCCGGTGAAGCCGCCGGTGGTGACGGAGTAATCGGACGCCACGAGCGACACCGACTCGAGGATGTCGATGTTGATCGGCGAACGGGCGGTCGCGAAGGTGTTCGAGCCCAGGCCGAACGCGTCCTGCTGACGGGCGCCGTCGATGGTCACGCCGTTGAAGCGCGGGTTCACGCCGGCCACGGAGAGGTTGTTCGGGCCGTTGGAGATCGCCAGCGGGTCACGCGCCAGGGTGGCGATGACGTCGCGGTTCAGGGACGGCTGGTTGGAGATGTCGCGGGCGGTGTAGTTGGAGCCCACGCCGTTGTTCAGGTCGGTCGCGTTGATCGCCTGGCCGGTGACGACGATGACGTCGGCGGCTTGCGGGTTCAGGGTCAGGCGCAGCGGCGCTTGCGGACCCGGACGCAGGTTCAGGTCCTCAAGGGCCTGACCGTCAAAGCCGGAAGCGGCGACGGTGATGGTGTAGGGACCGCCCACGCGCAGACCGGACGCGAAGAACGAACCGGTGTCGTTCGTGGTCGCGGTGCTGACCGTGCCGGACGGGGTGTGGATGATGGAGATGCGCGCGCCGGAAATCGGGTTGCCGGAGGCGTCGACGATGGAGCCGCGCAGCTGGGAGGACGTCTCTTGAGCGTAGACCGCAGTCGGAGCGGCGGCCAGCAGGGCGGCGGCAGCCGCACCGTAGGCCCAGGGATTGAACTTCGACATGTTTCTCTTTCGACCTTTACCGACGGGACACCCCCTGCGCCCCGCTTGGAATGCGGGCGATAACGGCCATACGTGACACTTCAGTGACAGTAATTCCTCGGTTTTTTATCCGTTTCGTCGCCAGAATCCCGAAATTGATCTGATTACGGATCATTACCTAAGCGGTACTAAATTGTTAGAAAAAGGGGATTTTCCGGTTCATGACGCGCCGCAGCAAAATAAGCGGTGATTTACCAATTTGGTTATATCTGTACACCCGGTCCCGTGCGTGCCTTTCGGGTCACACCCGCCTCGCCCGCCAGACTTGTTCTTTGACAAGACTGCTCGCTCACAGCATGAAGCGGGCATGGAAACGCATCACATCTCGCCCGGCTCGGACCAGCCGCTCATCCGTCTGACAGCAGCGATTCTCGCAGGTCTTCTGGTCTTGCGAGTGTTCGCGCTTCTGGCTGATCCCAACAGCCTGTATGCCGATGAAACCCAGTACTGGCTCTGGTCCCGCTCACTGGACTGGGGCTATTTCTCGAAACCGCCCATGATCGCCTGGATCATCGCGAGCACGACCGCGATCTTCGGGAATGCGGACTGGGCGGTCCGGCTGGCCGCTCCGTTCCTGCATTCGATCACGGCCGTCATGCTGGGCCTGACGGCGGCGCGTCTGTTTGATGTGCGGGTCGGCGCGTTCACGGCGCTGGGCTGGGCCGTGATGCCGGCAGTCTGGCTGTCCTCCACCATCATTTCGACGGACGCCGTCCTCATGGCGGGCTTCAGTACGGCGCTTTATGCCCTGGTGCGCCTGCGCGAGGCCCCGGACTGGCGCTTCGCGCTCCTGCTGGGCGCTGCGACCGGCTACGCCTTCCTGTCCAAGTACGCCGCCATCTATCTGCTGATCGGACTGGGCATCAGCCTTGTCATTGACGCGCCGTCCCGTCGGGCGTTGCTGTCTGTCCAGGGCGCGGCCGCCCTGGCGCTCTTCGCGTTCATCATTTCAGGCAATGTGATCTGGAACGCCCAGCATGAGTTCGCCACCGTGTCTCACACCGCCGCCAACGCCAATTGGGGCGGCTCCCTGTTTCACCCCGAGGAATTGCTAGACTTTCTGAGCGGCCAGCTCGGCGTCTTCGGCCCGGTCTTTTTCATCGTGCTGATTGCAGCCGTGATCACGGCCTTTCGCGACGTCTCACTGGACTGGAACGCTGCGCGCCCTCGCCTGATGCTGGTCGGCTTCTGCGTGCCGGTGCTCCTGATCGTCTGCGCCCAGGCCTTCATCAGCCGCGCGCACGCCAACTGGGCCGCCAGCGCCTATGTCAGCGGCGCCATCCTAGTGACGGCCTTCTTGCTGACCGGACCGAAATGGCGTCGATGGGCGCTGTATGGCTCGCTGGGACTGCATACGATTGCGGGACTGGCCCTGATGGCGTTCGCTGCGTCTACGCCGTTGTCGGATGCAGCCGGGCTCGCCAACGCCTTCAAGCGCGTGCGCGGCTGGCCCGAAACCGTTCAGGCCGTCGAAGTGATCGCCCGGGAGCAAGACGTCGCCACGCTGGTTTTCGACAACCGCAACGACTTCCACCAGTTCCAGCGCTATGGGCAGGATTTCGACGGTCAGGTCTTCATGTGGGTGCGCGCCGAGCACGCACAGAACTTCGCCGAACAGACCTGGCCCTTGCCCGACGGCTATGCCGAACCGGTGCTGGTCATTTCCGAACGCTCGGAGGAAGAACCGCTGCTCGCGTGGGATTTCGCCGAATTCGAGCGCCTGGACGAGATTGCAATTCCGCTCGGCGGGGATCGCTATCGTCGCTATCAGGTCTTTCGCGCACAAGAACACGAGCGGATAGCGCGCGACGCAGACTATGAAGCCCGCGTCGCTGCGCTTCGGGCTGACGCGCCCTAACCCTCTTCGACGCCATTCCAGATCTGACGCAGGCGTTGGTCCCGCCGGCAGCCAAAGCGATAGCGCCTGATAGCGAGCCGGATGGGTCTGGTAATAATCCTGATGTTCGATCCCGGCGGGCCAAAAGGTTGTCAGATCGCGCACCGGCACGATGACAGGGCGGTCAAAGAGAGCCTGAACGCTCTGCAGCGAGGCTTCGGCCGCCGCATGCTGTTCGGCGTCCACCGGGAAGATGCCGGGCGCATAGCCTGAACCCCGGTCACAGAACTGCCCGCCATCATCAAACGGGTCCACATTGCGCCAGTAATGATGCAGCAGCTCGTCATAGCTGATGACCGACGGGTCATAGATGATCCGCGCCGCCTCGTTATGGCCGGTCCGCCCCCGCGCCACATCGTAATACTCGGGGCTTTCCTCGCGACCGCCCGTAAAGCCGGACACCACTTCGACCACGCCGTCGAGCTTTTCAAAGTCCGCTTCCGTGCACCAGAAACAGCCCGAGGCGAACACGGTATGGGCCAGCCCGTCAGGCAGGTCCGCGCCCTCAGACTGAGCGGGGTGCACATAGGTCTCATCCTGCGCCAACGCGGCGCCGGAGAGCGAGAAGGCCGCGAGGGCGGCGACGAGAACAGCTTTCATGACGGTCTCCATCAGGGATTACCCTCATAGAGTTGGGGCAAATCCGCTCAAGACCAAGTCACGAAGCTGTCAGGCTGAGCGCGGCTCGAACTCGGACAGCCGCAGACCGAGACACAGATTCTGCATCGCCTGGACCGCGGCGCCCTTCAGCAGATTGTCGAGCGCGCACACCATGACGCCCCGTCGGCCATCCTCGCTCAGCGCGAACCCGCCCACAACCGCGCCCGGATTGTTCGCGCCCTCGATCACTTCGGGCGCTTCATCCTGCACGCGGATCAGCGGCTCATCGCCATAGGCCGTCTCATAGGCTGACCGGAACGCCTCTGCAGTGATGCTGCGGGCGAACTCCATCTGCACGGTCAGAACAATGCCGCGAAAGAACGCCGCCACATGCGGGCTGAAGCGGACTTCCCGCCCCAGATGACGGCTCATTTCCCGCTCATGGATATGGCCCATCAGCGCATAGGGCATGAGATTGTCCCTGAGCGCCTCTTCGTCATTGCGCCGGTTGGGCGTGGTGCCCGCGCCGGAATAACCCGACACGCCAAACAGATGCGCCGGACCGCTCAGCGCTTTGCGCATGGGCGCGACCGCCAGCTGGCCGGCCGTGGCATAACAGCCCGGATTGGAAATCCGGGTCGCGCCCGTGATCGCCGCACGGCCATAAAGCTCGGGCAGGCCGTACACCCAGCTGTCGTCAAAGCGGTAATCCGCCGACAGGTCCACGATCACGGTGTCCGATTTGACCGCTTCGATCGCGGCCACATAGGGCGCGGCCTGACCGTTGGGCATGGCGAGGATCACGCCGTCGCACTGGCGTTGGGCGACCTCATCCGGGCTCAGCGCCTCGAACAGAAGACCGGCCGGGCCTTCCGGCGCCAGATCGGTGACCGGTTGGCCATCCATGGCGCGAGAGACGGCGAATGCGAGCTTGAGATCATCGCGCTCGGCCAGAAGCCGGATCAGCTCACGTCCCGTATGCCCGCGGGCGCCCACCAGTCCGATGGTCTTCATTTGCCATCCTCCAGCGTCGCGGGAAGCCCCGCGATCCGTTCGACCCGGGCCGGGATTTCGTCAGATCATCCTCGCCCCGCCAGAACACGGTCCAGGGACCGGACTTCACGGCGCCCTGGCAGGTGGAGAAATAGAACTCG
>LZQR01000036.1_pt1 | contig 36393 bp, 46 predicted proteins | sample 768601 | NCBI WGS metagenome assembly LZQR01 (sample SAMN05207299, study PRJNA324521) | oil field metagenome | isolation source: sample BH-FW-24 from oil reservoir | place: India: Bombay High | collected 2015-12-04
AGAGGACGAAGCGGAAGCCGTCGCTCGTCATTTCCATGAGTTGTGGGACATGGCGACTAAACAAGACGTGCTTGAACACGTTCTACAAGAGGACATTAAAGCTGAGAACCCAGAACACTTGGCGAAAACCATCATGCAGTTCAAAGCGGATTTGGCGAAGAAGACACTTGGCCCACGTGGTCGAGAAGTGCTGACCAAATTGATGCCAAAAGTGTTTGATGCAGTATTTGCCACCCAGATGCGCAGTTTGGCTTGCCGCGAGTTTTGCATTTGCTGCATAACATCTGTACACGAACAACGTACCTTGAGCTGTTGGATGAACATCCGGCTGCGTTAGTGCAATTGGTTCGCCTATGTACCGCTAGCCCAATGATTTCTGAGCAGCTATCGCGTTATCCAATTCTGCTTGATGAGTTGATCGATCCTCAGCATCTGTACAACCCAATTCCACTTGATAGCTACCGAACAGAGCTACGTGACTTCCTTGCTCGCATTCCAGAGGATGATATGGAGCAGCAAATGGAAGCGCTGCGTCAGTTAAGCAGATCTGTATCCTCCGCATTGCTGCTGCAGACATTGCTGGTGTACTTCCTGTCATGAAAGTGAGTGACCACTTAACCTACTTGGCAGAAGCGATTGTCGAAGCGGTAGTGAACCAAGCGTGGTTACAAGTGTCGGAAAAATATGGCGAACCGACGCATGTCAAAGATCGTGAAGGCAAGGGCTTTGCTGTTATTGGTTACGGGAAAGTTGGCGGTTGGGAGCTGGGCTATAACTCAGACCTTGATATCGTCTTCATGCATGATTGCCCAGTAAACGTCTATACCGATGGTAAGAAAGAAATCGATGGTCGCCAGTTCTACCTTCGTTTGGCGCAGCGCATCATTCATATTTTCTCAACCCGCACTGCATCAGGCATTCTGTACGAAGTGGATACTCGCTTACGTCCATCTGGCGCTTCAGGCTTGTTGGTAAGCCCAACCGATGCGTTTGACGACTACCAACATAAAGACGCTTGGACGTGGGAGCATCAAGCCCTAGTGCGTGCGCGCATGATTTATGGTGATGAGCCTTTGGCGATTGCCTTCCACAACACGCGTCATGACGTGCTGTGTAAACAGCGTGACCAAGACACGCTAAAGAAAGACGTGGTCGATATGCGTGAGAAAATGCGTGACCACTTGGGCGGGAAAAGTCCGGTCGTTTTATGCTTAAGCAAGATAACGGCGGCATTACCGATATTGAATTTCTCGCTCAATACCTTGTGCTCAACTACAGTCACAGTAAGCCGAAGCTGATTCGCTGGTGCGATAATGTACGTATTTTTGAAACCCTGATTGCACAAGGTGTCATGGAAGAAGATCAAGCGATGCAACTGACGCACGCATACACATCAATGCGTGACGAGATTCATCGTCGAAACTTGCTTAACTTGGATGCCGATGTGGCGGAAGAGAAATTTGTTGCTGAGCGAGAGTGGGTGAAGCAAGCATGGAATCAATGGTTTGCCTAAGCAGAAGTCGTGCACAAGGTTCAGCCTAGAAAAAGGCTGTGTTAAACTCACCGTGATTTAATTTTTGGAGACCAATAATGAAACCAATTCTACCTGATTACAACAGCGCTGGTGTGCTTATCATCGGCGATGTCATGCTAGATCGTTACTGGTATGGCCCGACTGGACGTATTTCTCCTGAAGCGCCAGTACCTGTTGTGAAAGTAGAAAACAATGAAGAGCGTCCGGGTGGTGCTGCGAACGTAGCAATGAACATTGCTTCACTCGGCGGTCACGCTCACATTGTTGGTCTAACGGGTATGGATGAGCCAGCGAAAGTACTGACGGAAACACTGAACTCGCTAAAAGTGAAATGCGATTTCGTTGCGCTGCCAGAGTACCCAACTATCACTAAGCTTCGCGTGATGAGCCGTGGTCAGCAATTGATTCGCCTGGATTTCGAAGACAAGTTCGAGAACACAGACGCTGAGCCAGTGCTGTCTCGCATGGAAACCGCACTACCAAGTGTGAAAGCAGTGATCATGTCTGACTACGCTAAAGGCTCTCTAGAACACGTGCAGGCTTACATTCAGAAAGCACGCGCTGCAAACATCCCTGTCTTCATTGACCCGAAGGGTGCGGACTTTGAACGCTACCGCGGAGCAACACTGCTTACTCCAAACATGAAAGAGTTCGAAGACGTTGTGGGTAAAGTGAAATCTGACCAAGAGCTAGTTGAGAAAGCACTGGCTTTGGTTGAAGAGTTCGAATTTGAAGCGCTATTGGTAACACGCAGCGAAAACGGTATGACCTTGATTCGCCGTGGGCAAGAGCCATTCCATTTGCCGACCCAAGCGAAAGAAGTGTACGACGTGACAGGCGCTGGTGACACAGTTATCTCTGTTCTTGCAGCATCTGTTGCTGCGGGTAAATCGTTTGAGGAAGCGTGTGCACTAGCAAACGCAGCTGCAGGTGTTGTGGTTGGCAAACTTGGTACATCAACGCTTTCTGAGATTGAGTTAGCAGAAGCGATTCACGGTAGCCAAGACACAGACTACGGTGTGATTTCAGAACAAGCACTGATTGAAGCAGTGAAGAAAGCACGTGCGAAAGGTGAGAAGGTTGTAATGACTAATGGTTGTTTCGACATTCTACACGCAGGACATGTGTCTTACTTAAACCATGCCGCTGAGCTGGGCGATCGCCTAATCGTTGCGGTCAATACCGATGAATCAGTGAAACGCCTTAAAGGCCCTGGTCGTCCAGTAAACCCAACTGATCGCCGTATGGCGGTACTGGCAGGCCTTGGCGCAGTAGATTGGGTTGTACCTTTCAGTGAAGATACACCGCAGCGTTTGATCTCTGAAGTGTTGCCAAGCTTGCTAGTGAAAGGCGGCGACTACAAACCAGAAGAGATTGCAGGTGGTAAAGAAGTGATTGCCGCAGGCGGTGAAGTGCGCGTACTGAACTTCGAAGATGGTTGCTCAACCAGTGAAATCATCAATGCCATCAAAGGCGGTAAAGGCTAATTCGTTTCTCGCCAAATTGATTATTAAAGGTCGCTTTCGAGCGGCCTTTGTTGTTTTGGAGGAGTGAACCCAACCATAAACGCATTCCAGTCCTCCTCCTTTTCAAGGCGGAGTTAGAGGGGTTAATGCTCGATGATTGAAGCCAATGCAGTCAATTAGATCGAGAAGCAACCCTTGCCGAACCATCCCCTTCGAAAGAGGAGGGGATCTAAAGCGCACTTGGCTTGGTTACTTTCTCCAACAAAAAACGCCAGTTGAAAAATCAACTGGCGTCTTGCGTGTTACTTAAATACCGATGCTTATTTTGCTGCTTAAGGCCTGCATCCACATCTAGGATATCTTGCTCGCTCAATGTACCTACCGCTTGACGAAGCTGTAGGCCTGCAAGGATGTAGTTGTAACGTGCGTCTGATAGGTTCTTGTTCGCATCGTATAGACGACGAGTTGCGTCTAGTACATCAACGATAGTACGAGTACCTACATCGAAACCTGCTTCTGTTGCTTCAAGCGCAGATTGTGCTGACACTACAGATTGCTCGTACGCTTTTAGTGCGCCGATAGAAGCGTTGATGTTGTTGTTCTGTGCACGCACTTCTTTCACAACACCACGGTATTCTTTCTCTAGTTCTTCACTTGCTGACACATAGCCGTATTCTGCTTGTTTCACTTCAGACGTTGTACGACCACCTGTGTATAGCGGCACAGCTAGGTTCACGCCAACATTGAAGCCGTCGGTTGTGTTATCTGCTGTACTTTCTGCTGTGTCGGAGTAGTTGTAACCACCGTCTAGAGATAGCGTCGGTAGGTGACCAGAGCTCGCTAGCGAAATGTTATCGCGAGCGATGTCTTGTGCGATACGCGCAGACAGTAGACTCAGGTTGGTTGTCTTCGCTTCTTCAATCAATGTTTCTGCTGATTCAGAAGAGCGGCTTGCAGAGAAACGCGCTGTATCCAGAACGTTTAGGTTCTTGTGCTCTTGGCCTGTGATTTCACGTAGCGATTCGTAGCTGTTGATCAGATCGTTTTCTGCTAATACTTCATCGGCTAGTACTGCATCGTACTGTGCTTGCGCATCGTGTACGTCAGTGATGGCTGATAGACCTACTTCAAAACGTTGCTTAGTTTGTTCAAGCTGACGGCCAACCGCTGCTTTTTCTGCACGAACAAATACTAAGTTATCTTGTGCACGTAGTACTTCAAAGTAAGCTTGAGAAACTCGAAGGATCAAACCTTGTTGTGTTGCGGCGTATGTTGCATCCGCACGACGAGCCGTTTTCTCTGCGGTATCTAAAGTGATCCAAGATGCACGGTTGTATAGCTCTTGCGAGAATCCAACACCAGCAGAAAGAACATTTTGGTCGTTATCGCGGTCTTCTCTGAAGATTGGTGTGTTTTTGTCGTAGTCAGTCTCACCACGAGCGATGTCGTAACCCGCAGTTAAGTTGATTTGTGGTAGTAGGGCACTGCGGCTAGAGTTGATTGCTTCAAAAGCTTGATCACGCTGCGCTGCTACACTGAGCAATTGAGGGTCGTTTTGTTTTGCTAAGTCATAGATTTCAGCAAGAGAGTCTGCCCATGCAGATGTGCTCATACTGCCTAGCGCTGCACTGATAAATAGTGGAAGCAGTTTTTTCATTTTCTATTCCCGCGGTCTATAGATTGGTTAATTCTCAGTAGTTTAACTCAATTTGGACGATATTTACTCGAAACTTTGCACTTTTTTACACTTAATTATCCACTTGTGCAATAAGTAATTGGCGAAGGCTTAAAATAATTTATAACTATTGTACAAAAAGTTGAGCCAAGTCCTTTGAGCAAGCGAATAACAATGAGTAAACTACAAGATTCACTCAGAGAGGTGCTGAATGCAACAGTGTGACAAGCAACAGAACGATCTTACTTCCCAAGATGTGGAAATAATCTCGAAAGAAACCGTGTTTAAAGGTTTCTTTAAAATGGTGAAATACCGTTTTAAGCATAGGTTATTTGCTGGTGGTTGGAGTGGGATTGTCGAACGAGAAATGTTCGAACGTGGTCATGCTGCCGCCATGCTCCCGTATGATCCTGTGACTGATCAGGTTGTGATCATTGAACAGATCAGAGTAGGAGCCTTGGAACATTCATACCCATGGCAGTACGAAATTGTCGCTGGCATGATTGATCGTGACGAATCTGCTGAAGAGGTGATTCGTCGAGAAGCGGAAGAAGAAGCGGGTATTCAGGTCGGACGTGTGGCTCCGATAACCTCTTATTACCCTTCTTCTGGCGGTTGCTCTGAAAAGCTGGATGTATTCATTGGCGAAGTGGATGCAACTAAAGCGCATGGCATTCATGGTTTAGACTATGAGAATGAAGATATTCGAGTCCATGTCATGAGTCGTGAAACCGCGTATCAGTGGGTGAAAGATGGAAAATTCGAAAACGGTGCCTCAATCATTGCTCTTCAATGGTTGCAGTTAAATCACCAAGAATTGACATCGCAATGGGAAGTTTCCCCGAAAGTGGAGAGTAAGTAATGGCACAAGTAGCTGAAAAACAGCGATACCATGTCGACTTAGCCGGTCTAATGAGAACTTATGAGACCAACTATGCGAAGTTGAACGCTTTGCTGCCTGCCTCTGCCGAAGTTGGTGACGTACGCTGTTATCAGGCGGCGAATATGGTTTATCAACTGACCGTGAATGAAATCACAAATACACCACAGTTGTTGAGATATGTCAGAGTGATGAAACACCAGTGTTTCCTTTACCTACGATGTCTGTCAGGCTTTATCACGATGCGAGAGTCGCTGAAGTATGCTCAAGCGGAGAGTTTTCTCGCATCAAAGCTAAATATGATTATCCCAACGACCAGTTGATGCAGAAAGATGAAAGCATCAACTTAATACGTTCCTTGGTGAATGGCTGACATTCTGTTTACGAAGTGGCATTAGTAGAACGCCACTTGCCTTCAATTGATTGTCATGTCACTAAAGGAAAATAACTAAAAACTATATAGTGGACGAATCAGGTTTTCATTTTGCAATCATCTAGTGACAGCATAAAGCTATTACAAATCACGGATACTCACCTGTTTGAGGCAGATGAGGCAGTTTGCTGAGCGTAAGAACCGCTGACAGCTTCGCAGCCGTGGTACAAGAGATTCTTAATCACCAAGTGCAGTATGAATACATTTTGGCAACGGGTGATATTTCACAAGACCATAGTGCCGAGTCTTACCAGCGTTTTGCTGAGGGTATCGCGCCGCTGAAAAAAGATTGTTTCTGGCTTCCAGGCAACCACGACTACAAGCCAAATATGGGCAGTGTACTGCCATCTCCTCAAATTCAAGCTGCTGAGCATGTGATGCTTGGTGAGCATTGGCAGTTAGTCTTATTGGATTCACAAGTGGTGGGTGTACCCCACGGACGTTTGAGTGACCAACAGTTAGCACTGTTAGAAGAAAAACTGGCAGAAAACCCGCAAAGACATACCTTGGTGCTATTACACCACCACCCATTGTTGGTAGGAAGTGCTTGGTTAGATCAGCATGCATTGAAAGATGCGGATGCTTTCTGGCAAGTGGTGGACCGTTTTGAGAACGTAAAAGGCATTTTATGTGGTCATGTGCACCAAGACATGAATGTTCTTTATAATGGCATCCGCGTGATGGCAACGCCGTCGACTTGTGTGCAATTTAAACCGGACTCCGATGATTTTGCCCTTGATACAGAATCACCAGGTTGGCGAGAACTTGAGTTGCACAGTAATGGTGACATTACCACAGAAGTCAACCGACTACCCGATGGCCAATTCCAGCCAGACTTTAATTCAAACGGATACTAATCATTATCACGCCCGAACCTTATGTTCGGGCTTACTTTTTTAACGTGAGGCGATCATGAGCAAACCTTCTTTGCTGCTTTATATCCATGGCTTTAACAGCTCGCCGCTTTCCATGAAAGCGAACCTAATGAAAGCGTACTGTGAACAGCAGCGACCGGATATCAAGGTTGTCGTACCTCAACTACCTTGTTTCCCTGAACTGGCTGCTCAATGTTTGCTTGAGATCGTTGAGCAACATCAAGGCGACTACAACATTGGCCTTGTTGGCAGTTCGCTAGGCGGTTACATGTCAACGTGGCTAAATGCGAAATTTGGTTTTCGCGCCGTCGTCGTAAACCCAGCAGTAAAGCCTTATGAATTGCTGGTGGATTACCTTGGTGAGCAAACCAACCCGTATACGCACGAAACCTATACACTTGAAGCTTGTCATATTGACGAGCTGAAAGCACTTGATGTACAAAGCATCGCGTCGCCTGAGTCTTTCTGGTTGTTACAGCAAACGGAAGACGAGGTTTTGGACTATCGCCAGGCCGTAGAAAAGTTCGTGCGAGCGAAACAAACGGTAGAAGAAGGTGGTGATCACAGTTTTATCGGCTTTGAGCGTTATCCTGCTCAAATCATTGAATTCCTAAAACTGTAATACTATCGAGACGATTGGAATAGCTCATAGTTTTAATTGCCATATCCAACCGTTTCTTGACATAGTTGGCAGGCTTTCCGACTATGTTTTGCCAAAAAGATCTTAAGGGTATGAAGCCCTGACTACTTTGTTATGCATGACCTTATCTTTGATAAGCACGCAGACGGGGTAGCTTTTCGTTTCTCGAGTACGCCTGCACATTCGCGGGGCTCGGGTTACAAGTAAACTTTGAGAACAATTCCGTATTATGACTGAACAATATAATGCTGGTGCCATTGAAGTACTGAATGGCTTAGAGCCAGTACGTCGCCGACCAGGGATGTATACGGATACAGCGCGCCCAAACCACTTGGGCCAAGAAGTTATCGATAACAGTGTCGATGAAGCGCTAGCCGGACATGCCTCAAAAGTACAAGTCATCCTACATGCTGACCAATCACTAGAAGTGATCGATGATGGTCGAGGCATGCCTGTTGATATCCACCCAGAAGAGAAGGTATCAGGTGTTGAACTGATCCTATGTAAGCTTCACGCAGGTGGTAAATTCTCTAATAAGAACTACCAATTCTCTGGTGGTCTACACGGTGTAGGTATCTCAGTAGTAAACGCGTTGTCCAAGCGTGTTGAAGTGACGGTCCGTCGTGACGGTCAAGTGTATGAGATTGCTTTTGAACACGGTGATAAGGTTTCTGACCTAACGGTTACGGGCACATGTGGCCGTCGCAACCGTGGTACCAGTGTACACTTCTGGCCAGATGCAAAGTACTTTGATTCTGCAAACTTCTCGGTAACACGTTTGGTGAATAACCTACGTGCGAAAGCAGTACTTTGCCCGGGTCTAGAGATTACGTTTACCGATAAAGTAAACAACAAAGACTACAAATGGCACTACGAAGATGGTCTTAAAGATTATCTAGCGGAAGGTGTGAAAGGTTATCCAGTTCTCCCTGAAGAACCATTTACTGGTGAGTTCTCAGCAGAAACTGAAGCAGCAAACTGGGCGGTGATCTGGCAGCCAGAAGGCGGCGAGATGATCACGGAAAGTTACGTGAACCTTATCCCAACCGCACAGGGTGGTACGCACGTTAATGGCCTGCGCCAAGGCTTGCTTGATGCAATGCGTGAGTTCTGTGAATTCCGTAACTTATTGCCTCGTGGCGTGAAGCTAACGGGTGATGACGTTTTCGACCGCTGTTCTTACGTTCTGTCAGTTAAGATTCAAGATCCGCAATTTGCCGGTCAGACCAAAGAGCGTCTGTCTTCTCGTCAGACGGCTGCCTTTGTCTCTGGTGTCGTAAAAGACGCATTCAGCCTTTGGTTGAACGAAAAGCCGCAGTTGGCTGAACAGTTAGCGGAAGTGTGTATCGCTAACGCACACCGTCGTATGCGCGCGAGCAAAAAGGTTGTACGTAAGAAGGTCGCATCAGGTCCTGCACTACCAGGTAAACTGACCGACTGTTCTGTACAAGACCTTAACCGCACCGAAATCTTCTTCGTAGAGGGTGACTCGGCGGGTGGTTCTGCTAAACAAGCACGTGATCGTGAGTTCCAAGCGGTAATGCCACTGCGCGGTAAGATCCTAAACACGTGGGAAGTCTCAGCAGACCAAGTGCTTGCATCTCAAGAAGTGCACGATATCTCAGTTGCTCTGGGCATTGACCCAGACAGCGACAACCTAGACAGCCTTCGTTACGGTAAAATCTGTATCCTTGCCGATGCGGACTCGGACGGTTTGCACATCGCAACGCTGTTATGTGCGCTGTTCACTCGTCACTTCCGTGCGCTGGTTGAAGCTGGTCATATCTACGTCGCGATGCCGCCTCTATACCGTATCGACTGTGGCAAAGAAGTATTCTATGCCTTAGACGATGACGAAAAAGATGGTGTATTAGAGCGCTTGTCTAAGAAGAAAGCCAAAATCAACGTGCAACGATTCAAAGGTCTGGGTGAGATGAACCCACTTCAGTTGCGCGAAACAACCATGGATCCAAACACGCGTCGTCTGGTTCAGTTAACCATTGATGACTCGGCGGCGACCATGGAAATGATGGACATGCTGCTTGGTAAGAAACGAGCAGATGATCGTCGTTCTTGGCTACAAAACAACGGCGATATGGCAGAGGTTTAACGGATGTCTACAGAAATTACTTACGATGGCGTTGAACAGTTGCCTATGCGCAAGTTCACCGAAGACGCTTATCTGAACTACTCGATGTACGTAATTATGGACCGCGCATTGCCATACATTGGCGATGGTTTGAAACCGGTTCAACGACGCATCATTTACGCAATGTCGGAGCTTGGTCTTTCGGCATCAGCAAAATACAAAAAATCCGCACGTACCGTTGGTGACGTGTTGGGTAAATACCACCCGCACGGTGACTCTGCATGTTACGAAGCGATGGTATTGATGGCGCAGCCATTCTCTTACCGTTACCCATTGGTTGACGGTCAAGGTAACTGGGGTGCGCCAGATGACCCGAAATCATTCGCAGCAATGCGTTATACCGAAGCAAAACTGTCTAAGTTTGCCGAAGTACTGCTGGGCGAATTAGGTCAGGGTACGGTTGAATGGCAACCTAACTTTGATGGCACGATGAAAGAGCCACAAATGTTGCCTGCACGTTTGCCTCATATCCTGCTAAACGGCGTAACTGGTATCGCAGTTGGTATGGCAACGGATATTCCACCTCACAACGTTCGTGAAGTGGCGGATGCGACCATTCATTTGATCGACAACCCGAAGGCGGAACTGCCAGATGTGATGCAGTTTGTTAAAGGCCCAGATTACCCAACAGAAGCGGAAATCATCTCCGCCACAGGCGGATATTGAGAAGATTTACCGCAACGGCCGTGGCAGCATCAAGATGCGCGCGGTATGGCACAAAGAAGGTTCAGATATCGTGATCACTTCTCTGCCACACCAAGTATCAGGTGCGAAACTACTTGAGCAAATCGCTAACCAAATGCGCGCTAAGAAGCTGCCTATGGTTGACGACCTTCGCGATGAATCGGATCACGAGAACCCAACGCGTATCGTTGTGGTTCCGAAGTCAAACCGCGTTGATTGCGATCTGTTGATGAACCACTTGTTCGCTTCAACCGATCTTGAGCGCAGCTACCGTGTTAACTTGAACATGATTGGTTTGGATAACCGTCCTCAAGTTAAAGGTCTGGTTCAAATTCTGTCTGAGTGGATCGAGTTCCGTCGCACGACTGTACGTCGCCGTCTACAACACCGCCTAGACAAAGTCATGGCTCGTCTACACATCTTGGAAGGTTTGTTGGTTGCTTACCTAAACCTAGATGAAGTGATTGAGATCATTCGTACTGAAGACGATCCAAAAGCAGTGCTGATGGAACGCTTTGGTATTACCGATATCCAAGCGGATGCAATTCTAGATACCAAACTTCGTCACCTAGCCAAACTAGAAGAGATGAAGATCCGTGGTGAGCAAGACGAGCTAGAGAAAGAGCGTGAGAAGCTAGAACAGCTACTAGGTTCTGAGCGTCGTCTAAACACACTACTGAAGAAAGAAATCAAAGCAGACGCAGAGAAGTACGGCGATGATCGTCGTTCTCCAATGGTTGAACGTGCAGAAGCAAAAGCGCTGACTGAACGCGACCTAGTACCAAGCGAGCCAATCACGGTTGTGCTTTCTGAGAAAGGTTGGATTCGTCACGCGAAAGGTCACGATGTGGATGCAGAAGGCTTGAGCTACAAGTCTGGTGATAAATACCTAGCGCATGCGCGCGGTAAGAGTAACCAGCAAGCGGTATTCTTTGGCAGTGATGGCCGAAGCTACTCACTTGAGTCGCATTCATTACCGTCAGCACGAAGCCAAGGTGAACCGATTACTGGTCGCTTGAATATCACTGCGGGCAGCAATATTCGCCAAGTGATCATGGGTGAAGAAGAGCAGTTATGGCTGGTGGGTTCTGACGCGGGTTACGGCTTTGTATGTAAAGGCTCTGAGCTACTGTCTAAGAACCGAAGCGGTAAAGCCTTGGTGACGCTACCTGCAAACTCTGAGGTGATGACACCGAAGACGATTGCTGATTTGGATTCGGATGAAATTCTCGCGATTACCAACCAAGGTCGTATGTTGTTGTTCCCAATTAAAGACCTACCGCAATTGGCGAAAGGTAAGGGTAACAAGATCATCAACATTCCAGCGGCGAAGGCGAAAGAACGTGAAGAGGTGCTTTCTCACTTGATGGCTCTGCCACAAGGCGCGTCTCTAACCTTGTATGCAGGTAAGCGTAAACTAGGCTTGAAACCTGCTGACCTTGAGAACTTCCGTGGTGAACGTGGACGCCGAGGTAGCTTACTACCACGCGGTCTACAGCGCGTAACACGAATTGAAATTGAGATGGGCGGAAGCGCAGAAGTTTCAGAAGAACCAAGCGATAGCGAATAGCGCATAAACAAAATCCCAGCCAATGGCTGGGATTTTTTTATGCTTCTTGTTTGTCTTCGGCGATGGTGACTTTTAAGTTCATTTCTTTACCCTTGCGGATAATGCCAACATCGACGGAGGTGCCCGGACGTAGGTCAGTGACGATGTCCGTCACGCTTTGGCGTCCTTGAACTTTCGTACCGTTAATACTGATGATGATGTCTTGTTTCTCAAAACCAGCATCACTCGCAGGACCATTCGGGTCAATGCCTAACACCACGATGCCACCAATGTGTTCGTTACCTAACAAGCGAGCAGTTACCGCATTAATATCTTGCCCATCAATACCAATGTAGCCTCGGATTACACGACCATCAGCAATGATCTTCTGCATGATCTTGTTTGCCAGAGGGGCTGGGATAGCAAAAGAAATACCGTAGGTCTCAAGATCGGTTGCTTGCTGAAAAGAAGCGGTGTTGATACCAACCAATTCACCTTGCGTGTTGACCAAAGCCCCACCGGAGTTACCTTCGTTGATTGCTGCATCGGTTTGGATAAAGGCTTGGCGACCATCACTGATTGACGAACGACCAGTTGCGGAGATAATACCGAAGGTGGTGGTTTGACCTAAATTGTACGGGTTGCCAATTGCTAGGACGACATCACCAACTCGAGGTTTGTATTCTGGATTGAGTGGGATAACAGGAAGGTTAGAACCTTCGACACGTAGGATCGCAATGTCCGTACGCTTATCAGTACCAACCAATTGAGCTGCAGCGACGCGGCCATCTTGTAGCGCAACCACGATTTGGTCAGCTTGAGCCACTACGTGGTAGTTAGTAATGATGTAGCCTTTTTCGCTAACAATAACGCCAGAGCCCAAGCCTTGAGTTGAAAGCTTGCTGCGGTCATTTTCCACATACTTACGGCTGTAGATATTCACTACCGCGGGCGCTGCCTTTCTTACCGCTTGGTTAAAAGACACCTCGAGTGACCCGATGTTGCTTGGTTGTGGATCAACAAGCGCGGTTGGGATGACATTGCTGCGCAAAGATGGAACGGCGAGTAATACAATGACGGCAGTTGCTAAGCCTAAAAAGACAGAACGTAACAAAAAGCTAAGCATAACCTCTCCATGATTGAGCGCCCAATTGGCATAGAAAACTGAAGGATAGCATTACATTTAAAAATAACAAAAGGGCAAGACGTGATCGTCCTGCCCTTTTAAAAACCATGACATAAGCAAAGCATTCGAGTGTCATCACGAATTAAATGACGGACGCCATTCCTTCGCTTCTATTTGTGTGATTGGCTTATCACTTAGCCCAGTTAACGGATTACCAAGTAAACCGTGCGGTCACCACGTTGAACATTGATTGCCAGCACACCTTTGTGCTTTTCAACAATCGCACGCAGTTCTGCTAGGTTCTTCACGCGTTTACGGTTCACACCAATAATGATGTCATCTTGTGCTAGCTGGTATTGAGCTGCAGGAGAGTTCTCCGCTACGCTAGTGACCTTCACACCTTGGATCTTGTCACTTGGCGTAGTGTTACTTAGCTCTGCGCCTTTTAGGCCTTCATGCAGTGTTTCCGCTTTCGCTTTCACATTAGTCGATTCACCTAACGTCACATCGAAAGATTTTTGCTTACCATCGCGGATCACTCCAAGTGTGATTTTTTTACCAGCACCGAGTGTTGCGACTTTTGCACGAAGCTCAGAGAAGGTATCAATCGCTTTACCGTTCACAGAGACAATCACGTCACCTGCTTTCAGGCCTGCTTTATCTGCTGCGCTGTCGGGTACCACTTGGCTGACGAAAGCGCCTTTGCTTGACTCATAACCCAGTGCTTCAGCAAGCTCTGAGGTCACTTCGCCCCCTTGAACACCGAGCATGCCGCGTTTCACTTCACCGAACTCTAAGATCTGATCGGTTAAGTTCTTCATCATGTTGGACGGAATTGCAAAGCCAATACCCACGTTACCGCCATTTGGACCAAGAATTGCCGTGTTGATGCCGATCAGTTCACCGTTAAGGTTAACCAAAGCGCCGCCTGAGTTACCGCTGTTAATTGCGGCATCGGTCTGGATGAAGTTTTCAAAGTTCTCGACGTTCAAGCCGCTTCGACCAAGTGCCGATACAATACCGGATGTGACCGTTTGGCCTAAACCAAATGGGTTACCGATCGCCACAGTAAAGTCACCGACACGCAGAGAGTCTGAATCAGCGACTTTGATTTGTGTTAGGTCTTTGGCTTTTTCGAGTTTAAGCAGCGCGATATCTGACATCTCATCGCCACCGACTAGTTCAGCATCATACTCACGGCCATCGTACAAGCGGACACGAATTTCATCCGCGCCTTTAATCACGTGGTAGTTTGTGACGATTTGGCCTTTTTTCGCATCAATGATGACACCAGAACCTAAACCTCTAAATGGGCGTTCTCGGGTCTGCTCTGTTGGGAATTCAGGGCCAAAGAAGAACTGAAACTGCTCCGGGATACGGCTGGTTTGCACTTGTTTCCCTTCCACCGCAATGCTCACAACTGCAGGGTGACTTTTCGAGCATAGGGGCAAGACTAGGTAACTGCTCCCCATCCACACTAAGCGGAAGTGCCGCGGTTGCGGTAACTGGGGTGATGATTGACCCCAAGCTTAAAGAAAGAACGGTTAACGCAAGCAATGGCTTTTTCATCCAATAACTCCTCTTGAAAAACAGGTCTGCCAAAAAGAAACATCCTAACCATTAATTATGTATGTATTAATTAGGACAATCGAAACGGGGTGGCAGGTCACTGAAAGTTAGAGATGAGTTGCTTAAGAAAAGTTCAAAAAGGGTCAATACAAATTGATAAGAAATGCGTATGTATTGACCAGTTAGGTAGGAAAGGGGGATTAAGACGCTTTAGCCGTGACAGCTTCTGGTGCGTCGATGATTTCTTTTCCTGATCCTTCAAAAGACCGGTTGCGCCGTTGGCATAGTCTTTCGGTTGTTCGCTGACGTCTGATTGGTCTTCTTCGATCGATTCAGTCGACATTGCTGTCTTCTTATCAAACGGATTATCTTGCTCAGGCAAGTTGGGTAGAAGTTCTGAAGACGTTTTCGCCATATGTTGGTATAGCTTAGTGTAATCTTTACCTAAGGTATCCAACATTTCTGCAGTTTGTGCAAAGTGATCGACGAGCTCTTGACGTTGTTGCTCTAGTTCAAACTTGGCTGCTTCGAGTTCTTTTTGCACAGACTTTTGTTTTTTGTATTCGGGGGTGGTTAGTCGACTAATGACTACGCCAACGATTGTACCGACCAGCAAACCCACAATGGCATAAATCCAAGGCATAACTGCTCCTTATAGTTGTTTTAACAAGTCTTTTACTACTTAGTTACACGCGGTGCTTGTCCATGTTACTATGGCTTGAACAGCCGATAAAGAAAAATAGCGGTATGTTTTCGGGGACTGATATCCACTTATCTCTATTCTCAAAGCTGTCCCCGAGGTGACAAATTTTCTCTGTACCTCTGATACGACTCAATGCCATGACACCATTACAACGATACCAACAAGACATAGCAGAGCATGGATTCCAGCGTGATGAAGCCCAATATAACGCTGTCGTTGCTTTAGATAAACTCTACCATGCGATTGCAGAATTTCAGTCTGCACCTATTCCACAGCTTAGCACTTGGCAGAAAATTCTCGGTAAAAAGCCAGAAATGCCAGAGCCGCCAAAAGGGTTATATTTTTGGGGCGGAGTAGGGCGAGGTAAAACCTATTTAATGGATGCGTTTTTTGATGCTTTGCCGACGGAAAGAAAGATGCGAGTGCATTTTCACCGTTTTATGTATCGTGTGCACGATGAGCTCAAACGCCTTGGAGAAGTGGAAAATCCGCTCTCGAAGTCGCTGATTTATTCAAAAAAGAGGCGGATATTGTCTGTTTCGACGAGTTCTTTGTCTCGGATATTACCGATGCGATGATCTTGGCGACTTTGCTACAAGAGATGTTTAAGCGCCAAATGATTTTGGTCGCAACCTCGAACATTGAGCCAGAAAACCTGTACCGTAATGGCTTGCAACGAGCCCGTTTTTACCTGCGATAAATATGATCGTTCAGCGCTGTGATGTTCTCAATGTCGACAGTGGGGTGATTACCGTTTACGCACTCTACAACAAGCGGAAATCTACCATTACCCGCTGGATGAACAAGCCTCCGTCAACCTTAATAAGTATTACCACCAACTGATTGGTGAAAGAAAAGTTGCAGCAAACAGCATTGAAATTAGCCATCGCGAAGTGGCGGTGATTGAAGCTAGTGATGGCGTGCTACATGCTTCTTTTGAGCAACTATGCCAAACGCCCCGTAGTCAGAATGACTATATTGAATTATCTCGTATCTACCACACGGTATTGCTGGCAGACGTAAAGCAGATGGATCGTAAGATAGATGATGCCGCGCGACGCTTTATTGCGTTGGTGGACGAGTTCTACGAGCGTAACGTCAAACTGATTATTTCTGCAGAAGTGGCGATGGAATCCCTTTATACGCAAGGGCAGTTGGAATTTGAGTTTAAACGTTGTCTGTCTCGATTGACCGAGATGCAAAGCCACGAATACCTCGCTAGAGAGCATCTGGCGTAAAATCAGCAACTCATCTTAAAAAGTGAAGAAAAAATTCGTGATTTAACGCAAAAAAAGGTGATTTTTTCTTCGCTCTTCTCTATAATCCTGCGACCCACCGTTACTGCAGACCTGATTATCGAAGTTATTTCGACATAGAAGGTCGAGAGAACCAACGACTCGAAGGGGTGATGACTGGGCTCTTAGACAGTGTGGGAGCACTATTGGGTGTTCCTTTAAAGTTTAAATTTTAATTAACGGGTTATTATTAGCATGAAAACTTTCGTTGCTAAACCAGAAACTGTAAAACGCGACTGGTACGTTGTAGACGCAGAGGGTAAAACTCTTGGTCGTCTAGCAAGTGAAATTGCATCTCGCCTACGTGGCAAACACAAAGCTGAATACACTCCTCACGTTGACACTGGTGATTACATCATCGTTATCAACGCTGAGAAAGTTGCTGTAACTGGTAACAAAGCTAAGAACAAAGTGTACTACCGTCACTCTGAATTCCCAGGTGGTCTAAAATCTATCACTTTTGAAAAGCTGATCGATCGTAAACCTGAGATGGCTCTTGAGCTTGCAGTTAAAGGCATGCTTCCACGTGGTCCTCTAGGCCGTGCTATGTACCGTAAGCTTAAAGTTTACGCGGGCGCTGAGCACAACCATGTTGCTCAACAACCACAAGTACTAGACATCTAATTGGGGATTCGAAAATGGCAGAGAATCAATACTACGGCACTGGCCGTCGCAAAAGCTCAGCTGCGCGTGTTTTCATCAAACCAGGCAGCGGCAACATCGTAATCAACAAGCGTAGCCTTGATGAGTACTTCGGTCGTCCAACTTCTCGCATGGTTGTTAAACAACCTCTTGAGCTAGTTGAACTAACTGAGAAGCTAGACCTATACGTTACTGTTAAAGGTGGCGGTATTTCTGGTCAAGCTGGTGCTATCCGTCACGGTATCACTCGCGCTCTTATGGAATACGATGAGTCTCTACGTCCTACTCTACGTGCAGCTGGTTACGTTACTCGTGACGCTCGTTGCGTTGAACGTAAGAAAGTTGGTCTACGTAAAGCACGTCGTCGTCCACAGTTCTCTAAGCGTTAATTTCCTCTTATCGGAAATTATGCTGGTCCAGAGTTACTCTGGATACTGTGTACCAAAGCTCGGCTATATGCCGAGCTTTTTGTTTTTCTAAAGCTTGAAAAAGTCCGTTTTTCTTCTCGCGTTTGCTTTCACTTTCTTACTTAATATCCTCGCAACATTTGATCGCTTTATCTGCATGTTTTCTGGTTTTCTTCGTGCTACAAAACTGAGATAACAAAAGTGGAGAGTACCTTCACATTCTTGAAAGATCTTTCTACGTAATTGACTGAAAACAGCCGGAATACAAGGCTTTTTATCCTATTTCTAGCCATTCTTCGTTTCGCTTTCTTGTTACAAATCACATCTATTTTTTATAATTTTGCCGCTTTTGTGACGGCGTGAGCGATTTGCCTCACAATTGTTACAAAAAGGTAGCTTTATCTTGTCAAAAAGTAGGGTTTTCTTTATCATTTCCCCCCAATAAATAGAACTAAATTCATTATTTGTTAGCCATGCTCTTATAAGCGGAATAATAACGATCCAAAGGGAGCAAATGGGAGAATGTTTGGATGAGCAACGCGCCTTTAAATAACGGTCGCAGGCGTTTTCTAACCGCTACAACGGCAGTTGTTGGTGGATTAGGGGCAGCTGCCGTCGCCGTGCCTTTTATCAAATCATGGAATCCGAGTGCCAAAGCAAAAGCTGCGGGTGCACCGGTGGAAGTGGATATCAGTAAAATCGAAGCCGGTCAGATGGTTCGTGTTGAGTGGCAAGGTAAGCCTGTATGGGTTGTACGTCGCACTCAAGAAGTGGTGGATAACCTAAAGAACATCGACGGACAGCTTCGTGACCCACAATCGGAAATGGAACAACAGCCAGTTTATGCTCAGAACGCGCATCGTTCGATCAAACCTGAGTATTTCGTGGCAGTTGGCTTCTGTACTCACTTAGGTTGTTCACCAACCTATCTACCTGACACCTTCTCAGAGCAAGTACAAGGCGTTAAGTCTGGCTTCTTCTGTCCATGTCACGGCTCTAAGTTTGATATGGCTGGTCGAGTGTTCCAAGGTGTTCCTGCACCTCTGAACCTTGTGGTTCCTAAGCACATGTACTTGAGTGATACGAAGCTCATGATCGGTGTTGATGAGGGAGACGCATAATGCAAGCACTATTAGACTGGGTTGAAAAACGAATTCCCGCGATGAATGCTTACAAAAAGCATTTGTCTGAATACCCAATGCCTAAGAACTTCAACTTTTGGTACCTTTTCGGTTCTCTGGCAATGTTGGTACTGGTTAACCAAATCCTGACGGGTATTTGGCTAACGATGAACTACGTTCCTTCTGGTGACGGCGCGTTTGCTTCTATCGAATACATCATGCGTGATGTTGATTACGGTTGGTTGCTGCGCTACATGCACTCAACTGGCGCGTCAGCGTTTTTCGTCGTTGTTTACCTGCATATGTTCCGCGGTCTGATCTACGGTTCATACCAAAAGCCTCGCGAGCTACTTTGGATCTTCGGTATGTTGATCTTCTTGGTTCTGATGGCAGAAGCATTTATGGGCTACCTACTACCATGGGGCCAGATGTCCTACTGGGGTGCTCAGGTAATCATTTCTCTGTTTGGTGCGATTCCTGTTATTGGCGACGACCTAACGCTTTGGATCCGTGGTGACTACATCATCTCTGGTGCAACGTTGAACCGTTTCTTCGCACTACACGTTATTGCATTGCCTATCGTGCTACTTCTTCTTGTCGTGCTACACGTATTGGCGCTACACGAAGTTGGTTCTAACAACCCAGATGGTATCGAGACTAAGCTACCAAAAGGCTCAATGGGCGACGATTACGAAACGCAATTCAAGTTCCACGATTACTACACGAAGAAATACGACATCATCGACTCTATTCCTTTCCACCCTTACGGTACGGTTAAGGACTTGGTTGGTGTCGCTGGCTTCTTGTTCTTCTTCTGTTACGTGCTGTTCTTTAACCCAGAGATGGGTGGATACTTCCTTGAGCCGCCTAACTTTGAAGCTGCAAACCCGCTGAAGACACCTGAGCACATCGCTCCTGTATGGTACTTCACGCCGTTCTATGCAATCTTGCGTGCGGTTCCAGACAAACTATTGGGTGTAATCCTAATGGGTGCGTCAATCGCAGTACTATTTGTTCTACCTTGGTTGGACCGTTGTAAAGTACGTTCATACCGTTACCGTAGCAAACTTCACCTGTTGAATATTGTTCAGTTCACTATCGCCTTTATCGCTCTGGGTATTTTGGGTGCACTGCCGGCAACGCCGCTGTACACAATTCTGTCTCAGATCTTTAGCTTGTGTTACTTCATGTTCTTTGTACTGCTGTTCTTCTACAGCAAAAATGAAGCAACCAAACCATTACCAGAGAGGGTGACATTCAAATGAAGAAGTGGATTGTAATTCTATTTGCTATGTTGCCATCTCTAGCGATGGCAGCGGGTGCCAACGTACCGCTAGACAAAGCGAACGTGGACCTATCGGATAAAGCTTCGCTGCAAAACGGTGCGAAGCTATTCATGAACTACTGTTTTGCTTGTCACTCAACGCAATACCAGCGTTACGAGCGAGTAGCGACAGATTTGGGCATTCCTGCAGACCTAATGAAGGAAAATCTGATTTTGACCCTGAAGCGAAAATCGGTGACCTAATGGTTAACGCGATGCCTGCGAAGCAAGCGGGCGATTGGTTTGGTGCTCCGCCACCGGACCTAACACTGGTTGCTCGAGTTCGTGGTGCAGACTGGCTGTACACTTACCTGCGCTCATTCTATGTTGATCCATCTCGTCCATTCGGCGTGAACAACATTGTTTTCCCAAGTGTTGGTATGCCGCACGTTCTTGAAGAGCTTCAAGGTATCCCGACGCCAGTTTACGGCACGAAAGTTGTGGACGGTGAAGAAGTACAAGTGGTTGTTGGTACTGAAACTAACGGTACGGGTGAGCTAAGCTCTGGCGAATACGACAAAGCCGTTGGTGACCTAGTGAACTTCCTAGTCTACTCAGGTGACCCAGTTCAACTTGAACGTCATGCGCTTGGTTGGTGGGTAATGGGCTTCCTAGTTCTATTAACTATCGTTGTCGTGATGCTCAAGAAAGAGTATTGGCGTGATGTGCATTAATTGTGCTATCATACCGTGCTAATTCCCAATTTTAATTGATGGATAATGAGCTTAGCCTCCATTATTTTTATTTGTAAGTGTACTGGAGGGCTCCATGGCTGTAGCTGCCAATAAACGTTCTGTGATGACTCTTTTCTCAAGTGCATCAGATTTGTATAGCCATCAGGTTCGCATCGTACTAGCTGAAAAAGGCGTAAGTGTTGAAGTTGAGCTTGTTGATGAAGCTAACCTTCCTGCTGAGCTTGTTGAATTAAACCCATACAAATCAGTGCCAACTCTTGTTGACCGTGAGCTAGCTCTTTACGATTCAAAATCATCATGGAGTACCTGGACGAGCGTTTCCCTCATCCACCTCTAATGCCTGTTTACCCAGTTGCTCGTGGTAACAGCCGTCTGATGATGTACCGTATTGAACGCAACTGGTACTCACTCGCTGAAAAAGTTGTTAAGGGTAACGCTGAAGAATCAGAAAAAGCACGTACTAAACTACGTAATGATCTTCTGACTCTTGCACCAATCTTTGCTGAGTACGAGTACTTCATGAGCGAAGAGTTCAGCCTGATCGATTGTTACCTAGCTCCACTATTGTGGCGTCTACCTCAACTAGGTATCGAGCTTGTAGGCCCTGGTTCAAAAGAGATCAAAGTTTACATGAACCGCGTATTTGAACGTGATTCATTCCTTGCATCTCTAACTGAAGCTGAACGTGAAATGCGCCTAGTTCGCTAAGCGGCTCAGATAACACGTTATGGATATTGCAAAAATGACTGCTCGCCGCCCGTACATGCTTCGCGCATTTTACGATTGGCTAGTAGACAACGACTTAACTCCGCACTTGGTTGTAGATGCAACTATGCCAGGTGTGCGTGTACCAGTTGAGTTTATTCAAGATGGTCAAATCATTCTGAATATTGCTCCACGTGCTGTTGGTCAACTTGAGTTGGGTAATGATGCGATTACCTTCCATGCCCGCTTTAGTGGTCGCCCACATTCAGTGATCGTGCCTGTGTACGCTGTACAAGCGATTTACGCACGTGAGAATGGCGCTGGTACCATGTTTGAACCGGAAGAAGCGTACACTCACATTGAAGAAGAAGGCATTGTTGAAGAAGAACAATCGCCGACTTTCACTACCGTGAGTGACGAATCAGAAAGCGTGGACTCGGAGTCTGAAGAGGAAGAAGCGCCTCGCCCGAAAGGCAGACCAAGCTTACGAGTTATCAAATAAAAAAAGCAGCGTGAATACGCTGCTTTTTTCTTATCTATTTTTCGATTCAAGCAATGAAACGGCTAGCAACTGAAGTTGTTGCCGTCACCTGATGCCAATGGCTTAGTTTGCTTGTCCATCTATTTCTTTCACAGTGACTTCTTCTGCCACTGCCGTCTCAGAGTTCGCTGCTTCTGGCTCTTCTACTTCTAACGGTTTTTCATCGCCATACTGGAAGCCCTTGACGACCTGCTTCACGCCAGAAATATTACGTGCAATCTCCGTTGCTCTCTCGCTTTGTTCTGGTGTTACGTAACCAAATAGGAACACGTCGCTGTCTTCGGTGATGACTTTCACTTTCACACCGTTGAGCTCACTGTCCGTCAGCAGCGCAGACTTCACTTTGGTGGTGATCCAACTGTCGTTGCTGATTTGTGTGACGCTGAGAGGCTCTTTCTGTTTGATTTGGTTGTGAATGTTCTTCACACCTTTCACTTCACGAGCCTTGTTTTCAAACTCGTTAATCAAGTCTTGAGTAGGAGCTTGGCCCATTAGGACTACGGTGCCATTGTATGAGCTAGCAACGACGCGGGCTTTTCCTTTAAAAGGTGCTTTATTCCCGATCGCTGCGACTTCGAATTCAATGTTGTTGTCTTGCCAAATTTCTTTGGTGGTACGGGTATCCGTGACGATATTAGCCGTAGTGGCTGCACCTGCAATAAACAAACCTGCACAGCCGCTCATGCTGAGCGCGGCACATAAAATGACAAGACTACGTATCATAATTCTAAACTCTCAATTCAGTTATTCTTCGTGAGCTGGGAAAAGTACTTGGTCGATTAGATCACACAGGCAGTGAAGTGTCACCATGTGTACTTCGTGAATGCGCGCTGTGCGATGTGATGGGATTCTAATTTCAACATCATTCTCGCCAAGCAGGCCGGCCATCTCACCGCCATCCTTACCTGTTAGAGCAATGATGGTCATGTCACGTGTTACCGCCGCTTCCATTGCTTTGGTGACGTTCTTGCTGTTACCGCTGGTCGAAATTGCCAGAAGGATGTCACCAGGTTGGCCAAATGCGCGAACTTGCTTAGAGAAGATCTCTTGGTAGTGGTAATCGTTCGCTACCGCAGTTAATGTTGTATTGTCTGCTGTCAAAGCCATTGCTGGAAGGCTAGGGCGTTCAGTTTCGAATCGGTTCAAAAGGCAAGAGACAAACTGTTGCGAGTTAGAGGCACTGCCACCGTTGCCACAGCATAGGATTTTATTGCCATTGAGTAGGCTCGACACCATTGCTTGAGCGGCGTGAGTGATGGCATCTGGCAGCGCTTCAGCTGCCGCAATTTGAATTTGAATACTTTCTGTAAAACTGTCTTTAATGCTGTCTAGCATCGTTTATCCTTCAGAGATTGCATTTTGTATCCAGTTGATGTCTCGACCACTGTCGTGAATGGCGACCACATCAAACCGATAATCGATATTGTACGCCGAGCGTTTTTGCTGGCTTAGCCAAATTTGGGCTGTTTTGACTAGTTTACTGCATTTTTGCGCGGGTGACCATTTCTGCTGCTGAACCAAAGCTATCATTCTTACGATATTTGACCTCAACAAAGACGATAGTTTCACCTTGTTGGAAGATTAAATCAATTTCGCCGACTTTAGTCAGAAAATTTTGATCTAAAAAGCGCAAACCCTGGCGCTGCAAATACTGCTTCGCCAGGGTTTCGTATTGATTACCAATTTGTCGCTTACTAAAGAGCCCCACGCTCAGCCCAGTCTAGCTCACGCTCAACAACACAATTGTTGTTAATGCTTAGCACACCAGTTTGACCGCTAACCGAGTAACCCGGTAGAAGCTTCATTTGTGGTAGCTCACCGATCAGCTTGTATGCATCCATACCTAGCGCTTCAAGGCGTTTTTCCATGTTGGATTGATCTGCCCATAGCTCATTCATTTCTGCCGCGATGGTTGGATCTGGGTTAATCAACATCGGAATGTCGCTGTATGCTACACCAGAAAGGTCTTCATACGTCGCACCACCGCTGTTACTGCGTGAGTTGGAGAATAGTTTAGGTGGCTTCGCATCAGGGTTAATCGCCACTTCAATAAATGGCTTGATTAGCGTGAGTTCAGAGCTACGAGCAACAATGTAAACCGCGTCCACATCACGACGGCTACGTGGTGGGCTTTCTAATGAAATGCGCATCAGAGACTGCATTTGTGCGATACGCTGTTGGCTTTCTTGTAGGCCAAATACGTTGTTGATGTTCTTCTGCAGCTGGCGTTTGTCACCAAAATAGCTTGAAGCCACTTTGTTTGGGCTGTACTTGCGCCATTCTTCATTAAACGCTTCAACCACGCGCTGACCGTAAGCACCGCTCGGTGCCAAAATCATTGGGAATTGGTAGCCTTGATTGAACAAGTACTTCGCCGCTTGCGCCACTTCTTGCTCTGGAGACAGTGCTAGGTAACACATGTCAGTACCCGGTTGAACGTCTTCAGGAATGTTCAATGCAAGAGCTGGGATTTTACGCCAGTTTCAGAACCATCAAAGGTCGCTTGTAGTTTCTCTACGTTTTCTTTTTGCAGAGGACCCACAACAAAATCGATGTTCTCGTTGATCAGGCGTTGCTTGATTTGATCCGCACTGTAAGCGTGGGTATCAATGACTGTTAAGGTTGCGCTCGGCTCGCGCATGCCATCGTTCATCATCGCAAAAATGAAGCCATCACGGATCAACTGAGCTTGCGGAGCAAACTTACCAGTTAGAGGCAACAGTAGCGCCGTGTTGTTTGGCTTAACGATTTCTAAAGATAAGATGTTTTGGATTTCAGCGGGTGTGTAAACGGCTGCTGGGTGTGAAGGGTTTTCACTTAGCCAGCGCTCAAGGGTGTTTTTTCAGCTGAGGAATATTACTTGAAAGCGTCTTTGCATAAATAGCTAGCTGTAACCAGCCATCAAGCACATCTTCGTTTGGTTCGGTTTGCAGTGATGTCAGTTCGTTCTCTGAGTAGCTGCCAAAATTCATCCAAATACGGCTAGAGATTTCACGTTGCTCGGCAGACGAAGCATATTGACCTTGTGCGACTAGCTGGCGGTTTGCTTCGAATGGTTGGTTCAAGCTTTGGTAAGCATCCGCACGCAGCTCATAATAGTCTTTCCACTGTTCGCTCGGTAGTTTCCACCAAGGTTTAAAGTTCAGTGTTTGTAGCAATTGAGAGTAATTGCCTTGCTTTTGCTGTATGGTCGCACGGGCTAATTGCCACTCGGCTTGTTGAACTTCGGTCAATTGTTGACGAGAAAGACGTTTGATCAGCAGTTCAGCTTGATCCAATTCGTTTGCTTGGATGGCTGCTTTGGTCGCCATGATCAACCAGTCGTTTTGCAAGCTGCCTTCGGTGCTATCCGCTTGAATCATGTAGTTCTGAACAGACTGTGTCGGCTCAAGTGTAATGTCTACGCTGTCTGGTTGTCGCGGGCCTGAAGAACAGGCTGCGAGCGTAATTGCCAGTGCAACAGGAGTGAGTAAGCGTGGTACACTGAGTCTCTTATGGTTCATCATTGCCGTGAGTTCTCTATAATTTTGTACAAAATTGTCTCTATATTAATCGTTGAAGTGATGGTAAACAAATGACAGATAAAAATAAGTTGCCGAATGAGGGGCCAACTCTCTACATCGTACCGACTCCAATCGGAAATTTAGCGGATATCACACAACGTGCTATCGAAGTTCTGTCGAATGTGGACATCATTGCCGCTGAGGATACTCGACATACGGGCAAATTACTGTCTCACTTCAATATTCAAACCAAAACTTTCGCGCTACACGATCATAATGAGCAGCAAAAGGCGCAAGTTTTAGTTGAAAAGCTACTATCAGGTCAGTCAATTGCATTGGTCTCTGACGCTGGTACGCCGCTAATAAGCGATCCAGGATACCACTTGGTAACAAAATGTCGTCAAGCGGGCGTAAGAGTTGTGCCTCTTCCTGGTGCGTGTGCGGTCATCACAGCGTTAAGTGCATCGGGCTTGCCTTCTGATCGCTTCAGTTTTGAAGGCTTTCTACCACCGAAAAGCAAAGGCCGTAAAGATAAGTTCTTGGAAATTGCGTCAGTGGAACGCACTTGTATCTTCTATGAATCACCGCATCGCATTTTAGACTCTTTACAAGATATGTTAGACGTTCTTGGTCCAGAACGAGAAGTTGTCTTGGCGCGAGAGCTAACCAAAACCTTTGAAACCATTCAGGGAATGCCGTTAGGCGAACTGATTGAGTGGGTAAAAAGCGATGATAACCAACAGCGCGGTGAGATGGTTCTGCTTATCCACGGCCACCGTGACTCCACAGAAGACACTCTGCCAGATGAAGCAACCCGTACGTTGGGTATTCTGACTAAAGAGCTTCCATTGAAGAAAGCTGCGGCACTTGCTGCAGAAATCTACAGCCTAAAGAAAAATGCACTGTATAAGTGGGGCTTAGAGAATCTGGGCTAAGCATAAAGAACGCTGGCGCTTCGGGAACGCTTCGCTTTGAGAGGTGGGAATCGAGAAGTGCGCCTTGGGCGTTTCCTGCAAGAGCCGTTAGTTTTCAGAGTTATTTAGATAAGATTGAGAAGGGAGTTGTTAATGCGACTCCCTTTTTGTCTGCGAGCGCTTCGCTTTGAAAGGCGGAAACCGGGAAGTGCGCTTTAGTCGTTTTGTGCAAGAGTTGTTAGTTTTGAGGTTTACATAGATAAGGCTAAGAAAGTGCGTTGCTAATACAGGCGTCCGTTCGTTTTTCAACTTTACTTTCAAAACTATCCCTCGGAGCATCATGTTCCCGATTCCCGATTCCCGATTCCCGATTCCCGATTCCCGATTCCCGAATCCCGAAACGCAGTTCTCCATTTTCTTTCTCTCGGAGCGGAGCGTTCTCGATTCCCGAAGCATAACGTCTCCATTTGTCGCTGCCTTTTTGACCACTTAACCAACCGTTTTCAGCAATTCTGTGATCTCACTAGACTCTGGGGGGATAACTCTATACAATCCGCCCTCGGAGCTGACTGGGTAGTCGCTGCTTTGTTGATGTCCTTCGGGAGACTGACGTCGAAGTCCCTTTGGGAGACTGACGTTGACGTCCTCGGGAGACTGACAAAGGGGAGGAAAGTCCGGGCTTCATAGAGCAAGGTGCCAGGTAACGCCTGGGGGGCGCAAGCCTACGACAAGTGCAGCAGAGAGAAGACCGCCGATGGCCCTAGGGCACAGGTAAGGGTGAAAGGGTGCGGTAAGAGCGCACCGGACGACTAGTAATAGTTCGTAGCAGGGTAAACTCCACCTGAAGCAAGACCAAATAGGCCTCCACATTGCGTTGCTCGCGTAAGGAGGCGGGTAGGTTGCTCGAGCCAGTGAGTGATTGCTGGCCTAGACGAATGGCTACCGCCGCGCAAGCGGAACAGAACCCGGCTTATGTGTCGGCTCCACCTATTCGAGACCCATCTCTACTTCGGTAGTGATGGGTTTTTGCATTTAATTGACGCAAACTATGTCATTACCAATAAACTTGGCGCTGAATCACGTCTAACTTTAGACTTGAGGTGGCGATGATGTGGGAAATCAGTACACTAAAGAATCGCTTCAAGATCATTCAACGAGACAGCTATGACCGAAACATTTCAACATATCTCCGTGTTATTAAATGAATCCATTGATGGCTTGGCTATCAAACCCGATGGTATCTATATCGATGGAACATTTGGCCGTGGCGGTCACAGCCGAACTATCTTGTCGAAACTCGGTGAACACGGCGACTGTATAGCATCGACCGAGACCCACAAGCCATCGCAGAAGCCGCTAAAATCGATGACCCGCGTTTCACTATCATTCATGGTCCGTTCTCAGGTATGGCGAAATACGCAGAAGAGTATGGCCTAGTTGGTAAAGTTGACGGTGTATTGCTAGACCTAGGCGTGTCGTCTCCGCAGCTTGATGACGCTGAACGCGGCTTTAGTTTTATGAAAGACGGCCCATTAGACATGCGTATGGACCCAACATCTGGTATTCCTGTGTCTCAATGGTTAATGGAAGCTGACCTTGATGACATTACTTGGGTTATTCGTGAGTTTGGTGAAGACAAACACGCCCGCCGCATTGCTAAAGCGATCGTAGCTTACCGCGAAGTGAAGAAAACGAGCCGATGGTTCGTACTGGTCAGTTAGCAAAATTGATCTCAGATGCGGCACCAAAGAGCTTTAAAGAGAAAAACACCCAGCGACTCGCGCTTTTCAGGCTTTTCGCATTTACATCAACAGTGAATTAGAAGAAATTGATACGGCACTAAAAGGTGCGGCAAGTATTTTGGCTCCTGAAGGCCGTTTGTCTGTGATCAGTTTCCACTCATTGGAAGATCGCATGGTGAAACGTTTCATCCGTAAAGAGAGCAAAGGCCCAGAAGTGCCACACGGTATTCCGATGACGGAAGAACAAATCCGTGCGCTTGGTAGTGCGAACATGAAGCCGATTGGTAAAGCGAACAAGCCAACGAAACAAGAAATTGACATGAACCCGCGCTCTCGAAGCTCAGTGCTAAGAATTGCAGAAAAGCTTTAATTATTATGACGAAAACCACTCCTAACCTTGCTAAGTTGATTGCGACGGACTTAATTACCGTCGGTCGCTGGTCGTTGTTGCTGATGGTTTTGATTTTCGCAACGGCAATGGGAGTGGTGTTTGCCACCCACCATGCGCGTCAGGCGATCACTGAAAAAGATCATACATTGGTTGAGCGAGAGCGATTGGATAGCGAATGGCGCAACCTAATGTTGGAAGAAACAGCCCTCGCGGAACACAGTCGCGTTCAAGACTTGGCAAAGAAGGACCTTGAAATGAAACGACCAGATGGCGATAAAGAAGTGGTTATCACGCTAAAATGATTGGAAAGAAAGCCAAATCTAAACAAGGAAATACGCGCAAGTCTGCTGCGAAAGAAAAAAAGTAGCTGACTACAAAGCCGCAACCTACCAAAGAAACGAAACAAGCAGAAGTGGTTGAAGAGTCAGAATCGTTTTGATTCGTTGGTCGTTTTCAGTTACTGCTGTTCTTTGTCTTCTGTGCCTTCGCACTTCTCGTTGGGCGAGTGGCCTATATTCAAGTTATAGAGCCTGACAACCTAATCAAACAGGGTGACCTTCGCTCTGTCCGTGTTAAAGCTATTCCTTCTGCGCGCGGTATCATCTCTGATCGCAATGGCGAACCGCTTGCAGTGAGTGTTCCTGTTGAAGCCGTGTGGGCTGATCCTAAAACTATCTTCAAAGAAGGCGCTCTGCAGCAAACGAAGAGTTGGTACGCACTTGCAGACGTACTTGGCCTAGAGCGCCAAGGCCTGATCAACAAAATCAAGAAAAACGAAAAACGTCGTTTTATCTATCTACAACGCCAAGTTAGCCCAGCGATGGCGAACTACATTCGTGAACTCAAACTACCTGGCGTTGGCTTGAAGTCCGAATCTCGCCGCTACTATCCTGCTGGTGAGGTTAGTGCTCACTTAGTCGGTGTAACTGGCATTGATGGCCACGGCCTAGAAGGCGTGGAACGAAGCTATGACGAGTGGTTAACTGGTGCTGCAGGCAAGAAAACCATCCGTAAAGACCGTTATGGTCGCGTGGTAGAGAACATTGCTCTTGAAGAGAAGCAAGAAGGTAAACCGCTACAGCTGACGATCGACCAACGCATTCAAGCCGTCGCTTATCGAGCGATCAAGCAGGCCGTAGCGGATCACCGTGCAACATCTGGATCCGTTGTTATCCTAGACGTTAAAACGGGGGCGGTACTGGCCATGGTCAACGCGCCTTCTTACAACCCAAACAACCGCAGTGGTTGGCAAAGTTATAAAATGCGTAACCGCGTGATTACTGACTCACTAGAGCCGGGCTCAACCATTAAGCCTTTTGTTGTTTTGGCCGCATTAGAAAATGGAGTGGCAGACAAAGATACGATCGTTGATACGGGGAACGGTCTCTTACAACTTGGCGGTAGCCGTGTTCGAGATAACCCAAAAGTTGGTAAGGCGAGCCTAACCACCATCCTAAAGAAATCGAGTAACATCGGTGTGACCAAGCTGGCGATGCGAATGCCTGTTGAGGCGCTACTTGGTTTGTACAGTTCAGTTGGCCTTGGTGAATTATCCGGTCTTAACTTGGTTGGTGAAGTGGTGGGTATCTTCCCAAGCCGCTCTCGCTGGTCTCCAATTGAGCGCGCAACCATCTCGTATGGTTATGGTTTATCGGTTACCCCAATCCAGCTAGCGCATGCCTATGCGACGCTAGGTAACTTGGGTAAATATGAGCCGATCCATATTATCGAAAGTAACGATAATGACATGGCACACCAAGTTGTGAGCAAAGAGAACGCTCGTCTCGTCTTAGATATGCTTGAAACGGTAACGCAGAAAGGCGGTTCTGCTCGTCGTGCGGCGGTTCCCGGTTACCGAGTCGGCGCAAAAACTGGTACTGCGCGAAAGGCAAGCGCAGGTGGCTATAGTGATGAGTACATCAACTACACGGCTGGTGTTGCGCCAGTGAGTGACCCACGTTTAGCGCTCGTGGTTGTGGTTAATGAACCACAAGGTGATGATTACTACGGTGGTTCGGTAGCTTCACCTGTTTTCTCTGAAATCATGAAAGGCGCGCTGCAAATTCTGAACGTTGCCCCTGACGAAAATAAATTCCAACAGTAGGCTTATAAGCGTACTGAGAAACAAAATGAGAAAGCTGAGCTAATGCTCGGAGAATAAATATGACTAAAGCCATCAGTATGGACACGCTGCTTTCCACTTGGGTCGATTGCCCGAGCTTGTCGTCCATTCTTGTTTCTGAATTGGAACTCGACAGTCGACGAGTTCAATCTGGAACAACTTTTGTAGCTATTATTGGCCATGTTGTGGATGGGCGTAAATTTATCCCAACCGCGATTGAGCAAGGTGCGAATGCGGTGATTGCTCAAGCTTGTGAGCAAAAAGCGCATGGCACGATTGAGATTGTTGATGATGTTCCAGTGATTTACCTTGATGCGCTGGATAAGTGCCTATCTGAAATTGCAGGTCATTTGTATACCTACCCAACGATGGATTTGATTGGTGTCACTGGCACCAACGGCAAAACCACCATCACTCAACTGATTGCTCAATGGATTGATTTGGTCGGTTCAAAAGCGGCGGTAATGGGAACCACGGGGAATGGCTTTCTCGACAACCTACAAGAAGCTGCGAATACTACGGGCAACGCCGTTGAAATCCAAAAAACACTGTCTTCGCTCGCTGAGCAAAAAGCGCAATACACAGCGCTTGAAGTGTCTTCTCATGGTTTGATTCAAGGTCGCGTTAAAGCGCTGTCTTTTGCTGCTGGCGTGTTTACTAACCTGAGTCGTGATCACCTCGATTACCATGCACGATGGAAGAATACGCCAACGCTAAGTTAACCCTGTTTACTGAACATCAATGTGGTCACGCTGTTATCAATGTCGATGATGTTGTGGGTGCTGCGTGGGCGAAGCAGTTGAACAACGCGCTTGCCGTGTCACTCAAACCAACAACAGAATTTTCTCAAAGCGTGTATGCAAACCACATCGCTTATGCTGAATCTGGCATCACGATTGAGTTTGATGGCAAGTTTGGTGAAGGTACGTTGCATGCACCACTTATCGGTGAGTTCAATGCCGCGAATCTGATGTTGGCATTCACAACGTTACTTAGTCTAGGTTTCAGCAAGCAAGATTTGCTGGCGACGGCAGGCCAATTACAGCCCGTCCTTGGCCGTATGGAACTGTTCCAAGCTAACGACAATGCCAAAGTAGTGGTGGATTACGCTCACACGCCTGACGCGCTAGAAAAAGCGCTGCAAGCATTGCGTGTACATTGCCACGGTGAGCTTTGGGCTATCCTCGGCTGCGGTGGTGATCGCGATGCTGGTAAGCGCCCAATGATGGCAGAAATCGCTGAACGTTTGGGTGACAAAGTGGTACTTACCGATGACAACCCTCGTAGCGAAGACCCAGCGCTGATAATGAAAGACATGTTGGCTGGCTTAACGAAACCAGCTGAGGCGATTGTGCAACATGACCGCTTAAAAGCGCTGTCTTACGCACTTGAGCATGCTTCTTCGCAAGACATTATCCTTCTGGCCGGTAAAGGTCATGAGGACTACCAAATTCTAAATTCTGGAACCATCCATTACTCTGACCGCGAGTCAGCCATGACACTATTGGGGCTTTCATCATGATCACAGTAACGCTTTCTCAAATTGCCGACATTACTGGCGGTGAACGGGTTGGTAACGATCTTTCTATTGAATCTGTTTCGACCGACACTCGATCTATCGAACAAGGCGCTCTATTTGTTGCTTTGGTTGGAGAGCGTTTTGATGCTCACAACTTCTGCCAACAAGCAGTAGAGTCGGGCGCGGGCGCACTATTGGTACAAAAACGCGTTAATGTGAATGTGCCTCAAGTCGTTGTCGGCGATAGTAAGGTAGCATTGGGTCAAGTGGCAGCTTGGGTTCACCAAACATGCCAAACACCGACGGTCGCCATTACAGGTAGCTGTGGTAAAACCACGGTAAAAGAGATGGTTGCCAGTATTTTGCAGTTGAAAGGTAAAGTGCTGTTTACTGCGGGCAACTTCAACAACGACATTGGTGTGCCATTGACCTTGCTGCGTTCGCAACAAGACGATGACTACGCGGTGATCGAGTTGGGTGCGAACCACATTGGTGAAATTGAGTACACTACGCAATTAGTTAAGCCAGACATTGCCATGGTAAACAACGTGGCTGCTGCTCACCTTGAAGGTTTCGGGTCTATCGATGGCGTGAAACAAGCTAAAGGTGAAATCTACCAAGGGCTAGCGGCTGGCGGTATTGCGATCGTAAACCTAGATAGCAATGGCGGAGCGAAGTGGGATGAAGTATTAGCAGATAAGAATGTGATTACTTTTTCACAAAGTAACGCGGACGCTGACTTTTACGCTTCCAACATCGTGATGAGCGCCGCAGGTGAGGCAAGCTTTGACTTACATATCGCTGCAACTTCACAAGAAATTGAACTGTCTCTGGGTATTATTGGTCAACACAACGTGGCTAATGCAATTGCTGCTTCTATCATTGCCGCGAAAATGGGGCGACATTAGAAGAGATTCGTTCAGGCCTTAAGCACTTAAACAAGGTAAAAGGTCGTGTTGAAGTGGAAGAGTTGAGCGATAAAATCAAGCTTATTGATGACAGCTACAACGCTAGCGTTCCTGCTATGAAGGCGGCGGTCGATTTACTGGCGGCATTCCAAGGCCAACGTTGGTTGATTTTAGGTAATATGGCGGAGTTGGGTGAGGAAAGTCTTGCACTTCACCGTCAAGTCGGGGAACATGCTGCCCCACAAAAATTTGAACATGTTCTCACGTATGGTGCGGATGCAAAGGTCATTAGCGAGCTTTGCGATGGCATCCATTTCGAGACACATCAAGAGATGATTGACTACATCAAGCAGCATCTAGACCAAGCGGTTCCTGAACACCACACGATGTTGGTGAAAGGCGCGAACGGTGCACGTATGTTTGAAGTCGCTGCTGCTTTGAAGGAGTACTATTAATGATTATTTGGCTTGCCGAGCTGCTACAGCCATACCTATCTTTTTTCCGATTGTTTGAATACCTATCTTTTCGAGCAATCCTCAGCGTTCTAACCGCTCTAGGTCTATCTCTATGGATGGGACCTATTATGATCAAGCGTCTACAGATGCTACAAATTGGTCAGGTTGTTCGTAACGAAGGTCCAGAATCCCACTTTAGCAAGCGTGGTACCCCAACAATGGGCGGTATCATGATTTTGGCTGCTATCTCTATCACTATCCTGTTATGGACTGACTTGTCGAACCCGTACGTATGGGCGGTACTGACCGTTCTTCTTGGTTATGGTGCGATCGGTTTTGTCGATGACTATCGTAAGGTCGTGCGCAAGAACACTGACGGTCTGATTGCTCGTTGGAAGTACTTCTGGCAATCATTAATTGCGTTTGTAGTGGCTTTTGCTCTGTACGCTTACGGCAAGGATACTGCAGCAACTCAGCTTGTGGTGCCATTTTTCAAAGACATCATGCCGCAACTTGGTTTGATGTACATTATCCTGACTTACTTTGTAATCGTGGGTACCAGTAACGCGGTAAACCTAACCGATGGTCTAGATGGTTTAGCTATCATGCCAACGGTTCTCGTTGCGGCTGGTTTTGCGGTGATTGCATGGGCGACGGGTAACGTTAACTTCTCTGAATACCTTCACATCCCTTACCTACCGCACGCTTCTGAATTGGTTGTGGTATGTACGGCAATTGTTGGTGCAGGTCTTGGTTTCTTGTGGTTTAACACTTACCCAGCACAAGTGTTTATGGGCGATGTGGGCTCACTAGCACTTGGTGGTGCGCTTGGCACAATCGCAGTATTGGTTCGTCAAGAGTTGGTACTGGTGATCATGGGCGGTGTGTTTGTAATGGAAACGCTATCGGTAATTCTTCAGGTAGGTTCTTACAAACTGCGCGGCCAGCGTATTTTCCGCATGGCACCGATTCACCACCACTACGAATTAAAAGGTTGGCCGGAGCCTCGCGTAATCGTGCGCTTCTGGATTATTTCTATGGTTCTTGTTCTTATTGGTCTAGCGACACTGAAAGTGCGTTAATCGCACTTTCCAAGAACAAGACAAATTGCGTGATCAAATATGGAACGTTGGCAAAACATACATAAGGTCGTCGTTGTAGGGCTCGGTATTACCGGGCTCTCTGTCGTTAAACACCTAACAAAAACACAGCCGCAACTGACGGTTAAAGTCATCGATACACGTGCGACTCCTCCGGGAGCTGAGCGCTTACCAGAGCAGGTTGAACTGCACAGTGGTGGTTGGAATACTGAGTGGCTTGCAGAGGCCGACTTAGTGGTGACTAACCCGGGTATTGCCTTAGCGACACCAGAGATACAAGCGGTTCTTGCGAAAGGAACGCCAGTTGTTGGTGATATCGAACTCTTCGCGTGGGCAGTCGATAAGCCAGTTATTGCGATTACCGGTTCTAATGGTAAAAGCACAGTCACTGACTTAACGGGTGTAATGGCGAAGGCTGCAGGCTTAACAGTGGGTGTCGGTGGCAATATCGGTGTTCCTGCTCTCGATTTGCTAGAGCAAGATGCAGACTTGTATGTGCTTGAGTTGTCCAGTTTCCAGCTAGAAACCACTTCAAAGCCTGAAGCTCAAAGCGGCGGCGTTTCTGAACCTTTCCGAAGATCACATGGATCGCTATGAGGGCATGTCGGACTACCGACAAGCTAAACTGCGCATTTTGATAACGCGGAGTTGGCAGTAGTTAACCGTGATGATCAAGAAACCTTCCCTGATACTGAAACACCGTTGGTGACGTTCGGAAGTGATGAGCAAGCTTACGGCCTTGAAGCAGATGGTAACCGTACTTGGTTGCTTGATCATGGTCAGCGTGTGATTGCCAGTGATGAATTAAATCTGGTTGGTAAGCACAATCTAGCTAACGCGCTTGTGGTACTTGCTCTGCTTAAAGCGGCAGATGTGGACTATCACAAATCATTGAATGCACTGAAAACTTACACGGGTTTGACACATCGATGCCAAGTGGTTGCGGATAATCGTGGCGTAAAATGGGTGAATGACTCTAAAGCGACCAATATTGCAAGCACTATGGCTGCACTCTCTGGATTAGAGTCAACAGGCAAGCTGTACTTGCTTGTTGGTGGTGTTGGCAAAGGCGCTGACTTCACTCCACTAAAACCGATCTTCGCAACACTGAACCTACAACTTTGCTGCTTTGGTGCAGATGGTGATGAATTTATGCCACTGCATGAATCAGCAACTCGTTTCGACACCATGGAAGATGTGATTCAACAGATATCTTCGCAGTTAAAAACGGGTGATATGGTGATGCTGTCTCCGGCATGTGCTAGCTTTGATCAATTCGACAACTTTATGGCAAGAGGTGACGCATTCGCAGCTCTTGCCGAGAAATACGCATAATTAAAGGTCACACACTTCGTGGGTTTAGGTAACGTTAAACGCAGCATTGGTACTTGGCTTAAGCATCCTGCACCTGAGGCGCTTTTTGATCGTCAGCTTGTATGGATTGCGTTGGGTTTGATGTTAACGGGGTTGGTGATGGTGACATCAGCATCATTTCCAATCAGCTCTCGTTTGACGGATCAGCCATTTCATTTCATGTTCCGTCATGCAACCTTTCTTGTACTCGCGATAGGTGTCTCTTCCGTAATTCTGCAAGTGCCATTAGAGCAGTGGTTTAAGAGAAGTCATTATCGTCAGCTTGTATGGATTGCGTTGGGTTTGATGTTAACGGGGTTGGTGATGGTGACATCAGCATCATTTCCAATCAGCTCTCGTTTGACGGATCAGC
>LZQR01000037.1_pt1 | contig 36146 bp, 51 predicted proteins | sample 768601 | NCBI WGS metagenome assembly LZQR01 (sample SAMN05207299, study PRJNA324521) | oil field metagenome | isolation source: sample BH-FW-24 from oil reservoir | place: India: Bombay High | collected 2015-12-04
CCTTAATCTGAAACCATCAAATCACGTTCAACTAAGGACAGTACAGGATGGTTTCTCAATCTCGCTCAATCAAGCTCTAACTGTACAAGTACGTTTATCGCCGCATTTGCACTCAGCAGCAATCTGGCTCTGGCTAATCCAAGCGAGCGAACACTCAGTCAATTCAACCAAGCAGCGCAGGGTGACTCCGGCTTAGTTGATACCGTTTACGGCGAATTATCCAAACAACTCGAAGAGCAGGGCGCAACGCCAGTGACCTTGGTGTATTTAGGCAGTGCGGAGACGTTGCAAGGTCGTGAAGCGTTTATGCCTTGGAACAAGATGAAGTTCACCGAGCGGGGTCTTGCCACAATCAAAAAGGTTTGGATTTAATGGCGAATCAGCCATTACCACTGCAAGAACAACAACGCTTACAAGGCTTGCCGGAATACCAGCTAGCTACCGCCATGGCAGCCACTACGTTTACCTCTCTGCCAGACATGTTCAATCATTTTGAGCGTGGCTACGAGCTGTACCTTTCTCTGCTTGATGAACCGAGTTTTAGCCAACAACCTTTTGCGGCTACTTCATGGATTTACCGTTATGCCATTGAAGCAGCACTACGAGCTGAAGATGTTCAACAAGCCAAAACATGGTTAGCGCAAATGGAGCAATTGGGTGACAGCAATCTAGAAACGCAAACCGCGAAAGCGCTACTAGCTAAGTATTAGGGAGGCGTCATGATCGTTTTTAATCAACTTAGTCGCGATTACGCCCTTGGCAGCCAAACGGTGCGTGCCTTGCGAGACGTGTCTGGTGAAGTATTTGCCGGCGAAATGGTGGCATTGTGTGGGCCGTCTGGTTCAGGAAAAGCACCTTACTTAATGTGCTTGGCATGCTGGATACTCAATACCAAGGTCAGGTGACATTTGCAGGCAGCCCATATCCAACCGGACAAATGCAAGCTGCGAAAATGCGCCGTAAAAAGCTTGGCTTTGTGTTCCAGAAATTTAATCTTGTCCCTGTGATGACAGCGTTGGAGAACGTGGCTTATCCGCTACACCTCAACGGCTTTTCAAAAGCAGAACAAACTGAGCTCGCTACACAAATGCTAGAACACGTTGGCTTGGGCGAGTTTATTCATCATATGCCCGATAACCTATCGGGCGGCCAACAACAACGCGTGGCGATTGCTCGTGCGTTAGTGCACAAACCAGCGTTGGTGATTGCTGATGAGCCAACCGCAAGCTTGATAGCCAAACGGCCAACAAGGTCATCGACATTATGAAAGGACTCGGACACGAGCTTGGCACCACTTTTATCGTCGCCACTCACGACCCTCGCATGGCATACCGTTGTGATCGCACCATTGAATTGGTGGATGGAAAAATTACCCAAACGCACGCAAGTGTGGAGGAGGTTTCATGGGCAAGCTAATTCCCGTTTCTGTTCGCCTTGCTTGGTTGAACCTGCAACGCAATCGCCGCCGCAGTTTGTTGTCGATGCTGATCATCGCCATTGCCGTGTTTGCGTTAACCAGTGCGGGCGGTTTTGGTCTGTACACCTATGACAGTTTGAAAGAATCGACAGCGCGTGACACGGGGCATCTGACGTTAACCACGCCAGGTTACTTCGCTAAAGAAGAAGAGATGCCGCTGAGTAACGGGTTAACTCATGCAGACGACATCACCAAGCAATTGATTGGCTTGAATGAAGTGCGAGGCGTGCAGCCACGAGTTGAGTTCAGCGGTTTGATTTCCAACGGCAACAAGTCCTCGATCTTTATCGGCATTGGCGTGAACGAACGCGAATTCGATATGAAAGGACCGTTTTTGGATGTGCGCGAAGGGCAAACGCTGTCCAACATTCATGCATCGCGTTATGACCCTGCAGAGCCAGAAGTGATGCTCGGCGTTGATTTGGCGAACAACCTAAGCGTGCACGTTGGCGATTGGATCACCTTGCTGGCGACCACAACCGACGGTGCATTGAATGCGTATGACTTCAAAGTACGTGGCATCTACTCAACTGGCGTGCCTGAGCTTGATAAACGCCAACTTTACGTACACATCAACAGCGCGCAATCGTTGCTCGGTTCAGACAAAGTCAGTGCGTTATCTGTCTTCCTGTTCGATACCAGTTTAACTAACCAAGTCGAGCAACAAGTGGCTTCGGTGCTGAGTAAGCAAAAGCAGAACTTTGGCGACCAAGATATTGAGATTACGCCTTGGCAAGAGCGCGCGTTCTTCTATCTCAAAGTGAAAGATTTGTACGACCGTATCTTCGGCATCATGGGCGCAGTAATGGCGTTGGTGGTCTTTGTCGCGCTGTTTAACACCATGACCATGTCGGTCACCGAGCGCACCCGTGAAATTGGTACCTTGTCAGCACTTGGTAGTTACCCTCGCGAAATCATTGCTGGGTTCTTGCGCGAAGCAGGGTTACTTGCGGTGATTGGCAGTTTAATCGGTGCTTTGTTTACTGGGTTAGTTACCGTCTTACTGATGGTAGTGGATGTGCAAATGCCGCCACCGCCAGGACGTACAGAAGGTTATCCATTGACGATTTACTTTTCTTGGGAGCTGGTGGCTGTTGCAGGATTCGCAGTATTGATGATTTGTTTGGTTGCGGCGTTTTTCTCGGCGCGCAAAGGGGTGAACAAGCCAATTACGGAGGCACTGATTTATGTTTAATTTCAAATCACTATTACCAATTGCATTGCTGACGGTAACTGGCGTTGCAAGCATGAATGCCAGTGCTAATGAAACACCGCTAGATGCACAGCAAGTCGCGCAATTGATTGAAAAAGCGGATAGCTACCGCTTGCACGATGATTCCTCCAAAGTGGTGTCTCTGGTGCGCTTATATCAAGACCAAGAGTTAGATAAAACCCGCCTTTACCACGTGTACACGCGTCCAAATCGTGAATCGCTGGTGGTGTTCAAATCAGCAGTCGAAGCTGGGCAAAAGATGCTGATGATGGGCGACAACTACTGGCTGCAAATGCCTAAGAGCCGCCGTCCGATTCGTATTACGCCGATGCAAAAGCTGCTTGGGGAAGCGTCTATCGGCGACATCTCAACCCTGACGTGGAGCCAAGATTATCAAGGTGAATGGAAAGCGACAGAAACCGTTTCGGTGAACGGAGAAAGTGTCGCGGCTTATCATCTTGCTCTAACCGCGAAGACCAAAGGGGCGAGCTATCAGAAGATCGACTTGTGGTTGTCTGAGCAAGATGCGTTTCCAATCAAAGCCGATCTTTACTTGCGCTCTGGCAAACTCGCCAAGCAAGCGCAATACGGACGTGCAACCGACAACGGTGAAGACTACGTCAGTGAGATGACCTTGCTTGATAGCATTCAGCCGAGCAAAAAGACCGTTATCGAGTATCAAGAAATCGTGCTTGGCAGCTGGACAATAAGTTCTACAACCCAAGCTATCTGCCTAAAGCCAATACGACTCAGCTTTAGCCCGAGCTTCGTAAATAGAACCATGAAAACGAGCAAGGAAGTCACATGAAATCGCACCAGTCTAACCTTAACAAAAGCACCAGTTTGTTGCTTGCTACCTCATTGTGTGTGGGCGCGTCAGCCCCTGCTTTTGCCAATGATGAGCTGAGTTTTGAGTGGGATTGGGCTGTCAGTTACGAAACTGCCAAGCAGCGTGACAGCGCATTTATGCAGGCGCAGGGCAGTTCTCGTGATTCACTTAATGCACTGTTGGATGTGCAGGTGAATTATCAGAACTTCAGTGGTTTGTTCGCTCTGTATAGCCAAGGTTTGTACCTCAATCAACAAGGAAAGAGTGATTGGTGGAGTGAAGCTGATAACCAATTGTTGATTAGAGAGCTGGCTTGGCTAGGGGAGTGGCAAGTCGGTGATACCACACTTGATGTGAGTTTGGGTAAGTTGTGCGTGGATTGGGCGTGGGTTATGGCTACCGACCTTTGGATCTGTTTAAGCCTTATCGACAAAACCCGGTTGGCTTAGTCGCAGAAGAGGGCGCGGGCGTGTTTTCACTTTCACACTACGATATGGCCGGCGAATGGACCGTCATTGCGACCGATTCAAGCTGGGGGCAACAAGACCAAAGTGCACTTGATCAAGCCGCAGAGCAACAAGGTATTGGTATTCGCCGTTATGCGCTGGTGGGTGACACCGAGTATCAACTTATTGGTTATTACGATGATGTGCGCCGAGGTTTACTCGGAGCCAGTGCCATTGCCGTGTGGGATGAATCCATCGCCATGCACGGCTCAATGCTGTGGCAAAAGCAAAGTGTCGGCTATCAGTTTCAGCAGGATGATCTTTACCAACCCGTTTCGGTTGAGGAGCAGGGCAGCGCATTCCAAGCCTTAGTTGGACTGAACTGGGCAAACCAAGCCGGACACAACGTGATTGCGGAATATTGGTACGACAGCCGAGCATGGTCGAAAAGCGAATGGCAACAAGCAATAGAGCGTGGCGAATTTCTCTCTCAGAACTCTGATCCTAATGTACCTCTACTTGCGACAAGCTACGCCCAAGGGTTTCAGCATGCCAATATCGTTCAGCATAACGTAATGCTGCACTGGAGTTGGGATTTAGAAGCATGGGCTGCATGGAACGGTAAAGCGGATATGGGCTGGCTAAGTGATGTAACCCCCACGTTGGATGTCATGCTGTCGCCGCAAGATGGCGGTGTGATCGTCACGCAGTGGCTTAACTACCGATGGATTGATACTGGCGATCAAAGTGTAGAAGTGGAAGTTGCCGCACGCTTTTTAACCGGAGACGACCAATCTGCTTACGCACAAATCAATGATAAGCATATGATTGTATTTAACATCAAAGGGAAATTCTAAATGTGTTCAGCAAAATCAGTGGTGAAAAGTGGATGGCCGCGTAGCTTATTAGTGACCACGGCATTTTGTCTTTTTATCGCAGCAATAACGCTCTCGGTTTGGGGCGGTCCATTTTACATTCATGTGGCGGTTAGCTTTGGATTTGGCTATTCGGCTATCTTCTTCTCATGGCTTGTCGACCGCCTATTTCCTACCATTCCTCGTTTGGCGGAAGTGGCTATCTCGCTGACGGCTTGCCTATTGTTTGGTGTGGTGAACGCCCAGCTTTGGCTTGGGGAATACTTCGGTATCTCAAGTATGCTGTCGGTTGGTCTGATGGGATTGTTATTCAGTGCCATGTGCTTTTTCTATTTCTACTCACGCGAGCAACATGCAATCGCTCAACGAGAGTTGGAAGCCATCAAACGCGAGAAAGCAGAGCAAGATCGTGCGCTGTTGCTGAGTCAGCTTAAGCAGATGCAAAGCCAGATTGAACCGCATTTCTTATTCAATACCTTGGCAAATATCAGTGCGCTCATGTCGCAAGATGTCGATAAAGCCAAGCTAATGCTAGAACAGTTAACCGCGCTGCTGCGCGCGACGCTCAAAAGCTCACGTGAAGAACGCACCACCATAGACGATGAAACGGCGTTACTTGAGGCTTACTTAGGCATCCAACAAACTCGTTTGGGTGATCGACTGCGTTACAAGATTGAGGTGGAAGAGGGTTAGGCAGAACCGAATTACCGCCGATGATGCTCCAACCTTTAATCGAAAACGCCATCATCCATGGTATTGAGCCAAAGCGTGAAGGTGGCGAAGTGAGTTTGCAGATTAAGCGCGAACAACAGAACTTGCAGATTGAAGTCAGAGACACTGGTGTTGGCTTGAATCACGTTAGTGGGCACATGGCTCTGGCGTGGGTTTAAGTAATCTCAAGCAGCGAGTTGAAGCTTTGTTTTTAGGTAAGGGAGAGGTCTCCATTAGTGAGTCTGCTCAAGGTGGCGTTTGTATTCGCTTGAGTTGGCCAATTGAATCGTGATTAGGGAAAGATATAAATGAATACTGGGTTTACTGCTATTATTGCTGATGATGAACCGTTATTGAGGCGTCATCTAGATAAAAGCCTAGCTGAAGTGTGGCCTGAGCTAGAGGTGATAGCCAAAGTCGCGGATGGTGAACAAGCGTTGCAAGCCATTGAGCAAAGCCAACCTGACATTGCGTTTCTTGATATTCGTATGCCAGTTTTGGATGGTATGACATTAGCGCAAAAACTCAATCAACTCGCCAACCCACCTTTGATTGTATTTGTCACTGCGTACGATGATTACGCCATCAAAGCCTTTGAACAAAATGCCGCCGATTATTTGCTCAAGCCTATCTCGGATGAGCGCCTCCTGACAACGTGTGAAAGAGTGAAAGCACGCCTTGCTAAGCGAGAGCAAGAAAGCAGTAATGTGCAGATGAGCAGCCTGTTAGAACAGTTGCAGCAATTATCCGCGCCACAAACGCCGCAATATCTTCAGTGGATCAAAGCGACGCAAGGGGAAGATATTCATCTGATTGCCACGTCTGATGTGTTGTATTTCAAAGCGGAAGAAAAATACGTTTCTGTGTATGCACAACAAGGACAAGGCAAAGTGCAGGAGTATTTGATTCGTACATCGTTGAAAGAGTTGATAGGGCAGCTTAACCCAGAACAGTTCTGGCAAGTGCACCGTTCAAGCGTGGTGCAAGTATGTAAAATTAACAAAGTAAACAAAGACTTTGCTGGCAGAATGTTTGTTCACGTTGGAGAAAACAAGCTCCCTGTGAGCCGTGCATCTCAAAGTTTGTTCAAAGGGATGTAATCGCTAGAACTGCTCACTCTTTACACTGTAAACTCGCTGCTCATTTTTTCAGCAATAAAAACAAAAAGCGCCTAGGTCATAAGACATTAGGCGCTTTCTTAGTTTTGGAGCGACGATTTCTCCGAAGAGATGAATGGGCTTATTCGCTGATCGTCACTTTCTCGATAATGATTGGAACGCATGGCACATCATCGTGACCAAACTTAGAGGTCGTTTTTACTTTCGCGATGCGGTTTACGACATCCATACCCGCGGTCACTTTACCAAACACCGCGTAACCCCAGCCTAGGTTGGTGGTTGCAGTGTGGTCTAGAAAATCATTGTCTTCCAAGTTAATGAAGAACTGAGCTGTTGCAGAGTGTGGTGCATCGGTACGCGCCATTGCGATAGTGCCAACAAGGTTCTTTAGACCACGGTTTGCTTCGTTCGCGATCGGAGCGCGCGTTGGCTTTTCTGCCATGTCTTCGGTGTGACCGCCACCTTGGATCATAAGCCGTCGATAACGCGGTGGAAAATGGTGCCGTTGTAGAAGCCATCTTCACAGTATTTTTTGAAGTTCTTTGAACTAACTGGTGCTCGTTCTAGGTTCAGCTCAATCTCGATGTCACCGAAATTGGTGGTCATAATAATCATCTGGTTTGCCCTTGTGGGTGCTAAGTTGGCGGCATTATAGCTAAGTCGCATTATGATAGCAGAAATAAAAACAGCGACGTTTTGGCGTCGCTGTTTGCATGTTGAGTGCTTGAGGAAAGCTCTAGACCGTAAAGCGACCGACTAAGTCGTACAGCTCGTTGGCTTTGTGGTTAAGGTTGCCACTGCCTGCACGGTTTTGATTCGCAAGGCTTGCCGACTGACTGCTTTGTTGAGAGATCACTTCGATGCGCTGTGAAATCTCTTGCCCAACTTGGCTTTGCTCTTCGGTTGCCGTTGCGATCAGTGTGTTCATGTCCATGATGTTAGCAATTGCGGCTTGGATTTCTTGCAGTGCGGCAGAGGCAGCTCTTGCCTCTTCAACCGTAGCTTCACCACGCGCTTGGCTTGAGCCCATCGCTTTCACTGCCGCATCCGAGCCAGACTTCAACTGCTCAATCATTTGGTGAATTTCGCCTGTGCTGTCTTGAGTGCGACTCGCCAGTTTACGAACCTCATCGGCAACGACTGCGAAGCCGCGACCTTGTTCGCCTGCACGGGCTGCTTCAATAGCGGCGTTTAGTGCCAATAGGTTGGTTTGCTCGGCAATATCTTGAATCACTTCTAGCGAAGAAGAAATGTTTTGTACATCGCTCTCTAAACGAGAAATCACCGTGCTGGCTTCTGAAACTTCTAAAGCGAGCGCTTCGACGGAGTTCGCTGCTGAATCAACAATGTGCTTCGCTTGCTGTGAGTTTTCATCGGCATCTTTTGCTGATTGCGCAGCCTGATTAGCGTTGCTTGAAATCTCGTGCGCTGTTGCCGTCATTTCAGTCATTGCCGCCGCGACTTGTTCCGTCTCTTCTCGTTGGCCAGACGCCAGCTCATCCACCTGAGAAGCTCGCTGTGACATGTGATTGGTTTCTGAAACCACTTCTTGCCCTACGTGGCTAACGCTCTTGATGATGCTTTGTAGGCTCTCAACAAAGGTATTGAAGTTGCGGCTAAGCTGGGTGAACTCCGGTACGCTTGATTCTTCATGCGTGCGGTTAAGTCTGCATCGCCTTGTGCGAAAGAGTGATCGAAGCATCAAACTGTTCAATCGGCTTCATGATGCTGCGGTTAACGAACACCGCGAAGATCGCAACGATGGCGGCAATCGAGACACAGAACAGGGCGATTGCTGTCAGTGTGGTATTCAAGGCTTGATGCGCTGAGTCTTCCATGCTCGCGATAATTGCGTCGATATCGTCAGTGTAGAAGCCTGTACCCAGCATCAAATCCCATTCAGGAATAAACACCGAGTAGCTCAGTTTCGGTAGTGCTTCGCTCTGACCGAGTTTCGGGAAGTAATAAGTCGTGAACTCACCGGTTTTGGAATTGTTGAGCAAATCCTGAATCAGGTAATTGCCTTTCTTGTCTTGCAAGTTATAGAAATTTTCTCCGATGCCTTTGGTGTTTTGACCCGTCACAACGCGAACGCCTTTTGAATCGTAGCCAAAGATGTAGCCGGATTGGCCAAACTCCAACTGCTGCAAGATAGGCAATGCTTCTTCTAGTGGGGCGTTTTGAGCGAGCAATGGCTCAACAGCAGAGTGAGCGAGTTGAACGTAGTTTTTGAGCTCAGCTTTTTCATCTCCATCATTTGACTTCGAGTCTGCTCAATTTCTTGTTCGTTATAGGCCGTGGTTTGCAGATAGGTAAACCACATCATGCCTATTGCCATGGTTAGAATTGGAATTATTGAAAGGATATATAGTCGTTTTCTGATCGTCAGATTCATAGAGACGTCCTTCTCTCGGCGCAGCGTTACAAGTAACAAGCTGAACAAGCTTGCCTGATAAAATCATTAATACTTATTGTTGTAATGCTTAGAGATTAACCGAGTTAATCAATCAGAAGTACTGGAAATTTATAAATCTAGACTAAGGTCGTAGCATTTTAAAGCAGGATCACAATAAACGTGAACACGAATCATTATTGCAGCGAGAAGTGCCCGTTAACCAATAAGAGACGCGGTAGCGATTTTGGCAAACTTGAGGTATAGCCAATCTGCAAGGGGTTTGACCATGCGCCAACGTAGTGGTGCGTATATCCAACCGCGACCAACCAGTTGCCATGCTCGATGAGTGACATCCAACCCAAGCAGCAATTCACCTTTCTCGTTGAGGGCGTGCAAAATGGTGTTGGCTTGCTCAGGATCGATTTGCGGATAATCGGCGAACGCCTTGCTGTAGATGTCTACGGTTTTGATTTGCTGCTTGGCATCACGTTGTTTTAGCGCTTTCATCTCTTTGGCGCACAAGGGACAAGTGCCATCATAAAATACGGTCAGTTTGGTCATGGTTGAGCTCATCGTTGGTTGTTCTTTTCTTTTTTACGCGATTATTTTTCTTTTAGTTCATTGTCTTGCAAGCAATGTAGCCAGTTATCTCGGATGTTGCCACCATTGAATTGGAAGAGCTCTTTGCTATTGCGCCAGTAACCCCTATCAATTTCATCGAGTAAGGTACCATTGATAAACGGCTCCTCACACGAATCTACATGTGTGAGGAAGCCAAGTTTGAGTCGCTTCGCGTTTTTATCTGTAGCAATGATATTGGGCAGTTGATCATTGTTGAAGTAAACTATGAAAGTGGCGAATGTCACTGAAATGAGGAAAATTTTCAGCGATATGTTATAATCTCGCTCCGTTGTAACGAGAACACTTGTTGCAAGCTTGAGAATTTCCCGGGATTCGGCTCGTTCCAAACACCATGAGTCAGAGTTTTTAACTACGATGGGATACAAGCAAACCCAGATGTTAGAGCGCCACCTCGGCGCTCTATTCGTTATGACGGGAAGGAACTTTGCTCGATAGTGATGATCACATTCTGTTTAAGTAAGGGAGCCCGATAGCGGTTCAGAAAGTGTCACTCGGACAATACTCACAACACGATATCCATCTCCTGCAAGCAGTCATTTCTGTTTGTCTATGAAGAGGATAAGAAGGAGCTTAACAGGCTCCTTTTACATTTTAGGGCTTGCGAATAGCGCGTAAATCAGAACATCGCTTAACGACCGTCCCTTAAACTAGCCTAAGGCGCATTTAACACAACCTTTTGAGTATTTTCGAAAAAAAAAAAAATATAGCGAGAAAAATTTGCTATTGAGCGAAGGTTAAACTAACACTCAATCATTACGGAGGATGAAGAGAACAATAATAAGAGGCGATATGAATCATTTAATATCTGTAGGTGCACTGGAGTCCTTTTTGGTTGCGATCAGTGTGCTTTTCCTGGGGCATTTCATTAATGCTAAGCTACCGATCTTAAAGAAATTCAACATACCTGAGCCGATTGTCGGGGCTTAATTGTCGCCTGCATCATTACTGCTCTTCATTTTAACGGCGTCGACTTGGAGTTCGACTTACCGTTGCAAAACACATTCATGCTGATGTTCTTTGCTACTGTTGGTTTGGCAGCAAACTACACTCAGTTGATGAAAGGGGGCGCTAAGGTTTTCATTTTCTTAGCCGTCGCGTCGTTCTACATCATCATTCAAAACGGTGTCGGTGTCTCACTGGCAGCGGCATTGGGTTTAGATCCGCTGATGGGGCTTATCGCTGGTTCGATTACTCTGTCAGGTGGTCACGGCACAGGTGCGGCGTGGTCACAAACTTTCCAAGACGTATACGGTTTGAATAACGTATTGGAAATCGCGATGGCGTCAGCAACATTCGGTTTGATCATCGGTGGTATCATCGGTAGTCCGGTTGCACAGCGTCTGGTCGAAAAGAACAACATTGAATCTGAGTATGGACGTGGTGGTCGAGATGCGAAACCCACGAGAAATTCCCAGAGTTGGTCACGTACAACGAGTACGAAGAAGACAAAGTCACCGCGAAAAAAGTGGTTGAGAAACTGTTCTTCCTATTGATCTGTGTGACCGGCGCTAAGTACGTAGAACAATGGGTGAGCACTTACGACATCCAATGGTTGATGATTCCAGACTTCGTTTACGCGTTGTTCATCGGTGTGATCATCACTAACTTCTTGGAAGTGACCAAGATTCGTAAGCTCGATGCCGAAACGGTCGACATGTTAGGTACGGTATCGCTGTCCCTGTTCTTAGCGATGGCTTTGATGAGCTTGAAACTATGGAACATCTTCGATCTAGCGATCCCATTCTTGGTGATTCTAGGCGTGCAGTCAGTGATTCTGGCTATTTTCACCTACTACGTAACGTTCAAGGTGATGGGTAGCAACTACGACGCTGCAGTTATTGCAGGCGGTCACTGTGGTTTTGGTTTGGGTGCAACCCCAACCGCGGTAATGAACATGGGTTCAATCGTTAACCGCTTTGGTCCATCACCACAAGCGTTCATGGTTGTGCCGATTGTTGGTGCATTCTTTATCGACATCGTTAACTTGATCATTCTACAGGGCTACATCTCGTTCCTTGGTTAGATTGATAAAAATGTTTATAGAGGCCACAGTTTATCTGTGGCCTTTTTTGTATTTATTGATGATTTGAGCGGATTAAATAAAAAATATTTATCATTAAAGTATTGAATAATAAAGAAATGATAAAATATATCTATCAGTAGGTAGATAAAGTTGTTGACGTAAAAATAATATGATCTTAAAGTAGCAACCACTGACGAGGAGCTGGGCCCCAAACCACCTCCTTTTTAATAAAACACTACCTACTTACTAGTAGGTAGTCAAATGAGAGAAAGGAAACGTATTATGTTCAACACATCTTCAATTGCACTTATCGTAGGCGGCTCATCAGGTATGGGTAAAGCAACAGCAGAACGACTTCTTAAAGCTGGCGTGCCTGTCATGATTCTTTCACACGATAAAAACAACCTTGCTGAAGCAAAACAGGATTTAGAAAGTGTGACCAAAGGTCAGGTAGAGACCGCTCAAGTTGACCTGTATGACCCAAGTGCAGTGAAAAGCTTCATCGAACAATTGAATGCTGAAAACGTCATATTGGTTACTTGGTTAATGCTGCTGGCTTCTTCAAACCAGTTGATTTCCTTGACCACTCAGAGCGTGATTACGACCTACAACTAGACATGAACCGCGCGTTTTTCTTCATCACTCAGGCCGTCGCGAAAAACATGAAAGAGCACGGTGGCGGTGCGATCGTAAATATCGGTTCTATGTGGGCTCACCAAGCAATTAAAGCAACGCCATCATCAGCGTACTCAATGCAAAAAGCGGGTCTTCATGCTCTGACGAAAAACCTAGCAATTGAACTTGGTGATCACGGCGTACGCGTAAATGCTGTAGCACCAGCTGTTGTGATGTCGACGATTTACAAATCATTTATCGCGGAAGAAGAAATCGAATCAGCACTACAAGGCTTCAATGACTTCCACCCAATTGGCCGTATCGGTTCAACAGAAGATGTGGCGGACGCGATCGAGTACTTACTGTCAGACAAATCATCTTGGGTAACTGGCACAGTACTTAACGTCGACGGCGGCGTAATGGCTGGCCGTAACTAACCTCACTAAACGTGCAAATTGGGGCCTTTCACTCCATCCCTAAAGGCCCCAATTAAAAATTCAGTAGTAAACACGACATCAAATAATAACAAGGACATATCATGGATAACTCACCACTAAACGGCATTAAACTCGATGACCTAGCGGCTTACACTCAAGTGATCACTGAAGACGCAGCGCAGGCGATCTCTGAATACGGCATTGTTGCCGAATGGAAAGGCGGCGTTCACAGTGAAATCCGTACTTTGAATCAAAAGGTTGGCGGAAAAGAAATCGTCAAAGACTTCAGCTTCGAAGTTGGTGAACCAGAAGAGCTATTGGGCAACAATGCATACCCAACACCTCAAGATTACCTGTTGGGCGGCATGGCTGGTTGCATGATGGTGGGTTTTGTTGCGGGTGCGAGTGCTCGTGGTATCAAGCTAGACGCTGTGAAACTAACCATCAAAGGTGCCTTGGATTTACGTGGCTTCCTAAATGTGAGCGAAGAAGCGCCGGTTGGCTTTGATGAAATCCAATTTCAATTTGAAGTAAAAGGTGAGGGGACTCAGGCTGATTATGACGAAGTCATTGCGAGCGTACAGCAGTTCTCTCCAAACTACCGCACCATTAGCGATGCGGTGAAAGTTTCAGCTATCGTTGCATAACTAAAACGTTAATCAAAAATCACGCACACTTTTTCACTGCTTTGAGCCTATATTTCGATATAGGCTCTTTTTTTATTCAGCAGTACCGAATCTAAATTATTGCGCTGTTACGCAGTCTTTGACCTTCAATCGATTCTTGTTGTCTCGGTTAGCCATCACTTGTTGATGGTCGTCAATCGTGCCAAGGTTTTTCGCCAAACGATCATACAAGACAACATTGACTGTTGCCGCCAAGTTCATGCAGCCATTGGTGGGTACATACACCACGTGATCGGCCTTATCGACAACCTCTTGCGGAAGTGAGCCATCTTCAGGGCCAAAGATATACACCGCGTTTTCTGGGTGTGCAAAAAGAGGCAACGCTGTAGCGCCGACGGCCAACTCAACACACACCACTTTCACGTCTTCAGCAAGGTGAGCAGTGAGATCGTCCATTTTAACCAAATCGATACGTTCGTGCATGTTCTTGGTGTCGGTTCGGAATTTTGCCGCACGATTATAGCGAGTGCCGTTATAACGAACTTGCGTGGCGTCATAACACCCTGCTGCGCGCATCACCGCGCCCACATTGGTTGGATCTTTAGGGTTATACAGTCCAAGAATGACCGTTGACTGTGCTGTCATTGCTGTTGTTCTACTTAATGGTTTTAGGATAAGAGCTCGATGCTCGTTGAGCGTGGGATTATGGACTTAACCCGCCAGAAGTACTATCACAATATTTTTTAGAAGTAGAAGTAGAAGTAGAAGTAGAAGTAGAAGTAGAAGTAGAAGTAGAAGTAGAAGTAGAAGTAGAAGTAAAAGTAAGGAACGAGTGGGTTACGGGGAGCAATAATCTCCCCATAAATGAATGGATAATGCAATTTAACGAGCGGCGAGCTGTTCGATCACACTCTCTGCTGCTTCTAATGCGCCCTCAATAAATCCGCCGAACTCTTTTGCCGATTCCGTTCCCGCAAAGTACATGCCCTGCTGGCTTAATTGCTCCAGTGATGCGTTGAGCCCATAACGTGGATGATGAGTTGGCATGGTGTGATCTTTTTCAACCGCTGTGTATGCCTCTTTCGACCAGTCCAGCAGTTTTACTTCCGTGACGTTATAGCCTCAGGGCCAAAGAGTCGCGCTAGTTGCTCAACGGCCATGGTTTTCAATTCGGTAGCGCCTAACTTCGCGCGAGCTTGAGCATCGTAACCGATAAAACCGAACAGGGCGGCATGACCATTTTCAGCACTGGCGTCATGAATTTCCACCAATGGACCAACTTGGCTGTTTGCGTAACCAGACAATCCGTTTTCACGCCAGAAAGGTCGGTCATAAATGGCGAAGAATTTCGCGTGAGCGGCCATCCATGTGGGCGTTTTGTCCAGCGCGTTCAACGCCGTTTCTGGAAGGGCTGGCGTAAAGCGGATGTTATTAGCAATCAAACGATGAGGGAGCGCAAAGATGATGTTCTCACTCTCTAAAGTCAACTGCTCTGCTTGGTGGATGACATCGACGCTATAACCTTGAGCTTCATTATGGCTTACTGCGTGTACTTGATGTTCATATTTGATGTTTTCTGGGTTGAGTAACTTTGTCACTCCCGCCACCAATTGCGCCATGCCACCCGATACCCTCATGGATTGAGGAGAAGAAAAGAACTGATTCGAAACTTGACGAATACCAGCCTGCCCGGCTTGTTCGATTAACATATCGCCAGTTTCGTACTGTTCTAAGATGGGCAGCGATAAGTTGTCGACAAGCCTCATGACGCGATGGTTCATGTTGGGCCAAAACCACGATGGACCGAGGTCAAATTGGTCACTTTGACTGTGTGCAGCCAAGCTCGCAGAAGAAATAATTCGACCACCGAGTCTGCTTCTCGCCTCAAGTAGCAAGTAGCTATGCCCTGTTTTCTCTAGATACGCTGCAGTGTAGAGACCGCTTAAACCGCCTCCGATAATAATAAAATCGTATTTCATTGTTTGCCCTTGATGTTAATTATCTACTGATAGGTAGGTTAAGTCTTTTTTGAAAAATAAACAATACCTATCGGTAGGTAGACAGATTTGTGAGGGCATGCTATCTTTTGCAAAAATGTTTAAGGTGGAAGCCACATGAAAGAACTTAGCCCAACGGCTGCAAAGATTGCCGACCTTGCTGAAAGCTACATACAAAGCCGAGGTTTTAATGGTTTTAGCTTTCGCGATATCCAAAATGAACTGGGTATCAAGACCGCGAGTATTCACTACCATTTCAAAACCAAGCAAGACTTGGCGGAAGCGGTGTTTGAACGCTATCTCGCAAACTACGAAGCGGCGTTAATTCAGATCGAGAGCCAACCAAGCAGTGCTGAGGAAAAAATTGAAGCGTTGGCTGATATTTTTATTGGTGTACGCGAGCAAGATAAGCTGTGTTTGTGTGGCATGTACGCTTCTGACTTTTACTCTTTGGCAGATGGTCTAGAAGGGCTGCTGTCGCGCTTTGTACAAACGAATGAGCAATGGCTACAAAAAATCATTGATCAGGGTGCAGAAAATGGAGAGTTCGACTTACGAGTGGAATCCGCCCAAGTTGCAAGGCTAATCTTTGTTGCGCTGGAAGGCAGTATGTTACTTTCTCAGTTTAAAGATGCTGATTACATTCGTAGCGTGAAGGCGAGTTGTCTCGCACTCCTTAAACGCTAATATTTTCATAATATTACCCGCGATAAGTGCGGGTATTATTTTAAATCTAATAACTATCTACTGGTAGGTATGTAATGATTAAAGACAAAAGAGCGCTAGAGATGAACGGCATTGATGCCGCAGGCGCAGAACAATTTGAACGGATTCTCGAAGATACGTTGACCTTTCTTCCCAGTGCAATGAGCGATCTCGATCAGCTGCTACTGCGCTATCCGGACTTTATGATGGGATGGATTTTTAAGGCGTACAGCCATGCGAGTGATGGGCGTCGTTCTACTTTACCCATCGTGGCTAAAATGGCTACACAGTTGGATAAGCTCGCGCAATCGGCAACCAAACGTGAAGCGCTGCACATGCATGCGTTGAGACAATGGAGCCAAAGCAATCTGAAGGGGGCTCTGGATACATGGCAACATATTCTGAGTCTTTGGCCTTTGGATATCATTGCCTATCGCCAATTTACGGGGCAAACATCTTGGTTTGGCCAAAAGCAACGGGCACTGCAAGTTTCTTTGCAAGTTTTACCCTACTGGGATGAGCAGACACCAGGATATTGGATGTTTGCCGCCGCTCATGCCTTTGCACTCGAAGAGGCGGGGGAATATGAATTGGCCGAAGCATTTGCGCGCCAGACGTTAGGGTTGAACCATCAAGATCTAATCGCCAAGCATACGATGGCTCATATTTTGAGATGCAAGGCGAGGCGAAAGAGGGCATCGAGTTCTTGCAAGGTCATGCGAGTACATTTGCGAATCACAATGCCTTTCGAGGTCACCTTTGGTGGCACCTTGCGTTGTTCCATCTTGAGGAAGGTAATATTGATGATGCCTTGGCTTTGTTTGATCAGCACATCTATCCTGCAGAGTCTTCGATATACCTTGATATTCAAAACGCAGCTTCGTTGCTGGCTCGCTTGGAGTTCATGGGAGCTGATGTTGGAGAACGTTGGAATCGATTGAGTGCCGGAGCGCTAGAGATTTCGGCCGACAGCACTATCATGTTTACTGAAATTCACAATGCCATGGTGTTAGCGAAAACCGATCATCATGACCAGTTAGATGCCAATATAACGCAAATTATCAGTTCGCCACTACAAACTCAGGAAGTGGAGTTTATGACAGGCAGCAAGTTGATGCAGGCCATCAAGGCGTACCACAGCTCGAACTACCGTCATTGCATTGAGTTGATTAACCAGGTGAGAGATGTGCACAGCAAGCTTGGGGGAAGTCACGCGCAGCAAGACGTTATCTCACAATACCTGCTGATGGCCCATGCCCATTTACAACAATGGGATCAAGTGGCGTGTCTGTTGAAAAATCGCTACATCGCAAGAGCACAACCGCTGCCAGCAGAGCAGATAAAGCGAAAGTTGGCTCAGTTCGATGAAGTGAAAAACATCGACGCTTTGCTACCTAGTTTAGTCAAAGTGGTTTAGCGCAAATGCTGCCTGGGTGCGGAAATAAAATGGGTTCGGAAATAAAAAAGCGAGGACAGTACCTCGCTTTGATAGGTTTGTTTGCTTGTGCTTGTTAGTTCACAGTGCGGCTGAACTTGATGCTAGCCGTCCAAGCAAGCACACCGATGAAGGCGTAAATCCCAACGTTCATCCAACCTGCATCTGGAATCGCGCTGAACGGGTTTGGTGCAAGAATCGCGTGCAGCGGTAGATAGAAAATCGCTGAGAAGAAATCATCCAGTCCATAGAAGTTGAACATCGCAATCGGCATCCAGCGTAGCGCGTAAATACCAATCAAGATGACCAACAGTGGTGAGTTCACTTTCTGTGAGATTGCCATTGCGGTCAGTGCAAGCGGCGATAACAACACGCCAGCCACTACCATTCGAAGTAAAAATTCAATCCAGTTCAGCAGCACAAAACCCAATGAAGCCTGGCGATACAACAACGCCAACTGGTGGTCAGTTGAAACATTCAACATCCACAGCATAAAGTCCGCAGCGAAAACCAATACCGAACACACCAATGGAATCACCAATAAACCAAACGCCAGCTTCACCAGATGGTTTTTACGTCACTGACAGGCATACTGCGCCAAAACATGATACTGCCCTCTGAGCGCTCTTTACGTAGCGTTCTTGGGAAGTATTGAGTGCCAAGCAGGATAGACAACAAACCAATGCCACCGGTGATCAGCATGTTGACGTCATCGCCGAGCTCTTTGTGGATGTCACTGACATTGCCGCCCAAGCTCATTTGGAAGAACATATTGTGTTGCAGTGTCGAGCTACTCATTAAGCTGACAAACAGCAGCACGCCACAGGCAAACATAAATAATGGCACGCGCGTAACCAATGGGTTCTCTAGCCATTCTTTACGCAACATCGCGACAATCGACTTCATTATGCTGCCTCCTTCTGTAATGCTAAGAACAGATCCGCAAGCTTGACGCCATACACATCACCCAGCCCAGCAACTTGCTCTGCGTATTGGGAAGACAGCAACCATTTAGTCGTGCCCAAGCCCTTTTGTGATGACAGTGGTTTCAGCGCTTCGATTTGTGCGCGATGCTCATCACTAGCATCGAGAATGAAGTAATCCTCGCTGATGCTGTCCATTGAGGTTTGTAGGACAGGTCGGCCGTGTTTGAGGATTAGCACGTCTGTCAATAGGTGTTCGATTTCCGATACTTCATGGCTCGCAATGATCAGCACACGCTCGCCATCGTGGAACCATTCCAGCAAATGACGGTAGAAGGTATCGCGATAACTAATCCAAGCCAAGCGTTGGCTCGTCTAGAATCAGAATCTGCGTATTGGTCGCGATGACGACAGCCAAGTGCAATTGCACCTTCATGCCTTTCGATAGGGATTTGATGCGTGCACGCGGCTTGATATCGGTTTGACGAAGCATGGCATCGGCTTTGCTGCGATTAAAACCTGGGTGTACGCCCTCGGTGTAATCGAGCAGCTGAGCAACCGTCATCCAGTTTGGCAGAACGTTCACATCCGAAATGTAAGATAAGCTCTGCATGATTTTGTCGCGTTGCATGATTGGCTCAAAGCCGTTGATGCGAATGGTGCCCTGATATTCGTGTGCACCGAGTAGGGCGTTAATGAGAGTCGATTTACCCGCACCGTTATGACCTAGCAAGCCAAGCACCTGACCCGCTTGTAGATCAAAGCTCACGTCATGCAGCGCTTCACCCTGCTGACGATATTGCTTGGATACGTGTTTTACACTGACTAATGCGCTCATTGGTCACCTTCAATATGTGTTTGGATTTGTTGGATAAATTCATCAAGTGACATATCCAGACGTTGTAGTGTGTCGGCGATCTGCGGAATTTGTTGTTCAAGGAAACGTGCTTTTCATCAGCAAGCAGCTGTTTTTTGCACCTTGGGCGACAAACATGCCTTGCCCACGTTTCTTCTCAACCAATCCTTCATCAACCAATAACTGATAGCCTTTCATGACCGTCAGGTGATTGATCTTCATATCCGCAGAGACACTGCGTACCGAAGGCAAAGCTTCGCCCTCTTGCCAGATGCCTTGCAATATTTGCTGGGTGATCTGGTCAGCCAACTGACGGAAAATCGGTTGGCGATCATGCCAATGCGTCATGATTGGTTTCCTTGGCTGAATTGGTGTTATATATATGTATAACACCTTAAGGGTGAGATAGAAAGCGCTAATCTTCTTAAGTTATTTTCTCAATCCCTTTTGTTGATGACATTTCGCCAAAGTTGGCATCGGAGTTTCACGCAAAATTTGCGCGCAATCGCATACGTTTTTGCCCTCAAAAACCGGTAAAAAATTGTTCACTTCTCATAAGTTGAGAAGGGCGATGAAAACGAGAAAATTGCGCCACAAAACTTGGTGAAAAAGTGTGTTTTTTCATTGAGTGAGAATTAGGTCAATATCCGAGTCATTGCTTTCTTATTTAATGAGAATTTAGTGGATTTGGACCCTAGAAAACCACACGTTCAGTAGGCACTCTGACCTGCCTAAATACCGCTCAACCTGCGAGTTGTTACTCAATGGATGAGAAAAAGGAGGCAAAGAGGTTTTATGAATCAGGTCATTTCTGTCGGTCCACAAGAGTCGTTTCTCGTCGCTATTTGTGTGTTGTTCTTGGGACAATTCGTTAACGCTAAATTACCGATCTTAAAGAAATTCAAATATTCCCGAGCCAATCGGTGATTCTGGCGGCCTTCGCGTACTACGTAACGTTCCGCGTGATGGGCAGCAACTACGATGCAGCAGTCATCGCAAGTGGTCACTGTGGCTTTGGTCTGGGCGCAACCCCAACGGCAGTCATGAACATGGGCTCTATCGTTAACCGCTTCGGTCCATCACCACAAGCTTTATGGTGGTGCCTATTGTTGGCGCGTTCTTTATCGACATCGTCAACCTAGTGATTCTGCAAGGCTGTATTTCTTTTATTAAGTAACCTGCCTCGCTCCACAAAACAAAAGCCAGTCCTGTGAGACTGGCTTTTGCTATCAGCATATTCGATCTATTCTTACTTCAAGCAATCAAATCAATGCGTTAATATCCAAGTTCTTACCTTATTTCAAACAGTAGCGGGAGGCATGAATCGTGTCTGAAAAAATATCGACGTCGGCGCTGGCAAAAATGCGTCAGATAGAAGCCAAGCTGCTGTTTGCTGAGCTGAAACGCGCTGGCTATATTGTTCGCCAAGACGAGAAATGGATTTTGACCGAAGAGGGCGCCAAGTTCGGCGGTGAGTATGTCGATCACCCTAAATTTGGGCAGTTCATCGTATGGCCGACCAACTTGCACATCGAGCTTGCGGCGACGTCTGGCAAAACCTATAGCGCAACCCAGTTGGGCGAGAAGCTTCAGCTCAATGCCAAGCGCATGAACCAGCTGTTAAGCGAATTAGGCTGGATCAGCAAATCCGAAGAAGGGTGGAGTTTGACCGAAGCCGGAATCCGCGCTGGTGGGCAGCAGAGAACTGATAAAGAGTCGCAGAATACCTTCGTGGTGTGGCACGACGTAGTACTGCGTAACAAGCGTCTCAAGCAGTCTGTGATTGAGTTTTAGGGCAAGATGCCGAGTCCCATTCCACTGATAAGTCATTTCTAGTTTTCGCCAGAAGTTTGAAGCCAAACACCGTACATTGGACGGACACTACGTTCGTTCTAAAGGGGAGCTTCTGATCGATAACTGGCTGTATTTGGCAGGAGTAGTACACGCTTATGAGCGTCAGCTGCCTATCGACCAAGACGTGACAAGCGATTTCTACCTACCAGGTGGCAAGGTCTATTTGCAGTTTTGGGGCAGCGATACTGGCGAGATGTTAGAAGCGGAGCGAGAGAAGATTCGTGCGGTGTACGAGCAGCATAACTTCAACCTCATTGAAGTTGAACTGAGCGAGTTAGATAAGCTCGATGAGGTGTTACCAAAACGTCTGCGCCAGTTTGGTATTCAAGCTTATTAAACGCTTCGCTAGCGGTTGTTTAAATTCCTAAACCTTTAAACCTGCTAATCTTTAAAACGAAAAACCCGTGATGACTCACGGGTTTTGTGTATTCAGTGTTTATTTTTGGTTGTTACCCGAAGGATTAGAAACCTTTGATGTTTTCCGCTTCTAGCTCAGAGAAGTACTTAACTGTCTTCACTTTAAGCTCTTGTTGTGAAGGCTCATCACAAACGATCACTGCTTTAGGGTGAAGTTGAAGTGCAGAAACCGTCCATAGGTGGTTTACGCTGCCTTCTACAGCTGCTTCTAGAGCAAGTGCTTTGTTGTGACCAGTTACTAGGATCATCACTTCTTCAGCGTCTAGTAGCGTACCAACACCGATAGTTAGTGCGTACTTAGGAACTTTGGTTGATGTCGCCATCGAAGAAACGAGAGTTCGCGATACGAGTGTCTTCAGTTAGTGTCTTGATGCGAGTGCGAGAAGACAGAGAAGATGCTGGCTCGTTAAATGCGATGTGACCGTCGTTACCTACGCCGCCCATGAATAGGTTGATCTTGCCGTAAGACTTGATTTGTCTTCGTAACGTTGGCATTCCGCTTCGTGATCTTCCGCGTTACCGTTAAGAAGGTTGATGTTCGCTTCTTGGATGTTCACGTGGTTGAAGAAGTTGGTGTACATGAATGAACGGTATGATTCTGGGTGATCCGCAGGGATACCGATGTACTCGTCCATGTTGAAAGTCACAACGTGTTCGAAGCTCACTTCACCAGCTTGGTAAAGTTCGATCAATGCTTTGTAAGTTGCTAGAGGAGTGCCACCAGTAGGTAGACCCAGAACGAACGGACGCTCAGCAGTTGGTTTGAAGTCGTTGATGCGCTTAGCGATGTGTGCTGCTGCCCACTTGCCTACTTGTGCTGCTTGAGCTAACGGGATAAGTCTCATTTTGTGCCCCTAGTTATTGGAATTTAAGATGTCCTGAAACATTAATTCGCATTATAAAATAAGTAATGGCAATCTGCTATTGTTTTAGGTCAAAAATTTGCTTTTTCTTTAACCAATGTTGCTTTTATCAACAGTTTTTACCTTTGCTTCTCGCCGTTACCCTTTTATATAAAGAAGTTAGGTTAGTTGATTAGCGTTTAAAATTTATGACTGAAATTAAGTTTTTTGATTGAATGAGCGAGCTAAATTGAACCGAGCTGCGTAATGGAAAGGGAAGAAAAATGCCTAACATATGATCTCACGCAACCTATGGTGTAGCACGGCGTTTTTTCTTAACCGTAATTAAAGAGTGTTTATTGCTGAGGGAATCGCAATGAGAAACGAATTAGACATAACCAAAGTGCTGCAAGCATACGAATGTGTGATGAACAACGGCACACCTTCTGAGTTTGGCAAGATGTATGAAGGGGTAGAGGCCTTTTCTGATTACGATGGCTATAACGTGTTTCTTAGAGGCAATGGTGTGGAGTTAAAGGTGGGCTTCCACAATACCTATCATCTAGAGTACGACCAAGAGCACCTCAAAGACAGCTTCTTGAAGAAGGTCGCCATGCTGGCGAAGTGAGTACTCGCCAAATAATGGGTTTATTAAAAATGAAAAAGCCCTAAGGGATTCCACCTGCGGGCTTTTTGGAAAAGAAAAAGTTTTTTGCAACACCACAAAACGAATCGTTCCGCAGTTTAGCCAAGCATTAAAACTTGGCAGTGTCGATTAATCGTCTTCTGCTAGGCTCTCTTCTGCGTAGTCATCTGACGCTTCTGGTTTGTTACGACCGTTTAGCGTGTGGAAGCGTTTGCGACCACGAGCTAGCTGTACGTATTTAAGCCAAGTGCGCTCGATCTTAGTTTTCGCTTTGCCTGGGTTTTCCAGAACTTTTACGAAGTGTTTTTCTTCGCTGTTCTCAGGTGTCAACTCGCCTGACTCTAGGCCAAGCATAGTATCCCCATAAATTGTTAGGATTTCCTCTTCCGAAAGAGTAAAATCGCCAGACTTTGCAAAGCCGCGTGGGAATTTTACGTTGTCGTAAAACGTTTTTGCCATGACGAAATTCAGTGTCAGACATATCAACAGCCTCTGTAACCGTTATTGATGAATGTGATGAATTACGGCGAAAATTAGGCGCAAAGCTAACAAAAGAAAAACAAAACTTTTTTGTCGTCAAAATTTTAATTAGTTGTTAATCTGGTTTTATATTGACCAGGAGATGGTTTATGGATGTAAAGGTCTTTCGAACATTTTTAGAGCTGGCAAAGGTTCGTCACTTCGGACGAGCTGCTGAGAACTTGTACATTACTCAAGCCGCTGTGAGCGCACGCATCAAACAACTCGAAAGTTATTTCGATACGCAGTTGTTTATTCGTGATCGAAATAACATAAAGTTGACCTCCGCAGGTGAGCGTTTAATAGGCTATGCCGAGGTGATGGTGACCACCTTGCAGCAAGCCAAACTCGAATTATCCCTTGAAGATGGCAAAGCGTTGCAGCTCACCATGGGTGGTACGCCGAACATTTGGGACGCTTATCTGCAAAACTGTTTGAGTGTGGTAACAGACTCATTTGGTGGTTACGGCTTTATGGCTGAAGTCATGGGGCGTGAGATGCTAAGCCGCAGCCTGCTTGAGCGCACTCTCGATATGGCGTTCGCCTTCGATCAAATCAAAGCGGATGAGCTTAACTGCAAGAAAGTCGCTGACGTGGTGTTGGTGTTGGTGTCTACCGAGCAAGATTCTCTTGATACGGTGTTTGATAAGAAATACGTGTATGTGGATTGGGGCACGCGCTTCGCTTCAGAACACGCAGAACGTCACCCGAAAATCCCAGCGCCTTACCTTCGTACTTCTACCGCTCGTATCGCGTTAGACTTCGTTTTAGAGAAAGGTGGCAGTGCATACCTACCAGCGTCTCTGGTAGAGCCGTTTATTGCAAGCGGGCAGCTCCACAAGGTGTCTGGCGTAGAAGATTGGTACCGTCCTATCTATTTGAGCTATCGTAAAGCCAGCACGTCTGTAGACGCGATTAAGCAGGTTGAAGAAATCGTAAAAGAGATAGACCCGTTAACGGCGTACAGCTTGCAACAAATTGCGGACATTCCTGCAGACGAGTAGTTTCTGCTTTTGCGATCCAGAGCAAACTTAAACGAAAACCCCTTGGTGTGATGCCAAGGGTTTTTTTGTGTCGGTTTACGCAAATAGCAGCGTGTTTATAAATCAAACGTCCGATTGAAGCGAGAGTTGTGGCACTTCTAATGTCGTTTCTACTCTCGTTTAGGCCAATTTCTGACGTAGCGTTTCATCTAATGCGGCTTTGCCTGCGCCAGAGAAAACGAGAGAAACGCTTGCTGCCAGTAGTGCTAAACCAAACTCGTAACCGTTGTTCGACATAAACAAACCGTTTTCAAAGTGAACCGAGAAAATGGCGATCACCATGGTGAATGCTAAAGCCACTGCCGCAGGGCGGGTAAGCAGACCAAGCAAGATGAACACCCCACCAAAGAACTCAGCACTGCCTGCTAAAAATGCCATCAGCATGCCTGGGCCTAAGCCAATTGATGCCATCCATTGACCTGTACCTTCAAGCCCATAACCGCCAAACCAGCCAAAAAGTTTTTGCGCGCCGTGTGCCATAAAGATGAGACCGACTGGAATGCGAAGTGCGAGTGCGCCGTAGCCTGCATTTGAAGTAGTGATTTTTTGTAGTAGTGCTTTCATGACTTTATCCTTTCTCGAATTTTATGATGAGGAGGACTGCCCCCTTGTTGTTGAATCAGTGTAGGTAGGAGGAAAGAAAGAAAAATTGGGGCAATTTGATGTTCTCGTTCGACAAATTCGATGGAACGTTTTTCATTTTTAAATACAGAACGTTAGAACGGATAAAATACCTGGTTTAGTGCTTTTACAGGACGCTTTTGATTATGAAAGTCGCAAAAATTTGAATGACTTTCTCTACGTGGGTTTGTCTTCTGGTATGGCGCCTGTGTATGGTGAGCAAAAAAAGAGCACAGGTGACTGCGCTCTTTTACTTTCACGATTAACAAGGGAGAAAGGAGTTTTTATAGATTCATTAAACTTTCAAGCGAGTCTTCCACACTGTTGTAGTGATAAGTGCAAATATTCACACCATCAGTCGCATTGATTTGAATTTCTGAAATCTCGTTATCAGACTCGCGCTCAATAATCCCTATAGAGTGCTCGACCGATTTGCTGGTAATAACCTTGTGATTTCTAAGTACAATCACGCACGTATGTAAGTCCATGCCAATTCCCTTTAGCCGACGTTGTTGTGTTGTTCTGACTATAACCTTAGTGCACAAATTTGCTATTGCCAAAGTTTCTTAATATTGAGTTCCGAAAATGGCTAATTTACAGTAACTCCCCGTTCTACAATGAAGTTATGCCGGTCGAGTGGTGAATAAGTTAATCACTCGTTGAACACCAAATGCGTAAGCAGGGACAGCACTATGCTCATCCATCCACACACATCGTTGACCTTCGAACAATGCCAGAAAGCACGCATGGCTCGTGATAGCCGTTTTGATGGGCGCTTTTACATTGCGGTGAAAACAACAGGGATCTTCTGTCGCCCAATCTGCCCAGCTAATTTGCCCAAAGAGGAAAACGTCGAGTACTTCACCGACAAGACTCAGGCTTTGAAGGCTGGATATCGCCCTTGTTTGCGTTGTCGTCCAGACAGTGCGCCAGGGTCATGGGCTTGGAAGGGCGTCGAGACCACATTCCAACGTGCGATCAAAATGATCGATCAAGGTGAGTTGCATCATCAGTCTCTTGTGGAACTCTCTGAGCGTCTTGGGATCTCGGATCGTTATTTGCGTATGCTGTTCGAGCAATATTTGGGGATGTCACCTAAGCAATATGCGCAGTATCAACAGTTGATGTTTGCTAAGCAGCTTCTGCATTCGAGTTCGATGTCGGTCACCGAAGTCGGCTTTGCCGCGGGTTTTAACAGCACTCGACGCTTCAATGATGCGTTTCAAAAGATCCTTCAGTTAACGCCTTCTCAAGTGCGTAGAAAGGAATTTGATGGCGTGGGGACGAATCGAATTGCATTACCTTATCGTGGTGCTCTGAACTGGCAACACATACTCAATTTTTATCGTCTGCGTGCGATTGAAGGAATAGAACAAGTCACACAAGAGGCTTATCAGCGCAACGTTTTGTTAGGTGATTGCCGTGCACGATTCAAGGTCACTCAAGGAGAAGGTTATCTTGAGATGGAGTTCGATGTTGAAGATGTCACTAAATTGCAGAATTTGGTGTCTGGTGTACGTCGTATGTTCGACCTCGATGCGGATATTTGCACGGTGGAGCAGCACCTTGAATACATTGCGCCGGGGTTGGTGAAAACCCATGGGATTCGTATTCCGGGCGTCTGGAGTGCGTGGGAAGCCGGTGTACGTGCTGTGCTAGGGCAGCAAGTGTCGGTCAAAGCGGCTATCGGGCAACTTAACTTATTGGTAGCAACACTCAGCAGCGATCAGCAAGCGCGTCACTTTCCAACCCCAGAAGCGATTGCCAATGCCGATGTCAGCTTTTTGCGTATGCCGCAAAGTCGTAAAGACACACTCGTGCGATTTGCTCAGTACATGCAGCAAAACCCAGAAGCCGATCCGCTGCAATGGCTGGAACTAAAAGGTATTGGTCCGTGGACGGTGAGCTATGCGCAATTGCGCGGTCAATCTCAGCCCGATTGCTTTTTAGACAAAGACTTGGTGGTAAAGAAAGCTATGCCAAACTATCCGTCATTGAATGCTCATACTGCGTCACCTTGGGGCAGTTACGCGACTTTTCACTTATGGAATCAATCATGAAATCACTTTATACGGTAATGCCAAGTCCGTTAGGCGCAGTGACTATTCAAGCGAACGAGCAGGGTTTGTTAGGAATTTGGTTTGAAACATGTACCACCAAACCAGACGATTTGGGTGAGCGTGATGATAAACATGCAGTGCTTAGCCAGACTGTGACTCAATTGGAAGAATACTTTGCTGGGTTGCGTAACGAATTTGACTTGCCCCTTGCAGCGACAGGTACGGATTTCCAAACCAAAGTTTGGCATGCTTTGACGAACATTCCTTATGGTGAAACATGGAGCTATCAAGATCTGGCGAATGCCATCGGTAATCCGAAAGCGGTGCGCGCGGTGGGGCTGGCAAATGGTAAAAATCCAATCTCTATTGTGGTGCCATGCCATCGTGTGATCGGCAAAAGTGGCAAACTCACCGGCTATGCCGGCGGGGTAGAGCGCAAGCAGCGATTATTGGCATTGGAGAAGGGTACGCCACTTTATGTAAAATTATTCTCATAACCTAGCAAGGTTTACCTTATTTGCTTAAATTTTGTGTAGGGTTGTTGTGCTAATAAACAAACTAGAGCAATAACAAGGATAATAAGGATATGTCTCTCACTACAGATTTTGATGCATTTATAAACAAGTTGGCAGCAGCATGAAGCCGAGCCGCAGCCAACATACAACCAACTAGAGCAAGCGCTTAGCGAGGTAGAAGACACTAACCATGCTGAGCGCATCTTACCCTTGATGTTGCACACATCCATCGGTCACCTGCACGATCCAAGACAGTTTCTCACCAGCTTAGATAAGATTGAAAGTGGCGTAGCAGCTCAATGCCTGACGCGTCAGAGAGCCAAAGCTGTCGCGAAGTATTTCGTTGACCAAAACACGGACCAGATTACTGAGTTAGAAGATGTCGATCAGCGTCGCGTGTTTGCTCAAATCGCTAACGAACTGTCGGCAATGAATGAACTAGAGCAAGCCAGCATATGGTTAGCAAAAGCAGCCAACGGTATAGATTCAGGCGAAGCGACCGAGCCTTTAGCGCGTTCAATTGCCATTACGGGTAATAACCTTGCCTGCCAATATGAAGGGCTTGAAACACGCTCTGGAGCGCAAGTAGAACACATGCTAGAGGCTGCGACACTGGCCCTTGAATATTGGAAGGTTGCTGGTGGCTGGATACAAGAAGAGCGCGCAGAGTATCGCTTAGCATGAGTCTTCTTAAAGCGGGTAGTCCGCAGCAAGCCAAAGTGCATGCTGAACGCTGTGAGGCAATCTGTCGAAAAAATGGTGAGGATGCTTTCGAGCTTTTCTATGCTCACGATTTGCTGATGTTGGTGCACTATCACTTAAGCCAAGCGAGCAAGCAGAAACTGACGGCAGATGACCAGAAATACTGTGAGAATTCGCCATTGGCGTAATTTTCTCATCAGAGAATGAGAACAAACAAAAGCCCCGAGTTAATGGCTCGGGGCTTTGTTTTTTAATCGTGCTCCAGTGCTATTACGCAGCTTGTGGTTTGGGCTGATAACGCCCTGGTTTGTGGTTCATGGCTAAGATTAAGTTGGTCGCCACAGCGCCAAGTACAGAAAGGCCAATCAAGTAAACGTCGACGATAAACAGCGACATCACAACAATAGTGCAGTCGAGCGCCATTTGTACTTTACCTGCACGAATGCCAAAGCGTTCCTGAAGGTAAAGCGCCAAGATGTTAAAGCCACCTAAACTCATTTTGTGGCGGAAAATCACCAGCATCCCCATACCAATCAAACCACCACCGAGCAGTGCGGCATAAACGGGTTCAATACGAGAAATTTCAATCACATGGTGCAGGTGGTCTACCGCAAAAGAAACGATCGAAACCGCAATAAAAGTGTTGATGGTAAAACGCCAACCCATGCGCATCACAGACAAAATGTAGAAAGGCAGGTTCAATGCAAAGAACACCTGACCAAAACTGAAGTCACTGATCTTAGTGAGGAAGATTGCTAAACCCGCTGTTCCGCCAGTGAGCAATCCAACCTTGTTGAAGAAGATAACCCCAAGTGACACTAACGCACTACCGAGCGTCAGAGCCAAGAGGTTCTCTCTAAGGCTATGATCTTTATCCATAAAGTATTTCTTGGTTTAAACGTCTTAACTGCAAGCACGCAATCAAAACGGACGCGGTTAGCAAAACGCCAACCAAATAGTGATAGATCGCTGAATAAAATGTCGTGAAAAGTGATGGATGTCGAGTTTTTGACCTAGATTGCGCGGATGTTAACTGTTTAACAGACTTTACACATTAAGCTAGGCAAACACGAAAGGAGCGAGGAAATGTCATGATTAAACAAGTAGGTAGTACGATAATTCAGCCTCTACATCAGCTTTCTTGCCATTGCGGAAAAGTGAAAATCGAACTGTTATTACCGAATGGAATCGAGAAGCCTAGACGCTGTGATTGTTCCATGTGCCGACGTCGTGGGGCGATTGTGGCATCGGTGCCTTTGAATGGGATTCGCATCATCCAAGGTGAGAAAGCACTCAAGCTGTATCAGTTTAATACCAACACAGCTAAGCACTTCTTCTGTGGTGAATGTGGCATCTATACCCACCATCAGCGCCGTTCAAACCCGAGCGAATATGGCTATAACGTTGGCTGCTTAGAAGGCGTAAATCCTTATGATCTAGGAGAGATAGAGGTGATGGATGGCGTGAACCACCCATCAGACAGATAAGTGTATTTAGAGTGGATGAAGGCCGTTTAAGTAAATAAACTGTCATTCATCCATAGATGCGCGGCAATACTTGCAATGTAACCTAGCGCAATCACTGGTGCCCATTTAAGGTGCCCAAAGAAGGTATATTGTCCTCTTGCTGCGCCCATGAGAGCAACGCCAGCAGCAGAGCCAATCGATAGTAAACTACCACCGACACCAGCGGTTAGTGTCACCAATAACCAGTTACCCATCGACATACTTGGTTCCATGGTCAATACCGCAAACATCACTGGGATGTTATCGACGATGGCGGACAGTATTCCCACCATAATGTTTGCCCAAATTGGATTCCACTCGGTGTACATCACATTCGAAACCAGCCCAAGATAGCCCAGCAAGCTCAAGCCGCCAACACACATGACCACGCCGTAGAAGAACAAAAGGGTGTCCCACTCGGCGCGAGACACACGGTGGAAGACATCAAATGGCACGACAGAACCTAAGCGCTTGAGCGCGTAATCATCCCCATTGGCAATCGCCATCGCCGCTTTTTTGGCAAGGGAGTGTTTGAGCGTTCTACGCAAGAAATAACCGAAAAATTGCAGATAAGCGAGGCCCATCATCATCCCCACACTGGCGGGAAGTGTAAAACGGCGTGGAAGGAAACTGCAGTCGCAATGGTCAGGATAAACAAACCAACAATGCGTCTTGCGCCGCGTTTGAGCTCAATGTGTTCGTGTACCGTATCTGGCTTAGTGTTTGGTACAAATAACGACATGATGAATGCCGGGATGACGTAGTTTATCAGCGAAGGTACAAACAGCGGCATAAACTCAGTAAGCTGACGTGCCCTGCTTGCCATACCATCAGAGTGGTAATATCGCCGAATGGGCTGAATGCGCCGCCAGCATTCGCAGCAATGACGATGTTGATACAGGCTAGGTTCACAAACCTTGGATTGTCTCCAGAAACTTCATCACCACTGCGCACATCAATAATGCCGTGGTCAAGTTATCGGCAATGGGAGAAATCACAAACGCTAGGCTACCTGTGAGCCAAAATAGCTTCTTAAAATCAAACCCTTTGCCAACCATCCATGCTTGCAGTGCGTCAAACAGCCTGCGTTCTTCCATCGCATTGATGTAGGTCATCGCCACTAATAGGAAACAATAAAAAGTTCAGCGTATTCCAAAAAGATTGTGTTCCAGTGCGGCTTTAGCCACGTCAGCTTGGTTGTGCTGGGCAAAGGTATAGCCAATCAAAAATCCAGATTAACCTGCTGCGAGCAATACGGGCTTAGACTTTCGCATTTGGAGGTATTCTTCCAGCATCACCAGAATGTAGGCAATGGTGAAGAAAATCAGCGCGGCATAACCGACGGTCGAATTGACGAGATTAAGATCACTGGTCGCAGCTGCAAAGGTGGAGCTAGAAAATATCAAACAGCAAAACGCGACAATTGGATAGATTGGCATAGACATTTCTCCTTGTCTGACTGGAGAAATTTTAGCCACATATTAAGGGGTTAAGTGTGAGTAAGCTCGAATTAACGGTAGGAGTTTTGAATTGATGTAGCTTGCGCCACTACTTTCTGAGTGACGCAATGCTCGCCGCGCCAAATAGGATTACTGCAGCGTATAAACCATAAGTTAGCCAATGGCTAATTTCTAAAAAAGGAACGAGTCTTTGACCTGCCCACATACCGCCTCCGTTTAATGAGCATTTTGTTGATGTCAGACAAATCTAAATTAAATGAACAATGTTTTTTGTGAGTGAAAGCAAATTACAAAGTATTAGAAATGATAATTTTGATGAGTGAGAGAGAGCTCTCATTTTTATAAAGTCTGCACTAGCCAAAAAGTGGTAGTGCAGACCATACATAGCGCTGAATGGATTTAGCGCAGTAATAATTTTTTCAGTGGTGTTGCTTCAATGCCTTTCACAAGCAACAAGGTCACCACAATGGTTGCTGGGTAAATGAAGGCGTCTTTGGCTAAGTTTCTAGCCCAACATACCCGCTATGTTCATCATGATGATGATCACTAATAAGTGGCTCACGTAGATACCTAAAATGCTCGGGGACCACTTAAACACCCATGCATATTGCCAAAGTTTGGATGGGCAAGAAGCCACATGAATACGCCCAAAGACCAGACAACAGTACCGAACAAAAAGTCGTGCGAGTTAAAGGCGATCTCATAGTTCATCAAGTAATAGGCTTCGGCGAAATGCAATGCCATACCAATAAGAATTAATCGAATTGTGTTGTTGCGAGACCATTGCCACTGGTGCTGTCTGGCTAGGTAACCAAGCACCACCAGTAAGGTACTGAAGAACGGACCATTACGAGTAAAGAATGGCGCTGGCAGATCGGTGAGTGTGACGTAGCTGCCTGCGAACACACCATAGATATAGAGCAATACCGCTGTTGGAAGTAGCAGTTGCATCATGCCGATTCGAACCAGAAACGCAATGATGGCTACAGCAATGATGAGTGCCGGAATGAACCATAGATGTACCAAGCCTCCTTCCAGTAACGAATTGATTGGGTTCGACATTAAGTAGCCCCAATAGCCTTGTCGCTCGGCGAGATAGCCTGCTTCTGCAACCACTTGCCAACGGAACGGCACCAACAGACAAATCGCACTCCAAACCAGCCATATCTTAAGCAAAGGCTTGGCATAGTCTTTCAGTGTCTCAACGGGATTCGTGCTGAGTTTCGGTTGAATGAGATAGCCGGAGATGAGGAAAAACAGTGGCACAGCAAAACGAGCTAGCTGGTTGAGGATATACCCAACCCAAGGCACCTCATCCCATTGCCAATAGGTGAGAGCCATCTGACAGTGAAGCCCTACGATCGCAAACATCGCATGATACGAGCAAATTCTAAACTGGCAATTTTCTTTGTGGTTGCCATAAGTACTTACCTAAAAAAGTGAAAAATCGCTGCGAAATTAGCAGTTAATGACTCAGTTCTCGCGCTAAAAAGTCAACGGATGTGCATTTGGTGGTAACCAGTTTCTTAAATTCTGACTCACCTCAAATTTCGAAAATTCATATTCATTAGGTTACTCAATGTATTGCGATCATGAGTGTGTAAGTGGGTATAAATTGGTTTGACCAGTAAATTGAGGACTTGTAAAAAAGTACGATCGTGCTAAAAGTGTGTTTATGAAAAAGGAAAAGTAACCAAAGAGCTGATACTGCAGCGTGCATTCCAACTCGCGAGTGAAAATGGGTTAGAGAGTCTCACTATTGGTGAGCTCGCTAAGCAGTGTGGTATGTCGAAAAGTGGCTTGTTTGCTCACTTCAATTCCAAGTTGAACCTTCAACTATCGGTGTTGGAATTTGCCAATCAAGTATTCGCTGAGCGCGTAATTGCGCCTGCGCGCGAGCTAGGCGATAGCAACATTGAGCGTAAAGTACGTGGCTTGTTGGATACTTGGATGACGTGGAATCACTCTTTTCAAGGCAGCTGTATGTTCCTTGATGCTTGGAACGACACCGCAGAAGAAGGCTGTGCGTTGCAAGCTGCATTACGTAAATCGATTGATACTTGGTTGAATTACCTAGAAATTCAAATCAAGAAAGGCAAAGAAAACCAAGAGTTTGTCGCCGATTTAGACACGCGGCAAGCGACCTTTGATTTGTACGGGCAGTACTTAAGTGCACACGTATTTTACTCGATCAAAGGGCAAGAAGAGAGCCAGAGGCTGTTCTGGCAGGGCATCGATAACTTGTTTACTCGATGGAAGCGCTAACCCCGCGGTAACGGGTATAGTAAAAGATTCAAAATGAAGAGCGACAAAGAGCGCTCTTTCTTATCAGCATAAAAAGCACGACCGTTCTATTTTGTGCAAAGCTGATAGTTAAGGAAACGATCATGAGTGAGAAAATTTACTTCAATACTTCGCAGAAATTCAGTGTTAAACGCAGCTTGGTCAACATCAGTACCCGCCTGCATCACACGTTGGCGCCGTCACATGCAAAAAGACCGCGCGTAAACTGTTGCTTACTCCCGCTCGTACTCAGCCAAAAATGTCGAGCCACAGGGCTTATCAAAGCGAAGTGCAAGGTCATGCCGGTGCAATTAAAACCTATCAACTTGGTAGTGGCCCAGTATGGGTTTTGACTCACGGCTGGTCAGGGACTGCGAGCCAGTTCTACCCGTTGATGGAGCATATTGCGGCATCGGGTTACACCGCATTAGCGTACGATCATCCTGCTCATGGTGAGAGTGAGGGACAATACGGACATATTCCAGCGTTTGTATGCGGTCTTGAAGATGTATTAGATTCTGTCGATGAGGTTGCAGGTTTGGTGGGGCACAGCATGGGTACCGCTTCAGCGCTAGAGTGCCGCCACAGTAAATTAGAAAACAAGCCTTTGCTGTTGATCGCGCCAGTGCTTAACTACGTTGAAAACCTATTTGGCAGCATTGCGCGTTCAGGTTATTCAATGAAGTTATTCAAAGCGGTGGTTTCGGAAGTGGAAGACCAGTTTGGCTACCCATTGCAATCAGTTGACCCAGAGAGGCGCTTAGCTGAGCGAGAAGCAAAAACTATTATTGTTCATGATGAGCAGGATAAGTTCACCAAACACAGCGTCTCTGCTAAAGCGGCGGACGAGATTGAACGAGTGGAACTGTTTACTACGCAGGGCCAAGGCCATGGTCGTGTGATGAAGTGTGATGAGGTATTCCAGAGTTTCGACCGTTTAATTGAAGCGAGCTGATGATTAAAGAGTGTTGAATAAACTCTGTGAGAACAACAAAGGACAGCCGAAGCTGTCCTTTTCTTGTTTTAACAATATTCAAAGCGAGTGATGTTGAATCACAACAACTTAGCAGTGCTTAGTTACAGTTAGCTGTGCCAACTTCTTTCCAAACACCCCATTCGCCAGACTTGCTAGGATCTTGACCTTGTGTCCACCATTTAGCTTCCCAAGTTTTACCTGCGTGCGTTACTTGGTCACCGCCTGTGTAAATAGCCGTTGCATCCCATGCGTTAGTACAAGTGCCACCACCTGTGCTGTGCTTAGATACAACAACGGTTGCACTTGCTGAAGACGCTGCCTGACCATCGCTTACGCTGACAGTGAAGCTTAGGCTTGTGTCTTGTGGGTATTCTGCTGCTGTGAACGTCACTTTCGCACCGTTAACCGTTGCGTTTAGACCTTGAGGTAGCGTCCAATCAAACGTTAGCGTGTCGTTGTCAGCGTCGCTAGAAGCCGAAGCATCAATCACAACTACGTCACCAGCTTTCGCTGTTGCTGGAGCTGAAACTTTTGCAATTGGCGCTGTGTTATCAACGGTACCTGTTGGTTTAACCGTTACCACAACAAGATCAGAAGCGGTTGCGCCTTTGTCATCGGTTACTGTTAGTTTGAACGTTAGCTGTTCTTCTGCAGTCACTTCCGCTACATCAAAGCTTGCTGTCGCAGTGTTCGCGCCAGATAGAGCTACTGCAGTACCTGATACTTGCTCCCAAGCGTAGCTTGCGATTGTGCCATCAGAATCAGTTGAGTTGCTGCCATCAAGAACAACACTTGCAGGACCTGTTACTGCTTGGTCTGCACCAGCTGCTGCCGTTGGTTTACGGTTTGGTGGAACAACCACACCACCGGCCATGCCTTCGTGCATTGCGTTAAGGATGTCGCCGTTATCTGCATCAATTTCCCAAGAGAATAGACCAGCTAGACCCAGAGATTTCGCGTAGTTGCCTTTTGCCAATACAGAGCGGTGATCGTCAAATGTAATCAGTTCACCCGTTGAACGGTTCCACACCCAAGGTGCTTCTGCTAGCTCGTCGTAACCGTATTCGAAGCCGTTGATACCAGCGTTATTCGCACCTAGCATGAATGACTTAATGCCTTTGTAGTCAATCACGCCATCTTCCCAAACGCCTTGAGTCGTGCTGCCTTTCAGTTTACCTGTCGCAGTACCTGTCATTGGGTCGTTTGGATCCGTCAGCGTATCTGGTGTTACGCCTTCCCAACCACGACCGTACATTGCAGTACCCAGAACCAGTTTGTTCGCAGGAAGCCTTGCGCGAGTAGAAGTTGGATGCCGTTGTCAGCCGTGTAAGCCGGGCCTTGTACGGTTCGCCGTTTTCATCAACGCCGCTACCATCACAC
>LZQR01000038.1_pt1 | contig 35819 bp, 44 predicted proteins | sample 768601 | NCBI WGS metagenome assembly LZQR01 (sample SAMN05207299, study PRJNA324521) | oil field metagenome | isolation source: sample BH-FW-24 from oil reservoir | place: India: Bombay High | collected 2015-12-04
CGATGATAATGATTGAGAAAAACATTAATAGATAGACCAATGGCCAAATAAAAGCTCTTGGTCACTTTATTGAAGACCGGGTGCAGCTCCAGCAAACGAGGCGCATCAATAAAGACACGACATTGAAATCGAAAAAGAAGAACCGGCCATTGGCACTGACAATCACCGTGACGCAGGACTCCCCTGTCGCCGAACTGATATAAGGCGACGTCACCGACACGCCTTGTTCTTCATGATCGACATGCGACACCAGATAGGAACGGTTTTTACCGATGGCCGCATCGCTTTGTTTGTTTTTGTAGATATTCGGAGAGGTCTGGATGTATTCGGAGTCGGCAATGTAAATCAATTCCAGACACGAGAAAATCGTGTAGAATTGCTGCGCCCCTTTTGTTTCCAAGCTCATTAACTGCGCGTTGTTACAAATGGTCTCCACCAGAAACTTCTCGATTTCCGGTTTGTGCTCATTGTATAAGCTAATAAACTCTTGCATTGCATCACCTCTTACTTATATAAGTAAATAGCGACATACAAGCCAAAATAAATTTTCTATTCGGTATCAATAACTTAATTTTACAGATTTCCATCAATCGTAAATATGCACCAATTTGAACCAAAAACACGCTAAAAAGAAAGAGAAATCGCCAAAGAAGAAATAAGGCGGCGATTACACGGAAATCTGGACTGACTCCATGGATTTGTCATGATAGACCACATCGAAACAGGCGACAAATTCGCCTTCATCCAATGTAATCTGTTTGGAAATGGTAAAACACAATTGCATATCGATTAACGAGCGATATGGCTGAGACACATACACCCGCCCCGGCGTTTGAAAAGCCTTCACAAAGTAACGGCGATTTTCCAGCACAGGCCTTTGCCTTTTTTCAAGACTTCGACTCGATCACTGACATCCGGCGAGTTGCACTCGTCACTGACCTGAAACCCTTCCTGATCCAAAATGAAATAACGTTTCACGAACGACAAGTCCATGACCTTTTTCACCATCTCACCTTCCAGTGAGCGGAAACTGTTAATGTCATCGACGCGTTCGAACAAGGTTTCATAGCCACGACGTTGAATATTCTTAATGAACTGCTGTTCTTGAATGTACAGCGGGTATTCGTCAATCACTTCCTTAATGCAGGTCTGGCCCTTTTTGACCTGATCCAGTAACTGTCTCGGGCGGGCAAAATAAAAACCCTGCACCAAGTCAACGCCCACATCCATCGCCAGCAGCGCTTGCTCTTTGGTTTCAATCCCCTCTAACAAGCACACACTGCCGGCTTCTTTAATCAGACGCGTCAGATTCTTCAAAATACTTTGGCTGCGCAGGCTTTTCGACGCTTCCAGCAGCACACCGCGATCCAGCTTCACAATGTCCGGTTGCGCCTTCCAGATACGATCCACATTGGAATGCCCCGCCCCGAAATCATCCAACGCAATCAAGCAGCCCAAACGACGTAAAGTGGCAATAATTTCTTCAAACAGCTTCTCGTCGGTGATTTCGCTTTCCACGACCTCGATGACGATTTCATGCCCTTTGACCCGCAAATCTTTCAAAACCTGCTCGATGCAGATTTCGCTCAAGTCGTTAACGCCTTCAAAATCGAGGTTCAAAAACAACCAACTGTCCGGCAAACGCGATTGCTGCCAGTTCTCGACATGCAGACGATTCAAGGCATGACTGAATTTAGCTTGCGCCATGTCTTCCGGGACAGCCAGACATTCATCCACAGGAATCTGAAACCCGGTCTCGACCGAACGACCGCGCACCAAGGCTTCGACACCAATACATGCCTGATTGGAAAAACTGTAAATCGGCTGAAAGACCGAAAACAGCTTTTTGTCTTCCAGCTTCAATGTTTTGCTTCCGGCAACCGGCTCTCGGCTCTGCATATGAAAATTAGTGTTATTCGCTGTCATTTAAATCGTTCAACTTCTAATCCGACGCTCAGCTCAATCCTGCCCCATCGCCACCGGACGCATTCCATCATCGCCAGACGCCATAAATGACCGCCTGCGGCATAGTCGGAAGCCGCCATGGATGAAGGCGCCAAGCCATCACACACCTCTTGCGCCACATCCGTCAAGCGGCGCCCTTGGTTCATCGCTTTCTTGCGCATGTAATGATATGCATCATCCTCGGTCATTTTTTCGCTTGAATCAACAGGCCTTTTGCCTTTTCAATCAAGGCGCGCTTGGCCAGCTTATCTTTCAATTGCGCCAGCTCCTTCTTCAAAGACTTACGCTCGTTGAAACGCGCCAAGGCCACGTCCACAATTGGCTGAATGCGACTGATGCTTTTATCATCCACAATGTACGACACCACACCGGCTTCCACCGATTTGGCGATGACACGCGAATCGCGCTCGTTACTGAAACAAATGATTGGAATTTCGATGGCGCCGCAAATGTCCGCAAAGGCTTCAAAGAAACGTTCGGTCGGAAACTTACACTCCAACACCAATAAACCGTAGTCGTCTGACGATAGTTTGGACAACAAGTCCTCCGAAACGGACATTACATCAACGTAATTCGCCCCGGATTGACTCAAGCCAGATTTCAATGTTCCAGCATTGTCAACGTCGTCACTGACCAATAACACTTTAAGATCTGCCAAAATCGCCCCTCCTATAATCAAACCAAATTCAAACTGGTAAAACATATGCCATACCAAAAAAATTAGTTTTATTAAATCATAATGTTATAGGAATCGTTTTTTACTGGGAGGTAAAAAAATCACAATATGAACCGACTTGGTGCAGGAAACGTTTCATTTATTACCAGAACGCTTGGTTTTAACAGCGGCGCCAACATGATTGTTTTATTGAAAGGAGAGCCACCATCAAAACACGATGTCACAACCGAACGAAAGATTAATACTTTTTAGAGAAAACCACTTGATAACCTTTGGCTGTCGTCCAGTTCCAGTCCCGCATCTTCAAGTTTTTGACAGCATCGACTTCGGCCGCGTCCACTGACTGGCCAAAGCCCATACCATAGCGCTGGTAAGGGGTTCCCTTAGAATCTTCTCCACCATAGACAACCACCACCATCGCGCCCACTTGCCCCTCTTTATTACGCCAACAAGACGGCACCTCCGAGTAATGGTCGGGCAGTTTTTTCCGCACGTCTTTATCGGCCTGCAACGGGGAAATGGTTCGCCCATAGTGATAATAGTAAGCTTCATCACTCGGGGTATTGGTGCTATTTCGGTTGGCCACCGCGCACATGGCCGCACCGCCATCACCGCGACGCACGGAAGACTCCGAATCCGCGCCCGATGCCTCAGGAGCTTTATCCACTCCCGCTCCATTCTTACCGGCTTGGGATACGTCAACCGGTCTGATTAAGGCTTTCCGTTTTCGCTTTTGCCTGTTCAATCGCTTCTTTTGTGGACAAGCGTGAGTTGGATTTCGGCTGTGGCGCTTTGGCTTTGGCAACCGTCGTGGTGTCCAAACTGCGATTCGGGAGCTTCACCGGCACCACCACCGGAATGGTTTGGGTATAGACCGGTTTTTGATTATCAAAATACGCTTTATTGCGGGCTTGCACTTCGGCGATTTGCGCTTTTACGGAATCTTTTGATCTTTGTACAGCCAGATCCATTTCCGCCCGTTCCTTGCGACGATAAGCCTCATCCCTTGCAAAGGATTGGTTCATCTTGGTGATAAGTTGGTTCATGGCCATTTGTTGTTTGGCTTCTTTAAGTCGCCCGCGCCAAGTATAAATTTCGCGAGTCTTTTTCTGAGCCTGAGCATAATAAGTGTCATTCAACCTATCCAGCGTATCGGATATCTGCTTGGAACGCGCGTTAAGCGCCGCCGTCAGCTCCTCCATTCGCGCCTTATCCGGCTGACACACACTGTTATTAACATTTTTGTTTTGCGTAAAACGCTGAACGGTCTGTTTGAAGTCTTTTTCGAATTGAACGCTATCGTCCCACACCGTACTCTTGAATAAAGCGGACGGCGAATAATCGCTCTTGATATTCTCGACGGCCCAACCCATATTGTCCCAAATATCCACATTTCTTTCGTAGCTATCCAGCTTTTCCTCCAGCCCCATCGAACCTTGCAAAGCACTTTCCGCACTTTGGACAGCCTGAACCATCTTACGACAGGCCAACTGGTCTTGTTTCGTTTCCGCAAACCCGGCCAACTGCACGGACGTCGAATCCTTGCCGGTCGATAACGCCTGCATAGTCTCTTTGGTTGAAAAAGGCTTCTCAATCATAAAGGCATCCACGGACCACTTATAATAGCCCCTTTCCAGATCCCGCGTTCCGCTCAACAAATAGGTCGAGCGCTTATTCGCATCCGTCCAGACATTAATCAAAAACTGGTCATTGGGCATTTGCGTCAAAACCGTTAACGGAAACACCGGAGATTTCGCATCGCAACGACCCGTCAACACCGCCACGCCTCGGGTTTTCCCCATACAAGCGGCATTTTCCGGCTGTTGGATTGTCGCCACCATTTTCTGATACGACGGCAACGTCAACACCGGTGTGTTCCGATTGTAGGATTGTAAATAAGTCGTCTCGGTGATTAAGTCACGCACAAACGGCGACTCCCAAGAGTAATATTTCCGATTTGGATCGCGTTTAGTCGTCCGCCCCGATAAGTCATACCGCCCCAAATAAGCCGGTTTAGGCGGGGTAATCAATAAATGACGAGGATAAATCTGCTTCGCTTTCAGCGCCTTGGCCAAAGATTCCTCACGAATATAGCTCGAACGTTTCGGGTCATCCGGAAAGGCTTTCACAAGCACCTGAGGTTTTGGCAAAACAAATTCGTATTGCGGCAGCATCGACCCATAATAGGGCTTCTGCCCGGTTTCTTTTTCGATAAAGGGCAGTCTTCTTTGAGTGTAATATTTATAACTCGAAGCGTTACTGCGCTTCATTAAACTTGAATAGCGCCAGGAGTAACGATAAACATGGTATTCCCGACTGACCAGGCGCCCTTTCCGGTCATACTTCTCAACAAACCCCTCTCGCAACGTCCCCAGGTTGGCAGGACTGCTTCCAAAAACCTTACCTTCATAGAAACGCGCCCAAAAAGACCCTGTAATCACCGTTTTTCGACCACTCTTTTGTTGAATCGTCAATCGCCCAAGATACGGCATCGGGTCGTTTCGTTTATGCCAGCGCCATAAATACCCTTCAAAACGCTGTTTATACAAGGTTCCCCTCTCCAAACCTAAAGACACCATGCCACGCGTATCAACCACGGTCGTTGTTCCCGGAGACGTCAGCAGCAAATCAAAATCGTTCTTTTCCGTCACCTTCAACAAACCGCCACCTTCGTTTTCATATTGGCTCAGCGGCACGCCATTCAGAGGCGCATAAAACGGATCGGTATAGGCGTTAGACTTGGACGCTTTAGCCGAAGTTCCAGACGGTTTGGTCTCGGATGGAGAGTTACAAGCGGCAAGTACAATAGCAATAAACGGGAATAGAATCTTGGAGAAGCGCAACATAGTGAACCTTTAACAAGGATTTTTTATATACAGGTTTAAAAGACTAACAACCCCCACCTGAGCGTCAAGACTTCCTCAAGAATTTACCTGGGATCTCTTCTACCGGAAATAATTGCGATTATATTAACTACAGCATTAGTTGCTTCTGCACATAATGCAGCCAAACGATATTCTGCCGTTCGCTTATGAGTTAAATCATTTGCCAAGGCAAGTGATGCCTTCGCGTGTTTTCGAACTTGCTCATTTGAGCTTCCTGACAATTCATGAGCAATATAAGCCTCTAACATCCTTTTCGCATCGGTTTTACTGACTGTCACCCCATCTAGTATTGGATGCACCTCTTCGATAAACACCTCCTGAGCTATAGAAATTAGAGTTTCTCTACAAAGCAGTCCTATAGCTTGATATTGCTCTTCTGTAGAGGCTTGCGTTAATCTAAGCTTTATTTCACCAACACTCCTATCGACCCTTCCCCAACCTGTTGGCTCTTCAAATACAGGGTTTATAACTTTGCTTTTCAAATTTTTAACAGCTTCCAGCATTGGGCCAAATAATTCTGAAACAAACTTCCTTCTTGATGCATAATTTGGCAACGAACCATCACTCCACTTCCCATGCCAAGTCCATAAGTCTTCAAATTGGTTTGTATTTACCATGCCCCTTTCTAGCAAGCCTTCTTCTATCATTTCGGCTCTTTCTTTATATTCTGAATTCACTGTTTTTATCATAGGCCCACCAGTTGACACAGAAATCATCATTGCTTTTTGTTGCTCAAGTAGTTCTAACAGTTCCTCTACACTAAAAGTATATGCCTTCCCATCCATTTCACCTGATAGCTCTGGTGAAATTACAACCTCTCCTACCCAACAGTTTGGGTATATCCGAAATATCATTTCAGCTTTTTTTCTGATACTTTGCTCTATTGATTGAATTTCATGTTCATATTTTGAGTAGACATCTATAGGTAGACGACAAAATATTCCATATATATCGGTTCCGCCGTTCCAATTATCAAACCCAGTCACTTCAATATCACATAGACCTTTTGATAAAACTTCAAACTCTGGCATTGAGTCATCTCGTTTGAAAAGTTTTCCGAGCGTTGCAATTATTTTTGTACTGTTTTCAATTACTGTATCCATTTAACTCAAAGGCCTTTCCGATTAGATTGTTTGCAATCATGAACCCTTATTCTAATATTTCCATTATGAACACAAATACCACTAAGCTCTCTGCCATCAATCCCGCTAAATACATTCTTTAGGTCAAAATTTAGCATATTATTGAGATGGAGCCATGCTAAATATAAAAACTATAATAAGGTTATAGTGGTCAAATGAGGTTGTCACCAATGAAAGCAAATTTACTTTTCACGATATTAAAGCGGCTGGCATAACAAATCACCCTCTCCACTAGTCGGGGCATAAGCCTGAAAAAGCGAAAGCTGTTTACCTACGCGGAACAAAAGAAGTACAAGCGACAGAGTAAATTTTTAAGGGAAAAGTAAGGGAAAATAAAAAAGGCCTGTCATAAAATGACAAGCCTTTGGAATAATGGCGCGCCCGAAGGGAGTCGAACCCCTAACCGCTCGGTTCGTAGCCGAGTACTCTATCCAGTTGAGCTACGGGCGCATATCGAAATGAAGTGCGTATTCTAGGGAGTTAAGAACATCTTGTCAAGCCATTTTCAGCGCTTTTAATGCCTTTTCCCATCGCAATTTTAAAAGCTGTCAAATAACACAACTTTTGAAATTAAATGGCGGTGGACTAGGGATTCGAACCCCAGGTAGGCTACTAACCTACAACGGTTTTCAAGACCGCCGCCTTCAACCACTCAGCCAGTCCACCAAATCAGGTGCGTATTATAGAGGGATGCCGGATAATTGCAAGCGTTTCCGGCGTTTTTTACCCTTTTTTTACAAAACTTTTTCGACGGCCAAAGCTTCGCCCTTTTCCCGCTCTCGCCAAACACAATGCGAATACGCCCAGACCTTTTTAAACCTCAGAAAGCCGCCTTTGGTTCATATAAAAAACCACCAGGCTGGTGGTTTTCGATATAGGCGATGAAAGCGCCGATGCGCGCTTATAAACGCTCTGCGCCGCCCAAATACGGACGCAAGGCTTCCGGCACGGTGACGGAACCGTCTTCGTTTTGATAGTTCTCCAACACTGCGACCAACGTGCGCCCCACCGCCAAACCGGAACCGTTCAGCGTATGCACCAACTGCGGCTTGTCTTGTCCGGTACGGAAACGCGCTTTCAAGCGACGTGCCTGAAAATCTTCAAAGTTGGAACAGGAGGAAATTTCACGATACGCCTGCTGCCCCGGTAACCAGACTTCCAGGTCATAGGTTTTGGCGGATGAAAAACCGATATCGCCGGTGCACAATGCCATGACACGATACGGCAGTTCAAGCTTTTGCAGAATCGATTCCGCTTGCTGCGTCAAGCCCTCCAATGCGTCGTAGGATTGCTCCGGATGGACGATTTGCACCATCTCCACTTTTTCGAACTGGTGCTGGCGAATCAAGCCTTTGGTATCGCGCCCGTAAGAACCGGCTTCGGAACGGAAACACGGCGTATGCGCGGTCATCTTCAACGGCAATTGTGCTTCGTCGATGATTTCGTCACGGAATAAATTGGTCACCGGCACTTCGGCGGTCGGAATCAAATACAAATCGCGATCCGAGGTGTCGTGCTCTTCGTGTTTGTCGATTTTATAGGAATCGGCTTCAAACTTCGGCAATTGGCCGGTGCCGTACAAACTGTCCTGATTCACCAAGAACGGCACATAGACTTCTTCGTAACCGGCTTCGGCATGAGTATCGAGCATGAACTGCGTCAAGGCCCGTTGCAGTTTCGCCATTGGCCCTTTCAGCACCGAGAAACGTGATGAGGTGATTTTACCGCCGCTTCATTATCGTACCAGCCGCGCGCTTCGGCCAAATCGACGTGGTCTTTGATCTCGAATGCAAATTCACGCGGCTGCCCCCAACGACGCAGTTCCACATTATCGTCTTCGGACGCACCGACCGGCGTAGAGTCATGCGGTAGATTCGGAATGCCGCCGTAGATATTTTCCAGTTCGGCTTGAATGGCGTCGGATGCGGTTTTCGCTTCTTCCAACTGTTCGCCGAGATTCGCCACTTCGTCCAATAACGGCTGAATGTCTTCTCCGGCCGCTTTGGCTTTACCGATGCCTTTCGATCGACTGTTACGCTCGGCCTGTAAATCCTGGGTTTTCACCTGCAGTTCTTTACGCTGCGCTTCCAGCGCCTCGATGCGCGCCACATCGACGTCGAAGCCGCGCGTTTTCAATTTTTCGGCGACCGCTTGCAAATCGGTTCTCAGCAATTTTGAATCTAACATGAAAAAATCTCTAACAAATTAATTAAAAGTGAATAGGGGTTGTGCCTTAAATATGTGACTATTTTACGGACTGAAAAAATGTTTGCCAGCTAAAATCCCGAGCCACACGGCGACCAAACCGGACAAAACGCTCACCACGATATTGAGCATGGCTTTGGTCACGTCGCCGGTTTGCAGAAACGAGTAGGTTTCGAACGAAAACGTCGAAAACGTCGTGAAGGCCCGAGGAATCCGACAATCAAAAAGGAGCGCATTTCCACCGACAACTGCACCTTGTCGATCACCAGAATCGTCAACAGCCCGATAATAAACGACCCCAACACATTGACCGTCAAGGTGCCCCAGGCCGAAATCCCGCCCCAACCAGGTATACATCTGGTTGGACACCAAAACCGCGCCATGCGCCTAAGGAACCGCCCAACCCGACGGCGACCAACTGCCAGATATGAAACGAGTGAATCAAGACTCTCTCCTTTTGATTGGGGATTGCGCATTCATTTGTCTGAGGCGCTGCATCTTATCGGCGATTTTGATTTCCAGACCACGATTAACCGGTTGATAATAATCGCGCTCCAGCATTTCTTCCGGAAAATAACTTTCACCGGCGGCGTAAGCGTCAGGTTCGTCATGGGCGTAACGGTAGCCTTCGCCGTAACCCATGTTCTGCATCAACTTGGTCGGCGCATTGCGCAAATGCAACGGCACGTCGTAGGAACCATGTTCCTTGATGTCTTTCAAGGCCGCTTTATACCCCATGTACACCGCATTGGATTTCGGTGCCACCGCCAGATAAACCGCCGCCTGCGCCAGTGCCAAATCGCCTTCCGGCGAACCAAGTCGCTCATAGGCTTCCGCCGCATTGACCGTGACTTCCAAGGCGCGCACATCGGCATTACCGATGTCTTCACTGGCCATGCGAATCAAACGGCGTGATAAATAACGTGCATCCACGCCGCCGTCCAACATGCGCGTCAGCCAATACAAGGCCGCATTCGGGTCGGAACCGCGCACGGACTTATGCAGGGCGGAAATCTGATCGTAAAAAGCTTCGCCGCCTTTATCAAAACGTCGCACGCCGCCCAGCACCACCTCACGGCAATTGGCTTCGGTCAAAACCACCTGGCCTTTATACCTTCAGGGTGTGGTGAATTCTCTTCCTCACGGAACTCGGCAAAATCCACCGCCTGTTCCAACAAGTTCAGCAAGCGCCGCGCGTCGCCGTCGGAAAACTGAATCAGCGACTGCTTGGCCGCATCTTCCAACACCAGCGTTTGCGCCATTTCATCGCTCATCAAGCGGACGGCGCGATCCAAGACTTCCGCCAAATCTTCGTCGTCCAGCGAGCGCAAGACATACACCCGCGCCCGCGACAACAAGGCGTTATTCAATTCAAACGACGGGTTCTCGGTGGTGGCACCGATGAACACGAAAGTGCCGTCTTCCACAAAGGGTAAAAAGGCGTCCTGCTGGGCTTTGTTGAAACGATGCACCTCATCCACAAACAACAGCGAACCTTCCTGAAACTGGGAACGATGCAATTTGGCCTGCTCGACGGCGGCCCGCACTTCCTTAACCCCGTCCAACACCGCTGACAAGCTTAAAAACTGCAAACCGGACTGCTTGGCAATCAACCGCGCTAAAGTGGTTTTTCCGGTGCCCGGCGGCCCCCAGAAAATCATCGAATGCATGCGGCCGGATTCGAACATTTTCGATAAGGCGCGCCCCGGCCCGAGTAAGTGCGTCTGCCCGACAAATTCGTCCAGCGCCTGCGGTCGCAAGCGGTCCGAAAGCGGTTGGTAAACGAGGGTTTCCATCGTTTTATCTGCCTTTATCGCACCGGCTGACCGATGACGTCCACCCCTTTCGGCGGCGTAAACTCGAAATCCGAGGTGTTCACCGACTGGTTTTGACGGATGTTATTGAACTTCACCTTGGTGATGTTGTCCACGGATTGATACATCCAAATCTGCGTCATCTTGCCATCGGCAATCGCCACGTCCAAACTTTGGAAAAAGGTGCCGTCTTTCGGCGTCAGGTTGAACCAGCTTTCCCCGTTGCGCACGTCTCCGGGAATGATATTGAAACGTTCCGACAACGGTTCTTTATACAGCAACCAACTCAACGGAAAATCCGCTTCCACCGAGCTGAGTGGGCGCACGGTGGCTTGATCCAGCTCGACGTCGTACACCCAGACATTGCGTCCGTCGGAAATGATTTTCTGCGGGTCCGGCTTTTCATACACCCACAACAGTTGCCCCGGGCGTGCATGACGAAATACCCTTTGGAACTGTTCATTTCAAACAGGTTTTCTTCCGGTTGAGTTTGTTCGAAGCTGGCGCTGAAGGTTTCCAGGTTCGAAACGAAACGGTTCAAGTCCGCCACTTGGGCTTTGGCCGCCAGGGCCATCTGCATCGGCCACATCAATAGGAGACCGATGAAAACCGCGCCACACCTGAGCGGCGCTTCAATGGATTACACTGCATATTCGACTGCATAAGCGATTCATATTCCTACAAAAGTTCTCAAAACACCACCTGCGGAAATCACACCCTAAAGGGTATAAGGCCTGGCGGTTTTCAAGAAAGTTACGATTCGTTAAAGATTAATCCTGCGGTTTGGGCGCCAACACATCGCGGTTACCGTTGGCTTTCATCGGCGACACCACGCCGGCGGATTCCATCGCCTCGACAATACGTGCCGCACGGTTATAACCGATTTTAAACTGACGCTGCACCAAGGACACCGACACCCGCTGGTTTTCCAATACAAACGCCACCACTTGGTCGTAAAGTAAATCTTGTTCGGCATCTTCCGCCAAACTGTCATTCTTTTCACCCGAATTGGCCTGAGTCACGCTTTCCAAGTATTGCGGCTCGCCTTGCGATTTGACGAACTCCGCCACCTTATGGACTTCTTCATCCGTCATAAACGCGCCGTGCACCCGTTTCGGGCTGCGGTGCCCGGCGGCATGAACAGCATATCCCCCATGCCCAGCAACTGCTCGGCGCCGCCTTGATCCAGAATGGTACGCGAGTCGATTTTGGTGTTGACCATAAAGGAAATCCGCGTCGGGATGTTGGCTTTGATCAAACCGGTGATGACGTTGACCGACGGCCGCTGTGTCGCCAAAATCAAGTGAATCCCGGCGGCACGCGCTTTCTGGGCGATACGGGCAATCAACTGCTCGACTTCTTTACCGACCACCATAATCATATCGGCGAACTCGTCCACCACCACAACAATGTAGGGTAACGGTTCCAAAGTCGGTGGCGGCTCGCTCATTTCGTGTCCAAAATTGGCCGGTTGCTGATACAGCGGGTCGATAATGGGTTCGCCCTTTTCAATTGCGCCTTTGACTTTGGCATTGTACCCGGCGATATTGCGCACCCCGAGCTTCGCCATCAATTGATAACGGCGGTCCATTTCATACACGCTCCAACGCAAGGCATTAGCCGCTTCGGACATATCCGTGACCACCGGCGTCAACAAATGCGGAATGTCTTCGTACACCGACAATTCCAACATTTTCGGATCGACCATAATCAAGCGCACTTCTTCCGGCGTGCTCTTATACAACATACTCAAAATCATGCTGTTCACACCGACCGATTTACCGGAACCGGTGGTTCCCGCCACCAGCAAATGCGGCATTTTGGAGATATCCGCCACCACGGCTTTACCGGCAATGTCTTTGCCCAGCGCCACGGTCAGCGGCGATTTGGAGTTTTGGAATTCATCGGACGAAATCACTTCGCGGAAGCTTACGACCTCACGTTCATCGTTTGGAATTTCGATTCCCACCACGGATTTACCCGGAACGATGTCGACTACACGCACAGACTTGACCGACAAAACCCGCGCCAAATCCTTGGCGAGATTATTGATTTGGCTGACCTTGACCCCGGCCGCCGGCAAGACTTCAAAGCGCGCTGACCACCGGCCCCGGCTGCACCGCTTCGACTTTTACTTTGACGCCGAACTCTTCCAGACGTTTTTCCAATAACAACGACAAGGTGGTCAGCTCGTCTTCGGAAAAGCCTTCATCATATTCCGGCACCGGATTCAGCAGTTCCACACTCGGCAACTCGCCGGAACGAACCGCCGGCACCGTACTGTTGGAAATGGCTTTTTTGCCCACTTTAACCGACGCGCCTTCTGTTTCGGTCACGCTGTCATCCAGTTTATCCATATCAATGGACGGTTCCACCGTGGCGCAGCAGATTCCGGCTCTTTGTGTTCCAGCATCTGTTTGCTTTTCGACTTGACCTTTTCCGCCAGGGCTTCCACGACCTTCGGTTTTTTCTTGACCGGCTCCAAAGCCGCTTTTTCGGTTTGTTTAGCCGACGCAGGCGGCGTTAAAATGGCCGGTGATTTAGTAACGTTCGACTCTGCCGCTCCCGCCGCTTCTTGCTTAGACTGACGCTTATCTTCGTAGTCCGAACGCAGAGCGTCGAGTTGCAGTTTTAATTTATCCAACAGCTTCCACACCATGACGCCGGTGTAATCGATAATGGTGATCCAGGAAAAACTGGTCAGCATACTGAAGGCAATGGCAAACATCACCAGCAAGACCAGGGTGGCCCCCAATAAATCGATGCCGTCCACTAAAAAGGCGCTGAACTCATACCCCAGAACCCCGCCTCCCGAGTAAGGCAGTTGAATCAAATCATTATGCGGCTCCAGGTACAAAGCGGCCAGGCCTGCGCCGGACACGATCAACAACGCCAGCCCCAGCATACTCAGGGCGAAATGCACGTAATCCATTTCCGAGCCGGCACGGATTTTCAGGGTCACCATACCGGCGAACAGCAATCCAAACGGAATCAGAAAACCGAAAATGCCGAACAGATACAAGATAAGCGAGGAAATCCAAGCCCCGGTGCGGCCGCCGTAATTTTCCGCCATTTGACCTTCATTAACAGTGTCAAACCCCGGGTCGCCCGATGATAGCTGAACAAGACGATAAACAGGAAAAACGCCAAACCGATGCAGGCCAGCAAAATGGCGTCTTTCACGACCCAATGCACACGGCGGCCGGAAACGTCTGCGTCTTGCACGTCGTCCGCCATATCCGCTGATTTCGGTTGTTTAAATCCCATCGATTACTGTTTCATCCTATTCAAGGGTTATCGGATTCTTTTATCGAATTTAAAGAAATTTCTATCAAAATACAATTCGCCGCAAAACACAGTCATACTCACTTCAATGCTGCCGTTTTTTCCGCAAATATAATTATGCAAAGCCAGTTAAAAAGCTGCTAGAATTCTAGCATATTTCAGAAGCCGTCGTTAATTCTATTCCGCTCTCGACACGGCCTCGTCAGGCCTGGCGAATTCGGTGTCTTTAACGACAAACGAAACCTTCTGCCTGATTCAAGCACCCGTCCGGCGGCGCGAAGTCTCGCCGCTTCGGACAGAGACAAATAAGAAAGGAAAGGATGTTATGTCAAAGCATTGCAAACTATTGATTCTCGGTTCCGGCCCAGCCGGTTACACCGCCGCCGTTTATGCGGCCCGCGCAAACTTGGAACCGGTTATGGTAACCGGGATGCAACAAGGCGGACAGTTGACCACCACCACCGAAGTGGACAACTGGCCAGGCGACGTGGAAGGTTTGACCGGCCCGGACTTGATGGTGCGCATGCAAAAACACGCTGAGCGTTTCGGCACCGAAATCTTGTTTGACCACATTCACACCGCTGAACTACAGCAACGCCCATTCAAACTAATTGGTGACAGCGGCGAGTACACCTGCGATGCGCTGATCATCGCCACCGGGGCTTCCGCCAAATACCTCGGTTTGGAATCCGAAGAAGCCTTTAAAGGCAAAGGCGTTTCCGCTTGCGCCACTTGTGACGGTTTCTTTTACCGCAACCAAAAAGTCGCCGTCATCGGCGGCGGCAACACCGCTGTAGAAGAAGCCTTGTACCTGTCGAACATCGCCGCGGAAGTCACCATTGTGCACCGTCGCGACAGCTTCAGTTCGGAAAAAATTCTGGCCGACCAACTGAAAGAAAAAGCCGAAAACGGCAACATCAAAATTGAATACAACAGTACGTTGGAAGAAGTGCTGGGCGACAACATGGGCGTGACCGGATTGCGTTTGAAAAACACGCAAAGCGGCGACACCAAAGAAATCGACGTAGCAGGTGTCTTCATCGCCATCGGCCACACCCCGAACACCGGCATTTTCGACGGCCAACTGGACATGGACCACGGCTACCTGAAAGTACAGAGCGGCTTGCAAGGCAACGCCACTCAAACCTCCATCCCGGGCATTTTCGCCGCCGGGGACGTCATGGACCAAGTCTACAAACAAGCCATCACCTCTGCTGGCGCGGGCTGTATGGCCGCTCTGGATGCAGAGAAATACCTGGATCATCTGGAATCTCAAAGCTAATCCAATCGAATAACAAAACCGACCAGGCCTGGTCGGTTTTGGCATTCGAACCCTTCCAATCATTATTCGAGACGTTTATGAAAAAACAATTACTCACCACAGTTCTGCTTGCGACGCTGTCCAGCACCGGTCTCACCGCGCTGGCCGACGACACCAAGTTGAACTCCGTTGACAAAAAAGCCAGCTACGCCCTCGGCTCCGACCTGGCCAAGAACTTCCAGCAACAAGGCGTTGAAATCGACATTCCGGCACTGGTTCTGGGCATGCAGGACGTGATGGAAAACAAATCCTTACGCTTGACCGACGCTGAAATGCAGCAAGCGGTCAATGAAGTGAAAAAACAGGTCATGCAAAAGCAGGCCGAAGCCCGTAAAAAACTCGCGGAAGACAACGCCCAGAAAGGCGAGGCTTTTTTGGCGAAAAACAAAAAACGTGACGATGTGAAAGTCACCAAAAGCGGTTTGCAGTACCGCATTATCGAGCCGGGCAAAGGTGCAACGCCAAAAGAAGACGATGTCTTGACCGCCAACTACAAAGGCACCTTGATTGACGGTACCGAATTCGACAGTTCTTACAGCCGCGGCACGCCGATTGAATTCCAGATGGGCGATGTCATCCCGGGCTGGGGTGAAGCTTTGAAAATGATGAAGCCGGGTGCAAAATGGGAAATTTTCGTGCCACCGTCACTGGGCTACGGTTCCAAAGGTGCGGGTGACATCATCGGACCGAATGAGACGCTGATTTTCACCATCGAACTGATTAAAGCCGAAAAACCAGCCTCCTAAAACGAAAAAAGCCCGAACACGATCCCTGTGTCCGGGCTGTATTATCGGTTATCTAATACAAAGGGAGGATTAGTTGAAGTTTCAACTATTCCCAGTGTACCAGTTACATTATTTTTTTCTAATATAAAGTTTGTCTATGTCGATAGATAAATTTTATCTTAAGCCTATAACCCCTCTACCAACGCCATCACATCGTAAGCCGGCTCTTCATAAGGGTGCAATTCTTTCAACGCTTTCAAAACCGTTTTAGCGCAGCTTTGTTCCATGACCATTTCCACCCGATACTCAGCCACGTTTTCCAGGGCTCCTTGCGTCCCCAAAAAAGGCTGACTGCCTGACAAAGGGCGAAACTGCCCTTCCCCTTTGACTTGCCAACAACACTGGTCATAATCCCCGATGCGTCCGGCCCCGGCTTCAAACACCGCCGCTTTGACCGTTTCCAAGTGTGTTTCCGGGACAAAAAAGCACAATTTATACATATTTCTCCTTAAACCGACTAAAATAATTGGGGTTTCAGAATCACCCAACTCAAGGTAGAGCAAGATGAAAAACATATTGATTACGTATTTTATAATACTGGCATTGGGATTCGCGTCGATGTTGACACATAATCATTATCTGGCGAACATTGCCGGGTTCATTTCCGCCGTCGGCTTCATGGTCATTTTCTTCAAGGATCGACCGGACCCAAGTACATTGAGTGAAGCGGAAATCAAACAAGCCGCCAAAATGCGCACCTATTGGTATATCGTTTTCGCCACCGGTTTGGTTTTCAGTTTGATTTTCGGCAGCTTCTGGAATAGCGAAATGGGCAATATGGCGTCTTAATGACAACTTTACCCGCTTAAAAGCGCCCATAAAAAAAGCACCTTTCGGTGCTTTTTTTTATGGCATCGATTTGACGCTTAGAACAAATCGATTTCACCCTCTTCCATTGACTCGGAAGAAACCCGTCGCATCCGCTTGGATTCAATCTCTTCACGTTCCTGGTGAATGGTGTTTCGGAAGGCTTCCAAACGTTGCTTATGCTCCGCCACCGATTGCACCGGATCGTTTTTACTCTCTTCAATGAAGTGGTTGATTTTGTGGGAAAAGCCACTCAAATTCTCCAAATGGTTGAGCACCTGCTCGACCAACTGACGGACAATGTCTTCGAACTGCAAAGAGCGCATGGCGTTCGACACACTGACTTCAATCTCGGAAATAATACCGGACACATCACCCAGCTTGTTGGAAATACCGCTGTTCATCGATTCGAGATCGGTGACCAACACTGTGACCTGATCCTGCGAAGAATTGGCTTCCTGCATGTCTTTTTCGGCGGTATCCATCACTCGACGACGGACTTGGTCAACGGTTTGTTTGGCTTTTTCCGCCTGCTTACGAATTTGCTCGTTCAACTGGTTGGAGTTCAAGGACAACTTACGGACTTCATCCGCCACCACCGCGAAACCGCGCCCGGCTTCCCCAGCACGTGCCGCTTCAATCGCCGCATTCAAGGCCAACAAATTCGTCTGATCGGCAATACCTTTCACATCTTCCAGCAGGGCGAAAATCGACTCGATCTGACTGACCATATCGTCGATTTTATCGACCGTTTCATTACTGCGCTGACTGGAGTTACGCAATAGAGTAATCAAAAACTCCAAGACATCTTTGATTTCGGCCGAAAATTTCTGAATACTCATGCCTTCACCACTGCGCCCAGGTTATCCAGCAAAGACACCACCATTTTGTACTCTTCCTGAGTTTGGTTGTGCAGTCCCATAAAGCTTGAGTTCAGGGTTTCAATCGCTTCAGCCACCAATTCTTTGACCTGCAGCAATTCACCGCGGATCACTTCGACTTCCTGATCCACCACCGCATCGATATCATTCATGATGACCTGCAGTGAATCGTCAATCACCGTAGCATCAAAGTTAGCGGACTGGGAAGCTTCCATCGGCGCTGGCGCTTGAACAACCGCGGGGGTTGGAGCACCGCTTTCCCTGGCAACTTTTGCCACGGACAATGTCCAAATCAAGGAAACCAGAACAAGTGCAATGGCACCGATATGCGGAATGTCTATGAAGGTCAATACCACCCCTAACAGGGTTAAGAGCCAAGCCGGCCAGTATTGCTTAAAAGTATGCAACATGCGTTTTTCCTTAAATATTCCCGTAACGTTAACTCATGCAAAGCAGTTAATATGCCAGCACCAAGTGTTTTCTCGGCGGGAATGATAAATTCTTGATGGATAATTTTATATGAACAGAGGCAACGATTTTGGTTTCAGGCAAGTTTTCGATTTAAAAACAATAAGAAACGCCAGGCCTGGTCAATATTATTATTTTTTGACCAGTTCCAATATTTTTTCAGGCACCTTACCCAGCGGCAGCACATGATCCGCGGCGCCCAGTTTTACAGCTTCACCCGGCATCCCCCAAACAACACTGGTTTTTTCATCCTGTGCGATGGTCGGCACACCGATTTCCTGCAACTCCTTCATGCCTTTGGCACCGTCCGCGCCCATGCCGGTCAGCAACACACCCACGGCATTTTGCGACATTCTGCACCACGGTACGGAACATGACATCCACGGATGGCTTGTGACGATTGACCGGCGGACCGTCATTCAAGCGGCAAATATAGCCGCCCCCGGCTTTTTCCACCAGTAAATGCTTATCGCCCGGCGCGATGTACACATGGCCCGGCAAAATCGGTTGACGGTCTTCGGCTTGCACCACCGTCATTTCGGAAACCGTATCCATGCGCTGCGCGAACGGCAAACTGAATGTCGCCGGGATATGTTGAGTAATCACAATGGCCGGCGTGTTAGCCGGTAAACGCATCAACACCTCTTTGATGGCTTCGGTGCCGCCAGTGGAGGCCCCCAGTGCAATAATCTTATCGGAAATTCGAGATGTGGTCGACGGACTTTTCTTTTGAACGATGACATCCGCCGAATATTTTTCCGCCACGCTTTTCGATGGGGCCGGACGAACGGATGGCAATACAATCGGTTTTTCTTTCAGGTTGGAGGCATAACGCGCATAGTGACGCTCCAACTGCCATCTCGACACCTTGGCCGCGGTTTTGACCTTGGTACGGATTCCACCGCATAATCTTCAAAGGTGTGCGCCAAATCGATTTTCGCTTGGTCACGAAATCCACCGCCCCCAAATCCAAGGCCTCAAACGTAATGTCCGCGCCTTTTCGGTCAGTGTGGACACCATCACCACCGGCAACGGATGCAAACGCATCAAATTTTTCAGAAAGGTGACGCCATCCATTTTCGGCATCTCAACGTCCAAGGTCAGGACATCCGGGTGCAACTCCTTGACCTTTTCACGGGCATCGTAAGGATCGGAGGCCGTACCGACCACCTCAATCTCAGGGTCGGCGCCCAACATTTCCTGCAACATGGATCGGACCAATGCTGAATCATCGACGACGAGTACTTTTACCTTTGACATAGGGACACCTGGGCTGGCTTAATGTTTCTTGATTCTCTAATTACCCATTATACCGCAATCGGCTCAGCGAATTTTCCGGTAAATGGTCTGACCGAGCAACTCAAAACGGTCGCACACTTTATATAAGGATTCGGAATGCCCGATGAATAGATGACCATTATCCGGCAACAAGTTCGCATAACGGTCAAACAGACGCGCTTGAGTTTCCTTATCGAAATAAATCACCACATTACGACAGAAAATCACATCAACGGCATCTCGAATCGGCCATTCATTCATCAAGTTGATTTGACCGAAATCGATAATCTGTTGCAATTCGGGTTTCACACGCACATAACCTTCCCGCGAACCCGAACCTTTGAGAAACCAGCGTTTTTTGCGTTCGTCCGACACCCCTTTCAAACGGTCCATTTTATACACGCCCGTTTGTCCGGTCTGAACCACGTTGGTGTCCAAATCGGTTGCGAGAACACGCGCATCCCAGCCCGGCGGCACCGCTTCTTTCAACACAATGGCAATGGAATAAGGTTCTTCACCGGTGGAACATCCCGCCGACCAGATGCGGATTTTTTTCGACCCTTTGTTCTTTTCCAGCAACATCGGAATGACTTGATTGGCAAGATACTCAAAATGATGATTTTCGCGAAAGAAAAAGGTCAAGTTGGTGGTGATGGCATTGATCAGATGGACGAATTCCGCCTCCCCCTGCTCTTCAACGTAATCCAGGTATGCGGAGAAGGAGTTCATATCCAAAAAGCGGATACGCTTCGCCAAGCGATTGTAGACAAGATTTTCTTGGAATCGTTCAAATCGATTCCGGCAAAATCATAAACGACTGTTTTGACTCTTAAAAAGTCTTTTTCAGTAAAGTCAAATTCCCTTTCACTCACGCCGTTGCCCTTATTTTTAAAATGGTCTTATTGTAATCGTAATTATAGTTGCTTGATTCGCGGAATGCAGTTTATTATTTCACCTAATCGGCAATTTTCTATCACCGAACGGCTTCATGCCTCAGGAATGCTATGGCAATCGGCCCGACTTCAACATCCATTGGCGGCTCCCTCAACCTCGGACAAACCGCGGCTCAGGCCCTGAAACTGTCTGTAGGCCAAATGCTATCCGTCACCGTCACCAAAGTGGAAGGCAACCAGGTCAATTTCAACCTCGCCGGACGCAGCTTCACCGCTACCAGCCAGCAGAGCTTGCAAGCCGGCCAACAATTGGATGTCAAAGTCACTCAAACCAAACCGAACGTCATTCTGCAAATTCAACCGCGTACGGCGCCCGGCACACCTCAGCCCAATACCCAACAGACACTGCAAACTGCTTACCGACAACTACTGCCTAATCAGATGCCCATCAATCAAGGGTTGCAGCAACTCGTACAATTCAGCCAAACCGGGTTATTGCCCGCCAATATCCAGTCGCACATCACTTCCCTATTGGAGCAATTGTTCAAGCCTTCGACCCAAACCAGTGCAAAAGAGCTGAAAACCAACTATTGTCGAGCGGTTTGTTTCTGGAAACCAGTTAAGCAAAACCCAAAAACCACCAATCAATGACCTTAAAGCTCGGCTATTGCAACTGCTGCAAATGACACAACAGACGAAAGCTTCTGACACCGCAGAAATGCCGAAATTGGCCAAGCTGCTTTCTCAAACCTTGAACCGAATCACCCTGCAACAGATTCAAGCAATTGAAAACCCAAACTTGCTCAACATCCAACTCCCCCTACAGCCTAACGCCTACATCGACGAAATGGAAATCGACATTCGCCGCCAGGCAAGGAAACGCCGGATTTTGGGAGGTCATCGTCAACTTGACCCTGTCATCCGGTGAACTTTCCAGCAAACTGATGTTCATGAACGACGAAATCTCTCTCAGCCTCTGGGCTGATAATACCAATCTGGAACAGCGTGTCCGGGCAGGCCTTCCGGAACTGCAAGCCAGCTTCCAACAAGCCGCCATCCCGCTGAAACAGGTATTCATCACCCAACAAAAACCGGAAAATCACCCTCAAGCACAAAAAGTCGCTTTAATTGACCTTCACGTCTGAAAACACATGAAATTGGCGAGCTCCTTGCTTAATCGCAGAGGGTAAATTTTTTATAATCCCCTTGTGGTTTTTTATGTGAAAACCCTTTTTAAAAACTAGACCTTTCCAAACAAATAAGGTAAGTTAGCATTACAAAATATAAGCATATAGATTATTCGAGGATACGAGGCTAGAACCAAATGAGCGCTGACGTAGAAGCCATTCAAGATCAAATCGAAGAAAACGACGGAACGGACGATCAGATCCTCAGTTTTATTCTTGGCGGAGAAGAATACGGCGTTGACATTCTTCGTGTACAGGAAATCAAAGGCTGGGAAAGAACCACCACCATTCCAAATGCCCCCGACTATGTCATGGGCGTGATCAACCTGCGCGGCGCCGTCGTACCCGTGGTGGATTTACGCGTGCGTTTCGGGCTGTCCGACATCACTTACGATGAAAGCACCGTCGTCATCATTTTACGCGCCACCGACGAGCAGACCGCCACACAGAAAATCATCGGCGTCGTGGTTGACGGCGTCTCGGATGTACACGGTATCGATCTGCATAACTTGCAGGGCGCACCGGAAATCAACGGCACTATTCATACCGAATACGTTAGAGGACTCGCCACCGTCGGCGAAAAGATGGTTATCGTCTTACATGTCGATGAATTGGTCTCTGCGGGCATCCTGTCGGAGATCAAAAAAGCCTTCATATTGACGAATAATGTATAATTACAACCAGATTTTAAGTATTAAGAAAGTGAGAAGTAACAATGTCCAAAATCCTTGCGGTTGATGATTCCAAATCTATGCGTCAAATGGTCAGCATGTCTTTGAAATCAGCAGGTCATGACGTCGCCGAAGCCGAAGACGGTCAAATTGCGCTCGACATGGCCAAAAAAGAACAATATGACTTAATCGTAACCGACATCAACATGCCGAACATGAACGGCATCGAACTGATTCAGGCAGTTCGCGGCACACTTCCCAACTACAAATTCACACCGATTCTTTGCTTGACGACCGAATCGTCCGGCGACATGAAAACCAAGGGGAAAGAAGCTGGTGCCACCGGTTGGATTGTGAAACCTTTCAGCCCTGAAAAGTTACTTTCCGTTATCAACCGCGTTCTATAAATAACGGCTTTAGCCAGAGGTGATCCGATGAGCGAATATCAAATCGAACTGCCAGACAGCTTGACCATTCACCACATTGAAGAAGTGTATGGAAACCTGAAAATCGCTTTTCAATCCGACGCGGAAACCTACAAAATCGCGGCCTCCGCTGTCGAGTCGATTGACACTTCCGGTCTACAGGCGCTGTTGGCTCTCGTGAAGAATGCCGTCCAGAACCAAAAAGAAATTCTCTGGGACTCGCCCAGCGAGCCTTTAACCTCCAGCGCATCAAAGCTGGGGTTAACGGAAAAACTCCGCCTCGCCTAATTTTAAAAGCCGCATTTCAGCGGCTTTTTTATTGCTCTGCAACCATCTTTCAGGATACCGGATGGAAAACCAAGATTCCCCTGTGACCCTTGACCAGAAAGTCGCCATCTCGTTGGAATACGATGGTCAGGCGGCGCCACGCGTCTCGGCAAAAGGTACCGGTTACCTGGCGGAGCAAATCATTGAGCTGGCCAAGGAGCACAACATTCCCATCAAGGAAGACCATGAGCTCGTCAGTCTGCTATCACAAGTGGAGCTGGATCAGGAAATACCGGAAATCCTTTATGAAGCCGTGGTGCAAGTGTTGATTTTCGCCTACCAATTGTCGGAAAAAGAGATTCCGGGGCAACCGAAGTCCTCTCAGGAGCCAGAGCGACACTCTTAAACGTTGAATATAAAAAACGCCCAGGCCTGGGCGTTTTCAGAAATGCAAATGGATGTTCGGAACCCGGCTTACGCCTGACCTGAAAACATGCTGTCGACATCAATCAAGATAATCACATCGCCATTGTAATGCGCAATGCCTTGCAGATACCGCGAAGCGCCTTCTTTGGTCGCGGACATCGGTTCGAATTTCTTCTCCGGGATGTCTTTGACTTCCATGACACAATCCACCATCATGCCGACGATATTATCCGTGTCCAGCTCAACGATAATAATACGAGACAGTTCATCGGCCGGTTTACTCATCAACCCATAGGTTGCACGCGTATCCACCACGGTGACGATGACCCCGCGCACATTGATGACGCCCAGTACATTATGCGCGGCACCTTCGACTTTACGAATGGAGCCGACGCGTAATACTTCACGAACCTTCTTGACATTGATGCCATACACTTCCGAATCCAGGTTGAACATCACACAGCGGATGCTCGGACCGGAATACTGTTCCTCTTCTTCGTCACCAATGACGCCGTCCAGCAATTGGTTTGTCGATGTCATACTTTGCTCCATCATGACACGTCTCCGTTATTAATATTGAAAGCGCTGAATCACGCCCGGTAAATCCAAAATCAAGGCGATGTTACCGTTACCGGTAATGGTCGCGCCGGCATAACCTTCCAGATGCTTCATCATCACGCCCAACGGCTTGATGACCACTTCTTCCTGACCGTTGACCTGATCGACCACCAGACCGGCACGTTGATTACCGATGGACACGATAATCACCTTGTCACCTTCATAGTTTTCCTTGATGCTTTCAGGGGCCAGCCATTCCGACAGGAACATCAACGGCACACTCTTATCCCGCAAGCGAACCATGACCTGTCCGTCAATTCGGTTTACCTGCGACGCATCGTAATCGAAAATTTCCTGTACGCTGGTCAATGGAATCGCATAACTGTCGTCATCAAACGAAACCATCAACGTCGGCAAAATGGCTAGGGTCAAGGGCACACGAATACTGATTTGCGTGCCTTCACCCAGTACGGAATGAATGTCGATACTGCCGTTCAGCTTGGTGATCATATTCTTGACCACATCCATGCCCACACCACGACCGGAAATATCACTGATCTGATCCGCCGTCGAAAAACCGGCCGACATAATCAATTCAAACGCGGATTTGTCATCCAACTGATTGGCGGTGACTTCATCCATCATGCCCTTTTCCACCGCTTTACGACGCAGAACTTCCGGGTCCATTCCCTTACCGTCATCGGTAATCGACAACAGAATATGATCCCCTTCCTGTTCCGCAGCCAGAATCACCGTTCCTTTGCGTGGCTTATTGGCCTGTTCACGCACATCCGGCATTTCAATCCCGTGGTCGACGGAATTACGCACCAAATGCACCAGCGGGTCGGCCAGCGCTTCCACCAGATTTTTATCCAAATCGGTTTCTTCGCCTTTCAGCTCCAGATCGATTTCCTTGCCGAGTTTTCTCGCCAGATCACGCACCACGCGAGGGAAACGGCCAAACACTTTCTTGACGGGTTGCATCCGGGTTTTCATCACCGAAGCCTGCAAATCGGTCGTGACGTGATCCAAATTGCCCACGGCATTGGACAGGTCTTCCTCAGAATCCTGGCTTGAGCGTAGCGTCAATAAACGGTTACGAACCAACACCAGCTCTCCGACCAGGTTCATGATTTCATCCAGGCGACGTGTGTCCACACGCACGGTGGATTCCGTATTGGCGGCAGCTTTGGCCGACCCTTTATCTCCGCCAGACTCGGCGGCTTTCGGTTGTGGCTTCGGTTTAGGCGCTTCGACCACCGGCTCGGGTTTCGGTTCCGGAGCAACCGGTGGTGTATCGCCTTCCGCCTCATGAAGATTGTCGATCAAATCGCGCTGATTCAACAGGGCTTCAAATTCTTCATCGGTGATGTCTCCATCCGGGTCGACCCCTCTGGCAACTCCAATTTCGGTTCCGGAGCATCCGCGGTTTCCATTTCGCCGCCCATCAAAGCATCACGCTGATTCAACAAGGCCTCAAATTCGTCGTCGGAAATATCGCCATCCGGATCCACACCTTCCGGCAATTCCAATTTCATACCGGTTTCGGCTTCTGACGCCCCTGATACTTCGACCTCTGCAGCAGGTTCGGCCGCAGCTTGTCCTTTCCAAAGGGCATCCAGTTCTGCCAACAACCCGGTATCCGCCTCTTCCAATTCACGCGCACCGTCGTTGAGCTGCTGGATATAATCGCTGATGACATCGAAAGCGCGCATAATGATATCCGCCGCGCTGGAATCATACGACACGTCACCGTTTCGAATTTTATCGAAGACATTTTCCGCACGGTGACATACCTCAACCAAAGGCGTCACACCCAAAAAGCCTGCCGCCCCTTTAATGGTATGAAAGCCACGGAAAATCGCATTCAACAGGTCGGCATCAGACGGCGAATTTTCAAGCTCGACCAGCTGTTCATCCAGCTGCTCAACCAGCTCTGACGCTTCGACTAAAAAGTCCTGTAAAATATCTTCATCCACGATGTATTCCTCTTTGAGCCTGTGTGAATCCCAATGAAGTGCCAAATTTTCGCCACTTCATCCTTCTTGTTTTCAATGGAAAAACTTAAGCAATCACTATGCCACCAAACTCGTCAAACCGGTTTCGCTTCTGCGTTAAATGCCTAAATCCCCCAACAAATCGTCCACTTCATCTTGCGATTGCGCCACGTTTTGTTGACTGTTTTTCGTCACATTCGGCCCAACACCTTTCATTTCTTCCGCTTTTCGCTGTTCATCGGTGGTCACATCCGGAATGCTGTCGAATTCGATGCCCGACTTTTCAATCAACTCCACCAGACTCTGCTCCAAACTCGTGACCAACATAATCACACGATTCAACACTTGCCCGGTCAAATCCTGAAACGATTGGGCCATCATAATTTCTGTCACTTGCGTCTGAGCCTGAGCAATCCATTCCTTCATCTCGTTATCCGAGGCTTTGGATTCCATGGTTTCCAATAAGGCAATGGTGTTTTCGGCCGCAGAGAGGGTTTTGTTACTGGCTTCCTCAGTGGCTTGAATTACATACTCCAAACGCTCGGTCGCATCCGGCAATCCATGCTTGGTGTGTTGCAAAATACGAGAGTCGGCTCCAAACGATTCCAGCGTATCATGTAAGTTCTGGGCAATTTCTTCGACCTGTTCCAACAAGTTCTCATCGCGGGCCGCGACAATGCCATCCAGTGTCTTCGAGGCCTGGTCGTATTGGCCACTTTCTAAAGCCTGTAGCAGCTCTCTGGCCTGCTCGACATTAATATTCTTCATCGTTCCTCCTTTTATTAAAAAAAAAGCCTCATTCACGGACAGATGAACAAGGCTTTTTTAATCATTTCTTATTGTTGTATGCGCTCCTAACCACCTGCGGCCTTTTTGCGCTCTTCGACACGTTCGAATATTTTTTGAATCTTGCCATTCAAGGTCGCTGCGGTGAACGGCTTGACAATGTACCCGTCCACGCCGGCTTCTGCCGCTTCCAAAATCTGGCTGCGCTTCGCTTCGGCCGTAATCAGCAGAAAAGGCGTATCTTTCAATTTCGCATCGGCACGGACATGTCTCAGCAAATCAATCCCGGTCATTTCCGGCATATTCCAGTCACTGACGATGAAATCGTATTTGCCGCTCTGAATCATCGGCCAGGCGGTGGCGCCGTCATCGGCTTCATCGAAACGACTGAACCCGAGCTCCTTCAGCAGGTTCTTAACGATGCGTCTCATGGTAGAAAAGTCATCCACTACCAATATGTTCATATCTCTATCGATTTGCATTCTATTTCCTCAAACCTTTATTAAATCCAATCTTTTAAGCGTGATTTCAAGCGTTTAATCGCCTGGCTGTGAATTTGACTGACGCGCGATTCACTGACCTCCAGCACCTCGCCGATTTCTTTCAGGTTCAGCTCCTCATCGTAATACAGCGCCATCACGAGTTTTTCTTTTTCCGGCAATTCGTTGATTTGTTCCGCCAACGCGGATTGAAACCCGGATTCTGCCAATTCCGACACCGGCGTTTTCACACCGCTGACCATACGTTCTTCCGACAATTCGTCGTGATCCGGTTCATCGATCGACAACAGTTGCGCGGAGTTCGTATCCTGAAGGATATGGTAATACTCATCCAGAGTAATTCCCATTTCCTCGGCCACTTCCTCGTCGCGCGCTTCACGTCCTTTTTTCGACTCCACCACATTGATGGCATCCGAGACCTCACGCGACTTACGGTACACCGAACGCGGCGTCCAATCCCCTTTTCGAATCTCATCCAGCATGGCGCCGCGAATACGAATCCCGGCATAGGTTTCAAAGCTGGCCCCTTGCCCAGCATCGAACTTTTGCGACGCTTCGATCAAACCGATAATACCGGACTGAATCAGGTCGTCGACCATAACGCTGTCCGGCAACCGCCCCTTCAAGTGATAGGCGATTCGTTTCACCAACGGCAAAAACGCCTCTATGTCCATCATCCCGTTTGAGGTCTGTTTGTGAATGTTCGCGTAGGCCTGAGTGCCAGTCATGAAAATCGATTCCTCATCTATTCAGACGGTGCCTGAAATAAACTCTCAACAAAAAACTGCAAATACCCCGTCACATCGCTCGGAATCGGCCATTGGTCGATTCGTTGCGCAATGTTTCGGAAAGCCTGTGCCGACTCACTCATCGGTTTTGCGATGGTGACCGGGCTTTGTTTCTGAATCGCTTCTCGCAAATCATGGTCGAACGGCACGGTTCCAAGATAGTCAATGGACACATCCAAAAACTGTTCGCACACCTGCGCAAACTTGTCATACAGAATCCGACCGTGTTTTTCGGAACGGACCATGTTCGCCAATAATTTGAAACGGGTTAACTTGTAATCCCGACTCAAGACTTTAATCAAAGCATACGCATCGGTCATGGAAGCCGGTTCATCGTTGACCACTACCACAACTTCCTGGGACGCCCGGCAAAAACTGACCACACTGTCGGCAATCCCCGCAGCGGTGTCGATAATCAACACATCCAGAATGCCATCCAGCTCGGAAAAGGCGTTAATTATTCCAGCATTTTCCATCGGGGTCAATTGAGCCATGCGCTTCACCCCCGAAGCGGCCGGAATCACCTTCAAGCCGCCCGGGGCATCCACCATGACTTCGCGCAAGCTCTTTTCCCCGTCCAACACATGGGAAAGGTTGTACTGCGTCTGCAAGCCAAGCATGATGTCCACATTCGCCAAGCCCATATCGGCATCCATCAATAAGACACGGTGCCCCATCTTGCTGAGGCTCGACCCCCAGATTGACGGACACATTCGTCTTGCCCACGCCACCCTTACCACTGGCGACGGCAATCACTCTAACCGGTTTGCTTTTCTTTTCAGAACTCACTTTCCGTTCACCGTTATTGCTCGTTTGCATCGCTCTTAGTCCGGCCGCCTGATCATTGAGCATCGGAAATCTCCTTGCCCATTCCCATGCGGAAGGCTTCTTCTTGATTCGAATGCTGGTGTTGTTGTCCCAGCACAATTGCTTTATCCATTAAATCCCTAACCTTAATCGGCTCCAAATCCTCCGGCACACGCTGGCCATTGGACAAATACGACAACGACAACCGGTGTTCAATCAACACCGTAATGATGTTGCCCAACTGCAAGGCTTCATCCACCTTGGTCAAAATACAGCCTTTCAAACCAACCTGGCTGAAGGATCGCACGATGTCTTTCATCACACTTAATTGCGTCGCTGCCGACATAACCAAGTAGTTTCGGATATGATTCACGCCCGGTTGCGCCTTGGTCAGTTGCTGCGTCAACATAATATCTTTCTGACTGATGCCGGCGGTATCAATCAAAATCAGTTTCTTCGATGCCAGGGAGCTCAGCAAGCTGTACATTTCGCCTTCCGAACTCACCACATGGACCGGCACGCCCATCAAGTCGGCAAAAGTCTTTAACTGCGCCTGAGCACCAATTTTATAACAATCCGTTGTCACGAGTGCAATCTGATTCGCGCTGTTTCGCATGACAAAACGACTGGCCATCTTGGCAATGGTCGTGGTTTTACCAACCCCTGTCGGCCCTACCAAAGCAACGATGCCACCGGACTCCAAAATATCCTTATCGTCTACCGGAATCATGGACTCCACCGTGCCCAGTATTTCCGACCAGGCCTGGTCAGGATGCACATTCACGTCCATCACTAACTTTTGTGCCAAGTCCCAGCCGATTCCTAACTGCACCAAGCGTTTAATCAAACCGACCTTATTGGGGTCTTGTGTTTCACTCTGGTGCCATGCCAAACCGGACAATTGATTTTCCAGCATCTGCTTGACGGCTTTCAATTCGTCCGCCATCTTTGCTATTTCCGGGCTGGACGCTGCATCCGGCATCTTAGACGGAATCACCGTTTCCGGTGATTGGTAACTGCTTCGCGCTTCGCCCGCGGCTTCCGACGCCTGATACTGTTTCGCCTCCGGATCTATGGCGGCCACCACTTCAACCCCCTCATCGGTTTGACGGGTCGACATAATGACAGCTTCGTCTCCCAGTTCATCCCGAACCAAAAGCATGGCACGACGCATATTGGGGGCTAAGTAGCGTTTTAACTTCATCTAGTTTCCTTGCCCGACACTGGCTACAACACTAATGCGTCGGTTTTCCGGCACCTCGGAATAAGCCAATACATGTAAATTTGACAGGCTAAACCGGAACAACTTCGCCAACTGCGCACGAATCTGCGGCGCCACCAGCAAAACTGCCGATTGGCCGGTCATTTCAACCTTTTGAGCCTCTTCCTTCAATGTCGTATGCAACCTTTCCGCCAGGCCTGGTTCAATAGCCAATTGTCCTTCAGGCGCACCCTGTGATGCTTGAAGCAACAACTGTTCCAACCCAGGTTCCAATGTAATCACTTTCAACTCGTCGTCGGTGCCGGCAATGGCCTGCACAATGGAACGTCCCAAGGCCGCCCGTACGTGCTGGGTCAACTGGGCCGGGTCTTGCGTCGTCGAAGCCTTTTCCGTCAACGCTTCCAAAATGGTTCGCAAATCCCGGATGGAAACCTTTTCCGTCAACAGGTTCTGTAGCACCTTGACGACAATGGCCAACGACATTCTCTCCGGCACCAGCTCGTCCACCAACTTCGGCGAAGTGTCTTTCAACTTATCCAGCAGTTTCTGTGCTTCGTCATGCCCCAGCAACTCCGATGCATAATCCTGAATCACCTGGCTGATGTGCGTCGCTACAACGGTACTGGCATCGACGACGGTATACCCCAACGCTTGCGCCTGCTCACGATCCGATGGGGAAATCCACACCGCATCCAAGCCAAACGTCGGGTCTTTGGTGACGACGCCTCGTACTTCGCCAAACACTTGCCCAGGGTTAATGGCCAGTTCTTTATCCGGGAAAACTTCACCTTCTCCCGACGACACTCCCATCAACATAATTCTATATTGGTTCGGTTTTAAATCCAAATTATCGCGAATGTGCACCGGCGGCACCAAAAACCGAGTTCTTGCGACACTTTACGCCGCACCCCTTTGACCCGCTCCAACAACTGTCCGTTCTGCGCCTGATCCACCATCGGAATCAGACGATAACCGACCTCCAAGCCGAGCACATCAACCGCTTGAACATCATCCCAACTCAATTCCGGCGCGGCGTTTTCCTGCGCACTATCCTCTTCGGCCAACAAGGTTTCGGGCGCCGGCTTTTCCTGCTGTTTTTTATGAATCAGATATGCCCCGGCACCGGCAATGGCCGCAAACGACAAAAAGGCAAAGTTGGGCATCCCAGGAATCACGCCGAACACCCCGACAATCCCCGCCGTCATGCCCAATGCTTTCGGGTTGGCAAACATCTGCGCCTGCACCTGTTGACTCATATCCTCTTTATCGCCAGACACCCGTGTGACGATAATGGCCGTGGCGGTCGACAACAACAAGGATGGAATCTGCGCAACCAGTCCGTCCCCCAAGGTCAGGATGGTGTATACCTGAATGGCGTCACTAAACGTCATGTCATGCTGCCCCATCCCAATCGCAAAGCCACCGATCAAGTTGATGAACAGAATGACGATGCCGGCTATGGCATCCCCCCGGACGAATTTACTGGCACCGTCCATCGAACCATAGAAGTCGGCTTCAGTGGTGATTTCGATTCGACGGGCCTGTGCTTGCTCCTGGGTAATCAAACCAGCATTCAGATCGGCATCAATCGCCATTTGCTTACCGGGCATGGAATCCAAGGTGAAACGCGCGCTGACTTCCGCCACACGCCCCGCGCCTTTGGTGATAACAACGAAGTTGATGACGACCAGAATCGCAAACACCACCAGACCGACAGCGAAGTTACCGCCGATGACAAATTCACCAAAGGCTTCGATGACGTGCCCGGCCGCAGCGGCACCGTTATGCCCTTCCAGCAAAATAACGCGGGTGGAAGCAATATTCAATGACAAACGGAACAGTGTGGCCAGCAAAATAATGGTTGGGAAAACGGCAAAATCAAGCGGCCGTCTGGCGTAGAGAGTGACCATCAAGACGACCAAAGACAGGGCGATATTGAAGGTAAAGAAGACGTCTAACAGAAATGGCGGCAGAGGCACCACCACCATGGCTAACAAAGCCAAAATCGCAATCGGAATGCCTAAACCTTTTTGGAAAGCGTCTTTGATTTTATTGAGTATTTGATTAAAGTCCATTCCGTCTCAGCTTTACTCGCTCGGCCCGTCCGTTTGCATCTCTTCCGGTATCGGTAAATTCTCGAAATCGACCTTATTGGCTTTCTTGCCATCCCGTAACTGGTACACATACGCCAGAATCGTCGCAACCGCTCGGAACAGTTGAAACGGAATCGGTCGATCAACTTCCGCATTATAGTACAAAGCACGGGCCAAAGGTGGGGCTTCTACCAATGGAATATCATGCTCCTTCGCCAAGGTTCTAATCTGAGCCGCCATGAAGTCACTGCCTATTGCCAAAACCATCGGCTCCCCCATGCTATCGGGGTCATATTGCAAGGCCACGGCGAAATGCGTCGGGTTGGTGATGACCACATCGGCCTCCGGCACTTTTTGCATCATGCGTTTCTGCGACATTTCGCGTTGCAACTGACGAATGCGCGCCTTAACTTCCGGGCTCCCCTCTTGCTGCTTGAACTCCTCTTTCACTTCCTGCTTGGTCATTTTCAATTGCGAAATGTGTTGGTGCACTTGAAACGGAACATCAATGGCTGCAATCACGATCAACGACAGGCTCACGAAAATAAACGCTTCCAAATCAACTTGGCGGAATGCGCCAACGCCATCTTGGTCGGCTCCACGCCGATGCTCAGAATTTCTTCATAGGAATACCACAGAAAATAGGTCGCCACGACCGACACCAAGACAAACTTGCCCAGAGCTTTCAGCAACTCCATCAACGCCGTCATCGACACCATCCGCTTCAGACCCGACAGCGGATTCAATTTACTGATCTTCGGCGACATCGCCTGCAAACTGAAATTCCAACCGCCCAATAAGCTGCCGGAAACCAGCGCAATCAACACCATCAACATCAAGAAGGGCAACACCATAAAAATGGCCTGTTCCACCAGCGCCAATATACGGTTCGTCAGCATATGGACGTCATAAGCGTGGGAACGGTCAAAACTCAACCCCTCGATGAAAATGGTCTGGATATCTTCCGCCATCCCGGCACCGAAAAAATACAAAAACAGCGCGGCGCCCAGTGTCATCAGCAAGGTTGCCAACTCTCGAGACCGGGGAACCTGCCCCTTTTCCCTCGCTTCCCGAAGCTTTTTCTCGGAGGGTTCTTCCGTTTTTCGGTACCGTCTTCGTTCTCAGCCATAATTCCGTCTCAGCTTCCCCGTCGATGACCCTATTGATTCAAACTCAGCTTAGAGAGCGTTTCAATTGCATTATTCATCAGTATCTGAATATTCGGTAACAACAGCGGCGTGGTCACAATCAACATAATCAACCCTGCCAACAACGTCACCGGAAACCCAACCGCAAAGATATTCAAGGCCGGCGCCGCTCTCGAAACCACACCAAATGCAATATTGACCAGCAGCAACGCCGTTACCAGTGGCAAAGCGACAGCCACCCCGTATTCAAACATTTGCCCCCCGAAGGTGTAAATCAACTTCAAACTGTCTTGGGTAAAGAAGTGTAGCCCGATCGGCAACATCTCGAAGCTGTTCATCACCGCGGTAAAAACCAAAACATGCCCGTTCATCAATAAAAACAACAACGTAACGACAATGGTGAAATAACGGCCGATAATCGGCGTGTTTACGCCCGTTGCGGGGTCCACCATACTGGCCATCGCCAAGCCCATGGCCATCGAGGCCAAGTGACCGGCGAGAACAAATGCCTGAAAAATAACCAGGAAAATCAATCCAATGGCGACACCAATGCCCAGTTGCTGCACAATTAACAGCACCCCATGCCAGGTAAACGGATCAATCGGCGGCGGTAAGTCCAGCGAAGGCGCCACGCCTAAGGTAATGAAAACGGCCAATATCAGCCGCACCCGGACCGGCACATAGGAAGCCGAGAGCAACGGCACCATCAGTAGCATGCCGGAAATGCGCACGAACGGCCAAAATAGAGGCCCATCAATTGCAAAAATTCGGTGTAACTAAAGCTCATCAGCACATTCCATTGGAGTGAACGGCGGCGGCATCCCTAAGGCCGTATGACTTAACCGATAAAGGCCGGAATGTTTTCGAACAACTCACGTGAAAAGGAAATCAGGGTCGTCAACATCCAGGGACCGGCAATCACCAACACCACGCCGACGATGGCGACTTTCGGGATAAAACTCAGGGTCATTTCGTTGATTTGAGTGGCGGCCTGAAACATCCCCACCAGCAAACCGACCAACAAGGCAGGAATCAACAGCGGCGCAGCCAGCATGGTCACCACCTCAAGCATTTTCTGACCGATGGTTAAGACAAATTCCGGTGTCATCAGATACTCCCTCCTGCAACGACGAAACTGTTCGCCAGAGTCCCCATTATCAGCGCCCAACCGTCAATCAACACAAACAGCATGATTTTGAACGGCAAGGAAATAATCATCGGCGACAGCATCATCATCCCCATCGACATCAACAGGGTCGCCACCACCAAATCGATGATCAAAAACGGTATAAAAATCATGAACCCGATTTGGAATGCGGTCTTCAATTCACTGGTCATATAGGCCGGAATCAAAATTTTAAACGGGACCGTTTCCGGGTCGGTCAATTGCACATCCGCCATTTCCGCAAACATGCCCAAATCGTCGGCACGGGTTTGCTGAATCATAAATTGATGCAACGGCTTCGCGCCGATTTCCACCGCTTCCTTGAATTTAATTTGCTCTTCCAGATACGGGCTGACCGCCGTGTCGTAAATTTTATCCAGCACCGGCGACATAATAAACAGCGTGAGAAACAGCGCCAAACCAATCAAAACCTGGCTGGAAGGTGTCGTTTGCGTGCCCAGAGCCTGTCGTAATAACGCCAACACCACAATAATCCGCAAAAAAGACGTCATGGCAATCAGCGCCGCCGGCAACAGCGTCAAGCCCGTCATCAACAGCAGAATCTGCATGGTCAGGTGTAATCCTGATTCCCTTGCGCGTCGGTTTCCACGGTAAAAGCCGGAATTCCCGGTTCGGTCCAACCCACCAGCGGCAACAGCATCAAGGCGCTGCCCAACAGCCATTGCACATAAGGTGCATAACGCTTAATCATCCGCGCCACCTTTCGAAGAGTCTTTCGACGGCTGTGTGGCCGTCCGCTGATTAATCGCTTCCTGCAAGCGTTTTGCAAACGCATTGTTAACCGACTTCTCCGTGACCACTTCAATCGGTTCTTCCAACTTATGCAACAAGGACACGCGGCTGGACGTCACCCCAATCAGCAGTTGTTCTTTCCCCACTTCCAATAACACCGCCCGTTCACGTTGCCCCAAGCTCATGACACCCAAGACTTTCATCTGGTTGCCCGCCACGCCGTTGATTTTGCCGAAACGCTTCAGCATCCAGGCGGCCGCAAAAATAATCAATAAAATGAAAAACAACGACAGGATGATTTGACCGATGTAACTGCTGGGTTCCAGCGAAGTGGTCAAAGACGGGGTTTCCTCTGCTTTGGCGAATGCCGGCAGTTGCATAAATGCCAGGATCAAAAACGACCAGGCCTGGTGAATTGGCCTAAGCCTCGGCTTAAGCGTTTGAAAAGATAATGGCTTCATGGAAGTTAATTGTAATGGATAACCTGTTAAAGTGTAAGCACTTATCACGAGGAATTCAGACTTTCTATCACAGAGACGACCGCCAAGGCGCAATGCTATTTTCCGAATGGAATCAAAGATGTTTTTCGGCCACCACGAAGGCGACCGCATAGTGATTTTC
>LZQR01000039.1_pt1 | contig 35648 bp, 45 predicted proteins | sample 768601 | NCBI WGS metagenome assembly LZQR01 (sample SAMN05207299, study PRJNA324521) | oil field metagenome | isolation source: sample BH-FW-24 from oil reservoir | place: India: Bombay High | collected 2015-12-04
GTCCGCCGTCTGCCCGAAGGCCTCAAGACCTGGACCGGGGAGCTGGGCGGGCTTGTCTCTGGCGGACAGCGCGGCGGATCGCCCTGGCGCGCGCCTTCGTCAAGAACGCCCCGGTGCTCTTGCTCGACGAGCCGACAGAAGGGCTCGACGAGACGACCGAGGCGGACTTCCTGGATGCGCTGGACCTTTGGCTGGACGAGGACCCGCGTCGCAGCACCCTTATCGTCACGCATCGCGTCAGGCTTCTGGAACGCGCCCGGCAGATCGCGGTTCTTGAGAACGGGCGGATCGTGGCGGCCGGGCCGGCTGGCGATTTGCGCCAGTCCGACACAGCGCTGAAACGGCTGTTCCCGTCACTCTAGCCTATGGCGGAGGCGGGTTCGGCGGTTCGCGATCAGTATTGCCGAAGCCCGGATCCACGACAATGCGCTGACCGGTCTGTGAATTGCGCAGCACCACCTGGTAGCGATAGGTGAAAAAGCAATTGCACTTGTCGATCACGATCACGCTCTGGCGACCGTCATCCCCGAAGGCGACATCGAAATCCTGGTCCGACGGCATGATGGCGATGCCGTCCCAGGTCCGCCCATCCAGTTCGAAGCGTTCGAACTCCCAGCCGCCGGTCATGATCACGAAAATCAGCTTGGTCGGAAAATTGATCGAGAAATTGCCTTCATTCTCACCAACATAGGCGGCAAACGTCTGGACGAGTTCATCCCCGACCTCGCGGACCGTCGGCTGAACATAAACCCCGATATGACGCACATCGAGACCGGGAAGTCCCAGCGCCTTGATGCGCTCGACCTGCTTGTCCACTCCGCTCATGTCAGCCCCCTTGATATGGCGCAGCCTGCGCCGTGTCCGCCTGATCAATCTCGTCCCAGAACTGCGTGAATCCCCGGCTCGCATAGCCGCGAGCCTCGAGTGCGCGCCGGACCTGCATGGCCTGCGCGATATCGCCAAGCCGCCAGTAAATGCGTGACTCCAGGTCAGCCGCAGCCAGACGCCGAGCTCCGCGATCATGCCCAGCTGGTTGAGCGCCGAGCGATACATGGTTTCCGCCTCGCCCTGACGCCCCAGCGCCGAGAGCGCCTGTCCCCGGACATAATACGCGTTCGCCAGGGCGCTTCGCGCGATTTCCTTGCCGTTTGCGATGGATTGCTCCCCGGCGCTGATCGCCTGGGTCGCTTCCACAATGGCTGTCTCGTACGAGCCCGCCTCAGCGCCAGCTCGCCTGCAAGCGTCATCGCCCAGGTCCGGGTCAGATACAGGGTGTCATTCTCGCCGGATTCATTCGTGCGCGCCGCCAGACGTCTCGCTTCGCCAATCAGCAATTGGGCGCGCACCATCTCACCCCGGCTCATCGCGAGCCGCGCCCGCTGGTAGATCAGCTGGACATAGATGCGACCATAGGAATCGTTCTCCGGCGATTGCGTAAAGAGGGCGTTGACGGTGTCGAGCGCCTCGTCCAGCAATTCCGCGCTGCGCTCGTCCTCACCCAGCTCTGTCGCGATGCCGGCGATTTCACCCTGGGTATGCGCCACGTTCAGCAGCAGTCGCGACACGCCCGGAGACTGTTCCAGGTCCTGGCGATAGAGCGACAGCTCGCGTTCGCGGGTCGCAAGCGCGTCTCGCAGCGCTCCGGCGTCACGCTGGGCGTCGGCCAGCCAGCCCAGCGTATTGCAAGGTCTGACAGACCAATGACATGCGCCTCGATCAATCCGCTTTCAAAGATGTCCACCGCTTCTTCAAACAGGGCGGTCGCCGACACCGGGTTGCCGGTATCAAGATCGATGACGCCCAGATTGAGCGCGGCGTAACCACGCTCGGCTTGATAGCTGGGATTGTCAGGCTCGCGCGCGACCAGGGTCTCGGCCAGCTCGGCATAGATATCCATATAGTCGCCGGCGGTTGCTATATCCCCGCTGCGATAGGCCTGGTTACCGACCAGTAGGCCGATTGCGCGTGATCGTAGACACGTTGAAGATTGTTCGGCGCGCGGTTCAGCAGGGCCTCGGTCATCTCGAAAGCCGCCAGAAACGCCTCGCGGGCCTCTTCAGGCTGACCATGCACGTCGCGCGCTTCACCAATGAGATTGAACAGGCGCGCGCGGCGACCCAGCTCGTCATCCGAAAGCCCGGCGACGGATGTCTCCAGATATGTGCGCGTCAACTCGTCAGCCAGTCGGATCAGGGTTTCCTGACTCGCCGCACGCGGCAGGTTCTCGGTGATGTCGGTCAGAAGGCGGCTGGTGAAAGCCTGCGCCTGCGCGGCTTCGTCCTGATAGGCGCTGATCTGGTCGGCCTGCCAGACCGTGACGCCCAGCATCAGGCGCAGGCGGTTGCAAGCCCGGTCGCCAGAGGCCGATGCGCCACGCTGCTCGCCACGGTGCGCGCCAGCGTGATGCCGGCGTCAGAACTGCATTCATGCGCGATCTCGTCGGCAATGATCTCGACACTGGTCTCGTCATTGTAGAGCGCCCCGATCACCGGGGGCCTGGGCAGCGTCCAGAACGATCCATTACTGCGCCGCTCGGCCCGCAAGGCCATGGGCAAAACGGGCCTTTCGGTCTCCACACCGACAATGTGGATGTGGCGCATCCCGTGGGACCAGGTGAAATCTTCCAGAAAATTGTTGAGCGTCTGGCACTTGAGAGCCGCCGGAGAGGACAGGACGAAAAGCCTCGCCTTCTTCTCGGCCACGCCCACTTCCGCGGACAGAACAGCGCGCACGCCGCGATCCAGCAAAGCCTGTTTCAAACGCTCGGCGCGCGCCTCATCGGCGCTGGCTGCGGCGATGATCACCAGAGGCTGTTTTCTGGAGCTCAATGATTCAGTTCCTGAAATGACGAAATGACCCCATGGCTTTGTATAGCGTCTTGAATGACATGGCTGCATCAGGATTAATGCAGCGTAGACCATCTTGCTCCTGTCAGCTCCTAAAATCTCTCTCAAGAGGCGAAAAGCCGCGGGCGAAGCATTGCGGAAAAGCTTTGCACAAGCCGTTGAATTAGTTCAATTAATATAATTATCAGAAGATTGTTCAATTTCTTGAAGCGCTTGAGCTCACACGAGAAGCGCAGCGCCAACTCGCCAGAACACTCACATTTTTCTTGTGGAAAGGTCGCGATTCTCCGGGCTCCGGCCCGCGGGGACAGGCTTGGCCGCCGGCTGGTACGGGCGGTCGGACTCGAACCGACAAGGGCTTGCGCCCGGGGATTTTGAATCCCCTGCGTCTACCAATTCCGCCACGCCCGCACGCATGTCGACGCAAGCGGTCTGTATGCCTTGAAATCCTCACCTGGTCGAGCCCGGTTGTTCAGTTCCCGCTCCGGGTTGGGCTGTTTGCGAATCACGCGGCGCTCGCACATGGACGGCTCGCCCCCATCGCACTAGAAGTGAAGCGGTTTCAGCCTGACATAAGGTGATGTTGATGGCGCAGATAGAGCCTGACGAGTCCCGGTCCGATCACCCCGAGCCCGGTGAAGATCTGGGGCTGACCGACGCGCTTGCCCGCATCGCCGAGACAGCGCCCGAGGACGGACTGACCCTGGGACAGTTCAGCGACGCCTGGGCGAGCGCGTATTCGGCGCCTTGCTCTTCGCGCTCGCCATTCCGGTATGCATGCCCTTCCTTTATGGCGTGCCCCAGATTGTCGCCCTGCCGATGATGGCGATCGCCGCGCAAATGGCGGCGGGACGCGCCCATCCGTGGATGCCGAAAGGGTTTCGCGATCGCCCGCTGGACAAGCCCAGCCTTGTCCGCATCGCCCGCTGGTCCAAGAAATGGTTCGGCTGGCTGGAAGCTCTGGCGCGACCGCGTTTCAGCGCCCTCTCCGGCCCCACAGCGGAACGGGTGGTCGGCGCAGTCTTCGTTCTGTTCTGCACCTCGATCCTGATCCCCCTGCCCACCACCAACACTGCGCCCGGCATCGGCATCGCCATCGCTCGATCGGCCTGATCACCCGAGACGGACTTCTGGTGCTCGCTGGTCTCATTCTCGGGATTTTCTGGATCAGCCTGCTCATCATCGGCTTCACGTTCTTTGGAGCGGCGTTTATCGATCTGCTCAAAGAGTTCATTCTGGGCCTGATCGGTGCGGGCGGCTGAGGCTGCGACGCCCTGTCGCTCGCTCTTCTCGCCACGCTGACCTAGGTTCATGACCATGCCCGTACTTCCCCCCTTCTGGACCGATGGACCCGTCCCGACACCTGGCCGCTCATCGGAGCCCTCGTGTCCGCCAGCCTGTTGCTGGGCGCGTTCGGATTTGAAGTGATCGGGCGCTATGCGCCTTGCCCGCTATGCATCGAGCAACGCTGGGCGCACGCCTACCTGCTGTTCGCCGGACTGGTCCTGTTCATAGGCCTCAACGTCCTCAGGCCCATGAACGCCCTTGCTGCACGGGCGGCCACGCTGGTTATCGCCGCCCTGGCCGGGTTCAGCGCCTGGCGCGCAGGTTACCATGCGGGCGGCGAATACGGATTCTGGCGGCTTGACTGTCTCGCCGCGGACACCAGTTCCATCAGCGTCGAGGATCTGCTTTCCTCGCTGAGCACCGCGACCAATGTGGTGCTGTGCGATGAACCAGCCTGGACCCTTCTGGCCGTGTCCATGGCGGGGTACAACGCCCTCATCAGCGGCCTTCTGATGCTGGTCTCGATCCTCATCGTGTTCCGCGAACCCTATCGGAGCGAGTAATGGCGCAACGCAAGACCATCCGTCGTCCGGGCCGCAAGGCCGACGCCTCGCGCATCGAATCCATGGTGCGTGTGGACCATGCCGGCGAGTACGCCGCCGTGGCGATCTACCAGGGCCAGCGCGCCGTCTTCAAGGGGCGTCCGGAGAAGGCCCGCATCGCCAGCCAGCTGGTGCATATGGAAGCGGACGAGCAGCACCATCTGCAGGCCTTTGACGACCATATCCGCGACGGCAAGGCGCGCCCGACCCTGCTCTCGCCCATCGCCAATCTGGCAGGCTTTGCACTCGGCGCCGGCACCGCGCTTCTGGGCGAGAAAGCCGCCCACGCATGCACCGAAGCGGTCGAGGCGGTGATCGAGGGCCATTATGATGATCAGGTGCAGGAGCTGCGTTGGGCGGGACGCGATGCGCTGGCCGATCAGTTCGCCCAGTTCCGGGACGAGGAAACCGCGCACAAGGATCTCGCGGTAGAGGAAGGCGCCAAGAGCGCGGCCGGGTATCCCGCCCTTTCGGCGCTCATCTCCACGGGCTGTCTCACCGCCATCGCCCTGTGTACGCGGATCTAGCGCTCGAGCGCCTTGAGCCGCTCCACCGCCGCCATCTTGTCGATGGCCGCCTTCACATAGACATCAAGCGCTGCGCCATCTGAATAGTCCGCGTCGGCGGTGAAGTGTACGCGGCGGTCGGCCTTGAGCTTGGCGGTCTTTTCCGCGCCCTTGGCGTCACCCGCGGGATGAACCGCGATGGACACCCCGCCCTGCTCCTTGACCGTGCGCATGCAAGGCACATCGGTGTCGCCGTCACCCACATAGATCATGTTCCGGAAGGGCACCGGACGGTCATCCTCGGGCACATAGGCGTTGACCTCGGCATGGTCGGAAAGGTCCAGCGCGCCCTTGTTGATGCGGAACAGGAACTGGGTCTTGTTGGTGTAGTTCACAGCCGACGCCGCCCAGACCGGCACGTCATCGGCATTGTATTTGAATTCGCTGGCGAAGATCGCGTCGAACTCCTTGCCCACCGCGCTCGCCGCGATCATCTCCTTGAGCCCGGACGAGATGATGTAGTGCTGCACCCGGACGCCACGCGCTTCGCCGTAATCGCGCAGGCGCTGGAACCAGCCTTCGGCGACGCCGGGAAAGAAGCTGACGGACTGGCCGTGACGTTCGATATCCTCGCGGCGGAAGCGCACATCCTCACGCTGGGCGGCTTTCACCATCTCGTGCATGTAGATGAGGATATTGTCCGCACCGAGACGGGCCGCCTCGCCGTTCACCCGTCCCCAGAACGCGCCGATCTCCTCGCCGATCTCGGGTATGAAGGAATGCTCCTGCATGGAGCCGGGGCTCAGCGTGCCGTCAAAATCATAGGCGATGGCGATGGTGGGCGCGTGTGTCATGGATCGCGATGAAGCCTGTTTCGGATCGGCGTGCAAGCAGGCCTTTCCCTAGGCCTCCAGCTCCACATCCCAGTAGAGATAATCGAGCCAGCTTTCGTGCAGGTATTTGGGCGGAAAGCGCCGCCCCTGGGACTGCAGCTGATGCTGGCTGGGACGATCCGCATCGCGCAGCAGCGGCATCTTGGCCTCACGCGGCGTACGCCCGCCCTTCTTGAGGTTACACGGCGCACAGGCGGCGACGATATTGTCCCAGGTGGTCCGGCCGCCATAGGCGCGCGGCACCACATGATCAAAGGTCAGCTGGTCGAGCTTGTCCGTGCCGCAATACTGGCAGCGGAAACCGTCGCGCAGAAAGACGTTGAACCGGGTGAAGGCGGGCGGACGATCCTGGCTGACATAGTCGCGCAGGGCGACGACCGAGGGCGCGCGGATCGAGCGCGACGGGCTGCGGATCTCGGTGTTGTATTCGGAGACAATGTCCACACGCTCAAGGAAGGCCGCCTTGATGGCTTCCTGCCAGGGCCAGGTGGACAGGGGGTAATAGGACAGCGGTTGATAGTCCGCGTTCAGGACAAGGCATCTCAGGTCATCAGGCGCAGCTTAAAGACCCGCATGACCGCCCCCGCACACCAGCGCCGGGCGGCGCGTTTGAAGGAGGATGGCCCCCTGATATGCAAGCGTCGTCTTGAAGACGCGCCTCCCTCTTAGCCATCGGGCTGATCCATCCAGCGAATCAACAACCCGGTCCTTGAGACAGGCGCACAATACGCCTGTTCGCATGACATGGCTATGACACAGGCTCGACGCTTGTTTGACAGTCGCGCCTAGCCGCGCAGACGCCCTGATAGCGCCGCCTCGATGAAATGCTGACCGAGCTCCAGCCCGTCCGGGCCGATGGAGTGGGGAATGCCGCGCGAAATGTGGAACTGCGCGCCATGGCCGGCTTCGGCGAGCCCCTGGGCCGCATGAAGGTCATGCCCACAGGCAGCACGTCATCACTGTCGCCATGGATCAGCATGATGGGCGGCTTGGCGGTCATTTCAGACTTCAGCCGCTCGGGCCCCGGCAGCGCGCCCGAATAGCCGATGACGCCCGCCGGCGCGACCTCGCGCCGGAGCGCGGTGTGCAGCGCCATCATCGTGCCTTGCGAGAAGCCGATCAGGACGAGGTTTTCCGGGGCGACCTCCCAACGGCGCAATTCGGACGCGACGAATTGTTCCGCCGTCGCGTGGGCCGATCGCACCCCCTGTTCCATGGCGACCGGATCCAGGCGGGAGATCGGGAACCATTGATAGCCGCCCGGCGCGCCGGGCACGGCTTCGGGCGCATCGGGCGACGCCCAGGCCACGTCGGGGAAATGCGGCGCCCAGTGCTGGGCGAGACCTGCGAGATCCGCGCCATTGGAGCCATAGCCATGAAACAGGATGACCAGCTTTTTCGCCTGCCCGGATTTGGGTGCGATGCGCGGACCGTCGATCAGGATCATGGGTGTGCCCTTCCATTGTGTGCGCGGCGATCATAGAGCGCTGACCGGACAGGAAAACCCCAAGTCTCGCACTCGCTTCAGCGCGATGATATGCAAGCCATGAGCGCCTTCAGAACCCGTTTCGCCCCCTCGCCCACGGGCTATCTGCATCTGGGGCACGCCTTCTCGGCCCTGACCGTGTTTGACGCGGCGCGGGAGGCTGACGGCGCGTGTCTGCTGCGGATCGAGGATATCGACACGAACCGCTGCAAGCCCGACTTCGAAGCCGCGGCGCTGGAGGATCTGGACTGGCTGGGCTGTAACTGGCCTGAACCGGTCCGTCGCCAGAGCGAGCATTTTCCCGAGTATCATGCAGCGCTTGAAACCCTCGCTGCGCGAGGCCTCGTCTATCGGTGTTTCAAGACCCGGCGTGAGATTGCCGAGGACATCGCCCGCGCGCCGCACCATCCCGGCGAAGGGCCCGAAGGCGTGATCTATCCCGGCCCGCCAGAGCCGATGAGCGCGGACGAGGAGGCCGAACGGCTGGAACGAGGCGAGGCGTTTTCATGGCGGCTCTCCATCAATGCGTGCCGCGATCATCTCGGCGCCGCCTTTGACCGTCTGTGCTTTGTCGAAACCGGCGAAGGCCCCGAAGGCGAGACCGGCGAGGTGCGGGCGCGTCCCGAAACGCTGGGAGACGTGATCCTGGGCCGCAAGGATGTGGGCACGAGCTATCACCTCGCCTGCACCCATGATGATGCGCTGCAGGGCGTCACCCATGTGATCCGGGGCGTGGACCTGTATTTCGCCACCCATCTGCATCGGCTGTTGCAGGAGCTGATGGGCTGGCCGGTCCCGATCTATCGCCATCACCGGCTGATGCTGGATGAAAGCGGCAAGCGCTTCGCAAAGCGCGACCGCTCGCTCACCCTCTGCGCCCTGCGGGAGGCGGGCGAGACGCCCGAAACCCTGCGCGAACGGGTCGGCCTCTAGGCGCTCGTCTGGCGCTTTCTCATCACGAACAGGGCGAGCGCGATGACGTTGAACACCGCCGCCATCACGAAGGGCGCGCCCGGAAACACAACGCCGCCCACGCCGTTCTGGAAGGCGAAGAAAAGCTGTGTGTAGATGAGCGGGCTGAGGATCAGCACGATCGCGCCCAGCCCGGACAGGCCGCCCTGCAGTTCGCCCTGGGCGTCCGGCGGGGTCCGCTCGGTCATTACCTTCTGAAGCGCCGGCCCCTCCATCCCCGTGAACAGCTGGCAGAAGCCACAGATAGAGCACCAGGGTCGTCGGCGCTGTCGCCAGACCAATCAGCGCCACGGCTTCTAGCGCAAAAGCGATCCAGATCACGCGCCGCTCGCCAATGCGCGGCATCAGGAAAGGAGTCACAACCGCCTGGCAGATCACGAACAGAACGCCATAGGCGGCGAGCGAAATGCCGATCTCGCCTTCGGTCCAGCCAAACTTGGCGATAGCGATATAGGACCAGACCGCCGGATATACGAAACCGGCCAGCTGGGACAGGAAATAGACCCAGACCAGTACGCCCAGCCCCTCGGCCCGGCGCAGACGCAACAGGGTGGCGATGGAATTGGACCGCTTCCAGGAAAAGGGCCGGCGGTGCTCGGGCTTGAGGGATTCAGGCACCACGAACCAGCCATAAAGCGCATTCACGCCCGCAAGCGCCGCGGCGGCGAAGAAGGGCGCGCGCGGGGTCAATTCGCCCAGAAGCCCGCCCAGCGCTGGCCCCAGGACGAACCCCGCCCCATCGCCGCGCCCAGAAGGCCAAAGCGTCGGGCGCGTTCCTCGGGCGTGGAAATGTCGGCGATATAGGCGTTGGCGGTAGAGTGCGTGGCGGCGAAAACGCCTGAGAGCAAGCGCGCGATGAAGAACACGACCAGCGCGTGGGCGAGCCCCATCAGCAGGAAGTCCACCATCAGGCGGTCAGCGACAATAATAGCACCGGGCGGCGCCCGAACCGGTCCGACAGCCCGCCGATGATGGGCGAGAAGACGAACTGCATCAGCGCGAACACGAAGGTGGCGATGCCGCCCAGCGCGCGCTCCCCGACCCCGCCGCCCGTGAGCTCCATCAGGAGGCTGGGCAGGACTGGAATGATGAGCGCAAAGCCCAGAGCATCGATCGCCACCGTGCCCGTGATGAAGACGGTGGCGGCGGCGCGGGGGGCGGGCTTCACGGCGGCTGGATCGGGCGAGTTCTGGATCATGTCTGTCTATGCGCAGACCCGAGAACAACCAGCAAGCCCGGATCTGGGGCGCGTCTTATTGCGTCCGCGTCACATAAGGCATAGGCGCTGCGCTCTCGATCTCGACCTGGCTTAGGAAACCGTCCATGACGCAGCGCGCCAGCACGCCTTCCCCGACAGGGATGTCCGGCCAGGGATCGCACCGGGTCTGACGGTCGCCGAGATCGCCGCCGCGCTCAAAGGTCAGCGTGATCGCGCTGCCTTCACGCTCCCAAGTCACTGGCGCGCTATTGCGGCCGCCGTCCTCGCCCAGCTGTCCGGCGCCCGACATGGCGCCCGCTTCAGCCGGCTCGAAGACCAGCGGCAGATCATCAAGATCGACACTAACTGTGTAGCTTTTCCCCGCCGGGGTGAGCACGTCGTCCTGCCCCACGGCCGGGCTGGCCAGACAGGTTGCAACCGCCGCTGTAACGGCAAGGGTCATGCGCTTCATCAGGTCTCTCCCGCTGTGTGTGATGAGAGTCTGATCCCATGAGGTTAAGATATCGACCTGTCTATTCTCGCCCCTGGGAGCTCACCGTGTAAAAGCCCCTCGTCGAGATGGGCGCATCTCCTCCGCCAGGGCCGAGGCGACCTGTTCCGCAATCCAGTCGGAAGAACGCGACACATCCGAGCGCTCTGCGCCGCTGCAACCGCCCGCCATCACGACATGCGTTGTCAGCATGACCAGAAGTTTTGCGATCATGGCCCCAACCCGGGGCCAATGGCTACTGGTCGGTTTCCAGCCTCAGAACCTCTTCCAGGAACTCGGCCTGACGACGGTAATAGAAGAGCTGGTTGGACAGCTTGCGCCAGCCATGGCCCTCATCCGGGATCCGAATGAAGTCCGCCCGGACGCCGTTCTCGCGCAGGGTGCGCACCATCACTTCGGTCTCTGCAATATCAATGCGCGGATCCATGACGCCATGCGAGTAGAGCACGGGCACATTGATCTGGTCCGCCTGACGAATGGGCGAATTCTCGGTGTAGTAATCGCGCCAGCGCTGCTCGGTGATGTCGCCGTACTCGATGCGATCAGACGCCTTGAGCGCCGGAGATGCGATATCGAGCGCCGTCACCCAGTCCGCCACGCCATAGAGGGACGCGCCCGCCTTGAAATGCCCCGGGAAGTTCGCCAGCACGGCGTTCACGGCATAGCCGCCATAGGACCCGCCGACCACAGCGGCGCGATCCGCATCCACTCGCCCGTCCTCGCCCAGCCAGTTGAGCATGTCCACCAGATCGGCGATGGATTCCAGGCGGTTCTCCTGGTCATCGAGCGTCACATAGGTATGCCCGAAACCGGTCGAGCCGCGCACATTGGGTTCAAACACCGCCATGCCCCGATCCACATGATACTGGACGATGGCGTCAAAGGTCGGACGCGACTGGGAGGTCGGTCCGCCATGGACAAAGAACACCACCGGCGGCAGGCGGTCATCGGTGCGGGAGCTGTCATCAGGCAAATAGAGAAGCCCTTGCAGCTCCACCCCGTCACGCGCGGTGATCCGCACATCCTCGGGCCGCACGAGACGCTCTGCATCCAGCCCCGCCATGGAGGCGGAGAAGGTGTCGAACACCTCACCGGTCTGCATGTCCCAGAGCTGGAAGCCGCCCGGCGTGCGCCAACCGTTCACATTGATCAGAACACGGCTGGAATGATCCGTGCAGCTGATCCCGTAGACGCCTTCGGCCAGCGCCGGCGTGGGTAGCGTTTCTCCCGTCGACAGATCCCGGGCGTGAAGCCGGGAATAGCCGCCCTCATTCACGCTCCAGACCAGATAACGATCGTTCTCCCCGCACAGATCGACGCTCTCGATGTCATGCGACGCGCTTTCCACCAGGCTGAAGCTATTGGTGAAGACATCATATCTCATGAGAGCGCTGTATTCGCGCTCGCGATTTGAGACGAGATAGAAGCCTGAGGAATCGTCCTGCCACGCAATGGAACCGTGCGCGGCGCGGCGCTCGGGCGCGGAAATCGGGGTGAAGGCCCCGGTCTCCAGACTCAGAAGCCCCAGATCATCGGAATCCTCGCCCCGGGACTGGCTGACGGTCACGAAGCGCCCGTCAGGCGAGATCGCGCCGGGATAGTTGGCGTACGACCCCTCATAGACCATGGACCGTTCGCCGGTTTCGAGATCCGCCGTGTAGATGTCGAAATCGAGATTATTGCGGGCGGTCGAGGCGAAAACGATGGTCTGGCCGTCCGCGCCGAAATCCCCGAACACCCGGAAGGCGCCGTCTTCCGCGGGGAAGACCTGGTCCTCGTGCAATCCGTCAGCAGTGATGCGGTAATAGGCTTCCTGCTCATTCCCGTCATTGTCCGCGCCGTAGATCAGGCTGTCGCCATCCGGCGTCCAACGGAAGAAGGTGATGCCATTGCCATAGGTCAGACGCGTGGGCTGCCCGCCCTCGGCGTCCATGATCCATAATTGCGGCTCTCCCGTGATCGACCAGCGGAACGCGGCCCTGGAGCCGTCAGGCGAGAGCTGCGCTCCGCCGGCGGCGCCGTTGGCGGCCAGCAGATAACGGGCGATGTCGGCGGGGTCTTCGCCCGCCAGGCCAATGCTGACCGCTTCATCGCTCGGTGAAATCGCGTCGAGCTCTCGTCATAACCGGACTGACCGCCGGCGGTCTGGGCGAACGCCGAAGCGCCCATGAGCGTGGATCCTGCCAGCAGGATGGAAAGCAGCCGTGTCATGTGCGTCCCCTGGTGTCTTTGCACGTTTCGCAAAGATTAAGGGCAAACGCGGACCAGTGAAAGTTGTCTCGTATAACAGTGCTCAGAAGCCGTAGAGCAAAGACACGTCGAGACGGGTGTCGGTGGGTTCGAAACCTGGTTCTGTCTCGAACTCGTGTTCGATGTGCAGACCGGTCTGGACCGCCCAGTGCCCGAACAGGCGATTGGTCAGCGTAAAGCGCTGATCCACCCGGGACCCGCCGCCCCCATAGACCGTCGTCTTGGATTCAAACCGGCTGGTGTCGTTGATCTGGAAACTGAAATCAGACGCCGCTTCCGCCACCCAGTCATCCAACCTCTGCCCGCTGCCGGCGCGTTCGCGCCAACGATGGCCGACACCGGCGCGCAGCTCCAGATCCATGCGCTCGCGATCAATCGCATGCCAGACCCCGCCCGCTGTTGCGAAGGCGGACTGCTCATAGGCGCCCACGAGATCGCGTTCATAGGAGCCGCCCGCGTAGTAGCCGAAGCCTGAGTCCAGTTCGCGCGACAGGCGGCTTTCGACCAGCCAGTTGTCCCGGCTCGTGCGGTCTCCGTTCTCGGTGAGGAAATACTCGAACTGATTGTCGACCCGCCAGCCCCGGGGCAGCTCCCGGTCCAGCTCGAACGCAAACGAGAAGTCCATAAGGTCGGTATTGCCATCATCGACCTGAACCCCCGCGCGGATCTGCCCGGACCATTTCTCGCCCTGCAAGGCGCGGATCGGCGCGGCGAGCCAGCCGCCCGACCCGTCTGGCGCTTCGGCGAGATCCACGGGCGCGGCGCCGATGGAACGGTGTTCAGGCCAAGATTCGGGGGCAGCGGCAGGCTCTGGCTGGGGCTCTGGCAGGGGCCAGTCACTAAGGGCGCCCGCGCGGTCAGGCAGATGCGCGATCACATCCGCATGCACCGCCGCCCGGCCGCCATCAACCAGTACCGCAACCATGTCCGCCGTTTCCGCGAAGCGGTCATCATCGATCCCGCGCCGGTCGCCTCGGCCAGAAGATTGCGATATTCGGGGGTATGTCAGCGAAGGCCGGAGGCGAGAACACGGCCAGACTGAGGGCCAGGGCGCAGCTGCGAAAGGTCATAAGTCATCCTGATCACGGCGAGTGATTTACCGTGTTTGTGAGCTAGACGCCTTTAGATTTCGTTCAACCGTTCATTCGATCCGCCCGAACCAGCCATCGGGCTCTTCTCCGGTCCACCAGCAAGGCAATTGATCGTAATAATCACCAACCTCAAGCGCAGGCCAGCGCTCGCAGCGCGCGCTGTCCGTCCCCGGCGCCAGAAGCGGCAGGTCTTCGCCCGTGATTGTCACCGCGCCTGAAGACTCCATCACCCATTGGCCATCCTCCCCCTGCGAGAAAGGCGGGTGCAAGCCGTTGAAGCTGACGCTCAGCGAGCCATCCGCGTCAAAACTCACCCGATAGCCTTCATCCCCGCCCGGAGAGCCCATCTGATAGACCTGACCCGCCGGGGAGGGCGCGTCCTCGGCCATGGCGATGGAAGACGCGACCATCACCAGGGCGGGCGCAAGGCTCAACAGGGCGAGCTTCATGATCAGCGTTCCTCGTGTCCGGCAGCATCACCCGCCATGGCGGCGCGGGTCTCTTCGGTCTGGGCCTCAAACCGGGCCAGAACATCCATATCGATCTCAGCCACGCGCGCGATCACGGCGTCGGTCAGGTCAGAGGTCGGCGTCACCCCCAGCGCGTCGAGATCTGTGTTGTCGGCAATGGAAACGCCCTGCGCCCGGGCTTCGCGCCCCATGCCCAGTCGGGCAATGGAGCGGGCCATGCCATTGATGAAGGCGCTGTAGACCACGCCGTCATCCGGGCCGAGCTCGCCCGCCTCCATCCGGCGGGTCAGCGCTTCAACAGCGGTCTGGTAGGGCGGCCAGCTTTCCGCAATCGCGCCCAGATCGGCGCTGGCGACGGGAGAGCCATCCCAGTCCGCCCCGCCATAATGGCTGAGATAGGCGGCGATATCGGACGGCGCAGCGTTATAGGCGGTGCGCCAGTCATGGGCGGTCATGCCGTTGAGCGCATAGCCCTCCCCGGATGCAATGACGACGGTGGGCGTTCCGAAAGTCCCCTCAAGACCGAAGCGGTGCAGCTGGTCCTGATTGCGGTGGCGATGGCCCACATCCACGCGGGCAAGCACGTAATGCTCGCGCACAAGGCTGGCGAGCCGGTCATTCTCATCGAGCGTTTCGGCGAGCCCGACGCTGTCATGGCACCAATCCCCGCCAAAGACGATCAGCGCCGCTTTGCCCTCATCGCGGGCCTGCGCCAGAGCCGCGTCGATGACGGCGCTTGCGTCTGCGTCCTCAGGGTAGAGCTGAGCCTCTTGCGCGCGGGCGCTGACGCCCAGCATCAGGGCCGTGATCACCGCCAGACAGACATGTACGATTTTCATGCGTCTTCCCCTCTTTGCACCCAGCACAGCATGCCCCGCCTTAACGGGGGATGAGCACGATTTCGCCCCTCCAAAATTCCTGATGCGCGCCCGCTCGTTTTGCTCTAAATGCCGCTCGCCGCGGGCCGGGACGGGAGGCCGTCCACGCGCGGTGGGTCTTGCATCACACGATGTCTAATACGGCGTTTGACTGCGTCGCCTGCGGAGCCTGCTGTTTCAGCAAGCATCCGCGTTATCTGGTCCTTTTGCCCGAAGATCGGGACCGCAAGCTGCCGCCTGAAAGCCTGTTTCAGGAAGGCGAGCGCAGCTTTGTCGACTTTTCCTGCGGCCATTGTACCCATCTCAAACTCGAGACCGGCCAGGCGATCTGCGCAGTCTATGAGGAGCGCCCCGAAGCCTGCCGCGCCTTCCGGGCGGGCAGCTTTGAATGCCAGCGCGCCATCCGCGCCAACGGCATTATGGGCGAGAAGGTCCGCCAGACCGAACAGGTGGCCTAGCCGCTGTCCTACTCCACTCGTGTGGCGGAATCGAGCTCCAGCCCCTCGCCCGCGCCATGGCCCAGCCAGCACAGCTCGCCTGCATCCAGGGACTCGCCCACGGCATAGCCCGGCCAGTCGCCGCAGATATACGTCAGCTCGCCCTGATCGCCGGTATAGGTGAAGGTTATCTCCCCCTCGCCAGTGCGCACCCAGTTGCCCCAGCCCACGCCCGAGGGCGGCCAACTGATCCCGAAAATTTCGCTGGCAAGCGCCGCATCCAACTCCATCGAGCCATCGGCATGGATGGTCAGATAGCCGTCCATTCCCGCCGAAATGCGAAACCGGCCTTCCGGGTCGGCAGCGTATGCGCTGGCGGTTGAGCCAAGGGTGAGAAGGCTCGCGGCCAGTCCTGCCGCAGCGGTTTTCAGAAACGATCTCATGGCTGTCCCCTTCGCCCGTTTCACAAAGCCTGCGGGATGAGGGGTGAAGGGGGCGTGAATGGGGGTGCATCACCCTGACCCCACCCCTTCTTTCCCGTTACCCCTCTTCCCCGGCGAAGGCCGGGGCCCAGAGCCTTGGAACGCCAGCGTTAGCCTTCTCTGGGTCCCCGCCTGCGCGGGGAAAGAGACTTGGTAGGGCAAGAAGGGTGCTAATCAAACCAATCCCTCATACAAATCCGCCCAGGTCGGATTGCTTTCCTCAATAAGGCGCAGCTTCCAGTCGCGTTTCCAGTGCTTGATACGGTATTCGCGCTGGATGGCGCTTGCCATCACATTGTGAGGCTCAAACCAGACAAGAGTATGGACGGCGTACTTTGCGGTAAACTGTGAACCCACGCCCTGCCTGTGCTCCCAGACCCGTTTGATGAGATCGCCCGTGGAGCCGCAGTACAGCGTGCCGTTGCGACAGCTGGCGAGCAGATAAACACAGGGCTGAAGAACGCGCGCATTCATAGTCGCGTTATAGGGGAATTTAGGGCAAGCCACACCCTATTCCACCCTCTTCTTCTCTTTCCCCGCGCAGGCGTGGACCCAGAGATCATCGAGGGCAGGCGTTCAACGGCTCTGGGCCCCGGCCTTCGCCGGGGAAGAGAAGGTGGATGGATATAAAAAAGGCCGGGCATCCGCCCGGCCTTTCCCATTCCCGCAAGCGCCAGCCGCCCTAATCAATCGGTTCGCGCTTTTCGCCTTTTTCGTTGAGATAGATCTGCGATCCCTTCGCCTTGAACTCCTCGGCTTTCTCCGCCATCGCCTCTTCGACCTCGTCGAGGCCGAGCGTGGTGTTGGGCGAACGGGCCGTGCCGAATTCGTCGCGGATTTCCTGGGTGATCTTCATCGAGCAGAATTTCGGCCCGCACATGGAGCAGAAATGGGCGACCTTGTGGGCCTCTTTCGGCAGGGTCTGATCGTGGAAATCGCGGGCGGTGTCGGGGTCGAGCGACAGGTTGAACTGGTCTTCCCAGCGGAACTCGAACCGGGCGCGGGACAGCGCGTCATCGCGCAACTTGGCCGCCGGATGGCCCTTGGCCAGATCCGCGGCGTGAGCGGCGATCTTGTAGGTGATGACGCCGGTTTTCACATCGTCGCGGTCGGGCAGGCCCAGATGCTCTTTCGGCGTCACATAGCAAAGCATGGCGCAGCGAACCAGCCGATCATCGCCGCGCCGATGCCCGACGTGATGTGGTCATAGCCCGGCGCAATGTCGGTCGTGAGCGGGCCGAGCGTGTAGAAGGGCGCTTCGCCACAGGTTTCGAGCTGCTTGTCCATATTGGCCTTGATCTTGTGCATAGGCACATGGCCCGGCCCTTCGATCATCACCTGACAGCCCTTCTTCCACGCCACTTGCGTCAGCTCGCCCAGGGTTTCGAGCTCGGCGAACTGGGCGCGGTCATTGGCGTCGGCGATGGAGCCGGGGCGCAGGCCGTCCCCCAGTGAGAAGGAGACATCATAGGCGCGCATGATGTCGCAAATCTCCTCAAAGCGTTCGTAGAGGAAGCTCTCCTTGTGGTGCGCGAGGCACCATTTGGCCATGATCGAGCCGCCGCGCGACACGATGCCCGTCACCCGGTCCGCCGTCAGCGGCACATAGGCGAGGCGCACCCCGGCGTGGATGGTGAAATAGTCCACCCCCTGTTCGGCCTGCTCGATCAGCGTGTCGGCGAAAATGTCAAAGGTCAGGTCCTCGGCGACGCCGCCGACTTTTTCCAGCGCCTGATAGATCGGCACGGTGCCGATGGGCACGGGCGAGTTGCGCAATATCCATTCGCGAGTGTTGTGGATGTTCTTGCCGGTGGAGAGGTCCATCACCGTGTCCCCGCCCCAGCGGATGGCCCAGACCATCTTGTCCACCTCTTCCTCGACGGACGAGGCGACGGCGGAATTGCCGATATTGGCGTTGATCTTCACCAGGAAGTTCCGCCCGATCACCATGGGCTCAAGCTCGCCATGGTTGATATTGGCGGGGATGATGGCGCGGCCGCGGGCGATCTCGTCGCGCACGAACTCCGGCGTCACAAATTCGGGCACCGAGGCGCCAAAGCTCTCCCCGTCCGCATGGCGGATATGGGCGTCGTGCAGCGCCTGGGCGCGACCGAGATTTTCGCGCTCGGCGGCGTAGATCATCTCGTCGGTGATGATGCCCGCTTTCGCGAACTCATACTGGGTCACGGGCGCTGAGCCGACGCCGCGCAGCGGGCGGTGACGCACCGGAAACTCGCGCGCCAGATACTTGCCCGTCGCGCCGCCATTATCGAGCGGGCTCAGCTCGCGGCCCTCATACTCCTCCACACCGCCGCGGGCTTTCACCCATTGGGTGCGGGTTCGCGGCAGGCCCTTTTCCACATCGATGGACTGGTCGGGATCGGTATACGGCCCCGAACAATCATAAACGCGCACCGGCGGCTCCATCGCGGTGGGATGAAGCTCGATCTCGCGATGGGGCACCTTCAGATGCGGCGCGGCCTTGGGCGAGGAATAGACGCGCTTTGAGCCGGCCAGCGGGCCGGTGGTCACGGTCGGGGTCGGAAATTCGGCCTGGTTGGTGGGCTTGTTCATGGCGCGAGCTTTCAGTGAGAGGTGAGCGAGGTCGGGCTGCTAGAGATCCAGCAAGCCAAGTTCGGTGCGGCGCTTCTTCGTCAGCCCTTGCGCAGCAAGGGCGTGAGAGGCGCGCAAATGGTCGGTGAGTTCCGCGTCGGAGACGGCGGCGTCGGTCAGACGCTGGATCCAGGTCATCCCTCGGCTGGCGAGATAGGGCGCGGGGCGACAGCCTTCGGCGTCGCGCAGCACTTCATAAACAATCTCGGAGCATTTGAAGGTGATGGCGAGCGGCCGTCCGAATCCGGCCACATGCCGATGGCGAAGACCTTGCCCTTCTCCAGCCCGCCCACTTTCCAGACATGGGCGCCGCCCCACTGGACCACATGGGCCGCGTGAGGAAGGGAGGCACAGAACTCATTATAGTCTTCGAGCGTCATCGCGCTGCTCCATCCCGCCGCCGGCATGACCCGGATCCGTCCTGAGGGTGACGTCTCAGCCCCGTACGACCACCGCACGGGACACCCCTTGGAACTGACGCCACACTGAAGACGCCCGCCCCGCTTGGCAAGGGCTTGCGTTCAGGCGGGGCTGGGCAATGGGAGCGGGCTCGGCTATATTCAGCACAGATAAAAAAGACCCGCCCGGGGGACCGGAGCGGGTCTGAAGTCCAAAGCCAGGCCGACGGGAGCAATCTCGTCGGCTTTTTCGCGTCTTAGGTGGACGAGAAGTTGGCCGAGATCATCCGGGCGACGGCGATGGCGTCGGAGATGGTGTCCACCGAATAGATCTGCATCACGCCCTGGGTGGAGGCGGCCTGTGCATTGGTGAAGGCGTGCGACTGGGCGTTCACCGCGTTCTCGAACATCAGGCCGTGCGAGTGCGCCAGCGCCTGATAGACGTTGCCCATGGCCATGGCCGGGGCTTCGCCGACCACCTTGACGTTGGACTGGGTCACGGCGTCGGTGACCTGGGAATTCACTTGCTCGTTAGCTTGCGTCGTCATGTTCTGTCCTCATTGGTTTTCGTGGTGAAGGGCAGACCCGAGGCCCTGTGAGCCGGATCCGCCGGGTTTTCTGGGGCGCTTACGCCTTCAGAAACTTGGGATCAGTCCTGCTGGACGTTGACCGACGGGCCGCTGATCGGATTCCAGATGCTTTCCGCGCTGCGGCCCAGCGTCAGGATGTAGGCGACGCAGGTCGCCGTGGTGGCCGCTGCGGTCTGGTTGTTGAGAAGCTGGGACTGGACATTGCCTTCAAACAGCTTGGCCAGAGAGCTGGCGCTGGCGTTGGTGGCGATGTTCTCATTGCTGACAACCGACAGCTCGTCGATGGTCAGGGTAATCTGCTTGTCGTCACTCATGGTGGGTCTCCTTTAGCGTTGGAAGGCGTTCAGTTTCCGGGCGATGCGGGCCTGGATCATCGCGGTGCGACGGGCGATGGCGGCGGATTGCTCCTGCTGGCGGGCCTGGGTCGCCCGTTCGAGCTGCTGGCGGATCTCCGCTTCGTTCTGAGGCGTTGGCGGCCTTGCTCCGCCCGGCCCCGACTGCGCCCCCAGACCGGGAATGGGCGGCAGATCGATCGGGGTGTTCGGGATCGGCGTTTGCGGAATGGAGGGATCCGGGATCGACGGGTCGGGTATGGGCGGGTCCGGGATCGGAGGACTGGGCACGTCCGCCTCCGCCTGCATCTGCGCCCAGATCTGGTTCAGCACCTCGTTGAGCGGGGCGATCTGGCGGGCGACTTCCCGGGCGATCCTGTCTTCAAGGGTCATGTCTGCCTCCTGCCTGGCCGCACACCGGCGCTAGGCGTCTTCCGGTTCCAGGAAGGCGCCGACCATGCCTGCGGCGCCGCGGCACAAACCGCCCAGCGTGGACAGTCCGATGCCCCAGTACTTCATGGCGTTATTGTTATCGTGCAGGCCTTTGGCCCCGAGGATTCCGCCCCCCAGAGTGGCCAGCGCCCCGACAATCTGAAGCCCGCCGATGATCCAGGTCTTGCCCAGTTCGGTCACCCGCAACGCCTCCCCGACCGAAAGCCGGGTCGGAGCGGCGACCATCAGGTTCGCCGCGATCGCCGCCACAAGATCCGAAGTCTCGCCTTCAAGCCGCTGCGTCAGGTCCGCGATTTCCGAATTGGATAATGTGCTGAACGCCACCGTGCTGGACTGGGTCGTGTACTCATAATCGCCGAGCACATTGGCCTGCAGCGTCATCGTCGTGGACAGGATGTCCTGCGTCGGCGGCATGATCTGCAGAATGCCGTTGTGATCCCCCTGGGAGATGTCGCTCACCGTGGCGTAGGGGGCGATCGTCAGGATCAGGGTCGCCTGCCCCGCTGTTGCGGTCTGGGCGCAGCTGATCAGCACCAGGCCGCGCTCATTGGCGCCGCCCTCAATCAGAAGACTGGCATAGCTTGACAGATCCGGGACGAAGACCGGCCGCATCAGCGGACTCATCTGGCAGCCGGCCAGCGTGATCTGAACCACGCCATTGCCATCGCTCTCGGCCGTTCTCGCTCCATAGTGCAGGCGCGGCGCGCCCTGCGCGGTATAGCTCTCCCCCACGGCCTGGACATAGGCCAGCGATGAGGCCTCAGCGATCGTCTTCAGCCCCGGCGCAAACACTGGCTTGGCGAAGGTCGACCCCGAGGTGGTCAGCGAATTCTGGGCAGTGCACGACATGGGGGTTCCCCTTCCGGATGGGTTGGATCGGTTCTGGGCGAGGCCGCGCGCGGGCGTCCTGCGACGGGGCGGGGCGCGTCTCATCCCGAAAAGTCGGTCTTGATGGTGCTGGCGGTGCTGGTCACCGAGCCTGAGAAGGTGATCAGCGAGCTTTGCCAGGTCGCCAGCTCCTGCAGCGCCTTCTTGCCGGTGTCCTGCGTGGCCGGATCGAGCAGCAGCGCCATGGCCTGACCGGAAGCAGCGAGCACCAGTTGCTCGGAGCCCTGCATGTAGCCGCGCAGATCCTCGAGCATCATGACCGCCGCCTGATCGGCGAGCGGGCTTTCCAGTGCGCCCAGAACTTCGCCCGTCTGCGCCGTGAGCTGCGCCTGATTGAAGCTCGCCGCCTTCTGAATATCGGTTGTGGCGGTTGGCAGACTGGCGCTCTCCAGAGCGTCCCTTTCGGCGGAGACCGCATCATCCGCGAGCGTCTGGTCATCGCGGACAGCGTCCTTCAGGGCGGCGTCTTCAGCCGCCTGAGCCGCTGAGGGACCGGGTTTGTCCGCCTTCAACCGGGACCGCGGCGTTCGGGGAGTGGGTTGTCTGACCATGTCATGCGTCTCCGGGCCTAGCCGCCGTTAATCTTGGCGATCGCCTGAGCGACGATCGACGGATTGAGCTGATTGAGGTTCTGCTGGTTGGAGACCGAGTTCGACAGCGCCAGGCCATTGGCGTTCGCCAGACTCTGATACAGCGCGCCAATCGCGACAGCTGGCGCTTCGGCCAACACGCCGACCGCGGTTTGCGACACCGCATCGGTGATTTTCCCGTTGACCTCTTCGTACGTCGCCATGTTTCGCCTCCTGGGTACCGGTTAACTAAAAACAACCAGCACGAGAGTCGCCATGGCGACAATGTCCCTTGCGTTGCAGATTGACTTCGCGCTTAAGTTGAAGCCGAACAAAGATGGAACCGCACTCTCGCGGAGAGCTTCAAGCCCAGAGGAGAGACAGGGTGACTTCTTACTGCCTTCCAGACAGCCAGGGCGACACCCAGGCCAATCTAATAGAAACCACTGACAAACCATACACATTGATAGCGCCCCGATTGAGCGCGACTCAGGACCCCACCCTGATCCAGTTCATCGAGACGCATTTTGACGCGCTTTGCCCGCATCTGAACTGGTTCACCGTAGAGTTGTTTTTCAATGTGGCGTCGCCCGCGGACTGGCCTATCTTGATCGGCACGCTTCGCGCCGGATCAGTACGCAGAAAATCCTTGAAGACATTCCCGGATCTGCGCGTTTCACCTCGGTCGTCATGAACAACGCCGGCCAGACCGGATATGTGGAGATCCAGTCAAAGTCAGGATTTATCGAAAACATTCGACGATTTATCGCCGTCGAGGCGCTCAGCGCCGGCGCCTCGAGGCCGAGGTCGCCCATTTGTGCGGGATCAGCCTGCGCACGGTTCAGAGGTTGCAAAGGGTCAGCGCTCAGTCGCGCAGCCCTGAACCCGCACCCTGAATACATCCAGACACGACAACGCCGACGCTTCCGGCGTCGCGTTGAAGACCGAACGTCACTCCAGCGGACTATCGCGCCGCCGCTTCCACTTCGCGCATGACCCGAAGCAGGTTGCCGCCCCAGATCTTGGCGATATCGCTTTCGGAATAGCCGCGACGGATCAGCTCCGCCGTCACCGCCGGCGTGGTGCTGGCGTCATCCCAGCCGCCAACGCCTCCGCCTCCGTCAAAGTCGGATGCAATACCCACATGATCGATACCGGCCACCTGAACGGCGTGATCGATATGGTCCGCAAGTGTGGAGATCGTGATGTCGTTCATCGACGCGCGCAGCGCTCTCAAACGCGCCTGATACGCGTCGCGTTCACTGTCGCTCGCCTGGGCGAAAGCCTGTCGGCTGGTGAAGCCCATTTCCTCGGCGAGGGCGCGCTCGGCCTCGGCCAGCTCGGGATCCACCTCGCCGATATACCGACGGAAGGCGACCATCTGGGCGACGCCCCCATTGTCGCGAATGGCGCGTAATTGCTCGTCATCGAGATTGCGCGGATGATCAAAAACGCCGCGCGCGCCCGAATGGCTGGCGAGCACCGGCGCCCGGCTCAACGCAATCGCTTCGAGCATGGTGCGCTTGCCGACATGCGAAACATCGACCATGACGCCATGGTCGTTCAGCTCACGCACAAGACCCCGTCCCAGCTCGGTCAGCCCCGGATCCTCGGCAGGGTCACCCTGGGCGAGATTGGGGTTGGAGCTGCCGCCGAACTGGTTGTTGCCGAAATGGGTGATGGAGACATAGCGCACGCCGCGCTCCGCCCACATCGCCACATTGGACAGATCCTCGCCCAGCGGCCAGGAATTCTCCATGCCGATGAGCGCGACAAGGCGACCGGACTCATGGATCGCCTCGACCTCGTCCGCGGTGGTCGCCAGGGCGATCTGATCGGGATAGCCGCGGATCATCCGCATGATGGCCTGGTATTTCTCCTCGGCCTGCCCCGCAGCGTCCTCATACCCGATCGGGCTGATCGTGCCCTGGCCGACATAGACGATGAAGAAGGCGGCATCGAGCCCGCCATCGCGCATCTTCGGAAGGTCGACCTGAGCGCGGGTAAAGCCGCCCGGATCGAGCGCCGCCGTGGCGTAGCCCTGTCCGATGTCCACATGGGTGTCCATGGTCAGAACCCGGTCGTGCAGCGACCGATCGGTGGCGCCCAGCGCCTCCGCGCCGCGCAGAGCGTCACGGCCCTCCTCAGCAAAAGGGGCGTACCCCGCCTCTTCGGAATAATCCACGCTCACGCATCCTGTGAGCGCCAGCGCCGCAGCGCCCGCGAGCCAAGCCTTCATCGCCCTCTCCCCTGTTCTTATCTAGGACGATGAAGGCTAGTCCCGAACGGGAGAGGAGCAAGGCCGGGACGCCGCGGCGCATAAAGACATTCGCGATTAGCGGCGTTCGAAGCGCGTTTCCTCATAAGTCAGCGCGATGATCTCGCCGGCGCCATTGCGCTCGAATTCCAGCGGCAGCAGGTCATCCAGCGGATGCTGCTGCAGTCCGAACACGTCTTCACGGGCCGGCGCACCCGTAAAGGCGTAATCTCCCCACGCCGCGTGCAGACGCCCCTCCATGATCCGGACCGTCACCGGGGCGTACATCACCGGGTTTTCATAGACGCCCGCATACTCGGACAGCGCCGCATCATCCGGGGCCCAGCTCCAATCGCCGAAAGCGGCATTGGCGCGATGCGCCTCAACGCTCTCCAGGCGGGCCTCCAGGAGGCGCGCGACGCGCTCTGGATATTGCCGCTGGCGCTCGGCCATCCACATGTCGGCGTCCTCGTGGTCAATCACGAACTGGAGGAACTGGATCATGGTGCGGCTGGTCAGCCAGCCGGTCATGTTGTCGGAGTTGGAGAACACCCCGATCCCCACGCCCAGATCGGGCGAGAACGCCATCATGGTGCGCGCGCCGGTATAGCCGCCGCCATGGGCGTAGAGCGTATGCCCTTCAAAGTCGCAGACATTCCAGCCCAGCGCATAGCCGTAACAGGGCAGCTCATAGGCGTTGCGCGCGTCCCGGCTGACCTCGGCGGCGATGGCATGGGCCTCGTTGAGGACGGCGGCGGTCAGACCGCTGCCCGCAGGCCCCACCCCGCGCAGATTCATCTGCAGCCAGGTGATCATGTCATTGGGCGAAGTGGTGATCCCGCCCGCCGATTGCATTTGCCCATCCGTCTTGGGCCGCACCTCGAACCACCCGTCCTCCGGCCCGGTCCAGATATGGTTCCAGCTTTGCTCATCCAGGCTGAAATCAGAAGTGCGGGCGCTGGTATGCGCGAGCCCCAGCGGCGTGAAGACGTCCTCGTCCAGCCAGTCCTGCCAGGTCCGCCCGGTCACGGTCTCGAGGGTCGCGCCATACAGGTTGTAGCCAGATTGCTATAGTCAAAGCCGGGTTTGCGGGCCGTCATGACGGCCTCGATCAGCATCGGATAATCAGCAGGATCCACACGGGTGACGTAGGCCTCGAGCATCGTGATCAGATCGGCCTCGACCGGGACCTGATGACTCAGAAGGTCTCGCAAGGTCCAGGCCGCCGGATCAATCCCGTCGGGAAAGCGCACATCCGGCCAGTGATCAGCCAGCGTGGAGTCAAGGCTGAGCACGCCCTCCGCATCCAGTCGCGCCGCCAGCACACCCATATAGGCCTTGGTCTGGGATGCGATATAGACCGGCGTCTGCGCCGTGAGCGGCGCGCCGGTTCCAACCCGCCGGACACCTTCCACATGACGGATCAGGACCTCATCGGCGGTCACCGCAACGACCGCGTAACCCCGGTCCCAGATCCGGAAACCCGCCCAGGAACGCCTCCATCCGCACCGCCGCGTCTTGCGGGGTTTGCGCCGCGGTCGAAGCCGTGGCGGCGCACACTCCAGATACGGCTGCACACACGGTCAGAGCCAAGGTTCGCATATCAGTCTCCAGAACAGTCTTCATCATGAGGCTGCACGATAGGCGGGCGCCGCGGTCCGGTCTTGAACGCTTGTAACCTCTTCAGCCGGGCGCCTCTCATCCGTAAAGACCCTGACCAGTCCGCGCGGGGTCAGGCCTGTCTCGGCCCTCAGGGTCCGCGCGAAATGCGGTTGATCGGCAAACCCCGCCTCGAAGGCGGCGTGGGCGGGCGACGCCTTATCTTCCAGCAGCGCCTGCACCGCCCACCCCATGCGGACGCGACGGCGTTCAACGCTGATCGGAGCGTTGAAATGGCGGCTATAGGCGCGCGACAGGTGCACCCGGTGAACGCCGGCCTCATTCGCCAGAACTTGCAGATCAACACCATCCGGATCCGCTCTCACGGCCTCGCGAACCCGGACCAGCCAGCCTGGCGCGGGGCGTTCGGACGCCTGTTCCGCGCCAGTCATCAGCGCGAGCAGGTCCGTCAACGCATCCTCTGAAAACGCGCCCCGGCTCCGAGCCGCCGACAGCACGGCGCCGATCTGAGACGCCCAGGGGCTGGGCGCCCATCCCCAGCCCGGCCGGGCATCCCGGTCAGGCGCCGAGTTCAGCGCCAGAATCAGGCGCCCTGGGCGCTGTAACGGTTCTCATGGCGCACGCCTGCGGCCTTGAAACCGATATGGCTCATGCCCGGCGTTGCCGCGTTAGAGGGCGTATCCTCCGCCAGCGCGCCGGACAGGATGATCGAACGCTGGTCCACATCATGGGCGTGTTCGGCCATGTGATGACCCGCCGGATAGAAGCTCAGCACCAGCTCTCCCAGCTCTCCCTGGTGAAGACTGCGTCGCTTCGGCGTCTTCGCGAAACCGGCAGGGGTCGCGGCAGGGTCAGCGCTCTCGGTCACATTCGCTCCATAACAAAAGGCCGGCGAAGGATCGCCGGCCCTTGTCACGATGCAAGTGACAGTCATGTCAGATGCAGGGTGTCAGATGTCATCTCAGCTTTCGGCTTCAGCTTCGGCCTCGGCATAGGATTCGCCGCTCTTGGCCGAGCTCAGCGCCTGCTTGAGCAGATTGCGGCCGACAGAGTCCACATCGTCCTTCTCCAGCTCGGTCTCACAGGCCTGCTGGAGGAACGCCTCGCCATCATCAATAGCTTTGAGCGCGGTCTTCTCCTCGCTGCCGAAATTCTTGCTCATGCCGGTGAGCATGCGATGCAGCTTGCCCAGAGGGCCGCCCTTCTCCTTGGGCTCTTCACCCTGAAGACGGACATGTGCCTGAAACTCGGCGGTGATGGCGGCGCGCTCGGCGATCTTCTTGAGGAATTTCGCCTTGTGCACATAATCGTCATCACACAGGTCCGCAGCCATCTCGTAGCCGCGACGGCTATCGATGAGGATGGGAATGATATTGTTCAATGATTGTGCGGTCTGGTGTCCCATCAGGACCTCCATTCACGTATGTGGGATGAGCGTCGCGCGACCTAGGCCGCAGCGGCGTTGACCTGAGTCTCGGCAATGCGCGTGAGCTCGCGATCGCCGCCATAGGTCTCATCCAGGCAGTCCTGCAGAACTTCGACGTCTGATTTCAGCCCCTGACGCTGGGCGAACGCGCGAACCACGCCGTAGCCGGCCAGCGCGTAATGGGTCATGCGCTGGGTCTGCGCGATAATGGATGCGTCTCGCACATCCTTGTCGCTGATATCGGCTTCAAGCGCGTGAGCGCGGGCTTCGGTGACCAGACCTTCCATGCCCTTGCAATGCTCGCCCTTCGGGTCGGCGCCGTGATCCTGGATCAGGGTCTTGACCTTCTCCATGCCCTTGCTGATGCCGACGACATTGCGCTCCAGCGCCTCCTTGAGGTTGGAGTTGGACGCGGCTTTGGCGAGGTCCTTGGAAACCGAAAGCGCTTGCTTGTCAGCGCTGTAAAGGTCCTGCAGCTGGTCGATATAAAGATCTTTAAGGCTGTCCATCGGTCATCTCCTCGATTGCGGTTCTGAACAACGAACGGCGACGACGGGGGGACGGTCACGGGGTTCGATGTTCGGCGTTGTCCTGACTCAACGTCCGCTGGCCGATGGCGTTCCAAAGTCTTCTCAGGCTTCGGTCACGACGCGAACAACAAAAAGGGCGGCCCGAGAGCCGCCCTTTGTCCGATCATGGCTGTCCGAGGATCAGCCCTTGAAGGGATCCTGCATCAGGATGGTGTCGTCACGTTCCGGGCTGGTGGACAGGAGCGCCACCGGCGTTTCGATCAGCTCCTCGATGCGGCGCACATACTTGACCGCTTGCGCGGGCAGATCCGCCCAGGAGCGGGCCCCTGCCGTGGAGCCTGACCAGCCTTCAAAGGTTTCATAGACCGGCTCGACGCCCGCCTGCGCCCGTGCCCGCAGGCAGACGGTCATACATCTCGCCATTGAACTTGTAGCCGATGCAGACCTTCAGCTCGTCAAAACCGTCGAGCACATCGAGCTTGGTCAGCGCCACGCCATTGATGCCGTTGATCTTGCACGACTGGCGCACCAGCACGGCGTCAAACCAGCCGCAGCGGCGCTGGCGGGAAGTGACGGTGCCGAATTCACGCCCGCGCTCACCGATCTTCTGTCCGATCTCATCGGTCAGCTCGGTGGGGAACGGGCCCTCGCCCACGCGGGTGGTGTAGGCTTTCACAATGCCCAGCACATAACCGACCTTGCCCGGACCGACGCCCGAACCGGCGGCGGCCTGACCCGCGACGGTGTTGGAGCTGGTCACGAAGGGGTAGGTGCCGTGATCCACGTCGAGGAACGCGCCCTGCGCGCCTTCGAACAGGATCTTCTTGTCGTCCGACATCGCCTTGTCGAGCGTGCGCCAGACCGGATCGGCGAAGGGCAGGATCTTCGGCGCGATCTCGAGCAATTCAGCAACCAGCGCGTCCGGATCGGCTTCTTCCACGCCCATGCCGCGACGCAGGGCGTTGTGGTGATGCAGCAGTTCGGTCACCCGGCGACGCAATTGCTTTTCGTCCGCAAGGTCGATCACGCGGACCGAGCGGCGGCCCACCTTGTCTTCATAGGCGGGACCGATGCCGCGACGGGTGGTGCCGATCTTCATCCGTCATCGCGGTTCTCGCGCATGGCGTCGAGTTCGCGGTGGACCGGCAGGATCAGGGTCGCGGTTTCCGCCACGCGCACGAGCTTGGGGCTGATGTCCACGCCCTGCTCGCGCACTTTCTCGATCTCTGAGATGAAGGCCCAGGGATCGACGACCACGCCATTGCCGATCAGGGACAGCTTCTTCTGCACGACGCCGGACGGCATCAGCGACAGCTTGTAGGTCACCCCATCCACGACCAGCGTGTGACCGGCATTGTGACCGCCCTGAAAGCGCACGACCACGTCGCGCGATGAGACAGCCAGTCGACAATCTTGCCCTTGCCCTCATCGCCCCACTGGGCGCCGACAACCACAACATTGGACATCGCGCATACTCCGTATCGCGGAAAAACCGGGGGTGGCTTACGCGCTTCTCAGCCATGGGGCAAGAAGTGCGCTGGCAAAGCCCTGTGGACGCCTAGTCCGCCGGGTTGGCGAGGGCTTCGTGATAGGCCCAGTCCAACCACGGCCCGAGGGCGACCACATCGTCCGCATCAATGGTCGGTCCGCACCAGATGCGCAGTCCGGCCGGGGCCTTGGGGTGGGGAATGACGTCAAACGCCGCTTCCTCGCGATCGAGCAAGACGCCCATGCGACGCGAGACCGCCCAGCGCTCTTCCTCGGACTTGCCCTCGAGCTCCTTGCCGGAAAACTTCAGCGTCACCGAGGTTTGCGATCGGGTGGCGGGTTCTTTCGCCAGGAAGTCGATCCAGTCGGTCTTCTCGACCCAATCCGCCAGCGCATCGAAATTGGCCTGGGTGCGATCGATCAGCGCTGAAACCCCGCCCTCTTTCGCCGCCCATTTCAGCGCATCGAGATAATCCTCGGTGCACAGAAGCGAGGGGGTGTTGATGGTGGAGCTTCATAGATCTTGGCGGTCTCGTCGCCCGCTTCAAACAGTTGCAGGATGCGCGGCACGGGCCAGCTGGGGCGATACTCGCGCAGGCGCTGACGCGCACGCGGGCTGAGAATGGCGATGCCGTGCTGGGCTTCACCGCCCATGCATTTCTGCCAGCTGAAGGTGGTCACATCGAGCTTGGACCAGGGCAGGTCCATCGCGAATGCGGCTGACGTCGCGTCACAGATGGTCAGGCCCTCGCGATCATCCTTGATCCAGTCGCCATCGGTCACGCGCACGCCCGCCGCCGTGGCGTTCCAGGTGAAGACGACATCGTTCTTGAAGTCGACCTTGGAATAGTCCGGCGCAACGCCGTACGGGGCGTGGTGAATGGTCAGACCTTCGGGCTTAAGCTCGTCGCGCGCATCGATCAGCCAGCGACCGCCAAACTCATCACACGCCAGCACATCCACGCCGCGCGCGCCCAGCATGGACCACATCGCTCCTTCCATGGCGCCCGTATCGGAGGCCGGGGTGATGATCACCTTGTAGTCGTCGGGAATTTCGAGGATCGCCGCCGTGCGCTCAATGGCTTCGGCCAGACGCGCTTTCGGCGTTCCGCCGCGGTGGGTGCGGCCCAGCGGCGCGGCGGCCAATGCAGAGAGTTCCCAACCCGGACGCTTCTTGGTAGGCCCGCAGGAGAAACGGGCGTCATTGGGGCGGTTGGTGGGTTTGAGAACCGTCATGACACGATGACCTCAGCTTTATGACAAGAAAGCTCACGGGTAGGCCGTGCTGCATGTGCGGTCAATTGCGCAAAGGTTGGAAAATCCTCCCTTGACCCTCAACCCTCCGGAGCGTAGCGCAAAAGCCATGACCGATTATCGCGCCCTGTTCGACCTGCCCCCCGACACCGCCTATTTCAACGCCGCCCAGGTCGGACCCTTGCCGATCAAGGCCGCAGAGGCCGGTCACGCCGCCTATCGCGACAAGCTGCGCCCCTGGGGCCACACCACCACGCAGACCTTTTTCGATCTGCCAGAGAGCGTGCGTGCGCAAGCGGCGAAGCTGTTCGGTGCGAAACCCGACGACATTGCGATTGTGCCCGCCGCCTCATACGGGCTGGCGACGGCGGCGCGTAATCTGTCGCTGAAGCCGGGCGATGAAATCGTCATCCTGGACGGACAATTCCCCTCCAATGTCTATACATGGCGGGCGCTGGCGAAAGAGACCGGCGCGCAAATCAGGACCGTCAAACGCGAGACCGAACAGACCTGGACCAACGCCTTGCTCGACGCGATTGGCGCACGCACGGCTTTGGTCGCCTGCGGGGCGTTGCATTGGATTGATGGCGGACGTGTGGATCTTGAAGCCGTCTCGAAGGCCGCCAGGGCGCAGGGCGCCGCTCTTGTGCTTGACCTGACCCAGTCGCTCGGCGTCATGCCCTTTGACGTCAAGACCATCGACCCCGATTTCGTGGTCGCCGCCGCCTATAAATGGATGCTCGGCCCCTACGCCACCGGCTATCTCTATGCGGCGCCCCGCCATCAGGTCGGGGTTCCACTGGAAGAGAACTGGATCAACCGCAGCGACTCCCAGGATTTCTCGCGTCTGATCGATTATCGCGACACCTACGACGTTGGCGCGCGCCGCTTTGACATGGGCGAACGCTCCAATCACCAGCTGCTGCCCGCCGCCCTGGAAAGCCTGAACCTGCTTAACGCCATCGGGGTTGATGAAATCGCGCGGCAATGCGCCGCGACCAGCACGCTCATCAAGGAGGCGGTCGCCCCATTGGGCCTGTGCGCCGACATTCCCGACCAGGCGCCGCATTATCTGTCGCTCGGCCTGCCGGAAGGGGCGCCCACTGATCTGGCCGCGCCCTTGCGCGAGCATGACGTCCACGCCTCCCAGCGCGGGCCGCGCCTGCGGATCAGCGCCCATATTTACAATACGGCCGATGACGTGGACCGTCTCGTGACGGCGTTGAAGGCCATACTGGGATGACGCCGGACTCTCCAGGACCGAAGGGCTGGGGCGCGCTCGGCCTGCTGGCGCTCGTCTGGGGCAGCGCGTTCGCCTTCATCGCGGTCGCGGTCGACACCCTGCCGCCCTCCATCATCGTGTTGGGGCGATTGAGCCTCGCCGCGGTCATCCTGACCGGCTGGGCCTTTTATCGTCGTCGCCGCTTCCCGCCCCTCAAGGATGTGCGCTGGCTGTGGTTCCTGGCCCTTGGGTTTCTGGGGAACGCCCTGCCCTTCACCCTGATCGCCATCGGGCAGAAGACGGTACCGTCGGGGATCGCCGGCATCCTGATGGGTATGATGCCGCTGACGGTGATCGCGGCCGCGCATTTCATCCTGCCCAATGAACGCTTGAGCCTGAGGAAAGCCTCGGGCTTTCTCATCGGCTTTTCCGGCATTGTGATCCTGATGGGTCCGGCGGCCTTGCGCGGCATGCTGGAGGCGGACTTTCTCGCCCAGCTTCTCATCTTCATCGCCACGCTGAGCTATGCCGCCAATGCCGTGACCTATCAGGCCTCGCCTGAAACCCCGCCCAGCGTGATCGCGGCCGGCTCCATGATCTGCGCGGCGGTGTTGAGCCTGCCGGTGGCGATTTATGACATCGTGGCGGGCCCGGCCATCACGCCCAGCCTGCCGTCCATCATGGCGGTGCTGGCCCTGGGCCTGTTGCCCACCGCCCTCGCCACCATTGTCTATATGGGCGTGGCGCGGAAAGTCGGCGCGTCCTTTATCGCCCTGATCAACTACATGGTGCCCGTGGTCGCCGCGGTGATCGGCCTCGCCCGCGGCGAACCCATGACTCTGACCACGCTGATTGCGCTCGGCGTCATCCTGCTAGGGGTGTATGTGGCCCGGCGCAAACCGAAAGCCGCGCCCTAGTCCAGATCGCCCCGGACCGGCGCCTGCGCGAACTCGGACGCATTGACCGTCCAGCCATGCTGGACCGGGCCATTGCCCTTGCCGAATTTGGGCGCGCGGCGGATCGCTTCGTACAGGTAATCGCCCGCCATCTCGACCGCGCGATCCAGCCCCAGACCTTGCGCCATCAGGGCGGCGATGCCGCTGGCCAGGGTACAGCCTGTGCCATGGGTATGACGCGTATGGATGCGCGGGCGGGTGAACAGGCGCACGCCATTGCGGGTCGCCAGAAGGTCAATGATCTGAGAGCCTTCCAGATGCCCGCCTTTGATCAGCACGGCCTTGGCGCCCATCTCCAGGAGTTCGTCTGCGGCGGCGCGCTGGTCATCGAGATCCTCGATGGTTCCGCCCGCCAGAACCGCCGCTTCGGGCGCGTTGGGCGCGATCAGGCTGGCGCGGGGCAGCAGCTCGGTGCGGATCGCCTCGGCCGTGTCCTCGCTGATCAGCTTGTCGCCAGAGCCGGCGACCATCACCGGGTCCACGATCAGCGGCAGGCCGGCGGTTTTCGCTTCATCCAGCGCTTTTACCACCGTCTCAATGGTGCTGACGCTGGCCAGCATCCCGGTCTTGATGGCGTCGGCTCCGATATCAGAGAGCACCGCCTCGATCTGGGCCGCAATGATCTCATCCGGGATCGGGTGCACGCCGGTCACGCCCTGGGTGTTCTGAACCGTCACCGCGGTGATCGCAGTCGAGGCGTATCCGCCCAGCGCCGTCACCGTCTTGATGTCGGCCTGAATGCCCGCGCCGCCCGAGCTGTCCGACCCGGCGATGATCAGCACCCGGCCCTTGGGATCTTCGAACTGGGTCTCGTCGAGCGTCTCGCTGGCGTCGGTCATGGTCGTGCTCCGTCTTGTGACGGGCTTGAGCTAGTCGGTGACGGTGAAAGGTGCAAGCGCCACGGCTGTGCCCGATCAGACACACTGGAACTCAAACGCCACTATTTGCCCGGGCATCACTGGCCCCTCGCGCCGGAATGGAGTAAGCACGCTCACCCTGACAGAGCCTCTGTCCAGAAGGAGTTCTCGGACCCGTGCCACGATCCTGATAGCCGCGGCGGCCTGGTGACATCCAGGCGGTGAGCGTCGCAGCAACCGCGGACCTGAGCGCGCATCGCGTTTGGCCCAATCGCTAAATCCCTCGCCTCTTCCGCAGCTAACAAAGGTCGCGCCTCACCCGCCGCCGGTTACCGGCCAGGGATGAGTGCACGCATGCAGGACCGAGATGACCGATTTCGAAGACTTCGAGGACCAGGACGCTCAAACCGAGCGGGTCCTGTCCAATTTCGCCGTACTGAGTTTTGTCGCCCGCCAATGGCGCCGGCGCCCCTGGCTGTTCAGCCTGGTGGTGAGCTTTTCCGCGCTCGCCACTTTGGCGGACGTCTTCATTCCCGTGGCCGCCGGCCAGCTGATCGACACGATCAGCGGGGCGAACGCGACCCGACCAGCCAGAGCCACTGGACCGCGCTCGCCGTGTTCGTGGGCCTCGCCATTCTGGTGAACGCCGCGCGGCAGATCATGGTGCGCTGCGAGATCCCGTTCTCGAGCGCCAACATGGCGGACATGACCTCTGAAGCCTTCGCCAAGGTGCAACGCTTCAGCGCAGACTGGCACGCCAACGCCTTTGCCGGCGCGGTCGTGCGCAAGATCACGCGCGGCATGTGGGCCTATGACACGATCACCGCCACGTTGTGGTTCTCCATGATCCCGTCCATCGGCGTCATGGTCGCGCTCGGCGTCTACATGCTCATCCACTGGCCCGTGGTGGGGATCTACGCGCTTGCAGTCACCTTCACCTTCATCGTGCTGACCGTGCTGGTGTCGACCTATTACATCCGGCCCCAGAACGTGATCTCGAACGCCCGGGACTCAGAGCTGGGCGGCGCGATCGCGGACGTCATCTCCGGCGTCGCCACGGTGAAAAGCTTTGGCGCGGAAGCGCGCGAGGACAGCCGCTTCCACGCGCTGGCCTGGGGCTGGCGGGCGCAGGCGAAAAAGACCTGGTACCGGTTCACCAATGCCTGGCTGATCCAGATGACCGCCGTGATCTTGCTGCAGGCGGGGCTGGCGGGCCTGTTGCTGCAGCTGTGGACGCAAGGCGGCGCGACGGCGGGCGATGTGGTGTTCGGCATCACCGCCTTCCTGATGATGGCGGGCTATATGCGGCGTTTCGGCGAGGAAGTGCAGAACGTCCAGCGCGGTCTCGACGAGATCCAGGACCTGGCCACCTTCGCAAAACCGACGCCCAGATCGCGGATCTGCCCGGCGCGCCCGACTTCACCCCGGTCGAGGGCGAGATCGTCTTCAGGGATGTGCGCTTCACCTATGCCGGTCAGGATACGCCGCTCTATGACGCTTCAGCCTGACCATTCCCCAGGGTGAGAAAGTGGCGCTGGTCGGTCCCACCGGGTCGGGCAAGTCCACCTTCGTCAAGCTCGTCCAGCGTCTCTATGACGTCGAAGACGGCGCCATCGTCATAGACGGACAGGATGTGCGCACGGTCACCCAGGCGAGCCTGCGGCGCTCCATCGCGCTCGTGCCTCAGGACCCGGCGCTGTTTCACCGCTCGATTGCGGAGAACATCGCCTATGCCCGGCCTGAGGCGACCCTTGAGGAGATCGAGGATGCGGCCCGCCGCGCCCGCGCCCATGACTTCATCATGAGCTTGCCCAAGGGCTATGACACGCTGGTGGGCGAGCGCGGGGTGAAGCTGTCAGGCGGCGAACGCCAGCGGATCGCCATTGCGCGGGCCGTGCTGGCGGACGCCCCGATCCTGATCTTTGACGAGGCGACCAGCGCGCTCGACAACGAGACCGAACGCGATGTCCAGCTGGCGATGGAGGATGTGACGCGCGGCAAGACCGCCATCGTCATCGCCCACCGCCTGTCCACCATCCGCGACGCGGACCGCATCCTGGTCTTCGACAAGGGTCGGGTCGTGGAACAAGGGACCCATGACGAGCTGGCCGCCCAGGGCGAAGGCGTCTATGCGCGCCTCGCCGCGCTGGCGGAAGGCTGAGCGGTCCAATCAAGGCCATTTCGGGCTGATGCAGGTTTTTCGTATCTTTCGGTGCGAGGCCTGCTATCAGCCGCCGCTCAGTCGCGCCGGGGATCTCCGCGCGACAAGGTTTTCGGGACTGCCTC
>LZQR01000040.1_pt1 | contig 35606 bp, 39 predicted proteins | sample 768601 | NCBI WGS metagenome assembly LZQR01 (sample SAMN05207299, study PRJNA324521) | oil field metagenome | isolation source: sample BH-FW-24 from oil reservoir | place: India: Bombay High | collected 2015-12-04
AACCTTTGGCGTTCCTGACATTGGACGTGGCCTCAAACAACGACCGATTTCAAGCGGCATTTCGGATAAACAGAAAGATGCCGGTGCCATGGGCGTCAGTAGGCGTTGAATTCGACTTCTAAACATATCGTTTATTAAGAAGTCTGAACCCCTCTTCAAGATTCCCTTGAATGAGGGGTTTTTTGTTTATAATGCTCGAAACGAGTCAGACATATGTTGAAGAAAACCCTACCCTTTCTGTTGGCGATTCCCTCGGTCGGATTCGCTTCCGGCGCCAAAATCGATTTTTGAATTTCGACAGTCAAACACAATTTCAGGACTTCGCTAAGGATTTGACCGGCGCTTTGTCGACCAAAACCCTCGAACCGGCCGAGCCGCTAGGTTTACCGGGGTTCGACATCGGCATTTCCTATAATATGTCCAATCTGAAAAACGATTCGATGGACCATGTCTCCAATAACGGCGGAAAAAGCATTGACACGATTACACTTCATGCGGTCAAAGGGCTGCCATTTGATTTGAATTTCGGTTTGGATTATTCCCAGGCGCTCAACAGTAATATCCAGGTTTGGGGGGCCAAACTCAGTTACGCGTTGATTGAAGGCGGGACTTTGTATCCAGCCGTTAATATCAGTGCGAATTACACCCAAACCACCGGCATTGATGCCCTAACCTTCAACGGTTATGGTGCTGAAGTCGGGGTTTCCAAAGGCTTTGCTAATTTCACCCCTTATGCCTCTTTGGGCATGGTCACGGGAAATGTTAAAGCGCGGGAAGACAATACCGGCGCGGCCGGACCGGATTTGCAAGACGAAACCGTCTCTATGCCGAAAGCGGCTATCGGGGTGAATATCAATCTATTGGTAATGGATGTCCTGGTGGCCTTCAACCAAATCGGTGAAGTCTCCACCTATTCAATAAAAGCCGGATATCGTTTCTAATCCAAAATATCCATTGAATATTGCCAGGCCTGGGCGTTTTTAAGATTCAGACAGTGAATCTATTAGGACGGCTCGGCCTTGGATTTCACCGGACGTTCGTATTCCATCCATTCATCCAGTTTCGACCAGACCTGCTCCAACCCTTGACGTTTCAAAGACGAAAACAATTGGACCGTGGCATGCGGATACTGTTCTTTCAATAATTGTTTGAATTTCAATAGGCTATTCTGTGCCGGGCCTTTTTTCAACTTATCACTCTTGGTCAGCAACACATGCACCGGCAATTCCAACGATAAGGTCCAATCCAGCATCGTCAAATCGATTTCCGTCGGGGGCATCCGCGAATCCACCAATAAAATCAGACCTTTCAATGCATGACGGGTTTCAATATATTCAGACAAGCTCTGTTCCCACGCCCGTTTGGTGTTCACATTCACTTTGGCATAACCGTAACCGGGTAAATCCACCAGTTTGCGTTCGTCATCACACCGGAAAAAGTTGATGAGCTGAGTCCGACCCGGCGTTTTACTGGTTTTGGCCAGACCTCGCTGAGAAGTGATGACATTCAAAGCGCTGGATTTACCGGCATTGGAACGACCGGCAAACGCTACTTCAAAGCCACTGTCTTCCGGGCAATGGTTAACATTCGGTGCAGAAATTAAATAACTGGCTTGTTGGTAAAGTGGGTGCTGCATAAAACTTCGATTATCCGTGCTGTTGGGCGTTCATTCTTTATCAATGGTTTGAATCGGTATATACTTTACAATCTTTTGTCTAACTGCATACAGAATATTGTTTATTATGGCCGATTTATCGAGTAATTCCAGCCCTTCAAGGAAGAAGAACCCCGGGGTTTTCATTCAATTTTTAGGTTCCATGAACCTGGCGGTCACCCTGCTGATGATGTTGGCGATTGCGTCCGTTATCGGGACGGTTCTGCAACAAAACCAAGCCTTTCAGGACTACATCATCAAATTCGGCCCTTTCTGGACCAGGTGTTCAATCAGCTCGGCCTGTTCCATGTTTACGGTGCCGCCTGGTTTGTTTTGGTCCTGTTGTTCTTGCTGGTCTCGACCGCCGTTTGCGTCAGCCGTAACGGGCCTTCGTTCATTAAAGACATGAAGCAATACAGCGAAACGCTGTCGTTAAACGCCTATAAACACCAACCGCATAACCTCACCTATACGCCGGAACATTTTGACACCGAAACCGCTGAAGCGGTCTTGAAAGAACAAGGCTTCAAAACCAAAATCCATCAACGCGACGACGGCGTGACCGTCGCCGGTCTGAAAGGCCGATGGAACCGTCTCGGCTACATTTTCACCCACGTTTCCATCATCATTATCTGTATCGGCGCCCTGTTCGACAGCAACTTGATGTTGAAATACCGTGAACTGACCGGTCAATTGGCTCCGGAAACCCGTTCGGTGCCACTGAGTCAAATTCCGCAGAAATCCTGGGTCGGACCGGAAAACTTCTCGTTCCGCGGCACCGTCAACATCGCCGAAGGCCAAAAATCGGATGTACTTTTCTTACCATATGAACGCGGTTTTCTGGTACAAAAACTGCCTTTCACTCTGGAAGTGAAAGATTTCCGAATTGAATATTACGACACGGGTATGCCGAAATCCTTTGAATCGGATTTAATTTTGACGGCACCGGATCTGGATGAACCGATTGAAAAGACCATTGCCGTCAACCACCCACTGTTCTATAAAAATTACGCCATCTACCAATCGTCATTTGGCGACGGCGGCAGTCTATTGAAATTGGAAGTCCATCCATTGTTAGCGCCGGAAAACAAACCGTTGATTCTGGATACGGCCGTCGACAAAGTGGAACCGTTGAAAACGCCAATCGGCACTTTCCGAGTCGAATTGAACGATTTCAAGATGTTCAATATCGTCCCGGCCACCGAAGAAGAAAAAGCCAAAACCGGCAAGAAAATGCATAACAACGGCCCAAGCATCATTTTCAAAGTCCGTAACGATCAAGGAAAGGCTTGGGAATACGAAAATTACATGCAACCAAGCCTGCAGGATGACCGTTGGTTCTTTATGACCGGCATGCGCACCAGCCAGGCCGAACCTTTCCGTTATCTGTTTATTCCGGCTGACGAAAAACGTGGTAAAGAACGTTTCTTCAACTTCCTGGCGTTAATCAACAACAAAACCGAAACCACCAAGGTATTGGAAAATGCCTTCCCGAAACTGGACGGAATCGACGAACGCACCTATGAATTACAAATTCGTCTGTTGAATCAGTTGATGGTGCTGTTCCGCCAAAAAGGCTTTAGCGGCATCACCCAATTCGTTCAGCAAAATGTGCCGGAAAAAGACCGGGAAAAAGTCGAAGAATACTACATCAACCAAACCAGTATCGCCCTGCAAACCTTGTATCTGTCGATTCTGGAAAAGGAAGACGTCAAGGAATTGGCCGATATCTCCGATTTCAACAAACAATGGTTTGAAGATGCCATCACCGTCATCAACAGTTTACCGAGCTACGGTCCACCGCTGTTTTTCGACTTGGCATCCTTTAAACAAATCGAGTCGACCGGTCTGCAAATCACCAAATCCCCTGGAAAAGATATCGTTTATTTCGGGAGTGCATTACTTATAATTGGGGTATTCTTTTTATTCTATGTTCGACAAAAACGGATTTGGTTGGTCTATTCGGAAACGGATAAAAAATTGACCATCGCCGGAAAAGATACCAAAGAGCTGCCTGAAGTGGCTAAAGAATTTGAACACGTTGTACAGGCGGTACAATCTAAACTACAGGTGAAATCATGAATACTATGAATTCTTCCGTTAATATGGAAATCTCGAAGCGAACGGTTTCAATCAGCGATTGGGTATGGGCCATCCTTGTCATCGGCGGGTCCTTTTATGCCTGGCAAGTCTTCGGAAAACTCATGGATAACTATGAAATCGGCATTCTGATCGGTTCCGCCATCGGTTTGATCGCACTGGGACGTTTTTGGCAAAGTATCAAACCCCTGACCTACTCGGTCGCGGCCTTGAGCTTACTTGCGGTTTGGACTTACCAGACCCACGGTAATCAAATTGCCATTAACGAACAGGCATTTTTCCTGAAATTCCTGGTGTCCAGCCAATCCGCCATTATGTGGATGAGTGCCTTGTTTGTCTTAGCCACCGTCGCCTATTTCCTAGCCTTGTTCTCCAAATCGGATTATGTCGGTAAAGTGGCCTCCTTTCTGGCTTGGGCCGGTTCCACTTTCGGCTTGGTCGGAATGATGGTTGCTGGCGCGAATCTTATCTCATCAACCGGACTACGGCCACATTCCAGTCAGCAGTCTATATGAAGTCTTTATCCTATTCGCGGTATTGACGACATTGATTTACCTGTATTACGAGCAAAAGATGCGCACTCGATCCATGGGTGGTTTCGTTATGCTGATCGTCAGTGCATCCGTCGCTTTCCTGCTTTGGTATACGTTTGATCGTCAAGCTCATGTCATCCAACCATTGGTACCAGCCCTGAAAAGTTACTGGATGAAAATCCACGTACCGGCTAACTTCATTGGTTACGGCGCTTTCTCCATCGCGGCCATGGTTGGTTTGGCTTATCTGTTGACCGATAACATCAAACAGAAAAATCCGGATTCGTCCTTTATTAAAACCATGCCGAGCTTGGAAAAAATGGACGACCTGATGTACAAAACCATCGCATTGGGCTTTGCCTTCTTCACCATCGCCACCGTTTTGGGTGCCATGTGGGCCGCGGAAGCCTGGGGCGGTTACTGGTCTTGGGACCCGAAAGAAACCTGGGCCCTCATCGTCTGGTTGAACTATGCGGCCTGGTTGCACATTCGCATGTCGAAAGGCTGGCGCGGTCGTCCAATGGCCTGGTGGGCTTTAGTCGGCTTGTTGGTCACCACCTTCGCTTTCCTGGGCGTGAATATGTTCCTGTCCGGTCTGCATTCCTACGGTGAGCTGTAAGTGAGGTTTTTCATGACAAAAGGATTCGTCACTTATGCCTTCTTCCTGTTTGCCCTGCGTTTCAGCCAGTGCAAGCCAATACCGACATGGGCATTGTTGAAGGCGTCGAATACAAGAAAGTACCCAACCCGCAATCCATTGCACCACATAAAAAATCGGTGGTGGAAGTCTTTTATTACGGTTGTTCGCATTGCTACAATCTGGAACCCAGCCTGCACAAATGGCTGGAGACCAAACCGAAAGACGTTCATTTCGAACGCATGCCGGCGGTGTTGAACAATCCGAATTGGGTCTTTATGGCGCGGGTGTATTACACGGCAAAGCTTCTCGGCATTGAAACGCAATTTCACAATCGATATTTCGACACCATCCAGCGCGATCGTAAACCGATTTTCAATGTCGATGCCTTGGCGAAATTCGTCGAACCGATGGGTGTGAAACCGGAAGACTACAAGAAAATGTTCAACAGTTTCCAAGTCAACAGCGCCATCGCCAAAGCGAAACAAAAAACACAGGATTATGGCATTGACGGTGTTCCGGCCATTATCGTCAACGGAAAATACCTGACCGATGTGCCCATGGCGTCTTCCCGTGAAGGCTTTGGAAAGTGGTCAATACCCTCGTCAACAAATAATCTCTATCCGTTTGGAATGCTCGTAATCGGGCATTCTGCCCCCCTCTCTTAGCTGAATTTTGCGCTTCTCCTGTTTTTACGTTTATAATCGTTAGAAACACAAAATTATTCAGAAATCACCAGCCTGGTGATTTTTAACCATTTACAAAACGGAACCGTCAATGAAAGCCTCCAAACTCTTCGTGCAATGTCTTGAAAACGAACAAGTTGAATACGTATTCGGAATTCCCGGCGAAGAGAATATGGACATGATGGACGCCCTGCTGGACTCCAAAATCCGTTTCATTACCTGCCGTCATGAACAGGGTGCGGCTTTTATGGCGGACGTTTACGGCCGTTTAACCGGCAAGGCCGGTGTTTGTCTTTCCACCCTTGGCCCAGGTGCCACCAACCTGGTCACCGGCGTCGCCGATGCCAATATGGACAATTCACCCGTCGTAGCCATTGCCGGTCAGGCCGCCACCACCCGATTGCATAAAGAATCGCATCAGGTCGTGGATTTGGTCAATTTATTCAAACCCATCACCAAATACGCCACTCAGGTATTGGAACCGGAAATTTTGCCGGAAGTGGTTCGTAAAGCCTTTAAATTGGCGCAAGCGGAAAAACCGGGTGCGGCCTTTATCGATTTTCCGGAAAACGTCAGCGAAATGACCACACCGGAAAACCCCTGCCAGTCGTGGAATCACGCCTCAGTCTGGCGGATAACAAACTCATCGACAAGGCCGTCGCCATTATCCAGAAAGCCGATAAACCGATGATTCTGGTCGGTAACGGTGCCGTCCGTGCTAAAGCCACTTCTCAACTGGAAGCTTTTTCCAATCATTACCAGATTCCATTGGTGAATACCTTTATGGCGAAAGGTGCGGTGCCCCACTATAAAAACCCCCTGTCGGTGGGCACGGCGGGATTGCAAAAAGGCGATTATGAAAACGGCGGTTTTGCCGAATCGGATTTGGTGATTTGTGTCGGTTTCGATATGGTGGAATACCACCCACATCTCTGGAACCCGAACCGCGAACATACGATTATTCACATCGATACCTATCCGGCCGAAGTGGATTACAGCTACATTCCGGATGTGGAGCTGGTCGGCAACATCGGTCGAAACCTCAAGGCTTTGACCGAAAGACTGCCGAAAAAGAATCGGTTCCAGCCCCTTTCCATTGCGTGAATCAATGATTCAGGAAATGAACCGTCTCGGCGACAGCGATGCCTGGCCCATGAAACCGCAAAAAATCATCTGGGATTTACGGACCGCCATGAACAAAGAAGACATTGCGATTTGCGATGTCGGCGCCCATAAAATGTGGATGGCGCGATTCTTCCGTTCCGAGATTCCCAACACCTGCATTATTTCCAACGGATTTGCCAGCATGGGCATTGCCGTACCGGGTGCGATCGGTGCCAAACTGGCTTTTCCCGAAAAGCGATTGTCGCCGTCACCGGCGATGCCGGCTTTATGATGAATGCTCAGGAAATCGAAACCGCCTTGCGCTGTGAAACCCCGATTGTGGTTTTGATTTGGAACGACAGTCAATACGGCCTCATTAACTGGAAACAGAAACGTCGTTACGGTCGTTCGGCCTACATCGATTTCAAAACCCGGATTTCGTCAAATACGCCGAATCCTTCGGCGCCACCGGCGTGCGCATCAAAGCTGCCAACGAACTGCTTCCGGCACTGAAAACCGCCTTAAACAGCCATACGGTAACGATTATCGATTGTCCGGTGGATTATTCGGAAAACAACCGTTTGACCGAACTGTTAGGGAATGTCATTTCGGAAATCGAATCCTGACGGTCAATGATATTGATAAGATTTTTTACTCATGCAAAATACAGACTGACCGTCTATACTAGAATTTTCCATCCTAAAATTGCGACTATTCTATGATTTACATTAAGTGTGACGCACAAAACCAGATCCAAGACATCACTTTTTCGGAAACCGAGGGTTACCTCGAATCGAGTGTATTCGATCCGCAAGTCAAAGCGTTCCTTCAAAACTCCCAGAACGAGGAACTCATCAAGGAAGTGCTTAACAAACTCGATTTGGATATGGTCCGTGTCATCGAGGATATGGTCGATTTGATGATTGAAAAACGCCTGATTCTGTTCACCGATCTCCCACAGCCGGTTCAGAACAAACTCCTATTCAAACGTTCCCTACGGGAATCCCTGAACCCGGAAATCAGTTTGATTGACGACGAAGAATCCTTGAATTTCTAATCCTCCCGGGTTTTTAATCCAGATACGTCGTCACCTTTTCAATTGGTTTACGGCCGGATTCCCCGACACATGCCGGTTTCCAAGGTATAAGGCACCAATCAACGCCAGGGCATTAGAATCGATTTCCAAGGCATCAAATGTCCGTTTATCCTCAATAATCGGACCGGTACTCCACTGCACCCCCAAACCCAATTCCCAGGCCGCCAATTGAAAGTTCTGGATGGCACAGCTACAGGCGGCATAATCTTCTTTACGCATGACCGGATCCGAATGCAATACCTGGCCTACCAGAACAATTTCCGGAATGGCTTGAAACTTGAGCATCGCTTTGTCGTAAATGTCCTTAAACGCTTCTGTTTGCGGTTCAGCGCGTTTCCCGGCCCGGTTATCGGCGTAAATATGCGCCAAAACGGATTTCATTCTGTGGCCCAAGACCCAAAAACGCCAGGGTTCGGTGACTTTATGATTCGGAGCCCAAATCGCCGCTTCCAGACATTGATCGATCCATTCCCGTTCAATTCGGGCGGGCAAGAACTGATAAACACTGCGGCGTGATTTAATTGTCTGTAAGATTGACATAGAATAACTCATGAATAACTACGGTATTTAGACTTGGATAAACTGTAACAAATTGTGAATAAAATCTTGAGTAAAGTTTATTCAAGCGGTTATCCACAATTCTTTCACATCTCATACAGTAAAAAAGAGTCCAATTCTTATTAGGGTTATAAACAGGCTAACAAATTGAATTCAAAATCAAAATACAACTTATCCTTGTTATTGGGCCTCACTAAGAGAAATAAAAAGAACAAAACAAAATAAAGAATACATAAATATATACTTAAGTGTGAATAATCAGAATGACATTAAACGAACTTAAATATTTAGTGGAATTGGCAAAAGAAAAACATTTTCGAAAAGCATCGGAAAATTGTTTCGTCAGTCAGCCAACCCTGAGTATCGCCATTAAAAAACTTGAAGACGAATTGAATGTAAATTTGTTTGAAAGACGCAAAAACGATGTCTTAATCACGCCAATTGGCCAACAAGTGGTCGATTTGGCAGAAGAAATCATTCAAAAACCAAAACCATCAAGCAAATCACTCAGGATGAACAGTCTCAAACCACTGAATTAAAATTAGGTGTGATTTATACCATTGGGCCTTACCTGTTACCTTACCTGATTTCTGAATTTCATCAGAAAGCGCAAAACATTCGTTTATCCATTGAAGAAAATTACACTCACGAGCTGGCTAAAAAATTGCACAGTGGTGAATTGGACATTATTATTGTCTCCTTGCCCTTTTCGGAACCGAATACCGAAGTGTTTCCACTTTACGAAGAAAATTTTGTCGTGGCCATGCCGAAAGATCATCCATTGGCTGAAAGGAATGAAATTGCTTTAGAAGAAGTGCATAACGAAACCGTTTTGCTATTGGGGGCCGGTCATTGTTTTCGCGATCAAGTGATAGAAGCCTACCCGAGTTTGATGCATTTGAATTATCAAAGTAATCCATTACAAAAACACTTGAAGGCAGCTCATTGGAAACCATTCGTTATATGGTGGCTTCAGGAGCCGGTATTACCGTGTTACCCTGTACCGCCTGTCAAAATCAGGACGATTTGCTGGTGTACAAGCCGCTTAAAACACCTATTGCAAAACGGGAAGTGGTCATGGCCTGGCGAAAAAGCTTTCCAAGACATAAAGTGTTACAAACCTTTAAAGAAACCTTCGATGGTATTAAGTTACCCTGTACTCTTAAACCGGATTTGAAAGAAGAATAAGTACTGTGATTCAATTAAAAAACACCCTATTTGCTGTCTGTTTAAGTTTGATGACGGTTACAATTCAAGCCGATGACGATATTCTCAAAGATTATGAATTTCCGACTCAACCGGCCATGAACACACAAGACCCTTATGAAAACTATAACCGGGCGGTTTATCAGTTTAATATGGCGTTTAACGATGCCATTGGAGAACCCGTCGCAGGTGCTTATAACCGTTATGTTCCGAGCCCTGCGCGAACCGGTATCGGGAATTTTTTCCGGAATTTAAAAGAACCTTTGAATACCGTTAATGCGTTTTTTCAGGGAAATGTTGAAGCCGGATTAACCAGTTTTATGCGGTTAGCGATCAATTCCACTTTCGGGTTATTTGGGATATTGGACATCGCCACACCGGCCGGGTTGACTTACGAAAAAGAAGATTTAGGACAAACCCTTTATAAATGGGGCGTCTGGTCGGAAGCTTCTTTTTTCATGGTACCGATTCTCGGGCCTTATACCACGCGGGAATTGGTCGGTGGCGGTATCGATGCGGTCTATAACCCGACTTATCCGTATTTGATTGAAACCGATGATGTCGGTCGTATCATGCTCTTCCTGGGCGAGAAATTCGTCGATTACACGCAAGTCGTCACTCTGATGGGTGAAGTCCGTTCACAACCGGATCCATACATTTTCATGCGTGAAAGCTATATGCAATATCGTATGAATTTGATCTATAATGGCAATCCACCGGCACCGAATCTGGATGATTTCAACTTTGAATAGGATTTGAAAAATCATGAAACGTTTACTGATGTTATGTTTATTGCCAGGCCTGGTGCTTTTGGCAGGATGTGAATCTCAACAACAACAGGATTCGGAAACGGAAAACAGCATCAGGCCAGTGAAATACACTATCGTTTCCGAGCCCACCCTGTTGACGCAGCGCGAATTTCCCGGGGTATTGCAAGCCAAAGACCGGGTCGATTTGTCTTTCCAGGTGTCGGGAAAACTCAAAAAACTGCCGATTAAAGAAGGTCAAATCATCCAAAAAGACGATTTGATCGGTCAATTGGATCAACGCGATTACCAAGCCAAATACGATTCGGCGGTGGCCGATTTGAAAACGCCCAAGCGACTATGAGCGGGCGAAAAACTCATCAAAAAGAGTTATATCCCAATCGGATTTTGACAAACTCCGCGCCAAAAGGATATGACCGACGCCAATGTCCGTTTGGCTAAAAAGCGCTTGAAGACACCGTTTTAAAAGCGCCTTTTTCCGGAACCATTGCCAAGCAATACGTTCGAAATTTCACCGATATCCAGGCCAAGGAACCCATCGCCAGTTTGCAGAATAACGACGAATTGGAAATTGTGGTTTCGGTTCCGGAATATCTGATGGTGATGAATGATGAAGACAAGCGTCAGGGCAGCTTTGACCTTAAAGCGGTGTTTAAGAACATTCCCAAAGAACCTTCGATTTGAAAGTGAATGAATTCGCCACCGAAGCCGATTCCTCCACCCGAACCTACAAAGTGACCTTAGGCATTCTGGATAAAAAAGGTTACAACCTCTATCCGGGGATGACCGCCAATGTCTATATTTCCGGAAAAGCGGGCAAAAAAGTCAATTTGGTTCCGGTTAATGCCGTGTTCGCCGATCCGGACGGTAAGCGGGCTTCTGTGGTCTGGAAAATCGATTCGGACAACCGGGTGCATCAGCATCCGGTTGAAATCGGCCAGTTGAAAGGTGACCAAATCGAAATCCTCAGCGGTTTGGAAACCGATGACAAAATCGTCACCGCTGGTGTGCATCATCTGGTTGAAAATCAGCCGGTGAAATTGCTTCCGGCTTCTCAAACCCCTTGAGGAGACGGTTATGAATATCGCGGAATACGCCATTCGAAAAAGAACCGTCACCCTGATTTTGACGCTTTTTGTGATTGTTGGCGGTTTATTTTCCTACGAAAACATGGGCCGTTTGGAAGACCCGGAATTCACCATCAAGGAAGCGGTGATCATCACTTTCTATCCTGGCGCGTCGGCTCAACAAGTTGCGGAAGAAGTCTCCGATAAACTGGAAACCAAAATTCAAGAACTGGGCGAAGTCAAAGAAATCCGCTCGCTCAATAAACGCGGTTCCTCGGTGATTACCGTTCAGATGAAAGATAAATACGGTAAACAGGATTTACCGCTAATCTGGCAGAAATTACGTTCCAAAGTGAACGATATCACGCCGAGTTTACCGCCCGGCGTGTCGAAACCCATCGTCAAAGACGATTACGGGGATGTCTACGGTATTTTATTCGCCATGACCGGGGACGGTTTCTCTTACGCGGAAATCAAGGAATACGCCAAACTGTTGCGTAAGGAACTGTTGTTGGTGCCGGACGTTGCCAAAGTGGAAATGACCGGCGTTCAGGATGAAACCATTTACATCCAATTGGATCGCAGCCAAATGGTGTCGTTGGGAATCGGCATTGATGAAATTGTTGATAATCTGCACAACAAAAACACCATTTTGTCGGCCGGGGCGGTAAAGGTCGGGCCGGAATACATTACCTTGAACCCTACCGGTAAAGTCGATGCCATTGAAGACATTAAAAACCTGGTCATCGGTTCTCATTCGAGTGGTTCGGACGGTCGAACCAATCTGATTTACCTCAAAGATATCGCCAATATTTACCGCGGTTATGAAGATCCGCCGAGCGAGATGATTCGCTATAACGGCTTTCCGGCGATTGTTTTGGGAATTTCGACGGTGCAGGGCGGTAATGTCGTCAAGATGGGCGAGGCCATTGAAGCACGCCTGGCGGAAATCGAAACTCAGATTCCGGTCGGTATCGAATTGAACGCCATTTCCATGCAATCCGACAGAGTGACCGAATCCATCAATGCGTTCATTATCAACCTGATTGAAGCGGTCTTGATTGTGGAGGCGGTGCTGGTGATTTTCATGGGCTTCCGCAGCGCTTTGATTATCGGAACCGCCTTGTTTGTGACAGTAATGGCCACCTTTATTCTGATGAAAACCCAGGGCATTCTGCTGGAGCGGATTTCCTTGGGGGCGTTGATCATTGCTTTGGGGATGTTGGTCGATAACGCCATCGTCATTATTGACGGCATGTTGGTGCGAATTCAAAAAGGAATGGAACGGGTTCAAGCGGCGCGGGAAGTGGTCAAACAAAATCTTTGGCCGTTATTGGGTGCCACCTCCGTGGCGATTCTGGCGTTCGGCGCCATCGGCCTGTCTCAAGACAGCACGGGGGAATACACCCGTTCGTTGTTTTACGTGATTCTGTATTCGTTATTGCTGAGCTGGTTGGTGGCGATTACCGTGGTGCCGTTATTGGGTGTGATGTTCATCAAGGTTTCGGAACAGCAAGGCGACCCTTTCGCGAGCCGCTTTTATCGCAGTTTGAAATCGGTGCTGATCGTCCTTCTCAAACATCGTTGGATCACTGTTGTGGTGATGCTGGGGCTGCTTTACAGTTCCTTTCTGGCGTTTGCGCAACTCAAGGACAGTTTTTTTCCGTCTTCCACCCGAGATCAGTTCATGTTCCACATGTATTTTCCGGAAGGGACCGATATCCGTGTGGTCAGTGAAGTCAGTCATGAATTCGAGCAAGTTCTGCTGAAAGACGACGAAATCAAAGATGTGTCCACCTTCGTCGGCAGTGGCGCGCCGAGATTCCTATTGACCTATTCGCCGGAAAAAGACCCGTCCGCTTACGCTTACATGGTCATCACCGTCAAAGATTATCAGACCATTCCGGCGTTGATGAAAAAATATTACGACTATGTTGAAGCGCATTATCCATCGGTTTTGCCGCGGCCGGAAGCTTCGCGCTCGGGCCGACCAATCCGGCGGTGGAAGCGGTCATTTACGGCGAAAATGCCGATACGCTTCGCCACATTGGCCATCAAATCGAAGACATCATGCGTGAAAACGGCGCCACCGCCATCCGTTCCGAATGGCGTGAACGGGTTAAGGAAGTCATTCCGGTATTTGACGAAGTGCGTGCCCGTGAACTGGGAGTGAGCCGCGAGGATTTCAATCAGACGCTCGACATCACGTTTAAAGGTTTAGCCGTGGGTCATTATCGGGAAAAGGATGAAATGATCCCTATGGTCATCAGAAGCGACGAGAAAGACCGTTCTGATATCGATCAGCTGAACAATATTCAGGTTTGGAGCAGCGGGGCGCGCAAATACGTGCCGATCAATCAGGTGGTCAAAGATATCAAAGTCGAATTTGTCGACGCCGCTTCGCATCGAAAAACCGAAAACGGATTTATAAAGTGATGTGCGATCCGGCCATCGGCGCTCTGAAAAGTTCCATTTTCAAAAAAGTGCGCGAACCGATTGAAGCACTGCCGTTGCCGGACGGGTATCATCTGGAATGGGAAGGCGAATTCAAATCGTCGAACGATGCCGAAGCCGGTCTGATGGCCTCGATTCCGATGTTCCTGATATTGATGATTTTGATTGTCATCGCCTTATTCAACTCGATTCGCGAACCGTTGATTATCTGGTTGACGGTGCCTTTGGCGTTGGTCGGTGTGGGTTTCGGTTTGTATATCGCCAATCAGCCTTTCGATTTCATGGCCCTACTGGGTTTCCTCAGTCTGTCGGGGATGTTGATCAAAAACTCGATTGTTCTGATTGATGAAATCAATTTGGAATTGTCGCTAGGGCGTGAAAAATTCGATGCCGTCATCCATTCGGTTTTGTCGAGAACCCGTCCGGTGAGTATGGGCGCTTTGACCACGGTGCTGGGGATGATTCCGCTGTTGTCCGATGCGTTTTTCGTTGCCATGGCGGTGGCGATCATGGCCGGTTTGGCGTTCGCGACCGTTCTGACGTTATTGTTCGTACCGGTACTCTATGCGATTTTCCATGGCGTCAAAGTGCCGGAAAACGTGAATAACGTTATTCAAATACAAGAAACGCCCAGGCCTGGGCGTTTCTTATCAATCTATTTCCATTGAAAAGCGGTTCAATCGATACGGTTTCGGGTTTTGTCGATCTGTTTGATTTTGATGTGCAAGGCCGCTTTGGCCATCAAATGCGCGCTGACCGGCGCGGTGATGAACAAAAAGAAGGTTACCAGAATTTCGTGCAGGCTCACGCCGTCCTTATCCAGCTGAAATACAACGCCGAGGCCAATAAAATCGCGCCCACGCCCAAAGTGGTGGCTTTGGTCGGTCCATGCAGACGCATGAAGAAATCCGGCAGTTTGAACAGCCCGATGGAGCCCACCAGCGTGAAGAAAGCGCCAATGAGAATCAGCGCGGCTAAAAGATATTCCAACATGATGTTCACCTTATTCCATGATGTCGCCGCGAAGCAGATATTTGCTTAAGGCGACGGTGCCGACGAATCCCATCACCGCAATCAAGAGCGCCGCTTCGAAATACAGCGGACTGCCCAGATACAATCCGAACAGAATCAATAAGGCGATGGAATTGATGTACAGCGTGTCCAACGCCAGAATGCGGTCGGGAATGTCCGGCCCTTTCAATAATCGGTAAAAACTCAACACCAACGCCAGACTCACCATGACGAAAGCGATTTCCAAAACGGTTTCTAACATGACTCAAAAATCTCCATTAACGGTCGCTCATAGCGTTGTTTGATTTCCTGAATGGTTTCGGCCGGGTCTTCGACATGCAGCGCGTGTACCAGCAATTGCTTGCGGTCTTCCGACAAATCGCAGGAAACCGTGCCCGGCGTTAGGGAAATGGTATTGGCCAGAAAACTGATCCCAAGCGGATGTTGGATGTCCAGATCGATGGTGATGAACCCAGGTTGCAAATGGTCTTTCGGCCCCAGAATCAGTTTGGCAACCGCCACGTTGGCCACCAAAATATCCCACAGCACAATACCGAAAAACCGTAATTGGGTCCAGGGACGGCTCAAACAGACCTTTTCCTGCCAGAAAACCGCCGTGATCATCGGAATGACCAAAGCCAGCACCAAGCCGAGTACCATGTGTCCGGCGCTGAAATTATTGTTTAATAGTAACCAGATCAGCCATAAGAACAGGCTCAATACCGGATGGGGCAATAGTGTCTTTAATCGCATCGTCTCTTCTCCCTATCCTGTCACCGCTGGGGTGCCGAGCACCGTTTCGATATACAGCATCGGCTGCTGCAACTGCTGGGCGATCGAGTCGGTCAAAGCCGTCACCGGCGTGGCGAAAATCACCAGCAGTGGACTGACGGCCAATAAAAATGCGACCGCGACATAAGCGTTGCGGTTACAGCGTTCGCCATCCGATTCAATGTGCGGTTGGGTGTGATAGAACAGCAGGGAACCGGAGCGCGCCAAGGCGATGATCATCAATAAACCGGAAACCAGTACCGTGGCCAGAATCCACCCGAACCAATCGGATGTCAGGGCCGCCGACAGAATCAAGACTTTCCCGAAGAAGCCGGATAACGGTGGCACGCCGGTCATGGCGACGGCGACGAACATGAAAGTACCGCCCAGCAAGACCGCGCGGTGCATCATCGGGCCGGAATCGAAACGGTCATCGAAGTGGCCGCGCCCACGGGCGATCATATCCGCCAGCAAGAAGAAACCTCCGGCCATCAGGGTGGAATGAATCAGGTAATACAAGGTCGCGGAAAGCCCGGCTTCGGTGTTTAAACCGATCCCGATCAATAGCGTCGCCACCGAAGTCAACACCAGATAAGCCACTTGTTCGCGCAAACCGCGGGAAGCCATGACGCCCAGGGCGGCGAGCAGCATGGTGACCAGTCCGAAGCCCAATATCCAAGGAATGTAGTAGAAAGCCAAATCCTGTGCGGTTTCCCCGAAAACGGTACCGTGCACGCGGATAATCGCATAAAGTCCCACTTTGGTCATAATCGCAAAAAGGGCGGCGACCGGCGCTGAGGCATTGGCGTAAGCTGCGGCAACCACAGATACAACGGGAAAATCGCCGCTTTGATGCCGAAAACCAATAACAGCAATAAACCGGCGGCGGCGACGACCGCGTGTTCGCTTTCCGGTAATTGCGACACTTTCACCGCCATATCGGCAATGTTCAAAGTGCCGAGAATGCCGTAAAGCGCGCCGACCGCGAACAGGAATAAAGTGGAACCGATCAGATTGATGACCACATACTGCAAGCCGGCTTTGGTGCGGAGACGGCCGCTGCCGTGCAACATCAATCCATAAGAAGCCAGCAATAAGACTTCAAAGAAGACGAACAGGTTGAAGACGTCGCCGGTCATGAAAGCGCCGTTCAGACCGAACAACTGAATCTGGAACAATACATGGAAATGCGACCCTTTGGCGTCCATCCCCGTGCTCATCGCATACCAAAGGGCGCCGATGGCAAGAACCGACGTCATCAACACCATCAAGGCGGACAATTGATCCAGCACCAGCACGATACCGTAAGGCGCCACCCAGTTTCCTAAAGCATAGACTTGAGGTGAGCTGTCCATGGCGGTTTGCAACAACAAAACTGCAATAAACACCAGGCCTGACGTCAACAGGAAGCTTAAGGCGCGTTGCAATTTGAGGCCGCCGAAACGCGCCAACAAAAGCAGTACGCCGCCAATCAACGGCAACAGCAGCGGATAAATCGTTAAAGGCATCATGGCGTTCCGTCCTCCTGGTTAGGGGAATCGGAACCGTTTTTATGCAGTTTCGGTGGCACGGTATTTTCCAGAGAATCTTCGTCCGGCGCCAAATGCAGACCGTCGACATGGTCGTTGCCCAATTCGGCGCGGGCTTTGAGGGATAAAACAATCAAAAAGGCGGTCATCCCGAAGGCGATAACGATCGCGGTCAGCACCAACGCTTGCGGTAACGGGTCGGTATAACCGCCTTGTTCCGGGTCGATGACGGCCGGTAAACCGATGGTCAGACGGCCCATGGTGAACAGGAAGACATTCACCGCATAAGACAGCAAAGTGATGCCCAATACCACCGGAAAGGTCCGGGCGCGGAGGGTCAAAAAGACGCCGCTGGCGGTCAGAACACCAATGACCAAAGCCACGAGAATTTCCATTATTTCACCTCCTGACTGACGGGATTCGCCGTTGGATCATTCGGATGATGCGAGGCGTAACTGAGTTTACCGAGTTGCACCAGGCTCATGACCGTGGCGCCGACGACGACCAGGAAAACGCCTAGGTCAAACGCAATGGCACTGGCCACTTCGAATTCACCAACCACTGGCCAATGCAGATGCGTGAAGGCGGATGTCAGGAACGGATAACCCAGTCCCATCGCCACCAGGCCGGTGGAAATCGCGATCAGCAACCCGACGCCGATGGACCAATGCATGTCCACCTTGATGCGCTGGCTGGTCCATTGAATGCCGTTGGCCAGGTATTGGACGATCAGCGCCACCGAGGCAATCAAACCGGCGATAAAGCCTCCGCCCGGCAGGTTGTGGCCGCGCAGGAAGATAAACACCGCCACCAGCAACATCAGTGGCAAGAGCAGGCGAGTCAGGGTTTGCATGATTAATGGATGCTTGTCGGTGTTCCACAAACGGCCCTCGATATCGTTTTTCGGAGCCGGCAGTTTCATGCCTTCCAGCATGGCAAAAACGCCCAGGCCTGCCAGCGCCAATACCACGATTTCACCCAAAGTATCGAAGCCACGGAAATCCACCAGTATGACATTGACGACATTGGTGCCGCCGCCGCCCGGGACACTGTTGGCGAGGAAATATTCGGCGATGGTGCTGTAATCGCGTGTCAATACCGACAAGGTAAAGAGAGTGACACCGATACCGGCAAAAGCCGCCAGCAAACCGTCACGCCACAGACGCAGTCGATCGGCTTGTCTTGGGGTATATTGCGGCAGGAAATACAGCGCCAGCAATAACAGAACAATGGTGACCACTTCCACCGACAATTGCGTCAACGCCAAATCCGGCGCGGAGAATTTCACAAAGCCGAGTGAAATCACCAGCCGATGACGCCGATGACTATCAGAGTCAACAGTCGTTGACGGTGCCAGACCATGGTCAGAAGGCTGATAATCATCAGGCCGAGGGCGACCACCAAAGTGACGCCGTCCAGTGGCAGCAAGGCCCGGTCGCCGAACAAAGCGCCCGGATACGCCAGGAAACCATAGGCCCCAATCACCAGCGAGGCCCCGATAATCCAGGCCGAAGCGTTCTGCAAGGAACCTTTATCGAAGCTTCGGGTAACGCGAATCGAGGCATTGAATAATTTCTGTAACCAGAAGTTGAAGTACCGTTTGGCATTGATGCGGCGGAAATAACGTTTGTAGAAGGCAAAGAACCGCTCGCGGCGGAAATACACCAGCACCCCGACGGCCATGGCGATAAAGCTCATCATTAACGGATAGTTAAAGCCGTGCCAGATCGCCAGACTGTACGCCGGGGCCGCTGTTTGTAAGGTGCCCATGACCGCCACCTGCAGAATCGGTGCGACGGTGTAAGCTGGGAAAATCCCGACGGCCAGACAAACAATAACCAAAATATCGACGGGAATTTTCATAAAAACGCGGGCGGTTCGGTGCGGCGTTTTGGTTAAGCCAATCGGTTCGCCGTTGAAGAAAACATCGTGAATGAATCGAATCGAGTAGGCCACCGAGAAAACGCCACCGATGGTGACCAGCACCGGAATCATCCAGGCCATGGAATCGGCATTCGACATTTCCACGGCTTGCTGGAAGAACATTTCCTTACTCAGGAAACCGTTCATCAGCGGCACACCGGCCATGGCGGCCGAAGCGATAATCGCCAGCGCGGCGGTGTGCGGCATGTATTTAATCAGACCGTTGAGTTTACGCATATCGCGGGTGCCGGCTTCGTGGTCGATAATGCCCGCCACCATGAACAACGAGGCCTTAAAGGTGGCGTGTTGATGATGTGGAAAATCGCCGCGACGGCGGCCAATTGTGTGCCGAAACCGAATAACAGGGTAATCAGGCCCAGATGACTGATGGTGGAGTAGGCCAGCAGACCTTTTAAATCGTTCTTGAACAGGGCGGTGTAACCGCCGAGCAGGAAGGTGATCAAACCGGCACCGCCAACCAACCAGGACCATTCCGGCGTGCCCGACAAAACCGGGAAGAAACGCGCCAGAAGGAAAATCCCGGCTTTGACCATAGTGGCCGAGTGCAAATAGGCCGATACCGGGGTCGGTGCGGCCATGGCATGCGGCAACCAGAAATGGAACGGAAATTGGGCCGACTTGGTGAAAACACCCAACAGAATCAATACCAGAATCGGCAAATACAAAGGGCTGTTGCGAATGACTTCACCGGCTTGCAATACGTCCGTCAGCTGGTAGCTGCCGACGACGTTCCCCAGCAATAATACGCCCCCGAGCAAGGCCAAGCCGCCGCCGCCGGTGATGGCTAAGGACATGCGCGCGCCCTGACGGGCGTCTTTACGTTGCTGCCAATAACTGATCAGCAGGAAAGAAGTGATGGACGTCAATTCCCAGAACACTACCAGTTGAATCAGGTTTTCCGACAGCACAATTCCGAGCATGGAGCCCATGAACATCAGCAGGTAGGAGAAGAAGCGCCCCATGGAGTCTTTGGCGGCGAGGTAATAACGGGCATAAAAGATGACCAGTAACCCGATGATCAGAATCAATAAGGCAAACAGTAGGGCGAGGCCATCGAGGCGGAAAGCGAAGTGCAGTCCGATGGAATCAATCCAAGGCCAGCTTTGAATCAGGGTTTCACCTTGAAACGGCAAGGAAGCCGATGGCATCAGAAACGCCAATGAAAGGAGGGCAACACCGCCGCTGGTCCAAGCCGCCGCCAGACGGTTCAGCTTGGAAGCCCACGCCGCCAAAATGGCGCCGAAAAAGGGAAGGAGCACCACGATGGGAAGATTAAAGGCCAATAGATTCATAATAATCGGATTCACTATAAAAGCAGTTTATAACCTGAAAAGGTTACCATAAAGCGCCAGCGAGTCAATGTTTTAGCGGTTTTTATGCCAATTTTAATCCCGTCAGGAGAAAAAATTTTCAATGGGGTTTCGTAAGTTGGTTTACTTTGCTGAAAATTCGGATAGGATTGGAGTTTTCAAGCCGGAAAACCGCGTCATGAACCCGATTGAACTGTCTTCGAACGCCCGACAACATTTGAAAACCCTGGTTTTGTTTACCCTGTTACTCAGTGTGACCGGTTGGGTCATGGCAGCAGACGATTACGTTGTGAAACTGGACTGGCCGACCATGATCATGTCGTTGCTTGGCGGGTTGGCGTTGTTCCTGTTCGGTTTGGATTTGATGATTAAAGGCTTGTTGGCGGTGGCCGGTGAACGCATGAAACAATTGCTGGAAAACTCACCGTCAACCGGGTGACTGGCGCACTTTCGGGCACTTTGGTCACTGCGGTAATTCAATCGTCGTCGGTGACGACGGTTTTGGTCGTGGGGTTTGTTTCCGCCGGATTGATGACGGTGAGTCAGGCCGCCGGGGTCATTATGGGAGCCAACCTCGGGACCACCATCACCGCGCAAATCGTAGCGTTTAAAATCACCAATCTGGCGTTATTGATGATTGCGGTCGGGTTTGTGATTCAGTTCGTCGGCCAGTTGAGTCGAACCCGTCATTTAGGGGAATTGATTCTCGGGTTGGGTTTGATTTTCTTCGGCATGAATGTCATGAGCGATGCCATGTACCCATTGCGCAGCTACGAACCCTTTTTGAATCTGATGGTGGAAATGCAGAATCCGTTTTATGGCATTCTGGTCGGGTTGGTGTTTACCGCGCTGGTGCAATCGTCGTCCGCGACCATCGGGATCGTGATTGTCATGGCCAGTAACGGCTTTTTAACCTTACCGGCGGGCATCGCCTTGTCGATGGGGGCGGATATCGGCACTTGTGTGACCGCAATGTTGGCCGCCATCGGCAAATCGCGGGATGCGGTGCGTTCCGCCATGATTCATGTCGGTTTTAATGTGCTTGGGGTGTTGATCTGGCTGCCGTTCATTTCCGTATTGGCATATCTTTCGGTATCGATTTCACCGTCGGTGACGCCGGACATCATCACCATGGAAACCTTGGCGCAAAATACCCCGCGTGAAATCGCCAACGCCAACACCATCTTTAAGTTCTCCGCCTTATTGCTGTTTCTGCCGATGGTGCCGTTGTTTGTCTGGGCGGTTTACAGGTTGTATCCGGTGGTGGAAGACGAAACCAATCAGCGCGAAATCAAACCCAAGTTTCTCGATAAAGGGCTTTTGTCCGCGCCAACCATGGCTTTGGATGCGGTGGAAATGGAAATCGACAGTTTCCGTCAGCGGCTCAACAGCCTGTTTAATCATGCCGTACAGGCCGATTCAATCACGCTGGATAAGTTGACCTTTGAAGACAAATACGTGGAGCGGCTGAAAAATTATCAGCATCAGATATTGTTGTACCTGGGTAAAATCAGTGAAGCGGACTTGGATGAAGCCTTGCAAAACCGTTATCTGAAATTGATTACGGTGGTGAATATTCTGGAATCGATGGTGGAGACCATCGATAACGGCATCGTGCAGGCCAAGCACAAAGCCTTCGAGAACAAGTTCAAACCGAGCGAAACCATGACCAATCTGCTCGGTAACCTGGCCAAGGAAGTCGGGAAAGGGGTGGATAATGCATTATTGTCGCTCACCGAAAAAAGCGAAGACAAAGCCATGCTGGTGTTGTCGGTTAAATCGACCATCGACCACCTGATTCAGGAAGCCTTGAAGCACCAGGCACGTTACCTGAAAGCCGACGCGCAACGGATGATGATTTTCCGCCTAGAAATGCAATTGGTGGATGCGTTCAAACGCATGCATACCTTGTCGAAACGCATCGCACGGTATCAAATGACAACGCCATCCGGAAATGATAAAAGTTGATAATTCATTAAAATAAAAAGGAAAATTATTATGGAACGTATAATTTTAATTGGCTTGGCCGCATTGGTACTAAGCGCCTGCGGCAATAAACAGTTTGTGAAAAAGCCCGAGCAGAGCCAAGACCAATTTCGCAATGACATGAATTATTGTAAAGGCGAAGCGCTGGCGCTTGGGACGACCGAAACGGTGTGTCGCAAATCAATCTGCGCAGTCAGACGTCCGGACAAATGTCCTATGAGGACTGCATGCTGCAAATGGGTTACGAACAGGCCAGATAACGCTGTTTTATAAATCCTGTTTGACGTAATGGATAAGGTTTTCCGGTTGCGTCATTTCCGAGTTGGCGTGGTCGCTGGCGTGGATTTCGTATTCGGTGAAATGGCCGTCTTCCTGCTCCAGCAACTGTTCCGCAACCTTTTTCAAATAATCTTTGTCATTGTGTTTGGTTTTAAACACCAAACCGTGTTTTCCGGTCACTTTCAACACATAATGCGTCGTATTGACGGCGGGTTCCTTAATCATGGTTTTCAATCTCCCTGAAGCGTGACCACCACCTGGCGATTAAAACGCCCGGTGCGGTGTTCGTATAAAAAAAGGCCCTGCCAGGTGCCCATATTCAACCGACCGTTGGTGATTGGGATGGTATGGCTGGTTTCCGTTAAAAGGGTGCGGATGTGGCCTGACATGTCGTCGTCGCCTTCGTAATTGTGGCGGTAATTGGCATCGCCGTCGACAATGTGTTTTTGCATCCAGTATTCGATGTCTTCGCGGACCGTCGGGTCGGCGTTTTCGGTGATGATCAACGACGCCGAGGTGTGTTGGCAAAACACATGGCACAAGCCGACATTCAGCCCCGATTCCTCCACCACCTGATTGATGTCCGGCGTGATATTAAAAGTGCCGCGGTTCGGGCTGTTGAAGGTCAAAGTGGTTTGGTAGGTTTTCATAAATCCGTTCTGTATTCGTCAACGTTATTTCAGTGGGTGTCTTTTACGCTAAATTTAGCATAGAAGCCGGTTAACGCCTAGGGTAAAAAAATAATGGGGTTTTTCATCGGTTTCGTGGCTTGTATAATTCGGTAAACTATTTTAACTATAAGAGAGCTTTGCATGAGATGGATGCACGGATAAAAATGGCTAAAATTTCCCTGAATGTCGTTGAAAAACTCGTTAATAGCCAGCTATTAGCTTCGTTTTCCGCCTAATTCAGAAAAATTTTATCTCATTTTTCTATCGCGCCCCACTCATGCAAAGCTCTCTATAAAAAACATCGGACCTGTTATGAACCCATTATTGCAAATCGATCAATTGCCGGACTTTCAAGCGTTTCACGTGGAACACATTCAACCGGCGGTGGAAACCCTTTTGGCGGAAAATTTGGACGCCATCGACGCTTTGGTAGAGGACACCACTGCGCCTACTTGGGAAAACTTCGTGGAACCGTTGGAAGCCCTGGACAATCGTCTGGAACGTGTTTGGGGGCCGGTCGGGCATTTGGATGCGGTGAAAACAGCGATGACTGGCACGCGGCGTACACCGGTTGTCTGGAAAGCATCACCGATTACTACACGCAAGTGGGCCAGAACCAAGGTTTGTTCAAAAAATTCGAACAAGTCGCCCAATCCGAAGCGTTCGAATCCTATTCATTGGCGCAGAAAAAAGTGGTGGAAAACGCCCTGCGCGATTTTCGTTTGTCCGGCATCGATTTGCCGAAAGACAAACAAGCGGAGTACAAACGCTTGTCTCAGGAGTTGTCTCAACTGAGTAGCCAGTCGGCAACAACGTTTTGAAAAGTACCCAGGCCTGGTCGAAATCGGTGGAAGACGAAGCCGAGTTGGCCGGCTTGCCGGAGAATGCGTTGGGCTTGCTGCAACAATTGGCGCAGCAAAAAGAACAATCCGGTTGGTTGGTGACGTTGGATTTTCCATCGTATCTGGCGGTGATGACCCATGCCGATAACCGCGATTTGCGCGAAGAAGTCTATCGCGCTTTTGCCACCCGCGCTTCCGAACAGGCCGCGACCCGCAATACGATAATTCCGACAATATCCGCAAGATTCTCCAATTGCGTCACGAAAAGCCCAGTTGTTGGGCTTCAATAATTACGCCGAGCTGTCGCTGGCGACCAAAATGGCCGATTCCAGCGAGCAGGTCATCGGCTTTTTGCGTGACCTCGCGGCCAAATCCAAACCGCAAGCGGAGGAGGAATTGGCCACGCTGGCGGATTTCGCCCGTCGAGAGCTTGGGCTGGACGACTTGCAGCCTTGGGACTGACCTATGCGTCGGAAAAGTTTAAAAACGCCACTCTGTCCTTGTCGCAGGAAAAACTGCGTCCGTATTTTCCGGTCACCAAAGTGCTGGCCGGTTTGTTCAAAATCACTCAAACCTTGTTCGATGTGCAGGTCGTGGAAAAACAAAATGTACCGGTTTGGCACGACGATGTGCGTTATTTCGAAATTCTGAATGCCACCGGCGAGCCCATCGCGGCCTTTTATCTGGACTTGTACGCGCGTGAAAACAAGCGCGGCGGGGCCTGGATGGACTCGGCCATCAGCCGTTGGCGTCACCCGAAAGGCGATTTACAGGCACCGGTGGCCTATCTGGTATGTAACTTCACTCCGCCGGTCGGCGACAAACCGGCCTGTTTGACACACGACGAAGTCACGACCCTGTTCCACGAATTCGGCCACGGTCTGCATCACATGTTGACGGAAATGGAGCATTTCGATGTGTCCGGCATCAACGGTGTGCCGTGGGATGCGGTGGAGTTGCCGTCGCAGTTTATGGAAAACTTCTGTTGGGAGCGGGAAGGCATTGACGAAATCACCGCGCACATCGACAGCGGCGAGACCTTGCCGTCCGATTTGTTCGAGGCCTTACAGCAAAGCCGTGGTTTCCAGTCGGCGATGATGATGGTGCGCCAGTTGGAATTCGCCCTGTTCGATTTCCTCGCTCATGCCGATTATCAACCGGACGCGCCGCAGCCGATTTTGGAATTGGCCAAGCAGGTGCGCGATGAAGTAGCGGTGATTCAACCGCCGGCGTATCATCGTTTCCCGCAGAGCTTCAGCCATATTTTCGCGGGCGGTTATGCCGCCGGTTACTTCAGCTACAAATGGGCGGAAGTCTTGTCGTCCGATGCGTTCAGCTTGTTTGAGGAAAAAGGCGTGCTGAATCCGGAAATCGGCGTGAAGTTCCGCAACACCATTTTGTCGGCCGGCGGTTCGGTGCATCCGATGACGTTGTTCAAAGCTTTCCGCGGCCGGGAACCGCAAATTGATGCTTTGTTGCGTCATTCCGGTATCAAAGCGGCGTAAGAAAATGTGTGAAAACGCCCAGGCCTGGGCGTTTTTTTTTTTTTGCAGATAATCAACTCCCGGGAGGTGTAGATGGCAAAGTGGCTGATTATGGTTGGTGCTTTATTGCTGGTCATCGGCGTGCTGTGGCATTTTGTCCCCGGACTGTTCAGTTGGTTCGGTAAACTGCCGGGCGACATTGATCACCAAACCGAAAACGGTCGGGTGTTCATTCCCATTACTTCCATGATTCTGATCAGCCTGGTGCTGACCGTTCTATTGAATCTGTTTAACCGTTAATCACGGCTAAACAGTTATTTGGAAGGTCATGCCGTTCGATATCAATAAATGTCACGCAAGTAGCGGTTATGCTCCAAAAGCGTTTGGTAATCGGTAGGGGATAAGATGCTTTGCAAGGCATCGTCGACGGCTTTAGCCATGGTATCGGCGCTGCCACACACCAAAATCGCCGCACCTTGCTGGACCCAGCTTTTAATCTCTTCCCCGGTCTCGCGCAGCTTATCTTGAACATAGCCTGCCTGCTCGCGGGAAAAGGCCGTGGTCAGTTTTCAAGCTGACCGTTTTTTAGCCAGCCATTCAATTCGTCTTGATAATAGAAATCAGAGGCTTGGTTGCGTTCGCCGAATAATAACCAGTTTCGATAATGGCCGTGCTGGATGCGTTGTTGCAGATGAGCACGCAAACCGGCCAGTCCGGTGCCGTTCCCGATTAAAATCAAAGGGCCGGAATGGTTAGTATCGAGATGAAACGCGCTGTGGGACTGAATGGTCAGATAGGCGGTTTGGTCGAGCGTGAGTGAATCCGTGAGAAAACCGGACCCTTTTCCAAGTGTATTGTTCTCAAAACGCACTTGGCGTACCAAAAGCTGTAAGCCGCCGGTTTCCGGAATGGAGGCGATGGAGTACTGACGCGTCGCGGTGGTTTGGTTGTCTTTCAGAGTAAGTTCAACCAAATCGCCCGCTTGCCAATCAACGGTTTTTGCATTGGCCGGTTCAAAGCACAAATGGTAGGTCGGCATGCCTTGGCTGCCGGGGTTGAGTAAAGTGCGTTCGGTTAAGCGCCATTCATCCGGTTCCGCGATTAAGGATACTTCGCGATTTCCGCCGAGCTGAATCAGCAAATTCTGCCAGGCTGGAGGTTTTTCGGATTTAATTTATCGACCGTCGTACAAGGTTGAAGGGCGGTTGCCCCGCTTTGGCGCATCCAGTTATCCAAAGCCAAACCAAAGGTACAGAAATGCTCGTAATGGCTGTCACCTAATGCCAGTACGGCAAATTGAAGGTCGGGTTTGAAGTCGACCACGGTTTCAAGGTGTTTGGCAAAACGTCGGGCGCTGTCCGGCGCTTCGCCTTCTCCAAAGGTGGAGGCAATTAATAAAACTAGGGACTTGTCGGCCAGTTGTTCGGGGGTTAATTCCCCCAAACCGGTCAGGGCGGTTGCTCGGTCGGTGTCTTGTAATATTTGCCCGGTCAACCAGGCCAGTCGTTCGGCACTGCCGTTTTGGCTGGCATAGACAATTACCGTGTCCGCCTGTGCCAGCGTCACGGTTTTGAGGTTGGCTTGTTGCTTGGCTTCACGACGCAGTTTGGCGGTTTTTCGACGATCCAAATACAGCATGAAGCCGGTAATGCCGAATAACAACAAGGACAAAGAGGTGATGAACAGCAAGATACGCCCGATGATGCCAAAGTATTCACCGGTGTGAAGCGGCAGCATGCTTGACATGAGCTTTTCGTTCAAGGCTTTGTCTTCATAGCGGCTGTGCTCGATGGCTTCGCCGGTTTCGGCGGAAACCGTCATACGGTTTCTGGCCCGGGAGTGTTGTGGGTCGGGGTCGAAATAAGTGAAGGCGTAATCGCCGCCGTTTTTGGGTAATCGCAGCGTGGCGGTGGAATAACCGAATTCGTTGACGTGTTGTTCGAACGCCTGCCATGCATGACCGGCCAAATTAAAACTGGAATCGGTTTCACGTAGAAACGGTGTCGGACAGATCAGTTACTTGTTTTGGGGGCACGTGGCCCGCCTTTGCGAACGGATTGCGGTACGCCGCTGATGGCATAAAGCCCGGCGCGATACCAGTCATAAGACCAATATAATCCGGTGAAAGAGACCAAAAGCAAGAAAATCATCATCCAGGTGCCGATAACGGCATGCAGCTGGACACAAACATCGCGCCCGGTTTTTTGCACGTTAAGGTAAACCAAGTCTTTAGACTACGCCAGGTTTTAGGCCATCTTAGATAGAGGCCGGACAAGACCAGGATGATCAGAGCAATTGTCGAAGCGCCGACAATTTGTTTGCCGGGTTGGTCCAACAACAGTCGTCGGTGCAGATGCAAAACGGTGCGGAAAAAGGACTTTCCTTTTACGTCCTGCCATCGCACATCGCCGGTATAAGGGTCGACATAGCGTGTTTCGCCTTTGCGGGAGCGTTTTCCGGTGCCTTCAAGGGCAAAGTTGACCCTTGCGGCTTCAAAGGATTATTCGATAAAGTGAGTGCATTGATTGTTCGCTCCGGGTATTTGGCCTGGATGCGCCTTAGGAGTTCTTCCGGTGTGAGTGCGACAGCATTCTTGGCCGGTTGTACTTCCATTAAATCGGTGTTGATGGCACGGAGGATTTCCCGCTCAAACGATAAGATGCCGCCAGTGGTGCCAACTACCATCAAAACCAACCCGGCGGTGATCCCTAGAATCCAATGGAGCTGGAACCAAATATTTTTAAATGTCATGTTCTTTCCTTCCTACGCGAGGGTGTGTGCAAATGGTGCTTGTGGGTTCAGTTCGCGTTATTCCAGGGAATGCCTTGTGACGTTCGAAAAGTGAGCGTCAGATTGTATTCCGTTTGGTCATAGGGTTTTTGGCCGACTTTCCCGGCTGATTGTCGATGTATTTGGCTTTTAACAGATAGAAGCCTTTCCAGGGCGTTGGGATGGTGATTTGCCCATTTTGGTCGGTTTTAAAGGATTTTTGCCAGCGGTTGGGTGCCATTACGGTGACACGGCTTTTGGCTAGAGGTTTGCTTGATAGGTTAAGGTAAAGGTTTGGCTGTCTTTTACGGTAGGTGTCAGATCCAGTTCAAGCCATGATTGAGTGTGATTGCGGCCGGTGCGGGCCAATAAAACATGGCGTACCGAATCGGTACGGTTTTTCTTGATGCGCGGGGATTGGGCCTCGGTGACGGCGAAGTCACCCGGTTGTTTGAGGTGTATGGCGATGTGATCGTGTTGTCGGTCAATTGATTGAATGTGTGTTGAAGGGGTAATGTTATTGGCCTGAATCCGGGACAGACGCCCGTCTTCGGTTTCCACTTCACCATTATGCCATTCGCCAAAATACAGGTTGGCTTGGTTAGGGCTTTCCGGTTCAATCCAAATATAATGACCGAACGCGGAACAACTGGTCAGGCTCAAGGCCAGTGTGATTAGCATTGTTTTCATTTCTCTCTCCTGGTATTAAATGCTAAGAAACCTCTGCGGTTCGCAGAGGTTTACTCTAAAAATTTACGGTTGCGGGCACAGAAGCTTCGGCTAAAAATCAACGGAAACCCCTAGGTTGAATCGACGACCATCCAATGTTTTGCCATAGGTTTCCGTATTGATTTGTTTATCGAAAAGGTTATAGACCCCGCCAAAAATGTTGATGTATTTCAAAGCCTGGTAATTCACCCCGGCATCGACAATGGTATAAGACGGTATACGCTGTTCGTCATCGATGGTTTCGCTCTTATAGTTGACCGAGGTCCAAAGATTCCACAGGCTGGTCGGGTCCCAATTGATGGATAAATTGGCCATGTGCTTCGGCAGGTTGTTAAATGGTTCGCCGACCTTTTCCGGTGCCTGCTCCGATTTGGTGATTTCACTTTGTGAGTAGGTGTAGTTGGTTGCGAAATTCACGGTTTTCCCGATCGGCATTTCAAAAGAGGCTTCGACACCATTCAGTTCCGCCGCATCGTTATTGATGTATTGGTTAATGTATTGGCGGGATTCGCCGTTTACCGTACAGTTATAGGCCGGGCGGGAGTCACAGATGATCTTTTTGCCGATTTGGTCTTTGAAGTCGGTGTGATAAGCGGTCAAACCGAAATTGATACCGTTGGATCCATTCCAAATGAAGCCGAGTTCGTAGTTGACGCTGGTTTCGGGTTTCAGGTTACTGTTACCTTGGTCGAACGCTCGGCTGCGCGCCGCATTCTCGACGATGTTTTCATCGGACTGTTTCAGGGTCGGAGCCTTAAAGCCTCCGCCCACACCGCCTTTAACGGTGAACTGTTCGGTCAGGTTATAAACACCGTACAAACGGGGTGTAACAAAGCTGCCGAAATCTTCGTTTTCATCAAATCGTACCCCGCCGGTGACGGTGAATTTGTCGGTCAGAAAGTACTCGTCTTCCAGAAAAACGGCGGCCTGCCAGCGAGATAGGTTCAGGTCACCATTGGGGCCGTAAAAACGATCCTGATCGTGATTGGTTTGTTCTAATTTATAGTCCAGGCCAACGGTGAGGTAGTTGGAATCGAAAGACATGATGGTTTTGGTATTGGCAATGGTCGCCATATATTTCGATAGGTTATCGCCATTTTCAATATCCACATCTTCATAGGTCAGATAAGTCAGGGTTGAGGTTGGAATCTCGGTTTCCCAATCAATGTCGTGTACCAATGCATAGTTTTGCCGTTCGTTGTTCATCGAGTTTTCACTGCCGTCACCACTCTTATCGGCGGTACGCTTGTTATCGTGTCCGGACAGTCCGGCTTCGATTTCAACGGTTTGGTTGTCGGTTGGTGTCCATGTGAATTTTGCGGTGTTGTCGATGCGGTCTTTTTCCGCGAAGCCATCAACAATGTCGTCCTCGTCGCGATGGTATCTGGAACCGTATAGGGTTAAAGACAAGGTATCTTTAATCAAAGGGCCATTTAAATAGTAGCGTGCTTGTTTGGCCGAACCGGATTTAGAGTTGGCTGGAATAACGGTATCGACCGAAATGTTGCCGTTCCATGTATTGGCTCCTTTTTGGTGATGACGTTGATGACGCCGCCCAATGCACTGGATCCGTAAAGGGATGACATTGGGCCGCGAATCACTTCAATGCGTTCAATGGACGACAGGGGCGGTAGCCAGCCAATCTGAGTCGCTCGACCGTAACCGTTATAGTAAGCTTCACCTGAAGCGCCCAGAGGACGACCGTCGACCAGGAACAGAACATAATCCTCTCCCATGCCGCGGATGGTGACTTCAGTGGATTCAATCTTGCCGCCGCCGCCGCCCTCGATTGAGATGCCGGGCACGTTTTTCAGAACGTCGGTAACGTCACGGTAGCTTTTTCCTTTGAGTTCTTCTTGGGTGATGATTGAGATGGATGCGGAGGCATTGGTTTCGACTTGCTCATAACCGGATGCAGACGTGACCAGAACCGGCGCCGTTTGAGTGGAACCATGTTGATCGTGTTTTGGAACGGCCACAATTCTAACGCTGTTATCTTTGCCAAATTTCGCCGTCAGCCCGCTGCCTCGTAACAGTTTTTGTAAGGCCTGGGATGTTGAGAAATCGCCTTTAAGCCCCGAAGTGGTTTTGTTTTTGAGAATATCGCCATCAACGCTTAAAAGCACGCCCGATGTATTGGCAAAACGGGTCAGCGCCGTGGATAATTTTCCGGCGGGAATGTGATAGTTTTGAGTGCTTATTGATTCGGCTTGGGCCGGTGTGGTTAACACCGCATTAATCGGCATTTGCAGAATCAGTGCCAGCAAAAGTGGCTTTAAAAGATAGACACCTGTTTGGTTCACAGGTCGGCGATTGGCCGGGAACAACATACAATTTCCTTTTTGAATCTCGTTTAAATTTCGTTTTCACTTTCTATACCGAGCGAAAACGAAAAAGGGAACCGTTACAGGAAATTTTTTGATGAATGGTTATGCGGAACCGATAAACCAGTTCTGTTCGTGCCGTTGGTAAACTCGCACGTTTAACGTGTTTTGAATGGCCCGTAGGGTTTGCGGAATGTCTTCAATGGAAAAGGAGCCCACCAGACGGCGTTTCGATAATGTCGGGTCGAGATTGATTTCACCGTCGTAATATCGGCCGAGTTCTTGGATGAACTCATCCAGACGCCAATTGTCCACAAGCAAGATACCGTTCACCCAAGTGGCTCGGAATTTTTCAGCCGCTTGTCGTGGACCGATGGTTTTTGCATTGAATCTGGCCTGTTGACCCTTCTGGATTTGTTGTTTTTGTCCATCCAGAGTTTCGATTTCAACCGTGCCGTCAAATACGGTCAGGAGGGTGTCTTGAAATTGACTTCGTACCGTAAAGCGTGTGCCGCGTGCTGTCATCCTGCCATGGGCGGAGTCGATTAACAAAGGAGGCTGTTGGGAGGTGTGATCTCTTTTGACAAAGATTTCCCCGTTTCTCAAGTAGAGTGTATGGGAGTGTCCGTTTGGGTTAATGTCGAGTGATGAACCGGTATTCACCCATATTTGGTCGGTCGTGGCCATTTCAATATGACGGCGTTCGCCGATTTTGGTTTGGTATTCGGCGGATAACGCGAGTACTTGAAAAGACAGTTGTTTGGCAAAATGTGATTGTGCCAAATAGCCGGCACCAAACAGGCCGAGCAGGCCAACGGACAGCTTTTTCAATGCCGCTCGTCTCCCCATGCCTTTGGGCGCGTTTAATGCGGCTCTGGCCAGGGTTGGGTCGAGACCTGACAGGTGTCTTCCGGCTTGCTCAACCCGTTGCCAAGCTTGGCCGTGCTTTGGGGATTGATTCAACCAATGGTGCCAGTCATTTTTGTCTTTTTCGCTGACCGACTCGTCGTTTAAAATGGCGTACCATTCGCAGGCAGAGGCCAGAACGTGGTGTTCGTGTTCTTTATTCAACGGCTTTCTCCTCGTCCGCAGCGAGAATACAAGCATCATGGCCTGAGCATGTATTTCTTGACCATGCGTTCGCTGACGTCCAGCTTGACGGCGATTTCACGGTATTTCAAACCGTCGAACTGCGCCATCATGAAAGCCCGGCGGGGTTTTTCCGCTAAGCTCGATAAGGCTTGATCGATTTTGAGCAGGGTTTCGATGATTTCATTGAGGTGTTCACTTGACGGGGCCGTGGGTTCCGGCATGGCCGAGATGGCATCCAAATAGGCTTTTTCAATTTCCTCACGTCGCCATTTATCGATTAAAAGGCCTTTGGCAATGGCTGTCAGATAGGCCCGGGGTTCTTTGCATTTCAGACACTGGCCGGACTTTCTCAAAATTCGGACGAATGTATCCTGTGTCAGGTCTTCTGCGGTATGTGGGCAACCGGCACGATGGCAAATCCAGCCTTGCAGCCAGCTTTGGTGCTCAGTGTATAACGTGATGACGGGAATGCGGTTCAGTTCTTCGCTCATGGTGGAAAATTCTGGGGTAAATTTTATTTAAAGCAAATGATAACACATATCATTATTATTTTGGTTATTGAAATATTGACGGTTGCATAATTTAAGGAATCTACAATTCAAACAATGACCAGGCCTGGTCAGTTTTGACTTTCATGCTTTGCAATCGGTTGCAGGTGCGACAATTTGTCACATTGTCATTTTCGGCGGGACGCTTAATATTTTGGCCTTTCAAAACGTCACGAAGCAGGAGCGTAATTGTGAGGCCTTCCATTGTCTTTCGTGCCAAAGATTGGCACTTTTCCCCTATATCATTTTTTGTGTTGAGCTCGGCGGTTTGGGCGCCGTTACCGGCTTCCGCCGAAGTCGTTCTGGACGGCATCACCGTCACCGCCTCGAAAGAAGAGCGTCAGGCCTTGGATGTGTCGCAAAGCGTGGACGTGGTGCCGAGAAAAGTGATCGAGGACAAGAATGCGCGCAATATTAACGATGTGGTGAAAACCCTGCCCGGCGTCATCGCGGTGAGCGAAAACGGCGGCTACGATTCGCGTTTGATTATCCGCGGTGCCGGTTTGAAGGCGCGGTATGGGGTGCGTGAAATCATGGTGATGCGCGACGGCGTGCCGATGACCGACCCGGACAGTTTCACCCGTTTCGATTTCGTGGACATCGACGACATCGACTCGGTCGAGGTGTTTAAAGGGCCGGGGTCGATTGAAGCGGCCAATGCCAGCGGCGGGGTGATTTCGGTCCGATCGCAGTCGGTGTTCGATGCATCGCAGGATTACATCAAACTGGGCGGCGGATCGGAAAGCAGCGCCAACGCCGCTTTGCACAAAACCTGGCAGGCGGGGCCGGACGATAACTTTTCGGTGCAATTGTCGCGCCGCCAATCCAACAATAATTGGCGCGAGCACAACCATTTCGACACCACACAATTTTCCGTCAAGCAGGGTCATTTCTTCAGCGACGACAGCACCTTGGAATCGGAGTTGAGCTATCAGGAATCGAACCTGCAATTGCCGGGTTCTTTGAACCAGGACGGTTACGAATATTATAAGCAAACCGGGCGCACCTTGAACGATCCGGCGAATACCGGCTCGGCCTGGACGCAAAGCGCGCGCGACAGTAAAACCTTGTTTTTCAATACCCGCTACAAAACCGATTTGGGCAATGGCGTCAGTTTCAAACCGCAGTTTTACATCAATAAATGGGAGCATTTCCACCCGGTCACCGGTTTCATCAACGATTCCAAGGACAACTATGTGGTGGGAACCGATTTGATGTTCAACCATCGTCATACCTTGTTCGGACTGCCGGCCAGTCAAGTGTTCGGGGTCACGGTACGGGGCGACATTCGCGATAACAGTAAGAAATACACTTACGCCGATACGGTGACGATTCCGTCCGGGCGCATCATTAATGTCACGTCGGACCAGAAAGGCGATTTGGCGCAGGTGGAAGACGCCAACAGCCAGTTGAGTGGAGCCTATTTCCAGCAAACTTTCTCTCCGGCCGAGAAATGGACCTTGGAAGCCGGGTTGCGTTATGACCATTTGAATATGGACATTTCCGGTGACGAATATTACGCCTACAGCTATTCGACCGGGAAGTATGTGTCGGGCGGCGGTAAATATTCCTATAAAGCCAGTTACGATCTGTTTGCACCGAAAGCGTCGGTGAATTATGCGTTGACCGATAACAGCCGGACCTATTTTTCCGTCAGTGGCGCGCAACAGGCCCCCACCGACAGCGAAGTGAGCGCCAACCAATCCTATGACCAGGCCAATGACTTAAAAGCCTCGACAGCGGTGCAGTACGAATTGGGTTATAAATTGGACGGTAGCCGTTTCTCGACCGCGGTGGCGCTTTATCAAATCGATCTGACCGATGAAATCGTCTCGGTGCAAGACAATTACGTGACCTATTACGTCAATGCCGGTAAGACTCGTAAACGCGGCGCGGAATTCAGCGTGTCTTATCGCCTCAATGCCTCGGTGGCCGTCGGCGGAAATCTGGCTTTGCAGGATTATGAATATCTGCAGTATGAAGACGGCGGAAACGATTATTCCGGTAACAAGGTGCGTTTCATTCCGGAGCAGCAGTACAACGTTTTCATCGGTTATCAGGCCAAGGGCTTGCAGGCGCGGATTGAGGCTTTGGGCTTCGGCCGTTATTACATCGACGACGCCAACACCGAGAAATACGACGGTTACCAGATGGTGTCGAACCTGATGATGGGGTACAGCCTCGGGCATCATAAGCTTCAGTTGAACGTCAATAACGTCTTCGACATGCGTTATGCGGAAGAGGTCTCCAAAGACACCCGCGGCAATTACAGCTACACGCCGGGTGCGCCGAGAAACTTCCAGATCAATTACCGTTATAAATTGTAAGGAGGCGAGTGATGACGATGAAAACATCTTGTCCTGGCCATTGGTCGGCGGTTTGCTGACGCACCCGATGAGTTGAATGTGTTGCGTTCTCTGGTATTGGTGCTGTTTGCCAGCGCGATTTATTTCGG
>LZQR01000041.1_pt1 | contig 35429 bp, 39 predicted proteins | sample 768601 | NCBI WGS metagenome assembly LZQR01 (sample SAMN05207299, study PRJNA324521) | oil field metagenome | isolation source: sample BH-FW-24 from oil reservoir | place: India: Bombay High | collected 2015-12-04
GACACCAAGCTTTTGGCCTTAAGGCGAAGACCAAATTGTAGGCTTCTTATACCTAGGCACGCCAGGGTGTACGCCGATGAAGGTGCCAGAGCGCGACTTATCCAAATTTGTCGAGTTCCAATAAGAGCGATTGGTGACTCATTTACTGTTTATCTGTACAGTTTTCTTGATTGTTAGGGCTACATTAGATAATGTGGCCCTAATTATTATGATTCCAAACGTTATGTCTCGTCTGTTTATTGCTGAAAACCAAGTTTAGGCCGTGCGATTGCGGCTGCACTGCCAAATCCCCAAAAGAAAGATCAAGGCTTTATCCGCTGTGGTAATGGCGATGTGGTGACTTGGTGTATTGGCCACTTGTTGGAGCAAGTCGAACCAGATGCTTACGACGAACGCTACAAAAATGGAATATGGCAGACTTGCCGATTGTCCCACAGCAGTGGCAGCTGAGACCGCGAAAAAGCGCCAGCAAACAGCTCACGGTAATACGTAAACTCCTCAAAGATGCGACAGAAGTTATCCACGCAGGAGACCCCGACCGAGAGGGACAATTGTTGGTGGATGAGGTATTGGATTACTGCAAGCTTTCCAAAACCAAAAAAGAAGCCACACAACGCCTACTGATCTCTGACTTGAACTTACCTGCGGTCAAGCGTGCCTTGAGCTCAATGCGCAGTAATCGCGACTTCATACCTCTTTCTGTTTCAGCTCTGGCACGTTCTCGCGCTGATTGGCTTTATGGAATGAACATGTCTCGCGCCTATACCTTGTTGGGCCAAAAGCGGGCTATCAAGGTGTCTTATCAGTAGGGCGAGTTCAAACTCCGGTACTTGGCTTGGTGGTTCGCCGCGATGAAGAAATCGAAAACTTTGTACCGAAAGATTACTTCACTCTGCATGCTTTAATTCCTTATCAAGATCAAAATGGCGCATTTGATATTCGCGCTCGTTGGAAACCAAGTGAAGCTTGTAAGCCTTGGCAGGACGAAGAAGGACGGGTATTGAGCAGAAGTTGGTTGAGAACGTAGCAAACCGCATAGCCAATCAACCTGCCAAAGTGACCGAGTCTGAACAGAAGCAAACCAAGCAATCAGCACCGCTTCCGTATTCGTTATCCGCACTGCAGATTGATGCGGCAAAACGCTATGGCATGAGTGCTCAGCAGGTATTGGATACTTGTCAGGCGCTGTATGAAAAGCATAAGCTCATTACGTATCCACGTTCGGACTGTCGTTACTTACCATTGGAGCATTACTCGCAAGCAGGCTCTGTTACATCGGCTATCGCTAACAATGCCAAAGAACTACAAAGCGCAGTGCAAGGTGCAGACTTATCGATTAAGTCCAAGGCGTGGAACGACAAGAAAGTCGATGCCCACCATGCGATCATTCCACGCCGAAGCAGCAAATGTGAATGCGTTATCTGGCAATGAGATGAAGGTTTATCAACTGATTGCTCGTCAATACTTGATGCAATTTTATCCAGCGGCGGTATATGCCGAGGCTAAATTGGTGTTTGATATTGCTGGTGGTACATTTATCGCCAAAGGTCGCCAACTGGTTTCTCCAGGCTGGAAAGCGTTAATGGGAAAAACGGATAAAGAAGACGATGGCATTGATGCTGTCCCGCCGCTCGCAGAAGGCACGGTGTTGACCTGCCGAGAAGGTGAAATCAAAGATCGTAAGACTGAACCGCCAAAGCACTTTACAGAAGCAACACTGCTTCAGGCCATGACGGGTATTGCTCGTTATGTTGCAGACAAAGAACTGAAGAAGATCCTGCGCGACACTGATGGCTTAGGAACAGAAGCGACTCGAGCCGGTATTCTGGATACGCTTTTTAAGCGTCAGTTGCTGACTCGTCAGGGTAAATCAATTTTGAGCTCACCAGCGGGGCGAGGCTTGATTCATGCCCTACCAATGGATGCGACCTATCCTGATATGACGGCGCACTGGGAACACCAGTTGCAAGGAATGGCAGAACGAAATCAAGCCTATCAGCCTTTCATGCAAGCGTTAGAGCAGCGCATTGATGGATTAATGGGAGAGGTGAAATCGGGCCCGATTCCTGATTCGTTACGTCATTTGCCTAAAGTCGAGCGCCCGGCATTCAAGCGTAAAAACGCAGCTATTCGAAGGGCGGTGCGTCGAAATCAAGCTCAGGGAAGCGGAAGTCTTCATAACAGCTGAATGAAGTAAAAGCGGCAATCTAATGCGTATAAGCTCAAAGAATGCCGCCTTGTATTTCAATGTAATGACCTATCTGTATTCAAACAGCTCTAATCAAACAAGTCATCATTGTTTTGGATTGCACCACGCACGTCGTCTTGCGTTAAGACACGCTTCCCTAAATTCTGTTTTACTTGTCTTCCCAAGTCGACAAGCGCATCTCTGTTCTCTTGAGTCTGACGTTTCCCTGCACTTCTTAAGCAGTAATTGAGCTCATGATCTTCACTGAAATTGACCAGATCTTTATCTGCAGCCATATTTACTCTCCTTAATGGTGGATGTCATCACTAAGTCTGGTTTGAAAGTGGTGAAAATCAAGCTAAGTCATGGGAGTAAGGTTGGCAGGGTATAGTGATGAAACAACACGCTTCTCATTAATTCTTCATAAGTCATTGATTTGTAAAGTCTACCAAGGCAGTTGAGTTCCGTCGTAATTAATAAACTGACCGGAGTTTTTTTGGGTACTTTGCGCAATCACTTTTGCTAACCCTGCCGCAGAGGTTTGGGTTTCGATAAGGGCGTTAGGCCCTCCCATTGCAGTGCGTACCCAACCCGGGTGTAGCGCAAGTACGGAGAAACCTTCACTTGTTAAATCATTAGATAAGCTTTTCACAACAGAATTGAGCGCCGCTTTAGAAGAACGATAGATATAACCACCGCCGGAGGTGTTTTCTGTCATGCTGCCGACTTTAGATGAGATACAGGCAATCTTCTTCGTTCTAGCTGCTTGTAAAAGCGGATAAAAAGCCTCAACCAACTTTAGTGGTGCGATGGTGTTTATCTCGAAGACCTTTCGCCATTCCTCAACATCTGTATTACCAAAGCCATAGCCTTTAGGCCCATAGTAGCCTGCATTGTTGATCAGAAGATCGATGGCTGGGAGTTCTTTTGCTAGTTGGGCAACTTGCGGGTAATTCGTCACATCTAATTCGTGTAACGTCAGTGTGGCATAGGTCGACGCTAATGCTTGAAGCTCTTTGCTTTCTGCAAGGTTACGGCTAGTCGCATGTACTTGATCGCCTTGTTGCAAATACAGTTCAGTTAAACTTAAGCCGATCCCACGGTTTGCACCAGTAATAAAGACTGTTTGACTCATGTTCGTACCTATCTATTTGACTCAGTGAGGTTAATTTAAGACAGGACCATTGTGTTAGCTCAAAGCGATAAAATCAACCAACCACCACGCGCTGAACATCATCGACATAAACAGGGACATCGCACAGAAAGAGCCAAAGAAAGCGCCAAGAATCGTATATAGGGTTTTATTCATAGCAAAAGGAAATTAATTGATATTGAAAATCATTATCAATTAATTTCCTTTTTAATCAACGCTTGAAGTTGGTACTATTTCACAACGATTTATGAAAAGAATGTCTCATGCTGCCTCTGATTTATCATCCCATTTACTCACAACTTGATCTGCCGGAAGGCATCGCTACCCAATCATGAAATATCACCACCTGCATCAAGCGGTGTTGGAGAAGTTAGCGAACGAAAGTTGGGGGGAGCAAGTTGAATTCTTCCAGCCAACGTCTTTGAGTGTGGATGAGGTGAAACGTGTTCACAGTGAAGAGTATGTAGACCTATTAGTGGCTGGTGCAATGCCCGCAGCAAAAATGCGTCGGATCGGTTTCCGTGGAGTGAAGCTTTGATAACACGAACGCTGACATCAACAGCGGGTACAGTGTTAACGGCAGAGAAAGCACTAGAGCATGGTATCGCCATTCATCTCAGTGGTGGTTATCACCATGCGCATAAAGACTTTGGCAGCGGCTTTTGTCTTTTCAATGATCTTGCTATCGCGGCGAAGCACATGCTTGATCATGAGCATGTCGACAAAGTGATGATTATTGACAGCGATGTACATCATGGTGACGGCACTGCCACCTTGTGTAAGGATGAGGCAGATATCATCACGTTATCGTTTCATTGTGATAAGAACTTTCCTGCGAGGAAGCCAGATTCCGATCTTGATGTTCCTTTGCGTCGTGATACTGACGATGAAACCTTCCTGATGACGTTTAAAGAAGTCGTCCAAATGGCGATCAACTTACACCGTCCCGATATGGTCATTTATGACGCAGGCGTGGATATTCATACTGACGATGAACTGGGCTATTTCAATGTGTCAACAAAAGGGATATTTGAGCGAGACCGCTTCTTAATGCAGTTGATGAAAGACCGAGGCATTCCTGTTGCTGCAGTTGTTGGTGGTGGTTACCGAAGTGAGCACGCGGATTTGGTGCCTATTCATATGCAGCTTATCGATGCAGCAGAACGGGTTTATAAACATCGATAAAAACCCTGCAATAGTGGAAAGGCGAGACTCAGAAGTCTCGCCTTTTTTATTGGGTGACGATCAGAACCTATACTTAAAGTGGGCAAGGTCAAAAGTGAGGTTGCAGCATATGGACTTTACGGAAAAGTTGCGACTACGGGAAAAAGCAATCGAAGATCTATATTTTGCTGAGGTTGATCGAAAGCTGATAGAAGCGTTGCATGAAAACAAAATCAACCAGTGTTACCTGTACCGTCGGAGCGCGATGAAGACGATATTAGCCAGTAATGGCTGTGAATATTCGAATGGGATTTAGAGCTGGGAATCCTTTCCCAATTTTATTTTCCTAGCCTTTGACGTTGTCTAAAACAACAAATGGATGGATTTAGCTTATGCAGTAAGATGCTTCTGCGATATGCCGAGGAGAATAATAGGCCGTCTGATAACTCTTCGGTAGTTACAAAAACTTTATAATTCACCTGACAGAAAATGTAATCAGCAACTAACCTGTTGATTGGTAAGGTGACACGTCAGGTTTGAGTTTTTAGTTATAATGAACTATTGTTGATTAAATTCACTGAATAGATGGTTTTTATCACTTTAACTGCTTTCATTTGCGCGAAATTGGCTATTGAATTATTTTTCAGGTGAATTGTACGGCGTGATTAATATGTGTTTTATAAATAAATGACGTTTAGTTTGCTTATGGCAGTCAAGTTTATCAATTTATGAATGAGATAGGATAATGCCTTTAAATTCATAAAATTAAATAAACTATTCGGACTGTATATGAACCATCAACGCATTTCCAATACCATCTCTTTTAAAGGACGAGGGGAGAGTTTTTGGCATCTGGATTGTCAATGTTCTACTTTCTATCGTTACACTTGGAATTTACTCTGCTTGGGCCAAAGTAAGAACAAAACGCTACTTCTACGGTAACACGTACATCGACGGTGATAACTTTGAGTATCATGCCGAGCCAATGCAAATCTTAAAGGGGCGTTTAGTCGCGCTGGCGATTATATTGGTGTGGGGTATCGCAAACTCATTTATTCCCCAACTTGCACTTGTGCTATTACTTCTGTTTTATGTTGCTCTTCCTTGGTTGTTATGGAGCAACGCAAGATTTGATTCTGCAATGACGAGTTACCGCAATGTTCACTTCTCTTTTAATTCGTCACTGAAAGATGCATACATCACCATACTTGGCCGAGGCTTCGGTGCAGCGCTGGCGGTCATGGTTTTCATTGTTATCTGTGTAGCGGTTGCGAGCGTTTCGCAAGCTGCGTCGGTTATTTTAGGACTTTGTTCAGTCGTCGTTATGGCTGCACTTTATGGTTGGGTTGTGGTTGGCGTTCAACGCTACTTTGTTAATGGCTACCGTTATGGTGATTGGCAGTTTAGTGGTGAACTTGAAACCAGTTTCTTTGTAAAAACCTACCTGAAAGCCGCAGCAATTGGTCTTAGCACGGCTGTCGCGATTGCGATTGTGGCGGTCATTGTAATGGTTGGGAGCTCAGGGCTCATGGAAGCTGCAGCGGGCGACTTGGCTTCACTGAATAAATCTAGCCCTGTCATTACGATGGTTGTCATGTACCTTGGTATGATTGGCCTAACCATCGGCTTGACGGCATACACAGCAACAAGAACTCGTAACTACTTGTTCTCTCAAATGAAGCTAGAAAAAGAAGGACAAGAAGAAAATAACTTTACGTTTAAGTCTACCTATACAGTTGATGGCTACATGTGGCTGATTATCTCAAACTTCTTATTACAAGTTGTGACCTTGAGTATTGCGAGACCATGGGTAATGGTTCGTACTTCTCGCTATGTTGCTGATAAGACGGTTGTCGTTGGAGACATGAGCCAACTTAAAGCAGCAGACCAAGATTCAAAAGTGAAATCAGCGATTTCTGATGAAGTGGCACAAGCCTTCGATCTTGGAGTTGGGATCGGTTAATGCAGTTTAAAGGGACCGCGTTTCCGCCAAAAAGCTCTGAGCGACATCAAGCCATATTGAATGTCGCTCAAACCAACTCGCTGAGCTTGATTGTTGCTGACAATATCTTCAGCTGTGATCAGCAGCATGCAGAGGTTACTGCTCCAGTTGGTAACTTACCCGTCAGATTTAAGCTGCCCAATGGTTGGGTTTTTGTTACCGAACGGACTGATGAAGTGTCTCGATGGCTACAGGCAAATAAAAGATCGAGCTTCGTTGACAAAATAGAATCAAACTGGCTTGCGTGGGTAGTGTCTGTGATGGCATGTATTGCCGTTGTGCTCGGGGGGTATTATTACGCGCTTCCTTGGGTGAGCGACAAAGTCGCATACGCGATTCCTGACAGTGTCTCAGTTGTACTTGGTGAAAAGGTACTCGAAAGTTTGGATTCCCGTTGGGAACCGAGCGATCTGAGTAAGGCCGAACAAGAAGCCATTCGAAGTAGGGTAGAGCAGCACTTAACACAGTTAGAGGCTCTGCCTTACCAAGTAGAGATTGTTTTCGATCTTCTGAGCTAGGAGCGAATGCGTTTGCCTTACCCGGTGGAAAGATTGTGTTGCTCGATGAATTAGTTTCGCTGTCTAAAAACCAGCAACAACTGGACAGTATTATTCTTCACGAGCTTGGTCATATTCATCATCGCCACATGCTAAAGAGGTTGGTGTATTCGAGTGTCCTTTCTGTTGGTGTCGCTCTTTTAACTGGTGAAAGCTCTGGCATCGTGGACAATCTTGCCGGCGCAAGTGTGTTTGTGTTGTCCAGTGGTTACTCCAGAGATGCCGAAATACAAGCCGATGCATTTGCAAGAGAGGCGATGCTCAAGATTTATGGCGACACAAAGCCGATGGCTGAGATGTTTGAACTGTTCCGTAACCAAAGTTATGAAGAGTTGCCTGAATGGTTGAGTACCCACCCAGACCTTGATAAAAGGATTAAAGCAGCAAAAGGAAACTAACCTTTCCATTCGAATACCTAACGATTAAAGCTCACTAAATATTAGTGGGCTTTTTCTTGCGTATTGAAAAGTGCTTCGAGGATTAGACAGGTTTTTCTGGAAGTGGCTGAGTTCGGTGACGCTTGGTCTAAACTTGGCTGAGATTCGGGGTTGCGCTTAACTAGGGATTGAGAAGTCCCGAAATTTTTAAGCGCTAAACGACGAAAGCTCGTTGATTTCTCAACGAGCTTTCTAAATGTGGGGAGTGCTGGGCTTGCATTCAAGGAGGGATTTGTCTAAATCCTCTTACGCCTTCAGATACGAAAAAGCCCACTAATTGCTTAGCGGGCTTTCTCTAAATATGGCTGAGTGCGGGGACGCCTAGTTCGGGGTTGCGTTCAACTAGGGATTTAGAAATCCCGTAATTTCCCAAGTGCCAAAACGACAAAAACCCGTTGATTTCTCAACGGGTTTTCTGAATGTGGCGGAGAGATAGGGATTTGAACCCTAGATACGCTATTAACGTATGCCGGTTTTCAAGACCGGTGCTTTCAACCACTCAGCCATCTCTCCGTTGTTGAGGCGCATAATATAAGGCTTTGAAAATCTTGTAAACCCCAAAATGAATTGTTTGGATGATTACTGCTCGATTTTGTGTTGTTTGCAGAGAAAAGAATCAAAAAAGCTCGCCTAGTGGAGAGCTTTTGTTCAATTAATTACTTTTCGAATAGAAGCGTTGAAGTTCTGTCAAACCTTGCATTAGTACAGGAAGCTTAGGTGATGTTTCACGTAAGCGCTTGTAATTGCTGTCGTACAGCTTGTAGTTACCGAATTTGTCGATAACCGTGGTTTGAGAACCGGTAATCAGCGCTATTTCGCGAGTATCGCCCGCTAAGATCCAACGACGGCGACTTTCATCAAACAAATTACGCCCGCTGCTGTAATCGTATGGGTTTGAAGATACGCCCAGCATGTCTTGCAACAGGGTCACTGACAAGTCTAAGTGGCTTGTACTGTGGGTAAATTCCGCTGGTAGCATACCTGGCCAATGGATAACCATCGGCACTTGCAGTTGATATTTGCTGTAGTTGCTGTTTGCACCCCAGCTGTTGGTATTGGTTTCGTTGAACTCGCTGCCGTGGTTAGAGGTAATGACCACAATAGTGTTTGCCAGCAACTCTTTTGCTTCCAAATCGGCGATGATCTCTGCAACCGTTTTATCTGCCGACTTCACAGACTGCTCGTAAGCTTTCTTGAATCGTTCGCTAGCAGGCATTTCGTCATTCGCCGCCATTGGCTCTGATTCAAAGTTATCGACGGTAGTGACTTCGATGTAACTAAACCAAGGCTGTTTCGCTTGTTCGGTCAGCCATAAGTTCCAAGCCGCGATAGACTGCTTGTCGGTATGAGCTTGTGTACCATCGAGATCATTAGCCAGATTCAAGCCACGGAAGATGACCTCTGAATACAGATCGTCTTCAAAACCATTACCGCTGAATAGACCAAAGCTGTAATCCTGATCTTTTAATACATCTAATAGCACTGGTGCACTGCCTTGAGCTTTGATGCTGCTCGCGTAGCTGCTTGGTAAGCCGTAGAACAAACCAAACGCACCGTATGTGTCGTTGCTTGAGCTGTAATGATTAGTGAAGTTTGATTATCTTGCGCAACTTGTACAAGTTCGGCATTTCGTCTTGGTTCAGTGCGTCTGCCCGCAAGTTATTCACGCTGATCATCAGCACGTTTAACTTGTTACCACGACGGTTGAATTCTAGTTTCTCAAGCGGGTAGCTGACTAAGTCGATGTTACCTTGGTTTTCTGCCAAACGCTTAAGGTACTCTTCACGGTCAAGAAGACCATGTTTTTCCATAAAGCTCTTCGCTGTCATTGGGTATGACAGTGGGAAGTTAGAGCGCTGGCTAGTAATTGGGTTATAGAAGTAAGCATCAGCCCAGATGTAAACCAAGTGGCTGGTCATAAAGCTTAAGAAGAACACGGCAGCCAATGGACGACCAACGTGTTTGTGAGACAGTTTACGTTGTTTGCGCCAAACCCACTCAGATAGAGCAAGTTGAACGAGGAAAATAAGCGGCATTACAACGAAAAGGTGCTGAAGATCAGAACTGATCGCGCTTTTATCTTCGCTAAACAACAGCTCCCAAACTACAGGGTTCAGGTGCAAATTAATCGACTGATACGCTTGAGTATCAATCAGAAGGACGGTCTGGCCGACCGTTGCGAATATCACTGCCACCAAACGGAATAACTTCCGAGATGGCAGGACAAACGTCAGCGGAAATAGAACCAGTAAGTACAGGGCGAAAACAAGGAAGCCAAAATGACCAACCAAGACATTGCCAGATAGAATTGCCCCATTAGGGTCTCTGGCCAAGGGGATTGAACGATATAGCGTGTACCAATCAACATCGAAGCGACGATGTTGAAGAATGCAAACCAGTGACCCCAACCAACTAGTCGGGATACGCGTTCGCCGTATGAGTTTCCGCTGTCTACCATGTACTTGTTCTATTATCCGTTATTAGTGTGCTTTTGGCACTTCAAGAGAAGAGATTAATGCCTGAGCAAATTTTTCAGCAATAACTTTGCGTTGTGAAGCAGCAACTTGTTGATTTAAGACATTCGTTGCGATATTTCCCGCAATCATTAGCGTCAACTCAGGAGAGGCAGCGTGTTTCTCAAGAACAGCGCCCACTTCAGCAAGAATTTTCTCTACTTGTTCGTCAGTATATTTAGATGTAATCGGCATAAAGACTCTAATAATGATAGTAAAAGCGGCTTATGATAACCTACAATGCCCAACAACTTAAACCTTGTAGCAAGATAAAATCACTATGAGCCTTCATCTTTCAAACGTTATTCTGCATCAATTGTGCAAAAACGATCAGGACGAACTGGTTGTTAAACTTCGCCCGGCGTCGTTAGAAAACGATACCTCTACTGAAAACCTTGTCGCGGAACTGCATCGCGTATTCCACTCTAAAGCAGGTAAAGGTTTCGGCTCTTTCCAATCTGACAGCGAATTTCAATTTTGGCTTCAAGAAATGCGCAAAGGAGAGAGAGATTTCTATGATTTCTCACAAATTAGTGCAAATCGCCTGAAAGAAGAGCTGATTAAGTACCCATTTGCTGACGAAGGTATCTTAGTGTTTGCTGAGTACCAAAGCTTAGCTACGGACTATCTGTTTATCGGTATCTTACCAATGAATCAAAGCCTGAAAGTCACAGAAGGCTTAGATATTGATGCAACGGATTACCTAGACATTACTAAGATGGACATCGCTGCACGTATCGACCTTTCAAGCTACGATACTGACCGTGAGTCAAACCGTTACCTTTCTTACATTAAAGGTCGTGTTGGTCGTAAGGTGGCAGACTTCTTCCTAGATTTTCTGCAGGCGGATGTTGGTTTAGACACTAAACAGCAAAACCAAGTACTGATGCAGGCGGTGGAAGACTTCTGCGCAGACTCAAAATTAGAGAAGCAAGAAGCGAACGAGTACAAAAAGCAGGTTTACAACTACTGCAACGAGCAAATCAAATCGGGCGACGAAGTACAAATCTCTGAACTGTCTGGAGAGCTGCCTCCGAGCCAAGATGGCACCAGCTTTATGGACTTTACCAAAGAGCAAGGATACGAGTTGGAAGAATCTTTCCCTGGTGACCGCTCAACGGTACGCAAGTTAACGAAGTACGTTGGTGCCGGCGGTGGTTTGAACATCAGCTTTGATAGTCTGTTGCTTGGCGAGCGTATTTTCTACGATCCAGAGACAGACACGCTGACGATCAAAGGGACGCCACCAAACCTAAAAGATCAGTTAAGCCGTAACTAATTTAAGAAAGAGAGCGTGATGCTCTCTTTTTTCTGTGAAGTGCGCACAGTTATGGTGTAATCCATGGTATATGCTTGTGATTAAAAACAAAGAGTTGAGGGATAAGCATTGCTGCAATTCAAAGAGGGAATAAGACGATCTGCTTGGTTTTTATTTGCCGCGTGGTGCGTATTCGCGGTGGGTATTTGGTTACAAGCGCAGCAGACCATTCGCACAATCTCTACGGTTGATGAACTCAGCAGTAAAATTGATGAAGTTCGTAATATTTTTAACTTTGAGCTTCCCTATCGTGCTCAACATGTCGATGAAGTGTCCCTTAAACTTCAGCTTGTGTATGCTGTGCGCTTACAATTAGAAAGTGAGTACTCTCATCGGTTGGGGGCTCCAGACTTAACGCAACTCTTCTACTTAACCGACCGTTTTCTTGAAGGTGCGAGAGCCTTTATTGGCAGTGACAGTGAATTGGTTGCGCTGGCCGATCAGCTACATAACAGTCGTGAATCAGGCAGCAACTCGCTTGAGCTGCGTACAATGTATTACCGGTTGGGCGCCATGGTATTGGAAGCGATGTTTAGCGATGCTGCGACCAGTACAGATACCTACCAAGAGTTAGATTTGTTGTTCACGGCGTCCCAAGGTCTCGATGTAAAAGAGCAAGCTTCATTTCAACGCCGATTAGACCAAACTTCCAGTGTGCTTGCTGCTCATGCACAAGGCAGTCATTTATCGAATCAATTGCTTAATCCTGAACTGCCAAATCAATTGGCATCCGTCATTGGCTCTCTTGAACGCAAGTTGACGTTTTATATTACTTTCTTAACGTTAGTCAGTGGTTCCTTACTCGCTGCTTATTCGTGGGCAGTGTTTGCTAAAAAAGTACCCACCTCGCAAGCAGCCTTAATCTCAGTTCAGGAGAAAGGGGAGCCTCCTCATCCATCTCCTGTTGAATCCGGCTCCGAAGAAAGGAAACCTGCGTTTGTTGGGCAAGATGAACAAGAAACTCATGCTGATTTCCTTTGCCCGAAAGAACAAAACGTGATGCAACCTTCCGTTGAGAGCGTCAACACTGAGGATGATGCTCCCTCAGTCAAAGAGCCATATATTGATATCGAGAAAATGTTGGATTCTTTATCTGACGACGAAGATTCGGTACGCATGCTGCTAGAGGTATTTATCCAAGACCATACAGAAGATGGTACAAAGCTTCGCGTATTGCTCACAGAAGGGAAAGACAAAGACCAGGCGCAGCGGATCGCTCATAGTTTGAAAGGGGTATCTGGCAGTATAGGCGCCATGCCTCTGCACTATATTTCTGGTGATATTGAATCGTTGATAAAGCAGGGAGAGCGGGTCACTGATGACAAACTTGATTTGCTAGAACAGGTATTGCAGGAAACGACACTTTTTGCAGATAAAGTTCTCAATAGTGAAAACATTCGAGAAGTAACTAACAGATTGATATTCCTCTGACTTAAAATACCAAAGACTAAGGTATCACGTTGCGCTCGCGAACCTGATGCTTGGTTCGTTACTGTTCCTGTTCTACATATTTTGACCATAGGTAATTTCATGTCCATCCGCCGACTATCCTCATTGATGGTGGCTTGTTTAGTTTTGAGCCTTTCAGGGTGTTCTCTGTTAGAGGTGAAGATCGACAGCCAAACTGTACCGCTAACCAAGCAAGAGCTGAATATGCGCATTATGACGCGTGAATATGCTCAGCAATTCTTTGCTCAAGTTGAGCAAGCCGCCGACGTGCTGCACGAAAACTACGAACCAAGCGATAAAGTAAACCAATCTTATATCTTACTTTGGAAAATCAATGCGGAAGAAGGGCTTCAAGCTGCGGCTTACCAAGTGTCACCAATGGCTGCGCTGATCGATACGTGGGTGTTCACTCACCAGATGAACCAGTTCTACAGTGAAGGAGCAGGCAAAGACTTATTCACGACAGGTGAAGCCAAACAAGTGTCTGTACACCTAGCTAAAGAAGTCGACAAGTTAGCCAAATCGCTATTGAAGAAAGACGTATATGAAAACACCAAAGTGTTTGTCGCTGGCTTTGTTGAGAAGTATCCATTTGCGGATCTAAGCATGATTCGTACGCCTGCATATCGTGCTTGGTTAGAAGCTAACCAAATTAGTGAAGAAGAAGCGGTAACGACTCTAGGTACGATGCCAGAGGCCATCGGTGATGTGTCTGACCGTTTGAGCTTAGTCTCTGAGCAAACACCAAAGATCATGACGTGGAAAGCGCAGTTGTTGGCACTCAATAGCTCAGCAAGTATTGAACAAGTCAACGCAGCGCTAAACAGTTTGAAGGTGACTTCTGAGTCGTTGAAGGACTTTATCGACAACAACCCTGAGTACATGCGTAACTTGGCAGAGCAGATGGCCGTTCAATTGCAACCTCTAGTGGAAGATATCGACCAAAAACAGAAGAACGTTTGTCTCAGTTGAGTGAAGAGCGTCAGGCTTTAGAGCAAATGGTGGCAAGAGAGCGCCAAGAGATTGCTCAAATCATCACAAACGAGCGCGAGAAGTTTGCTCAGGACCTAGACCATGTTTCGCAAGAAGTGGTGAACCTAGCAATGAATAAGTTGATTGAGCTAGTAAAGAGCACCATCATCTACTTTGTTCTGTTTATCCTAGTGATCTTCTTTGCTCCTCTCGTACTTGGTTATGCTTTGGGTAAGCGCTCTGCGGTAAGAGCCAGCACTAAATCGGCGTAATCATCTAGAAGTCACAACACGAAATAGCAGATACAAAAAGGACCGAATCATCGGTCCTTTTTTATTTATGGAAGGTTTCTATCTGTGGAAAGCTGAAGCCTTAAGCTGTTTGTTGCTTGAGTTCAGCTTCTGTTTGTTCTTCTGTTGCTGGAGCTGTTGGTTCGCATTTATCAACAAACCAGCCCATATAAGAAGTAAAGATGGTCACGATGATACACACGAAGCTCAGCCACATGAACGGCGCATACGACAATGTTGCCACACCCAAGATGCTCGCCATGTAGATACCATTATCACTCCAAGGCACCATACCAGATGTTAATGTGCCGCCGAACTCTGCGTTACGAGATAGATTCTTGCGTTTGTAGCCAAGGCGGTCGTAGTTCTTCGCACAGATCTTAGGAGTAAGAATCAGTGACACGTACATCGCAGAGCCGAATACGTTACCCATGAAGGCCGTACCAATTGTGCTGGTTGCCAGTGAACCTGCGCTTTGAACACGTCGTTCGAACAGTTTTGCAATCGTTTCTAGTACGCCAACCTTATCTAGTAGCCGCCAAAACCTAGGCCAAACACGATCACCGCAACAGAACCTAGCATAGAAGACATGCCACCACGGTTTAGGATCGAGTCAATGAAATCCACGCCTGAAGAAATCGCAAATGGTGCCCAAGCTGTGTTGAATGCTGTCAGGAAGTCTACATCCTGGATCATCACTGCCCAGATAATACCTAGCAGAGAACCAAAGCTAATCACAGGGAAAGAAGGCATACGCATCGCAAGTAAAGCCAATACGATGATCACAGGGACAAAGGAGTACGGAGTAATAAAAAATTGTTGTTCCATTGCCTGAATAACCGAATCCACTTGGCTCATGTCAACTTTACCAGCGAAGTGGAAGCCAAATGCGGTAAACATAATGCCAGTGATGATGTAGCTGATCAGCGCGATAGGTAGCATACCTTTGATGTGCTCAACCACTTCTACATTTGACATAGAAGAAGCAAGGATCACTGAATCTGAAAGTGGAGACATCTTGTCACCAAAGTAACAGCCCGATAGCACCGCACCTGCTGTGATTGGTGCTGGAACACCAAGACCTTGACCAATACCCATCATCGCAATACCAGCTGTACCTGCTGCACCCCAAGATGTGCCAGTCGCTAGTGCTGTCAAAGAACAGATGATCATTGTTGCTAGCAAGAAGATAGAAGGGTGAATCGCTTTCAAACCGTAATAGATGATAGTCGGCACGATACCGCCTGAGATCCAAGTACCGACCAAGGCACCAACAGCAAGAAGAATAAGCACGGCACCAAGGCCATTAGAAATGCCATTTAAGGCTGCTTTTTCAAGGTCTTTGTATTGGTGACCTAATCTTAGGCCCAATAGCATAATAATGAACCAACCGATGTACAGCGCGAGCTGGATTGGAAGGTCTAATTTGGCAGTAAATGAAAATGCCAAAAGAAGAAACAAACCTAGCGAGATAAATACCTGTATCAGACTAGGAAGACGTGTTGTAACTTGCTTCATATGTGCCTCTGTCGTTCATGGAGCAATAGAGGAAGGCCGCTCCCTGTTTTAATCGGGCATAACATACATTAACAAAAATTATATTTCGAACATTTGGTGCTTTATCTTGACTTTCATCCGCAAAAACGTTTGCTTGTGAAATTAATAACTAAAAAACTTTAATGTTAATGGTTGGAAATGTTTTGTAATGTAAAAAATATGTGCTGCAAATGTTGTTTTCTCATTGAGTGGTAAGACCTTATTGTGGGGAGTTAGCACTTTTCCAGGCAGGATAAGGCGAATAATCAAGAAGAAAAGACAAGAAAATAACTTGGATTATAAAAAATCGCGGCAAACGTTAAAAAAGTTGCGTTTATTTGCAAATTAGGGCTTGAGATTTTGTGTCGAAAATTGAACTATGGAGAAAGTTTCAAAAATATACATGGAGAGTTAATGCGATGAGAGTAGGTTTAGTTGGTTGGCGCGGCATGGTCGGTTCGGTACTGATGCAGCGTATGGTCGAAGAGAAAGATTTCGACTTAATTGAGCCGGTTTTCTACAGCACGTCTCAAATAGGTATCCCGGCCCCCTTTTGCTAACAATCAGGTAGGTAAAGAAGCTGGTCTACTTCAAGATGCGTTCGATATTGACAGCTTAAAACAGCTTGATGCAGTGATTACGTGTCAAGGTGGTGGTTACACAGAGAAAGTTTACCCAGCACTACGCCAGGCTGGCTGGAAAGGCTACTGGATTGATGCAGCGTCTACACTGCGTATGGCAGAAGATTCTATCATCACTCTAGACCCGGTAAACCTAGCGCAAATTCAACAAGGCATTCACGGTGGCACCAATACGTTTGTTGGTGGTAACTGTACCGTAAGTTTGATGCTAAATGGGCCTTGGTGGTCTGTTCGAGAAAGGCTTAGTTGAGTGGACAAGTGCAATGACGTACCAAGCGGCGTCTGGCGCAGGTGCACAAAACATGCGTGAGCTGATCTCTCAGATGGGCGTAATCAACGACTCTGTAAGCTCTGAATTGGCAAACCCAGCAAGTTCTATTCTGGATATCGATAAAAAAGTAGCGGATACAATGCGCAGCTCTTCATTCCCAGCCGATAAGTTTGGTGTGCCGCTAGCGGGCTCTTTGATTCCTTGGATCGACGTTAAACGCGACAATGGTCAGAGCAAGGAAGAATGGAAAGCAGGTGTAGAAGCGAACAAGATCCTTGGCTTCCAAGATGCACCAGTGCCAATCGATGGGACGTGTGTTCGTATCGGTGCGATGCGTTGTCACTCTCAAGCATTGACTATCAAGCTTAAGCAAAACGTGCCAATGGATGAAATCGAAGAAATCATCGCGACGCACAACGACTGGGTGAAAGTGATTCCAAATGATCGTGACATCACCGCTCAAGAGCTAACGCCGGCAAAAGTAACTGGCACGCTTTCTATTCCTGTTGGTCGTCTACGTAAGATGGCAATGGGTGATGATTTCCTAAACGCGTTCACTGTAGGTGACCAGCTTCTATGGGGTGCTGCAGAGCCACTACGTCGTACTCTACGAATCATCCTTGCTGAGAAAGCGTAAAGAGAGAACGCTGTGCTTCGAGAAGCGAGAACGTACTCCGTCCTTCGGGAAAGCTTCGCTTAGTAAGAGCTGAAAGTTATGTAAAAGCCGATGTGAATTCATCGGCTTTTTTGATCATGGAGTTGGATTATGAGGGCGTTCAGAATGCAGCGCTCCAATAACCGGAAGCGCTACGTTGGAAGGCAAGCGAAAGAAACTACGTTCTAAAACGCGTTGACAGAATCTATCCCCAGAAAGACAAAATATAGCCGATTCCCGATTCCCGATTCCCGATTCCCGATTCCCGATTCCCGATTCCCGATTCCCGATTCCCGATTTTATTCTTCCTCGTCCGCGCTCACGACGCGATTATCAGGATCCGCCAACTCGCTACCACAATGCTTACAGTGCATCGCATCAGAGTCATGACCAGAGCGATTGCAGTTCGGACACTTAACCAATTGCTTATGCGCATTCATCTCATTACTCAGTTCTGCGGTGATAATGCCGGTTGGAACCGCAAGTATCGAGTAACCAAGCAACATAGTGAGGGATGCAATGGCTTTACCCAAGTGAGTTTGCGGTACCATGTCGCCATAGCCAACCGTAGTAATAGTTACGATCGCCCAGTAGATGCTTTTCGGAATACTCGTAAAACCGTTGTGGGGTCCCTCAATCACAAAGATCAACGCGCCAAAAATGGTGACCAGAATACCTACAGTACTAAAGAAGATAAGAATCTTACGACGCGCCATTAAAAGGGAGCGCAACAAGATGTTTGAATCCTGCAGGTAGCGAACTAATTTCAAAATACGGAAGATTCGCATCACACGAAGCAGTCGCACCACGCCCATAAATGAAGCGCCAGGGAAGAAGATCGCCAGATACGTTGGCAAAATAGCCAACAAATCGACGACGCCATAAAAGCTGGTGGCGTAAGACTTAGGTTTTGGGGAACAGTAGAGTCTTAACAGGTATTCGACAGTGAATATGGCAGTAAAGGTGTACTCAATGTAACGCAGCTCACGTGACCATTCCGTCATGACCGATGGCAGTGACTCTAGGATGAGAACTAATAACGAGGTAATGATCGCGATAATAAGCGCAATATCGAAGGCGCGTCCGGCACGTGTGTGGGTACCGAAGATGATGACGTATAATGATGCTTAATAGACTTGCGAGGCATGATGTTGCACTGTCAGCGTTAAAATGAAACGAATTGCAACATCATACCAGAAGTTTGGAAGCTTAGGCTAAGCCGGGGAAGAGGTTTCTTAGGCCGTTTGCGATGAACTCGATACCCAATGCACCTAGGATAAGACCCATGATACGCGTGATTACGTTGATACCCGTCTGGCCAAGGAAACGTACGATCAAAGGTGCAGAACGGAATAGTAGCCACGAGCAGAAACAAAACAACATGATGGTAACGCTAATGCCAACTGTGTCGAGTGCGCTTGGGTAGCGTGCACCATATACGATGGTTGAACTGATTGCGCCAGGGCCTGCCATTAATGGCATCGCCAGTGGCACTACGCCAATCTGTTCACGACTTACATACTCAGTCTTTTCTTGTTTGTTCTGCTTATCTTCACCCAGTTTACCGCTCATCATTGAGAACGCGATGCTCAGAAGTAGCAAGCCGCCAGCAACACGGAAAGAGTCCAGCGAGATGCTGAACATATCCAGCAGTAACTGACCAGCAAAAAGAGAAATGATCAAAATCACTGCAACAGCAACGTTTGCTGTCGTGGCGGTTTTGTTTTTCTCTTCTGGAGTCATATGTCCGGTTAGGGACACGAACACTGGCATGATACCAACAGGGTTCACTGCTGCGACCAAACCTAAGAAAAACTGTAGGAAAATAGCTAACTCTAAAGTCTGCATGTTGCTTACTCGTAAACGTCACAATAGTGAAAAAGAGAGGGGGTAATTTTAGGCGGTAATGTAAGGCAAAACTGCGGCTGGAAGAAATGAAAAAAACTAACGTATTTGGGCTAGTATTTGTGAGAAAAACTAATTATTGAAGAAAATGTATTCAATCTGGAAACGAATTGTTACGTAGAAAGTTGGTGAGAGAGCATACCGATTTACACAAACGTTTACATTCGCACATTTTTCGCAAAATAAAGGTGGTTTGTAGAGAGATAAGACGTATTCGATATACTCTTAGTAGCACAAAAATTAGGGTCCACATGTAATTTTGTTGGCTAAAAATGAAAATTTTTTACAGATTGTTGTTGTTTCTTTTAGTTTTCAGTTCGTTTGCTTCTTTTTTGTTCAATAAAAAATGAAGTTTAATTTATTTGTTTATCAATGAGTTATGTGGTTTTGTTGTGGTAAACCACTACTTTGGGGTATTTCAGTTGTGAGAACTGATCCAAGTCAATTTTTTCACACTCTGAAATATTATACTCAACCCTGAAAGCAGTTTACTAAGATGGTTGTTAGTTAAGTCGCTGATAAACAGTAAAACGAAAGACAATAACCTTACTAAAAGTTTTTAATATTTATTATTTTAGGAGATCCACCATGCCTGTAACTAACTTAGCTGAACTAGATGCTCTAGTAGCACGCGTTAAAGCAGCACAAGAAGAGTTCGCAACATTTTCTCAAGAGAAAGTAGACGCAATCTTCCGCGCAGCTTCACTTGCAGCTAACCATGCTCGTATTCCACTAGCACAACAAGCAGTTGCTGAATCTGGAATGGGTATTGTTGAAGATAAGGTAATCAAAACCACTTCGCTTCAGAATTTATCTACAACAAATACAAAGACGAAAAAACATGTGGCATCCTAGAAGAAGATGACAACCTAGGCACAATGACTATCGCTGAGCCTGTAGGTATCATCTGTGGTATCGTTCCAACGACTAACCCAACTTCTACAGCAATCTTCAAATCTCTAATTTCTCTAAAACTCGTAACGGCATCATCTTCTCGCCACACCCACGTGCGAAGAACTCAACTAACGATGCAGCGAAACTAGTTCTAGACGCAGCAGTTGCAGCTGGTGCTCCAAAAGACATCATCGGTTGGATCGACCAACATCTGTCGAGCTTTCTAACGCTCTTATGAAGCACGACGGCATCGCTCTTATCCTTGCAACTGGTGGTCCAGGCATGGTTAAAGCAGCTTACTCTTCTGGTAAGCCAGCAATCGGTGTAGGTGCAGGTAACGTTCCTGTAGTTATCGATGAAACAGCTGACATCAAACGTGCTGTTGCTTCTATCCTAATGTCTAAAACTTTCGATAACGGCGTAGTATGTGCTTCTGAGCAAGCTGCAATCGTAGTTAGCGAAGTGTACGACGAAGTGAAAGAGCGTTTCGCTTCTCACAAAGCTCACGTTTTATCTAAAGCTGATGCTGATAAAGTACGTAAAGTACTTCTTATCGACGGCGCGCTAAACGCGAAAATCGTAGGTCAACCTGCTCCAGCAATCGCTGAAATGGCTGGCGTTAAAGTTCCTGCTGACACTAAAGTTCTTGTAGGTGAAGGTCTAGGTAAAGTTTCTTACGATGATGAGTTCGCTCACGAGAAACTATCTCCAACTCTAGGTCTATTCCGTGCTGACAACTTCGAAGATGCAGTTGCTCAAGCGGTAACAATGGTTGAAATCGGTGGTATCGGTCACACATCTGGTCTTTACACTAACCAAGACGTTAACGCAGACCGCATCCGTTACTTCGGTGACAAGATGAAGACTGCACGTATCCTTGTAAACATCCCGACTACTCACGGTGGTATCGGTGACCTTTACAACTTCAACGTAGCACCTTCTCTAACTCTAGGTTGTGGTTCTTGGGGTGGTAACTCTATCTCTGAGAACGTAGGTCCTAAGCACCTTATCAACAAGAAAACTGTAGCTAAGCGAGCTGAAAACATGTTGTGGCACAAACTACCTAAGTCTATCTACTTCCGTCGTGGTAGCCTTCCAATCGCAATGAGCGACCTAGAAGGTAAGAAACGCGCATTCCTAGTAACTGACCGTTTCCTATTCAACAACGGTTACGCTGATGAAGTAGTTAAACTGCTTAAAGAGCAAGGCATCGAAGTTCAAACATTCTTCGACGTAGAAGCGGATCCAACACTATCTGTTGTTGAGAAAGGTGCAGAAGCAATGAAGAGCTTCCAACCTGACGTAATCCTAGCTCTAGGTGGTGGTTCTCCAATGGACGCTGCTAAGATCATGTGGGTAATGTACGAGCACCCAGAAACTCACTTCGAAGAACTAGCAATGCGCTTTATGGACATCCGTAAACGTATCTACAAGTTCCCTAAAATGGGTAAGAAAGCTGAGCTTGTATGTATCACTACAACTTCAGGTACTGGTTCAGAAGTTACGCCATTCGCGGTTGTTACAGACGACAAGACTGGTGCTAAGTACCCACTAGCTGACTACGAAATCACGCCAAACATGGCTATCGTTGATGCTAACCTTGTAATGAACATGCCTAAGTCTCTAACAGCATTCGGTGGTTACGATGCAGTAACTCACGCTCTAGAAGCTTACGTATCTGTTCTTGCGAACGAGTACTCAGACGGTCAAGCTCTACAAGCACTTAAGATGCTTAAAGAGTACCTACCTTCAAGCTACGCGAACGGTGCAAACGACCCAATCGCTCGTGAGAAAGTACACAACGCGGCAACGATCGCTGGTATCGCGTTTGCTAACGCATTCCTAGGTGTTTGTCACTCAATGGCGCACAAGATTGGTGCTGAGTTCCACCTACCTCACGGTCTAGCGAACGCACTACTAATCTCGAACGTTGTACGTTACAACGCGAACGACAACCCAACTAAACAAACTGCGTTCTCTCAATACGACCGTCCACAAGCACGTCGTCGTTACGCTGAAGTTGCTGACCACCTAGCCTAAGCCAAGAAGGTGACCGCACTGCTCAGAAGATTGAACGTCTACTAGCATGGTTGGACGAGCTGAAAGGCGACCTAGACATCCCAATGTCTATCCAAGCTGCAGGTGTTTCTGAAGCTGACTTCGTAGCGAAACTAGACGAACTAGCTGTTGAAGCGTTCGATGACCAGTGTACAGGTGCTAACCCACGTTACCCTCTAATCACTGAGCTAAAAGAAGTACTAATGGCTTCTTACTACGGTAAAGCGTTCGTTGAAGGCGAAACTTTCGAAGGTACAACTGTTATCAAGAAGAAAGCAGACCAAGTAGCGAAAGAAGCAGCACCAAAAGCTAAGAAAGAAAAAGCTAACGCATAAGTAAGACGTTAGTTATGAAGTAGGTTTTCGCTAGCACGAAACTTACAATCGGGAAACTCAAAGCCCCAGTCGAAAGACTGGGGCTTTTTTTGTTTCTCTATTTAGCCGCTTTGCAGCAGAAGGTGATTATCAATCGTGGAGAGTTAGACTTCGGTCGTGACGACGCGTCCGCTAAAGTATTCATTTGCGACAATGTAGGCGGTATTTCTTACCAACTCATCTTGGATCTGAGCCCAATGTCGCTCGTCTAGATCTTCGCTGGTATGGTTTACTGATGGGATGACGCCACCCACACGAATATTGAAAGGGGTCAGCTCTTTTGCCCAGCTGTGAGTAAAACCAGAGACCAAAGCCGCCATGCTTTCCACACCGGTCAAATCCTCATGGTTGTCATGTGAGATTACATTCACGATAACCCCCTTTTTCTCTCTTGAACGGAATCGTTCTGCGCTGACTTGCCCATAGGTATAGAGAAAGCGAGCTGCAGAAGAAAGGTGATCGATGTACGTACTCATTGGTTCTGGTGCCATCAAGCTCGGCATTGGAGAGCTGGTCCAACAATTAACGATGACGTCGGGTGTTGCGCCTAGCTGTGACTCAATTTGATCGAACAATAGATTGATTGAGGTGGTGTTATCACTACACACGTTTATCGCATAAACCTTGTCGGAGAAGGCGCGGATTTGCTCGTAGCTCGTCTTTAAAGCATGAGGGTTCTGGTCACAGAGCACCAACGTCGCACCAAGGTGGGCAAAGTGGTTGGAACAAGTCCTGCCTAAGACTGAGCCTGCAGACGTAAGAGAATGATTGATTCTTTGATATCCATAGCACCTTCACTGCAATTTCTTGTGTTAAACAATACATCAGTGGTTTGTGCTAACAGCATGGATGAATTTCTTTGAGCTCAGTGTGAAAAGCTTCAAAGTAACGCTTTTGAGTCGGAATTATTGTCTAGGAATTTGTAAGCCGTCACATTTCTGACGTGCTTCAAATGTAAGTGCTTGGAGAAAAAGAAGATCGTTAAGCTTGTACTTGAATTTGATACTGACGTTGAGCCGTCACTAGTTGGTTGTACAAGCCCGCTTCAGGGATCAACTGCTTATTACGCTCTCCTAAGCTACGACGCTCATGCCCGGAAAGGTTGTGGTAAACCTCTTCTGGCAGATTGAAAGTGTCTTCAGGGAGGTAAGTTAGCGCGTCTGGTTTTAGGTAATGGCTCAACTTCGCAGATGGTAAGCCTGCATCATGGAACTGTTTTGCTTGTTCCGCTGCAAGTTCATAGCTGCTGCTATCAGAGCGAAGCGCTTGAGGCTGAGACAGCCCGAATTGCTGGCGAAGAATGTCGTCACTGGTGATGACTTCTTGTACTTCTTCAACTGGAACCACATCTCGAACATCATTCGAAACATAGACAGAATTAACGAGAAATCAGCACGGCGGCCTTCGTGCACGGCATGGTTGATACCATTACCGAACTGAAGTTCGTTGATGATTGCTGCTTTGTCTAAAGTATGGATTTGCATGGTGTTCCTCGCTTGATGCACTTTTAACGGCAACAGAAGGAAGAACTTTAGGGAAAAGAGGGGATTAATTGAAGAAATAGGTTTGAGAAGCAATAAAAAAGCCCGCAGTAATGCGAGCTTTTAACTATGACTAAATTGAACTTAGGGGGAAGTAAATTACTTCGCTAGGTTCTCAGCTACGAAGTCCCAGTTTACAAGAGCCCAGAAGCCGTTCATGTAATCAGGACGTACGTTGCGGTAATCGATGTAGTAAGCGTGTTCCCACAGGTCAACAGTTAGAAGTGGAGTAGTACCTTCTTCTGTTAGTGGTGTTGCTGCGTTAGAAGTGTTAACGATTTCTAGAGAACCGTCAGCTTTCTTAACTAGCCAAGTCCATGAAGAACCGAAGTTGTTGATTGCTGCGTCAGTGAACTTCGCTTTGAATTCTTCGAAAGAACCGAATGCTGCGTTGATTGCTTCAGCAACTGCGCCAGTTGGTTCGCCGCCCGCGTTTGGCGCTAGACAGTGCCAGTAGAACGTGTGGTTCCAGATCTGTGCTGCGTTGTTGAATACGCCACCAGTAGAAGTCTTGATGATTTCTTCTAGTGTTTTGCCTTCGAACTCAGTACCAGGGATAAGACCGTTTAGCTTAACAACGTAAGTGTTGTGGTGCTTACCGTGGTGGAAATCTAGAGTCTCTGCAGAGATGTGTGGTTCTAGTGCGTCTTTCGCGTAAGGAAGAGCTGGTAGTTCAAATGCCATTGCTCGATTCTCCATAGATATGAAAGGGTTACCTTTCGATTGCTTCCAGTGTTTTTATTTATATGTAGTCGTTACGACTGACTTGAGAAGTATTTTAGCAAGTTTTTACTTTATTAAAACCCCGATATGAAAATATTTTAAGATACCAAGGCTAAAACTTACTAATTATATGGTTTTTATTCTGTGGTTATTGAGTAGAATGTGGCAAATAATTAAAGTTCACATCCATGAATGAGGAAGCGATGGAAACTATCGATAAAATCAAACAGCAGATCTCTGAAAACACAATCCTGCTGTACATGAAAGGATCACCGAAACTGCCTAGCTGTGGTTTTTCTTCTCAAGCTGCACAAGCACTAATGGCATGTGGCGAGAAGTTCGCTTACGTAGACATTCTACAAAACCCAGACATCCGCGCTGAGCTACCAAAATACGCTCAATGGCCAACATTCCCACAGCTATGGGTTGAAGGCGAGCTGATTGGTGGTTGTGACATCATTTTGGAAATGTTCCAAAAGGTGAACTTCAGCCTCTTATCAAAGAGGCTGCAGCACGCGTTGAAGGTGATGCTGAGTAAGCTTAAAGTTACTGAACAAAAAAGGAGCCCTACGGCTCCTTTTTTTTTTAGTTCAGTTTGAATACGCTCGCAGTACTCTTCAGATGCTCGGAGATCCCAATAAGCTCATTAGACTTTTCTTGATTAGATATTGAGAGCTCATAAGTGTCTCGTGCTTGGTCGTTGATGCAAACGATACTTTGATTAATTTCTCCTGCGACCAATGTCTGCTCTTCTGTTGCTGTGGCAATTTGAGTATTCATATCTTCAATGATAGTAATCGCGTCCAGAATCTTCGATAGAGATTCTTGGGCCTGGCTTGACTTATTTAGCGTATTTTCAGCTGCCAGTTTGTTGGTATTCATCATTCAATTGAATTGTTTGCTTCCTGTTGAAGCGCAGCAATGACTTGCTGTATCTCATTTGTACTCTCTTGAGTTCTATTTGCTAAGTTTCTCACTTCGTCTGCCACTACGGCAAAACCACGACCTTGCTCTCCGGCTCGAGCAGCTTCAATTGCAGCATTGAGAGCAAGAAGGTTTGTTTGGTCAGCGATGTCACGGATTACTTCCAGGACGGCTCCGATATTGACAGTCTTTTCACCCAAAGAGTTAATTACAGTAGAGACATCCGCTATTGCGTTTGATAGAGAAATGATGCTGTCGTTCACCTCAACAAAAGCTCATTTCCGTGGACTGCAGCTGCGGAAGCCTGGATTGCTGAATCTGAGGCTCGTTGTGCATTTTGAGCTACTTCATTAACAGCAACAGACATTTCGCTCATTGCTGTCGAAGTTTGTTCTAGTTGCTCCATTTGCGCAGAGGAACCTAAATTAACGTTTTTTGCCGCTTTACTAATACCACTGGCAAAGTTCAATAGCTCGTCTGAAGATACTCGAATAGTAGATATGGTCTCTTTTAAATCTCCGACCATATTGAACACAGCTCCGTTAACTCCATACGAATTTGATGGTTCGTGTTTCATGCATAAATCACCCTTTGCAACCTGGGTGACTAGATGTTCTATTTCTTTTGGTTCGCCACCAATAGGTTTGTAAACTAATTTCTCAACAACGAAGTAAATACATACCGTACTTAAGAATAAAAATATTGTAGAAGTAATTAACATTTCAACTAGATTATCGTTTGAATCTTGGTTGATTGAGTCTTCAGTCATCCATGTCCAGACACTCCAGCCTAGAGAGGGATTGCCGATGCTGAACCAACATACTCCGTATTTTTATGTTGATACTCGAAGCTCTCTTCTTTTCTGGATCTTGTAGCTTTAACTGAGGTATCTCTGTAAAAATATTTTTCCGATAAGCGATCTGTCTTTGGCTGAGAGTATGAAGCCATCGTTTCTTGATACGAATACCTGATTTTCGGAGGTCAGTTGTGTTGTATATGCACTGATATCATTTATAAGAAGGTTAAGTGCAATAACACCAACTACTTGATTGTCCCTATATATTGGTTGAGCTAGCGCCATAACTGTATCACCAGTTGAAGAGGAAAATGGCCTAGTAATTATCTTTTCTTCGCCGTTCATAGCTCGGAGGTACCACTCACGCTGCTTAGATCGAGCGTTAAAGCCTGGGATTAGGCCGTTTGTTTTTGCGGAATAGGATGTGCCATCTTCAAGCGAAACGTAAACATTCACGACTCCAGCAGTTCTCATAGCTTTTGTAATTAAATCAACAGTACTTGCTATATTGATTTTACTTTTAGCCTCGATATCAATTTGTTCGCTTGTTAGCAACAATATATCGAAATAACGAGAAATTTTTTGACTTAGAGCATCGGATATTAATTGTGATTTGTACTGTAATTGCTGTTTAGAATTGAGTGTTGAGGATGTTTGGAAGTCACTCCAGTTAAGTAGGCTTGTACTGAGTATTGTTATCGTACTAAGTGCAATCATAGATAATAATATTTTTAACTTTGCTGACATCGTCTTAATACCGTGATAGTAGGTTTAATATATTTTGGTTGTTTATATATTGTATCACTATAAAAACTCTCCCTGTTGGCTTTTTATAAATTATTTTTGTTATACAAAGTTAATAATTTAATTTATATTGAGTGTGACTTTGGTTCAGTTTAATTTTTAACTTGATTTCTATTTTTCATAAAGTTATTAACAATGCAAAATTTATCTTAATAATTTTTATTAAAAACCTTTTTTATTTATCATTATCAATGATTGAATCACACAATGAGTTTTAGGTATTGTATTAGAGAATTTAATCACCCGGACTCACTTGATCGCAACCCTATGTTACGTTGCGTCAAATTATGGTCGAAAGAGGTTGTGAGTATCAGGTGGTTCAGGAAAGGCCACTTTTAAAACAAAGCGGCTTTTCTGAGCTTTAGACGGTATAATCACTGTAAGGGTTGCTATTCTAGCCTCATAGCATCGAAATATATTGATGCAACTGATTGACTTTGTAGGTTTAAAATTAAAGTGGATATAAAGCTATACTACGTACATGATCCAATGTGCAGCTGGTGTTGGGGCTACAAACCAACCATCGAAAAATTGAAGCAGCAACTGCCGGGTGTGATTCAGTTTGAGTATGTTGTGGGTGGGCTTGCGCCAGATACTAATCTGCCAATGCCTCCGGAAATGCAGCAAAAATTGAGCAGATTTGGAAGCAAATTGAAAGCCAGCTTGGTACCAAGTTTAACTACGATTTCTGGACGTTGTGTACGCCAGTGCGCAGCACTTACCAATCTTGCCGCGCTGTTATTGCCGCAGGCTTCCAAGACTCTTATGAGCAAATGCTAGAAGCGATTCAACACGCTTACTACTTACGTGCGATGCCGCCTCATGAAGAAGCAACGCACTTGCAACTAGCACGAGAGATTGGCTTAAACGTTCAGCAGTTTAAGAACGATATGGATGGCACTTTGCTGGAAGGTGTTTTCCAAGACCAACTGAGTCTTGCTAAGAGTTTAGGTGTTAACTCTTACCCGAGTCTGGTACTGCAAATTAACGACGCTTACTTCCCAATTGAAGTAGATTATGTGTCGACAGAAAACACGTTGAAGCTCATTCGCGAACGTATTATCGACAATATGCCAGCGCAGTAGTTGAAACTGATTTTCTAAAAACAGACAACAAAAAGCCGCTCATTGAGCGGCTTTTTCGTAACGAATTGTATCCATCCGATGATGCGATTACAGCACCATTGCAGCGATCCAACCAAAGATGATCAGAGGGATGTTGTAGTGGATAAATGTCGGTACTACGGTTTCCCAAATGTGTTCGTGCTGACCGTCTGCGTTTAGGCCTGATGTTGGGCCTAACGTTGAGTCTGAAGCAGGAGAGCCGGCATCACCAAGAGCGGCTGCCGTACCAACAAGGGCGATAGTTGCCATTGGTGAGAAGCCGAATGCGAGTGATAGCGGAACATAGATAGTTGCAAGGATTGGGATCGTAGAGAACGATGAACCAATGCCCATTGTTACCAACAGACCAACGATAAGCATCAATAGTGCTGCAAGAGGTTTGTTGTCACCGATGCTGGTTGATAGCGATTGTACAAGCGTCTCAACGCCGCCAGTTTGCTTCATTACTGCCGCAAAACCTGCCGCTGCAATCATGATGAAGCCAATCATTGCCATCATGTGAACACCTTTAGTGAACACATCGTGCGTCTCTTTCCACGCAATAACGCCGCCGAAAGTGAATACCATGAAGCCAGCTAATGCACCAATGATCATTGAGCCTGTGTAAAGCTGAACGCTTAACGCTGCGATAATACCCAAGCCTGCAACCATGATGTGCTTCTTATTTAGCTTCGCTTCAGATTCTTGAACAACGGTCAGTTCAGTTTCTTTGTATTCGCGAGGTTTGCGGTAGCTAAAGAAGATTGCCGTCAGAAGACCAAACAGCATACCAGCACCTGGCAATAGCATTGCAGTAGGAACTTGGCTTGCCACAACATCGGTTAGACCGTTGTCATGCAGATTCTTCAGAAGGATATTGTTAAGGAAGATACCACCAAAGCCGATAGGCAGAACCATGTATGGTGTGATCAAACCAAAGGTAAGCACACAAGCAACTAAACGACGGTCCAGCTTCAGCTTAGCGAATACGCCCAAAAGAGGTGGGATCAAAATTGGAATGAAGGCGATATGTACCGGAATCACGTTTTGAGATGACATGGTAACAAGTACAAGAGCAACCAATACTGCGTATTTAGACCCGTAGTCGATGCAGAGCTCTCTTTACCATTTAGGCGCTTGATAACGCTTTTTGCAAGAAGGTCAGTGATGCCAGAGCGAGAAATTGCAACAGCGAAAGTACCTAGCATTGCGTAGCTTAGTGCGATAGTCGCACCGCCGCCTAGGCCACTTTCAAATGCGGCAACCGTATCTCCAAGCTCATGCCAGCAACAAGGCCACCAACGATGGCACTAAACGTGAGGGCAACCACCACGTTTACGCGCATCAAGCTAACACGAGCATGACGCACACAGATATAACGACAGGATTCATACTTTTCCTAATATGTTGTGTTTACTTATTATTCTTCGTCGACAAGCGGCCAACCGCCTAGGGCCTTCCATTTGTTGACGATGCCACAGAATAACTCTGCAGTTTGTTGTGTATCGTAGAGGGCTGAGTGTGCCTCACGATTGTCGAATTCCATCCCTGCAGCTTTACATGCTTTAGCGAGAACAGTTTGACCATAAGCAAGCCCACTTAATGTTGCGGTATCAAAAGTGGCAAATGGATGGAAAGGGACTCTTTTGAGTTTGCAGCGCTCATTTGCTGCATTAACAAAACTTAAGTCGAAAGCAGCGTTATGTGCACCATGATGGCACGGGAACAGTCTGCCGCTTTTGCTCTTTGCGGATCAGTTTGTAGATTTCTTTGAGTGCTTCTTGTTCTGATACTGCACCACGAAGAGGGCTGAATGGGTCACGAATGCCATTGAATTCAAGCGCTTCTTTTTCTAAATTCGCGCCTTCAAAAGGTTCGATATGAAAATGAATGGTTGAGGCAGGATGCAGATCGCCATTTTCATCCATGCTAAGGGTGACGGCACAGATTTCTAAAAGTGCATCAGTTTGAGCATTGAAACCTGCGGTCTCAACGTCTACTACCACTGGAAAATAACCACGAAAACGCTTTTTCAGGGTCAGAGCTTCATTTTCTATTGTCATGTTGGCTTATATTTGTGTGACGAAGGCTGCATTATTGCAGATTCTACCGATGAGAAAAACCGCAATTTGGGAGAAATGTAAAATTCTATTTCCCGTTAACCAGTAAGGGTTATAACTAAAAACAAGGTTAACGTGCACCTGTTATTCTCGCGATGTTATTTACCATTTTATGCACTTGCCAAAGTGAGCGTTAACTCCTTATATCCCCTTGCAAATTCTATGTTGGCGGGATTTTTGCATTAGTTTGCATGTTTTTAATTGATTCAAGTAAGCGGCAATAGACTGCCGTTTGAGAGAAGTACCTAGATGAATAAATGGCTAGTAACCAGTGGTGTCCTGATGTCTTTACTCAGCGCAAACAGCTTTGCGTCGATGGGAAAGCGCTACGTTGCCACACCGCAGCAATCACAGTGGGAAATGGTGATGAATACGCCGTTGGAGTGTCAGCTGGTGCATCCAATCCCAGGATTTGGTGACGCGGTATTTTCATCTCATGCAAGTAAAAAATCAATTTGGATTTTGAATTGAAGATGCTCCGCCCTATGGGTGAAACGCGCAATGTCAGTTTGATTTCTATGCCACCACCTTGGCGTCCGGGCGAGAATGCTGATCGCATTACTAACCTTAAATTTTTCAAACAGTTTGATGGTTACGTTGGTGGACAAACTGCTTGGGGCATTCTCTCTGAGCTAGAAAAAGGCCGCTATCCAACGTTTAGCTACCAAGACTGGCAGAGCCGAGATCAACGTATTGAGGTCGCATTGTCTTCGGTACTGTTCCAAAACAAATACAACGCCTTTAGCAGCTGCATTGCTAACTTACTGAAGTACAGCTTTGAAGATATTGCTTTCACGATTCTTCACTATGAGCGTCAAGGTGATCAGTTAACTAAAGCTTCGAAGAAACGTTTAGCGCAAATCGCTGATTACGTTCGCCATAACCAAGATATCGATTTGGTGTTAGTGGCGACATACACAGATTCGACAGATGGTAAAAGTACGAGTCAAAGCTTATCTGAACGACGAGCGGAATCATTGCGCAGTTACTTCGAATCTTTGGGCTTATCTGGAGAGCGTATTCAAGTGCAAGGCTACGGTAAGCGTCGTCCGATTGCAGATAATGGGTCACCAATAGGTAAAGACAAGAACCGTCGCGTGGTGATTTCACTAGGGCGCACCCAGGTTTGATCTTAAATATTCACCAATACAAAAACGCCAGAGTCTGACTCTGGCGTTTTTTATCCGTTTGACGTTGTTTGATTCTATTAGTTGCCGCTTAGAGTTGCTTGGTGCTTAAGGCATATAATGAATGTTAGTTTAAGCGGAACTTAGCAATGATTTCGCAATTGGTTGCTGTGTCGATTTTCTCGACCTGCTTTGCGATCACAGGGTTTGGATGGCGCTTCATGAAATCAATGAGGGCCTTAGTACAGCAGCCGATTGAATCAATAAAGCTTGCGCAATCTCTATTCGGACATTGAGGGATCAGCGTCAGCACTTTCTCAGAAGCGAGTTGAAGGTATTTGAGCTCATATTCTGTGTCGCCTGCCCAGCGCCAAAATTGGGCAAGGTTGTGGCATGAAATCACCGAAATCAATAATCGCTCGTCGGCTTCTATTTCCACGCATTCGCTAATATCTTCACTCAGGCTAAGGGCTTGCTGGTAATGAAGAATGCTGCGAACAGGGTCATCTAGTTGAAGTGCCGTATCGGCTAGAAGTGTGTGTTTTTCCCATTCACTGATCATTATCGTTATCCCACATGTCGATGTTGGTGGTGAATCTAAACGATAATTATTATCAAGTAAAGTAATTTGTTGATAAAAGAAAGGCAGGTCTCAGACCTGCCTGTAAATAATAGCGAGTTTCAGTAGGAGAGGCTGAGTTAGCCTCTAGGCCTGCTGATGCTTGTTTATTTTGAATCAGTTCAATCATGTAGCCATCTGGGTCTTTAACGAAAGCGATATGAGTCGTTCCGCCTTTTACTGGGCCCGCTTCGCGAGTCACGTTACCGCCAGCTGCTTTGATTGCGTCGCAAGTTGAGTAGATATCGTCTACGCCAATTGCGATGTGGCCAAATGCAGAGCCTAGGTCGTACTCGGTTTTACCCCAGTTGTAAGTCAGCTCAATGACGGCACCTTGAGACTCATCACCGTAACCAAGGAACGCCAGCGTGTATTCGTACTCTTTGTTTTCATTGGTACGAAGCAACTGCATGCCCATGACTTCAGTGTAGAACTTGATAGATTTGTCTAGATCACCCACGCGCAGCATGGTGTGAAGAATTCGACCGTTTGACATTATTTACTCCTAGCGATTGTTTCAGACGGGGTTATTCGTCTGGGTACACTTTTTCTTTGAATTCACACAGATCTTCGATGATACAGCTGCCACAGCGAGGTTTTCTCGCCACACAGGTATAGCGACCATGAAGGATCAGCCAGTGGTGTACATCAAGCTTAAACTCTTTTGGCACCACTTTAAGAAGTTTTTCTTCTACGTCGTCGACGGTTTTACCCATCGCAAACTTTGTACGGTTAGAAACACGATAGATGTGCGTGTCCACCGCGATAGTTGGCCAACCGAAGGCGGTATTCAGTACCACGTTAGCGGTTTTACGACCGACACCCGGCAAAGCTTCAAGTGCTGCACGATCTTCTGGTACTTCGCCGTTGTGCTTCTCTAGCAAGATCTTGCAAGTCTTGATGGTGTTTTCGGCTTTTGAATTAAACAGACCGATGGTTTTGATGTATTCCTTTAAACCATCGACACCCAAATCAAGAATGCCTTGTGGTGTGTTCGCTACAGGGTAAAGCTTGTCTGTTGCTTTGTTTACACTTACGTCTGTCGCCTGCGCAGAAAGCAGTACGGCGATAAGCAACTCAAACGGTGTGCTCCAGTTAAGCTCCGTCTGAGGATTGGGATTGTTTTCTCGTAGTCGTTCGAGAATTTCAATTCTTTTGACTTTGTTCATTGCTGACTTCCAAACCCGTCTTTGCGGTTTATGAAAAAGGCCCTACGAGTAGTAGAGCCTTGATTTTTGAATTTTTATATTATGCGTTAGTTACGCGGGCGCGCTCAATGGCTGGTTTTTCTTCTTTCGGCTGACGTGCCTGAATTGAGCTGTCGATAACGTTTTTCAACGCAATCAAAAGTCCTACGCCGATAAACGCACCTGGCGGCAATAATGCCAGTAAGAAGCTGCTATCGAAGTGGAAAACTTGAATACGCAGTGTCGCAGCCCAGTCACCCAATAGTAGGTCTGCGCCATCAAATAGAGTACCGTTACCGATAAGTTCACGCATAGCACCAAGTACAACCAATACCGTTGTCATACCTAGGCCCATCCAGAAACCATCCAATGCTGCTGGTAATGGATCATTCTTCGATGCGTAAGCTTCCGCACGGCCAATGATAATACAGTTAGTTACGATCAGTGGGATGAAGATGCCCAGAGATAGATACAGTCCGTAGGCATAAGCGTTCATCAGGAGTTGAACACAAGTTACCAAGCGGCGATGATCATAACGAAAACGGGAATACGGATTTCTTTTGGTACGTAGTTACGAATCAGTGAAACCGTCACGTTCGAACCGACAAGCACCAACAAAGTCGCAATACCCAAACCAAGGGCGTTGGTAATAGTGGAAGAAACCGCAAGCAGAGGACACAAACCCAGAAGTTGCACTAGGGCAGGGTTGTTGCTCCACATGCCGTTTTTCATTAGCAGTTTATTTTCACTCATGGTTGCCTCCTGCGCAGTCTAGGGGCTGGTTCAGAATCTCATCACGAGATTTATTAACATAGTTTACCGTGTTTCTTACCGCTTTCACTACTGCGCGAGGGGTAATCGTAGCACCAGTGAACTGATCGAAATCGCCACCATCTTTACGAACTCGCCAAGAATTCCAGTTACTTTCTGTCACTTGCTTACCAGTGAAGCTCAAGATCCAGTCCGTAACACGTAGATCAATTTTATCACCCAACCCCGGCGTTTCTTGATGGCTCAGGATACGAGTACCGAGGATCTTGCTTGGTTATCGATGCCGGTGATGATTTTAATTTCACCGTTGTAGCCATCTGGTGCGATGGACTCAATCGCCATTGCTGTCGGTTGGCCATCTTTAGTCGCAATGTAAGTTGGCATCGAGCGAACTGTACCTAGGTCGGGCGCAGATACCATAGTACATGCCGCGACAAGGTTGTTGTCATGCATTTCTTCCGGAATCACTTGGTTAAGAACCGACAGCAATTGCTTTTGTTCCTGAAGCTTAATTTGATCTTTTGTTAGGTACTGAGTCAGTGCCACAAGACCGGTTGTAGCACAGGCGAAGATCGCCAATGTCAGACCATTTTTTCTAATAGCGGTTAACATGTTTACCTCAGTGACCGTAAGTTCTTGGTTTGGTGTAGTAGTCGATCAACGGTACACACATATTGGCAAGCAGAACGGCGAATGCAACGCCATCTGGGAAGCCACCCCAACTACGAATAATGAATACCAACGCACCGATCAGAGCGCCGAAAATCAAGCGACCTTTCACAGTAGTTGACGCTGAAACAGGTCGGTAGCGATAAAGAACGCGCCTAACATCGTTGCACCTGAAAGTAGGTGGAAGATTGGTGACGCGGTTTCTCCCGGCATGAGCAAGCTAAACACGGTACTAAACAGTGCCAAACTACCTAGGAAACCAACAGGAATGTACCATTGGATGATGCGTTTCTTGATCATCACTAGTCCACCAACCAAGTAAGCTAGGTTTACCCATTGCCAACCGATACCCGCAAGCCCACCAAACATTGGCTGTGAAAGCACCTCACTTGGCGTTGCTCCGGTATGAATACGTTTTGAATGCATCTAATGGAGTTGCCATTGTCACGCCATCCACACCAGCGCGAACTTGTTGCAGCGACAACCCATCAAAGTCATAGCCAGTGAAGATCAGAGACAACGCGTCTGCAGAAGTCACATGCTCAGACATCAATGAAACAGGCGCGCTCCAACTTGTCATTTGGACAGGGAAGGAGATAAGCAATACAACGTAAGCGACCATTGCTGGGTTAAATAGGTTTTGACCAATACCACCGTAGAAGTGCTTT
>LZQR01000042.1_pt1 | contig 34574 bp, 39 predicted proteins | sample 768601 | NCBI WGS metagenome assembly LZQR01 (sample SAMN05207299, study PRJNA324521) | oil field metagenome | isolation source: sample BH-FW-24 from oil reservoir | place: India: Bombay High | collected 2015-12-04
GTCGAAGATACGTGGTTTCGGTCATTCTCGATGGTGAAAACGCTTGGGAATACTATCCGGACAAACGCCTACCATTTCCTGTCGGCCTTGTACCAAACTCTGGTTGAGCATCCTCAGGTGGAAATGACGACCTTCTCCGAGGCGTTGGAAAGCGGGGTACGCCCTCGACACTTGCCGGTCTTGAAAGCTGGCAGCTGGGTCTATGGTTCTTTTTCGACCTGGATCGGCGAACCGGATAAAAACGCTGGTTGGGATTTGCTGGTGGATGCCAAACTGACGTTTGATAAAGTGATGGCCTCCGGCAAGCTATCGGAAGACGAAATCCGTCTGGCCACCGAGCAGCTTGCGATCTGTGAAGGTTCGGACTGGTTCTGGTGGTTTGGCGATTATAACCCGTCCGGTAGCGTTAAAGATTTCGATCAGTTGTTCCGGCGTCATTTGGAAAAACTGTTCATTCTATTGGGTGAAAAACCGCCTGAACAACTCTCCATTCCATTGTCTTATGGCGGTGGGGATATGGAAAACGCCGGCACCATGCGGCGTAATTAAACCCGAAACGGGATTGGAAAGAGGTCTGGCCTATGAGACAAAGACAAGCCGGCGTATTGTTGCATCCCACCTCCTTGCCGTCGGGTAAAATCGACGAGCAGGCCTGGCGGTTTTGGATTGGATGGCGTCCGCCGGATTGACGGTTTGGCAGATGTTGCCGTTGACCGAACCGGTGCAAGGGTTGTCTCCGTATCAAAGTGTCTCGGCGTTCGCATGAATCCAGCCTTGCTGCCGGAGAACTGGCAGGAGCAGGTCAATGAGACCGATTACCTGGCCTTTTTATCGGATGCGCCGCATTGGTTGGAAAATTACGCCTTGTTCATGGCATTGCGAAAGCATTTTAATCAGGCTTCTTGGGCGGATTGGCCGACAGCTTACCGTAATCGCGGCAAGCAGGCTTTGATCGATTTTGCCTTGACGCACGCCGAGCAAATTGATGAGTTGAAGCGACAACAGTATGTGCTACTGAAAAACTGGCATGCTCTGAAACAGGCCGCCAACGCCAAAGGCATCAAATTGTTCGGGGATATGCCGATTTTGTGGCTTATGACAGTGCCGATGTGTGGGCCAACCCCATTTGTTCAAGTTGGATGCCGATGGTCAACCGACGGTGGTCACCGGTGTCCCGCCCGATTATTTTCCGAACCGGACAGCGCTGGGGAATCCGCATTACGATTGGCAGGCCATGCAACAGGACGGTTTTCAATGGTGGCTTCGCCGGGTGGAAGGTGCGCTGGAATTGTTCGACTTGATTCGCATCGACCATTTTCGTGGTTTGGAAGCCTGTTGGGAAATCGATGCCAGTGAAGAAACCGCCATTAACGGTCGCTGGGTGAAGGTGCCGGGTGATGCGTTTTTGACGGCGTTGCAGGAAGAGTTTCCACGGTTACCGCTGGTGGCGGAAGATTTGGGCATTATCACCCCGGAAGTGGTGGCGCTGAAAGAAAAATTCGATTTACCGGGCATGTCTGTTTTGCAGTTCGGCTTTAACGGCCTGCCGGATAATCCCCATGCGCTGTCCGAACAGGTCGAGAATTCCGTGGTCTATACCGGTACGCATGACAACGACACCACCTTAGGGTGGTGGGAATCTCTTGAAAGTGAGGAGTATCGACAATGGGTGCTGTCGCAATTACCGAACTCCGAACAGCCGATGCCCTGGCCGATGATTGAAGCGGCGATGGAATCGGTGGCCTATCTGGCGATGATTCCGATGCAGGACTTTCTGGAACTGGATAACGACGACCGTATGAACACTCCGGGAACGGTTGAAGGGAACTGGTTATGGCGTTTGAAGCCTGACCAGTTGACCGAGTCTTTGGCTCAACAAGTGGCCGCCCAGGTACAGGCCAGCCGACGTAATGGTTCCGAACGCTCAGAAGAGAAAGAATGATTTATGACCCAGCAAACCGTATCACAAACTGATTTACAACGCTTAATCCAGGGAACGCATCATGACCCTTTCCAGGTTTTGGGCGTGCATCCGGCGGACCAGGCCTGGGAAATTCGCGAATGGTTGCCGACGGCGGAAAGTGCGAAAATTGACGGCGATATCGAACTGACACGCATTGAGGGCACGGACCTGTTTGTCGGGCGTTTGACGGCCGCACAAAAGAAAAAACTGCCGCCGCATTATACCGTGACTTGGGACGAAGCCGACGGTTCGACGCATACCGCGGTATCGCCATATACCTTTTGGCCGCAACTGGGCGAATTGGATTTGCACCTGTACGCCGAAGGGCGTCATTGGCAGCTCTATGATTTGTTGGGCGCGCAGGTGAAAGAAATCGACGGCATTTATGGGGTGCAGTTTTCGGTGTGGGCGCCGGCGGCCGAACGGGTGTCGGTGGTGGGGGACTTCAACGGTTGGAACGGTTTGCGTCACCCGATGCGCACCAATGGCACTTCCGGCGTGTGGGAGCTGTTCATTCCCGGTTTGCAAGCGGGGACATTTATAAATTTGAGATTCGTAACCACCGAACCGGCCACTCACTGGTGAAAACCGATCCGTTTGCCAAGCAAATGGAATTACGCCCGAAAACCGGATCGGTGGTCTGTCAAACGACGTTTGAGTGGCAGGATCAAAGTTGGATGCAACAGCGTGAAGCCTATGATTGGCAACATGCGCCGGCCAATATTTATGAGGTCCACTTGGGTTCCTGGCAGCGTGACCACGACGGGCATTTCCTGAGTTACCGAGAAGTGGCGCACCGTCTGGTGGAATACGTGAAATGGATGGGGTATACCCATATCGAACTTTTGCCGGTCTCGGAACATCCGTTGGATGAATCTTGGGGGTATCAAACGTCCGGTTATTATGCGCCGACCAGCCGTTTCGGCTCGCCGGACGATTTCCGCTATTTCGTCGATCACTGCCATCAAAACGGTATTGGTGTGTTTTTGGATTGGGTGCCGGCGCATTTCCCGAAAGACGAGTTTGCCTTGGCGCGTTTTGACGGCACCGCGCTATACGAACACGAAGACCCGAGAAAGGGCGAACACCGAGATTGGGGCACTTATATTTTCAATTTCGGTCGCAACGAGGTGCGAAACTTTTTGTTGGCGAATGCCTTATATTGGCTGAAGGAGTTTCACATCGACGGGCTGCGTGTCGATGCGGTGGCGTCGATGTTGTATCTGGACTATTCGCGTGAAGCCGGGGATTGGGTGGCGAATGAATACGGCGGCCGGGAAAACCTGGAAGCCATTGAGTTTCTGAAAACGCTGAATGCCGAAGTGCATTCGCAATGCCCAGGCACGGTCATGATGGCGGAAGAATCGACGTCCTGGCCGATGGTATCGCGCCCCACCTGGATGGGCGGATTAGGCTTTTCCATGAAATGGAACATGGGCTGGATGAACGACACTCTGGACTTTTTCGAGAAAGACCCGGTGTACCGCCCTTACCACCATAATCAATTGACGTTCAGCCAAATGTACGCTTATTCGGAAAATTTCATTCTGCCGTTATCGCATGATGAAGTGGTGCATATGAAGCATGCCTTGGTCAGTAAAATGCCGGGTGACAATTGGCAGAAAATGGCCAATATGCGTTTGCTGATGGCATACCAATCCTTGAACCCGGGCAAGAAATTATTGTTTATGGGGTCGGAGTTCGCGCAATGGCAGGAGTGGAGCGAAAGCCGTGGGCTGGACTGGTATTTGTGTGAACAGAGTGCCAACCGCGGCGTACAGCTGCTGGTACGGGATTTGAACCATCTGTATCGGGCGTCGTCGGCCTTGCATGCGCGGGATTTCGAGTCCGAAGGGTTTCAGTGGATTGATTGCCATGATTACGAACAGTCGGTACTGAGTTTCATGCGAATTTCCGATACGGAAAAATTGATCTGTGTGTTCAACTTCACGCCGGTGCCGAGACACGATTATCGTATCGGTTTGCCGGAAGCCGGGGCTTATGAAGAAGTCGTCAACACCGATGCGGAGGTGTACGGTGGCAGTAATCTCGGCAATGGAGGCCTGTTGCACAGTGATGACCAGGCCTGGATGAATTTGCCTTATTCAACGTCGTTGGTGTTACCGCCTTTGGGGGCGGTGGTGTTGAAACGACAATCCTAATGTTTGGAGAGATACGACATCCATGAAAATTTTGTTTGCGACTTCCGAGGCGCATCCTCTGATTAAAACCGGCGGCTTGGCGGATGTGTCCGGTAGCTTGCCGGATGCTTACCGTCATCTGAAACAGCAGGTGCGAATGATTATGCCGGCTTACGGCGATGTCTGGGAAAAGGTGTCCCATATTTCGCAAATCGCCGATTTTATGGTGCCGGCGTGCGGTCGTGAATTGCATGTGCGTATCTTGAAGGCCAAAGCGGAAGGCATTGACGTCCCGATTTGGTTGGTGGATATTCCCGAATTGTTCCATCGCCCGGGGAATCCATATCTGGCGTTGGATGGTCGGGATTGGTGGGATAACGGCGAACGTTTCGGCGTGTTTTCCAAAGCGGTGGTGGAAGTCGCCATGAATCGGGTCGGGTTGGGCTGGAAGCCGGATATGGTTCAAGCCAACGATTGGCAAACCGGTTTGGTACCGGCGTTGCTGACGCAGGAGGCGGATCGTCCGAAAACCTTGTTCACCATCCACAATATGGCTTATGCCGGTCTGTTTCCCAAGAGTTTGTTCGAAGGTTGAAGCTGCCGTGGGAGTGGTGGTCTGCGGATAAGGGCATTGAATTTTACGGCAATATGTCGATGTTGAAATCCGGCATTCAAATGGCGGATTGGGTCACGACGGTCAGTCCGTCCTATGCCAAGGAAATCACGTATCAGGAATACGCTTACGGTTTGGAAGGTGTTTTGATGCGACGTGAGGCGGAAGGTCGCTTGGTCGGTATTTGAACGGTATCGATGGCAAGGTTTGGAATCCGCAGACGGACCCGTTTATTGCCAAGCATTATTCGTCTGAAAAAGGCCGGGTGTCGGCGAAAAAACATAACAAGAAAGCCATGCTGGATTTTTGGGATATGCCGGAAAGCGTCTTGGAGTCGGACGATCCGGTCATCGGTCTGGTGGGGCGTTTGGTGCCGCAGAAAGGGATCGATATTGTATTGGAAATCCTGCCGGAATTGATTGAACAAACCTCGGCGCGTTTTGTATTGGTGGGCACTGGAGACAATCATTACGAATACCTGTTGAATGAAATGGCGCATCGTTATCCCGAACGGGTGCTGGTGTATATCGGGTATTCGGAGTCTTTGGCGCACAAGGTCGAGGCCGGTGCCGACCTGTTTTTGATGCCGTCGCGTTTTGAACCCTGTGGCCTGAACCAGATGTACAGTTTGATTTACGGTACGCCGCCAATCGTGCATTCCACCGGTGGGTTGGCCGATACGGTGGTGAATGCTACCCAGGAAAACATTGCCGCGGGCACGGCGACCGGTTTCGTCTTTTACGACCCGAGCCGCCATGCATTGAAATCGACTATTTTTGCATGCTTTGTATCTGTATGGAAAGAAACGAACCTGGCAAAAATTGCAAAAAACCGGGATGCGTAAGGATTTCAGCTGGGATCGCAGTGCCAAACAATACTTGGCGCTGTTTAAATAAGCCTAGAAAGTGTATTTTGAATCAACGTTCGATAACGTAAATAAACCGTTTTGGGGCAGCGTCGCCTGATTGAAATTTTCAAATTTTGGAGTGGTGGTTATGGCAAAGAAAAAGCAGACGGAAGCAGAAACAGATCACGAAAAACACATTTTCGAGTTGCTCAAACAAATGGGCATGTCGGAGAAGGACATTGAAGCCGACTTCGTGCATTATCTGTACAACATGCTGGGGCGTGATATCGAATCGGACGCTTATTATCAGTTTAAAGCCATGTCTTATACGGTACGTGACCGGTTGATGATGCGCTGGAAAGACACCTGGAAAGCCTATAACGGTGGTAAAAACAAAAAAGCCTATTATCTGTCGATGGAGTTTTTGATTGGGCGTTCCTTGTCCAATAACCTGCTGAACCTGGGCATTGAAACCGAAGCCGAAAAAGCCATGTACAACTCGGCGGCTCGCTGGAAATGATTGAAGAGGCCGAAAAGGACGCCGGCTTAGGCAACGGTGGTTTGGGACGTTTGGCGGCGTGTTTTATGGATTCCTGCGCGACGTTGGGCTTGCCTGTGTTGGGCTATGGACTGCGTTACGAATATGGCATGTTCAAGCAATTGATCAAAACGGGTATCAAGTGGAAGAACCCGATCACTGGCTGGGATTCGGTTATTATCCGTGGGAAATTCAACGCTCCGAATACACGCGCGTGATTAAGTTCGGCGGCTACAGTCGCCAGTTCACCGACCCGCATACCGGTGAGCTTACTATTCACTGGGAAGATGCCGAAGAGGTGTTTGCGGTGCCGTTCGATGTGCCGATTCCCGGTTACAAAAATGGTGTGGTCAATACCTTGCGTTTGTGGTCGGCGGAAGCACGGAAGGGTTTAATCTGTCCGAATTCAACCAAGGCTCGTATTTTGAAGCCGTGGCGGATAAGAGCGATGCTGAAAACATCACCATGGTGCTTTACCCGAACGACAGCAGTGAAACGGTAAGGAACTGCGTTTGCGTCAGCAATACTTTTTGGTGTCCGCTTCTTTGCAAGATGTGGTCTGTCAATGGGTGGATAAATTCGGCGATGATTTCACCGATTTCGCCGAATACAATGTGTTTCAGTTGAACGATACGCATCCGAGTTTGGCGGTCGCGGAATTGATGCGTATTCTGATCGACGACCGTAAGCTGCATTGGGATGAAGCTTGGGCGATCGTGTCCAGCTCCATGGCCTACACCAACCACACCTTATTGCCGGAAGCCTTGGAACGCTGGTCGGTTTCCCTGTTCGAAAAACTCTTGCCGCGCGTGCTGGAAATCATCTATGAAATCAATGCGCGTTTCATGAAACAAGTGGCCATGAAATGGCCGGGCGATTTACCGCGCCAAAGACGTATGTCGATTATCGACGAGCACAACCATGTGTGCATGGCGTATTTGGCGATTGTGGGCAGTTTCTCCATTAATGGGGTGGCGGCGTTGCATTCGCAATTGTTGAAAGAAGGCTTGTTCAATGATTTCTACCAACTGTGGCCGGAACGTTTTAACAACAAGACCAACGGTGTGACCCAGCGTCGTTGGATGGCGAGCTGTAATCCGGGGCTGAAAACCCTGCTCGACGAAAAAATCGGTGAAAAGTGGGTAACGGAGTTGACGCAATTGAGCAAAATCGAGGACTTCGTCAACGATAAGCCTTTCCGCCAGACTTGGATGGCTGTGAAGCGCGAGAACAAACAGCGATTGGCCGATCTGGTAGAGAAAGAAACCGGTGTGAAATTTGATGTCACCGCCTTGTTTGATGTGCAAGTTAAAAGGATTCATGAATACAAGCGCCAGTTATTGAATGTGTTGCATGTCATTCATCTTTATTCGCGCATCAAGCGCGGTGACACCGATAATTGGACGAACCGTTGTGTCATTATCGGCGGTAAAGCGGCACCGGGCTATGCGATGGCGAAGAAAATCATCAAATTGGTCAACAGTGTGGCGGACATCGTCAATTCCGACCCGGATGTCGGTGATAAATTGAAGCTGGCTTTCATTCCCAACTACCGGGTATCGGCCATGGAAATCATTGCACCGGGCACAGACTTGTCCGAACAGATTTCCACGGCGGGTAAAGAGGCATCCGGAACCGGGAACATGAAATTCATGATGAACGGTGCCGTGACCATCGGTACCCTGGATGGTGCCAATGTCGAAATTCTCGATGCCGTCGGTCAGGAAAATTTCTTCCTGTTCGGGTTGAAAACCCCGGAGGTGGCCGAATTGCGCCAGCATTATTATCCACAAGGTTACATCGATACCGATTCGGATTTACAGGCGGTGTTCGGGTTGTTGGAAGCGGGGCACTTCAACCAGCTGGAACCGGGCATATTCGATGACATTATCCAGTCGGTTAAAAGCCCGAACGACCCTTGGATGACATTGGCGGATTTCCGCAGTTATGTGGAAGCGCAGGAGGAAGTGGCCTTGGCTTTCCAGAATCACAGTCGTTGGAATACCATGAGCATCATCAATTCGGCGCGCAGTGGAATCTTCTCGACCGACCGGACCATGCGCGAATATAATGACGATATCTGGAAACTGAAACCGGTGAAAATGCCGTGATTCGGTTGGCGGTCAAACTTGCGAAATCGGCCAGGCTGCTTAACGGGAGGCTTGCGTTTGACGAAAGTGCTTGGCGTTCAGACTATCGTCATTTTTCGAGGGTGGAAGAAACAATAATAAATAATGGATTGACGTATGGATTATATCATTGAGGCCGTGTCCACCGTTTCCGGGTGGATGCGACCTTATTTATCGGAAATCGGTCTGTCGATGGTGGCGACCTTACTGGTGATTTTCGGGAACGACATCACCGACTTCATTCGAAAGCAGATTGGCAGTTTGAAGTTTTTATTGAAGCTGACGCTATTTGTGTTGTTTTGTGCCTTTGGCTTCGCGTTCCTAACCTCATTTGTGACGCCGTTGCTGGTCGGTTTTATGGCGAAAACACCGGATCTATGGCTGGCCCCGTTGGTAATCGTGCTGTTTTACGGTATTGGACTGCTGGCCCAGAAAAAACACATGCTGTAGGTCGCCGGGTTTGAATTACATTACTCAGGACGGGTTTTATCGTCTGTCGGAAGAATTGAGTCATCTTTGGAAGGTCAAACGCCCGGAAATTGTACGGGCGATTAGTACGGCCGCCGCCGAAGGCGACCGGTCGGAAAACGCGGAGTACATTTATCGTAAAAAAGAGCTCCGGGAAACCGACCGGAAAATTCGCTATTTGGAGCGTCACCTGAAAGACATTCAAGTGGTGCGCGATAAACCCCGTCAACGGGACAAGGTGTTTTTCGGCGCCAGCGTCTTGTTGGAAGATGAAATGGGCGATCAGGTGCGCTACCGGATTGTCGGCGGTTTGGAAGTGCGTTTGGAAGAAAACGAGATTTCAGTGGCCTCTCCGATGGCGAAAGCATTGCTCGGTAAAGTGCTGGATGACGATGTGGTGGTGTCTTTGCCGGATGGTCGTAAAGTGACGTATACGTTACTTGAGATTGTATATTAAACCACCGAGCGAGCCTTGGGGTGCAGTTGCTGAGTTCAAAATCGAATTTCGTGTGGAATAACAGAAGGAAAAATAAAATGAAAAAACACTCTGTCTGGGTTTGTTAGTGGCGGTCGGCGCCATGTCGGGATGCAGTACGCAGGAGAAAAAAGATGAATCAGCGGAAAAACAAAACCCGCTTGCCGTGGCGGATTGCGTTTTCCCGAACACCAATGTCGCTGCGCCCGGCTGGATTTGTGATGAACCGGTGGACAGTCTGGCCATCAGTGCGGTGGGTATTGCCGAGCCGTCCAAAGCGGGCATCAGTTTTATGAAAGATATGGCGGCGGCCGATGGTCGTGGTCGTTTGGCCGAACAAATCAAGGTTCAGGTGCAAAAGATGGTCAAACAGTATCTGGGTACTACTGGTGTGGCCGATACCGAAACCGTGGATGCCGCGGCCAGCTCCACCTTGAAAACCATCACCAACCAAAGTTTGGTTGGTTCCAAAGTCTATAAAACGCGAACAGGTCCAAACGGCAAACTGTATGCTCTGGTTGGAATGGATAAAGCGACCCAGGATAAAATCGTCGAAACCGCGGTGCGTACGTCGATGAAAAACGACCAGGCACTGTGGCAACAGTTCAAAGCTCAGCAGAGTTTTGATGAAATGGCGCGAGACATTGCGAATCAACAGGTTCAGTAATGGTTTGATTATCTGACCAAACGATGAGTTTGGTCGGCTATTTGCTACGGGTTCGGCAATTTTAAAACAAGAGGAAGTGACGATGGGATGGGTGATTAAAGATCATTACGAAGATGAATACGACTTTGAAGTCGATCGGATGAATCTGGAAGCCATGGACATAACGGCTTTTTCTTGCCCGAAGCTGCGGATCATTGAGGTGCCGGTGGATGAAAGCGACTTGGAAAAAATCGAGCAGGTCTATGAGATTCTGTTCCCCGGGTTGTTCGAAGACATGGCGGACATGATGGGCAGCGAGGATGCTCGAGACCCGTACCGGGTACGCTATTACTATAAGCGTCGTAAGTCCGATTCAGGGCAATTATAAAGGTCTATTAAATAGTTCTTTAAAATCATACTGTTATAAGTCCTGTTTGGGGCTAAATTGGTGCAATTGGTTGCAAGTGTGTTTGAAACTTGTTACAATAACGTCAATTTCATAACCCAAATAGGTTAAGTCATCTTTTTTCAGCTGTATTTAATACACTGTCATTTGCGTTTAGGCGCCGTTCTTTTTAGACCAATGCTGGTCGAGTCTAATCCAAAGGATCAGTCCTGAGGAGTCAATCGTAACCGTTTCCCCAATGCGAGCTTTATCCCTTGACGGGACAAAACCCATGAACGAAACGATCGCCCACACTGGAAGTTTCAGTGTCGCACCTGTCTTTTTGCGATTGGTTGAATTATTAACCTTTCAAATCTTACAAAATAATCATGGATACCCAAAAATCTGAAGTTTCCGTTCAGTTTAGAAAACCTAAATTGGAAGACGGACTGGCTATTTATCACTTAATCCAGGCGTCACCGCCGTTGGATGTGAATTCGAGCTATTTATATTTTCTGCAAGCGTCGCATTTTGCCGACACTTGTGCGGTGGCGGAGGTCGACGGTCAAATCGTCGGTTTATTTCCGCTTATTACCGACCGGATCGGCTGGTGCCCTGTTTGTCTGGCAGGTGGCCATCTCCGATACGATGCGAGGCCAGGGCATGGCCAAACGTTTGTTGACGGCTTTGCTTAAGCAGCAGCCAAAAGACAGCGTGACGGAACTGTGTTGTACCATCAGCCCGTCTAACAAGGCCTCTCAAGGGCTGTTTAAATCATTTGCCAGACAGCACGGTTTAACGTTACAGGTCGCGCCGTTTATCACCGAGGCACATTTCGGGGATGAAGGGCATGAAGCGGAAGAGTTGTACTCCCTGACGTCGGAAACCGAATCAACGATTACACTTTAAATTTTCAAAGGAACTTAAAACATGGCATTAGAAACGTTTAATAAATACGAATCGGAAGTGCGTGGTTACATTCGATCGTTTCCAACGATTTTCGATAAATCTAAAATGGCTGAAATTTGGGATGTTGACGGTAAACGTTACATCGACTTTTTTGCCGGCGCAGGCGCGCTGAACTACGGTCACAACAACCCGGCCATCAACGATGCTTTGATTGATTATCTGAAGCATGACGGCATCGGACACGCTCTGGATATGGGGACCGTTGCGAAAAAAGACTTCATTGAAAGCTTCGTTCATAACGTGCTGGAACCGCGCGATATGGAGTACAAGCTTCAGTTTGTCGGCCCGACAGGGACCAACGCGATCGAAACCGCGCTGAAAATTGCCCGTAAGGTCAAAGGCCGTAAGCAGGTCATGTCCTTCACCAACGGCTTCCACGGTATGTCGATGGGCTCCTTGAGTATCACCGGTAACAGTTATTACCACGACGAAAGTTACGGTGTACCAGGTTACACCACTCAGGTGCCGTTCCATAAGTATCTGGGCGACAAGGTCGATACCATCGCTTACCTGCGTAAAATTCTGGAAGATACTTCCAGTGGTACCGAGTTGCCGGCAGCCATCGTGTTGGAAACCATCCAGGCGGAAGGCGGGATCAACGTTTCCGGTGAACAGTGGCTACGAGATTTACGTCAAATCTGTGACGATTTCGACATCTTGATGGTGGCGGATGAGATTCAGGTCGGTAACGGTCGTTCCGGCGATTTCTTCAGTTTCGAACGTGCGGGCATTCAGCCGGACATCATTACGTTGTCGAAATCGATTGGTGCCGGTCAGCCGATGGCCTTGGTGCTGTTGAAACCTGAGCTGGACCAGTGGAGTCCGGGCGAGCACTCGGGAACCTTCCGCGGGAATAACTTGGCGTTTGTGTCTTCCAGTGTGGCCTTGAAAAAATATTGGTCGGATGACAGCTTCTCAAAAGAAGTGAAAGCGAAAGCCGCTTTGGTTCAGGCGCGTATGGAGAAATTGGCGCTGCGTTTCCCGCAATATGTGCGCGAAATTCGCGGGCATGGCATGATTTGGGGCGCTGAATTTAAAGATCCGGATATGACGTCTAAAGTCTGTGCACAAGCCTTTGAAGATGGCTTGGTCATTGAAACGGCGGGTGCCGGCGATGAAGTCATCAAGTTCTTGGGGCCATTGGTGATTTCCGAAGAATTGATTAACGAAGGCTTTGATATTTTGGAAGGCGCGGTTGAGAAAGTCGGCAAGTAATTTTTGCCTGCAAACGACAACCCTTGCAACAAAAACGATTAGGAGAAAACATGATTGTTCGTAACTTATATGACGATATTATCGGAACCGATGCCGATGTAGATGATAAGCAGTGGACCAGTCGTCGCCTGTTATTGGCGAAAGACGGCATGGGCTTTTCGTTGCACGACACCTTGATTAAAGAAGGTGAAGAACTGCATCTGTGGTACAAGAACCACTTGGAAGCGGTGTATTGCATTGAAGGCGAAGGCGAAATCGAAGAGAAGAAAACGGTAAGGTACACGCCATTCGTGAAGGCACCGTTTACGCTTTGAACGAGCACGATCAACACATTCTGAAAGCCAATAAAGGCAGTCAGATGCGTATGGTGTGTGTGTTCAATCCGCCGGTTACCGGGCGTGAAACCCATGATGAAGACGGTTCCTACGTCTTGGTGGATGCTTAATCCACCCGGTATTATCTATCTTGAAAATGCCAGGCCTGGGCATTTTATCCCTTTCAATAACGGAGTTTTTTTCTAAAAAATTACCATGTCAAACACACATAAAAATCAGTTGAGCGTCGAAAAATCGGCGGTACCTCAATGAGTGATTACCCGGCGGTTCGGGACAATATCATTTGTACCCGGAAAGCCCTTACCAGCGCATTTTCGTGGTGTCGGCCTATGGCGGCATTACCAATGATTTGCTGGAACATAAAAAGACCGATCAACCCGGCGTTTACGGCCTGTTTGCCAATGATGATGTCGAGGACGATTGGCGCATTGCTTTGGATCAATTGAGTCTGAAGCTGAATAAAATCAATGCCGACTTGTTCGATGACGATGAATTGCGTGCCAAAGCCAATGCCTTTATCGACGAACGCTTTGCGGAAACCAAGCAGTTGCTGAATCATCTGCAGGACTTGTGCCGCCACGGACACTTTTCTCTGGAAAGCCATTTGTTGACGGTGCGCGAATTGCTGGCCAGTTTGGGTGAAGCCCACAGTGCCTGGAACCTGGCACACCTGCTTCAGCAAGAAGGCGTCAACGCCCGCTTTGTGGATTTAACCGGCTGGCAAGCGGATAAACCCTGCCGCTGGATGAGATGATCAAGCGCACTTGGGTGACGTGGATTTCACGCGCGTTCTGCCGATTGTCACCGGTTATGCGCATTGTCAGGAAAACCTGATGCATACTTTCGACCGCGGCTACAGTGAAATGACCTTCAGTCGAATCGCGGTTTTGTGTGAAGCCACCGAGGCGGTGATTCACAAGGAATACCACCTCAGCAGCGCCGACCCGAAATTGGTCGGTGAAGAGAATGTGGTTCCAATCGGTAAAACCAATTACGACATCGCCGACCAATTGGCCAATCTCGGGATGGAAGCCGTGCACCCGAAAGCCGCGCAGGGCTTGCGTCAAGCGCAGATTCCGTTGCGGATTAAAACACCTTTGATCCGGGGCACCACGGCACCATCTTCACGGAAGATTATGTCAGTGAATTCCCTCAGGTGGAAATCATTGCCGGTATGCAACACTTAATTGCTTTGGAAGTGTTCGATCAGGAAATGATGGGCCAACAAGGGCATTATGAAAAAATTCTGATCGACACCAGCAATCGCCTGAAATGCCAGGTCATCACCAAGGATTTCAACGCCAATACCATTACCTTGTATTTGAGTGCGTCCTTGAAGAAGGTCAAACGCCTTTCGGAACAGTTGCAGCAGGCTTTGCCGACGGCGACCATCAACACCAGTAAGGTGGCGTTGCGTCGGCGATGGGCAGCGACATGCGCATTAAAGGTTTGTTGGCGAAAGCGGTACAAACACTATTCGATGAGGGCATCAATGTGGAAGCGATTCATCAAAACACCCGTCAGGTCGAGATGCAGTTCTTCGTGAACGAAACCGATTTCGAAAAAGCGGTGAAAGCCTTGCATTCCAAATTGATTGAAGTCCATAACCATGGGAAGGCGATATGCGAACATTGATCATGTTGGGGCTGGCGCTGTTTTTGGCATCAGCGACGGCGGGTGCGGCCGATCAACGGCACTCCAAGGAGACACAGGATGTGGAGCAACTGAAAGAGCCGATGTACAACCCGTTTGTCGAACGGTATGTCATGGACGAATTGAAACAGCTGCGCGTCGATATGAACGATCTGCACGTTGAGCTGACCAAAGAGGTCACCAATCGTGAATTGTCCGCGACTTCCCGCGCCGTCGGTTATGCGACCGATACCGTTACCTATTTCTTTTATCTGATTGCCGGAATTTCTTCCGTCTTGCTGTTGGTGGGATGGAACTCCATGCGAGAAGTGAAAGAGAAGGTGCTGAGTCTGGCTGACTCGAAAGTGGATAAGGTCATTGAGGAATACGAAGCACGTTTGGCGAAGCTGGAAGAAGAGTTGAACCGAAATCGCGAGGCATTTCCAATGCTCAGAAACGATTGGCGCAACATCAGGATATTCACAGCTTGTGGTTGAAAGCCGGCCAAGAACAGATTCTCAGTAACCGTATGGCGATTTACGATCAAATATTGGAACTGGATCCCGGCAATACGGAAGCAATGACGTATAAAGCCGACGCCGCACTGGAGATGGGAGAGCCGCAATGGGCCGTGAACCTGTGTAATCAGGCGTTGCGAATTGATCCAGAGAATACCCATGCCTTTTACCAGTTGGCGGGGGCTTATGCGCTGATGGACAAAGCCTCGGAAGCCATCGAGTTTTTGCAAACGGCGTTGCAAAATTCCGAGGGGTATAAAGAGCAGGTTCAAAACGATCCGGTCTTCAAATCCTTGCAGGACAATCCGGAATTCCAAAAACTGTTGGAAGAAGACGAAACCCCGGCCTCTTCCTGATTTATCTTTTCTTTGAGCGAGGCCCTCTGCATGCCTCGCTTTTTTCTGCTTTCATTTTTTATCCACATTATCTGCATGTATTTATGTATAAATACGGACTATTGGCGATACGCTCAATGGCTGTGCTATGATGCGCGCAAAAGCGGAGCGTGCGGCCGTAGAAAAGATACGTTTTTAACGGCGTGCAGATAACAAAAGGTGGTATGAGATGAATAAGATTTGGCAAGCTGTCGGTATTGCATTCTTGACGATGGCAAGTTTTCAGGTTTGGGCCGCCGACTTTTTCGATGAAACCTTCGGGAACCTTCAGGAAGAGTTGGAAGTGGCGAAAGATGACGGCAAACAGGGTATTTTTATTTTCTTTCACATGGAAGAGTGTCCCTTCTGCGACCGCATGAAAAACACCATTCTCAACAAGCCGGATGTCATTCAATATTTCAAACAACATTTTCTAACCTACCAGGTCGATATCGAAGGGTCCAATGAAATGGTTAACTTCGACGGAACGGAAGGGACCGCGCAATATCTCTCCGAAAAAGTTTACCGTGTTCGCGCCACACCGGTCATGATGGTGTTTAACTTGGAAGGCAAGCCGGTGCTGCGCTACACCGGGCCGACGCGTACGAAAGAAGAATTTATGCTGTTAGGCAAATATGTCGTGGACGGTGCTTATAAAGACATGTCGTTTACGCGTTATAAAAGACAGAATAAGTAGCGGGTACTTCGATGAGATTGAATCCGTTACGTTTTACAATACGCGGTGTGCTGGTGCTGACGGCGTTGCTGTCACATACCGTTTTGGCCGCCGATGACGCTGCCGTGAATGCCGCTCAAACCACCGGGCCTGTGGCTGAACAAGCGACCGCACAGGTACATCCGGCCCAGGATTTACCCGAGCCTTTGACCTTGGAAAGTGTGATGGGGTTGCCGGAAAACGTTAGTCCGCAGGTCATGCGGGCCAAAGCGCGGCATGCCCAAGCGCAAGCGCGTTATAACCTGCAAGAAACCGACGATAATTTCGAGCTGGATTTGATCGGCCGCCTGGGTTGGCGTGAGTATGACTTTCAGACCGAGGATAATCATTTATTCGGTTTGCATTTAGGCAAAGAATTGTATGACTTCGGCCGTAATGATGCGGCGCTGGAAGCGGAACAACGCCTGACGGCAGCGCAGAATGAACTTTACCAAGACCAGAAATTCAGTTTCAGATTCGGTTGATGCAAGCCTACTTCAACATCATTCTTGCCGACTTTCAGTACCGCATTGAAAATGAAGCCATGGCAGTGGCCTACATTGCCATGGATAAAGCCGAGGATCGGCACGAACTGAAACAGTTGTCCGACGTTGAGTACCTCAAACTGCAATCCGATTATGAAAAACTGTTGGTGAAACGCACACGTGCGTCTTACGAACAGCGCCGGACACGAACCAATCTGGCCAATTTGGTTGGGCGTCCGGACGCCTTGCCGGATAAGTTACGCTTCCCGTCGTTGGATTCCGTCACCAGTCGGGAGCTGGAAGAATTAAGCGTTTACCAGCAACAAGCCTTGGCGAATAATTTGCATTTGAAAAACTTGAAACTGACGCTGCAAGCCGCGGAATCGCGGTTGAATGGTGAGTCGCTGGAAGACATGCCGGTGTTTCGAGTGGATGCGCTGGGAGGGTATTCGTCGAATTATGCCTACGGCCGAGAAGGGCGCTGGCGTTTTGATTTGACGATGGATTATCCGCTGTACGACGGCGGTGTGCGCTCGGCGAAGGTAAGCGAAGCCCGTGCCGAGGTGCAGGCCATTCAAGCGGAAATTCACCAGTATCAGCAGTCTTTGCGTGATCAGGTGGCGGACTTGTATTTCAAGCTGCAAATGGCGGAAGCCGAAAAGAAACAGAACAAGGTGTTCGGCGAGTATTCCGAAATTTATTTGGATTACAGTCGCGCGCTTTATGAAAACGAATCGACGACCGACTTAGGGGATTCGATGGTCCGCCTGTCGGAAGCGAATTATCAGGTTATCGCACAGCAGTTCCGGCAAACGCTTCATTGGGCGCAGTTGGATTATTTGATCGGTAAGCCGGTGCAATTGGAGACGTATCAATGAACGAAATGAAAAACACGATGAAACGATGCACGATCGGATGTCTGATGTCCGGAAGTCTTTTTTTGGCCGGGATGCCAACGGCCTGGGCAGAAACGGTTCAAATCGGTTCTTTGGTGGCGGGGCAGGTTGAAAAAGTCATGGTGATGCCTGGACAAAACGTGAAGACCGGTCAATTATTGATGACCATCGATGACGACCGTTATCAGGCCAAATTGAAAACCGCCCGGGCCGAGGTCAAATTGTGGGAATTGAAACTGGCGGATGCCCAAATCGAATTGGATCAAGCGCTGGATTTATTTGATCGAACCGTCACCGCCAAGCGTGAATTGGATGCGGCTCAGTTGGCGTATGATGTGGTGAAACAGCAATTGGTAAAAGCACAAGGCAATCTGGAATCTTACCAGGCCTGGTCGAAATACTTTGTTATCAAGGCACCGGTTTCCGGCAAAATCGCTAAAATCAATGCGCCGAAAGGCACAACGGTGTATAAGGAAATACGCCGTTGATTCAGATTGAATATTGATGACAAGTCGGCCCGGCAGAGTGCCGGGTGCTGAAAAAACGCAACTGGAAAGCGTTAAAGAATTATAGGTCTCGGCCGAAACCAAAGAATGTGCCTTCGATGGCCGTTTGTCTGTCCAGTGCGCTGAGGCCTTTCACCGAACGGATAATCAACCAGATCATCCACCACACCAGCACTACTGCACCGATAAAGACGGTGGCCAACAAGATACCGACCAGCAGATAAATCACGCCATACCAGAAGGTTTGAATTTGGAAGTCGAAGTGGGTTTTCAGCCAAACCGGCATTTCCGGTTCACTGCGTTTCACATAGGCCATGACCACGCCGATAATGGCTGTCAGCCCCATCACTAATCCGACCAGATACAGAATGTAGATAATCTTGGCGTAGGTGCTGTTACTGCGCGTCATCTCTTCGATCGACGGCCTTGCTTCCGTGGCTTGTTCGCTCATAAATGGTGTCCTCCCTGATTATTGTTATTGTGAGAATGTGGAGCTAAGCAAAATCATTATTGTCGATGAGCCGGGCTTTCTCCAATATAATTTTTTGATTCAATATCATAGAATTCTATGATGAGACACGATGAGAGCGCTGCCGGAACGTGATGTCAGTACAGCTTCAGTTTGGGTTTGACTCGCCGTTCGATGAAGGCGGCGAGCAGAATCCACACCATGCGTCCGAAGCCGTGCAGTGTCATTTGGTGTTGACGATACAGGCTGGCGTAAGCCCAATGGGCGATTTTGCTTCCAGCATCCAGTTCTTTTTGAACAGTTCATCCAATACGCTACCGAATGTTTGGAATCGACTCAGTGACAAAAGTGACCCGTGATCATGGTACTGGAATGATGTCAGCGGTTGCCCGTCCATGAGCGCCTGCAGGTTGGTTGCGCAAGTAGCGGCCATTTGATGCGCCGCCTGGGCCAAGGAAGGAACCGGGCGAGCCTGTTCGCCTTCGCCTTGTATCAAGCTGGCGCAATCTCCGATGGCGAAAATCGCCGATTCACCTTTAACCTGCAAGTTGGCGTCGATTTCGATTTGATGGATGCGGTTGGTGGGCAAGCCGAGCTCTGAAAGAAACTTAGGCGCTTTAACGCCCGCTGCCCATACTAAGAGGTCGGCTTGAAGGGTTTGGTCCGCGGTGATCAACTGTTGGGCCTGAACGTCTTTGATCATGGTTTGGGTGCGTATATCAACGCCATGTTCTTTCAAAACCTGCTCGCCTTGGCGGCCAGAGATTCCGGTAAGGCAGGCAAGATACGATCGGCGGCTTCAATGAGCGTGACCTGTAGGCTGCTGGGTGAATGGCCTTGATGCCGAACTTTTCCAGCCGTTCAACGGCATTGCATAATTCCGCGGCCAGCTCAACGCCAGTGGCTCCGGCTCCGACAATGGCCACTCGAACCGGCTCAGGCGGCGTTTGGTCATGATGATTGGTCAAGGCATGCTGGTTTGCGGCTTCCGAAAATTGCATGAAACGATTCAGAAAGGTGAGATGAAAATCCTCCGCTTCCTGGGCTGAATCCAACGTGTGGCAATGCTCGCGTACCGAGCTGAGACCGAAGTCGTTGCTGCGGGCGCCGGTGGCCATCACCAGATAATCGTAATGCACGAGGCGTTCGCCTAAAATCTCTTTGCCGTGGTGGTCCAGTAACGGCGCCAGAGTCAAGGTTTGATTGGCTTTGTCGAGAGCAACCATCTGCCCATGCGAAATAGTAATGGTGTTCGGATGAGTGGGCTCGGTAGCTCAGGGCTTCATGGCCGGTGTCGAGTGAACCCGAAGCCACTTCATGCAGCAGCGGTTTCCACAGGTGGGTGCGATTGGCGTCAATCAAGGTAATTTCCGCCAATCGTTTTCTGCCCAGTGAGTCACCTAAGCGAGTGGCCAGCTCCAAGCCGCCGGCACCACCGCCGACAATCACGATCTGTTTCATATTCTGTCCTTCTTTGCTATTGGGTTGGCAAATCAACAGAGGCCGAACTACCGTGCGCAACCTGAATTGATGTAAAAAGTTAAAGGTAATAGCGTTATTTTACGTATTCAATAGCCGGTTGAAAGGGGCTTTTTCAGACTTTACCCAATTAGTCACAAAAATTTCAAAATAGGGCTTGTCAGAGACAAAATTATCTCTATAATACACATCCATCAAACGCAAGGTTTGAATGACTATTCCCCAATAGTTCAGTTGGTAGAACACCGGACTGTTAATCCGTATGTCGCTGGTTCGAGTCCAGCTTGGGGAGCCAAATTCTTGAAAAAGCCGCTTTTATGCGGCTTTTTTATTGTTTTTGGTAGAATTTGGTCTTTCACATTATGGTGACTCTGTTCGTCCCCTCGCGACGATAGGTTGGAAACCCCGCCAGGTCCGGAAGGAAGCAACGGTACCTTCTGATTCGTGCGCCGAGGTCAGGCGGGCAGGGTCGCCTCCATTTTCTCAAGCCTTTTCATTTTCCTCAATTTAAACTCGCATTCCTCTGCTTAGACGTTAAAATAGTCCTTATTTCAATCATAAGAATCGAAGCCTGTGAGCGATACCGTTTTAGCCAGAAAATGGCGCCCGAAAAACTTCTCCGAACTGGTCGGTCAAGAGCATGTCATGCAAGCGCTTGCCAATGCGCTGGATCAGCAACGGCTACATCATGCCTATCTGTTTACCGGCACCCGAGGGGTGGGCAAAACCACCATCGCACGGATTTTTTCCAAGGCCCTGAATTGTGAGCAAGGGATCAGCTCCAAGCCCTGTGGTGTTTGTTCGACTTGCCGGTCGATTGACGAAGGACGTTTTGTCGACCTGATAGAAGTGGATGCGGCCTCCAAGACCAAGGTGGAAGACACGCGCGAATTGTTGGAAAACGTCCAATATGCGCCAGTTCAAGGGCGTTACAAAGTCTATCTCATCGACGAAGTGCACATGCTGTCGAAAAGCAGTTTCAATGCGTTGTTGAAAACTCTGGAAGAGCCGCCGGAACATGTGAAGTTTCTGCTGGCCACCACCGATCCGCACAAGTTGCCTATGACGGTTTTATCGCGCTGCTTGCAGTTCAACTTGATGCGCTTGACGCAAACACAGATTCAAACCCATTTGGGGCATATTCTTCACCAGGAAGGCATTACGTTTGAGGACGCGGCCTTGGCGATGATTGCCAAAAGCGCCGACGGTTCGGCGCGAGATTCCCTGAGCATACTCGATCAAGCCATCGCTTACGGAGGTGGTCAGGTTCAGTTGGCGGCCGTTCAGGCGATGCTTGGCTTGGTTGATCAGCAATTCACCCGGCAGATTCTGGCGGCTCTGGCGGACGAATCCGCCGACGCCTTAAAAAACGTCATCCAACAGTTGGCCGCGATGGGGGTGGACTATACCGCACTGAACGCGCAACTGATTGAAGTTCTGCACCAAATTACCCTGTTGCAGGTATTGGGAACATTGGACGATGGGTGTGTTTTGGACGACGAAACCATGCAGGTGTTGGCTGAAACGCTTTCGCCGGAGCGGGTACAGGTTCTCTACCAAATCGCCTTATTGGCCAAGCAGGATATGTCGATGGCGCCCGATATCCGCATCGGTTTCGAAATGGCTTTGTTGCGGATGTTGCTTTTCAGCCGATGGCGCCGGGCGCGGCGGGCTAAGTTCGGGTGGCGAAACGGTCCAGGCACCTGCCAACACTAATTCCGGAGAAGCTCGGTGATGGCAAAAATCACTCGGCCTGGCGATGTCTTGAAACAACAGGGGTTGAAAGATGTTGCGGAACCCGAACCAGCCGAACCGTCTCAAACGGCGGAGCCAGCGCAGTCTGTGGAATCTCCCACGAACGATGTGATGGACTCGGGGCCGATGGCAACCGCCGAACCGGCGCCTGAATCGATTGCAACACCCGCCCTCAACCAAGCGGTTTCTGAACCTGTTCCTGATGCGCCGGTCGATCATCTGGCGGACTTAAAAGCGAGGTTAGACCTCACGCTGGGAAAGCCTGAAACGATCCGTTCAGCGGCCGAATCGGCTGCGCCTGAAGAGGCGTCTATTCAGCCTCCAGTTGCCAATCCGGATGCTGAAACCACGTTGAATCCGGCGATGGAAACGCCGTCCGAAGCGCCTGTGGCGCAAGTCTCCGCACCTTCCGCTCCCTTGCCTTGGGAAGAAGACAATTCAATGTCCGACGACGCGTTGAACGCCGCGCCGACGGATTCGACAAATGCGGCATTACAGGATGAATCGCCTTGGCCGAAATCGACGGTCGAAGAGGCACTTGGGACAGAATCGATTCCGCCAACGTTTGAGGATGCTCCGCAAACGGTTTCCATGGAGACGGCGATTCGACAGGAACCGGCTTGGGAGGCGGCGGCTTCCGAACCGGAGCGCGTAATGGCAGAAAGCCAACCGCCGATGGCGGAAGTGGCAACCGCCGAACCGGAATATCGTCCGAATGACGCCGTTTCTTCACCAACGGTAACAGTCTCCACGGGGGATGCGGGTGAATGGCGTGACGCCGATAAATGGTTACAGATGATCGTGCAATTGCAGTTGGATGGCATGGCCGCCGAGTTGGCCCGGCAATCGATTCTGGTCTCACAGGATACGCAGACGTTGACGTTGAGTGTGGATCCGCAACAGATGCATGCGAAAACCGAGCTGGCCTTACAGCGGCTGGAAGAGCAAATCAAGGCACAGTTGGGCTGCCGATTGGTGTTTGTGCAGGCCGATCAGGCCCATTTGACCCCGGCGCGTTATGAAATCGAAATGAAAGCTCAACGGCAGGCGAATGCCGTGAACAGTATTCAATCCGACCCTCAGGTGCAAAGCCTGATTCAGACATTAAATTTAAAGGTCATCGAATCGTCGATTCGACCGGTCAAACACTAGAAAGGAGTAGCCATGTTTGGTGGAAAAGGTGGTTTGGGCAACTTGATGAAGCAAGCCCAGGAAATGCAAAAGAATATGCAAGCCGCGCAAGAAGAAATCGCGCAAATGGAAATTACCGGTGAAGCTGGTGGCGGGATGGTCAAAGTGGTCATGACGGGTAAGCACGAACTGGTTAAGGTGGACATCGACGACAGTTTGATGGATGACCGTGAAATGCTGGAAGACTTGTTTGCGGCGGCGGTTAATAGCGCGGCACGTCGTGTTGAGGAAGAAACGCAGGAACGCATGTCGGGATTAACCGGTGGGATTGATTTGCCACCGGGCATGAAAATGCCGTTTTGACCAGGCCTGGTTATTTTTACGCTATTGACGGATAGGACAGCGCTAGATGCAAAGCCCTTTGATTAACGAATTGATTGAAGCCTTCAAATTGTTGCCAACCATTGGCCCCAAGTCGGCGCAGCGGATGGCTTACTATCTGTTGCAAAATAATCCGAACGGCGGCAAGCGATTGGCGGAGGCGATTGTCGAGGCCATCGATAAGGTCGGGCATTGTGAGCAGTGTCGCAACTTTTCCGAAACAGACGTCTGCCGTATCTGCGCGTCGCCGGCGCGTAAACGTGATCAACTCTGTATTGTGGAAACGCCGACCGATGTGGTGGCGATTGAGCAGTCCGGCATTTACCAGGGACTGTATTTTGTTTTGATGGGGCATTTGTCGCCGATTGATGGCGTTGGGCCGGAAGACTTGGGCTTGCCTTTGCTTGAAGAGCGCTTGAAGGGCGGGGAGGTCTCGGAATTGATTCTGGCCACCAACCCAACCGTTGAAGGCGAAGCGACCGCACATTATATCCATCAGATGGCAACCTCGATGCAGGTGCCGGTCACGCGTTTGGCGCAGGGCATTCCGTTGGGCGGCGAGTTGGAATATATCGACAGTGGAACGCTCAGTCAGGCCTTTGCCGGACGCAAAGCGGTTTAGTGTGACATGAAGCGATAGTTATCTTTCACAGAATCTAAATGAAAAAATGGCCGACATAGGTGAACTATGCCGGCCGTTTTTTTGGACGATTTGAATGGTGGTTACGCCATGAGGAATTCCAGCAGCGCTTTTTGAGCGTGTAACCGGTTTTCGGCTTCGTCCCAGACGACGCTGTCTTCGGCATCCATGACCTCGGCTGAGACTTCTTCGCCGCGGTGGGCCGGCAAACAATGCATGAACAGGGCGTCTGAATTGGCCTGTGCCATCAATTCGCTGTTGACCTGGTAATCCTTAAAGGCGCGTTCGCGCTTTTTCTGTTCTTCTTCCTGGCCCATGCTGGCCCAGACATCCGTGACCACCAAGTCCACGTTTTCGGCCGCGTCCATCGGGTTGCGAATCAATTCCACTCGGTCTTGGTTAGCAGCGACCAAATCGGCGTTCGGTTCGTAGTCTTCCGGGGTGGAAATGCGCAGTTTGAAGCCGTATTGTTTGGCGGCGTTAATGTAAGAGTGACACATGTTGTTGCCGTCGCCAACCCACAATACGGTTTTGCCGGCAATGCTGCCGCGGTGCTCGTAATAGGTCTGCATGTCCGCCAATAATTGGCAAGGGTGGAAATCGTCCGTCAGGGCGTTGATGACCGGGACTTGAGAATGCTCGGCCATTTTTCCACGACGTCGTGCCCGAAGGTGCGAATCATGATGCCGTCGGCCATGCTGGAAATAACGCGTGCACTGTCTTCAATCGGCTCGCCGCGCCCCAGTTGCGTATCCTTGGGCGAAAGGAACAGGGCATGGCCGCCCAGTTGACTCATGCCGATTTCAAACGAGATGCGGGTACGGGTCGAGGATTTTTCGAAAATCATCGCCAGTGTCTGGTTTTTCAGCGGCTCGAAAATCTCGCCCGACTTTTGCATTTTCTTCAACTCAACGGCGCGCAGTAGCAGTTGGTTCAGTTCCTCGGAAGAGAGGTCGTTTAAGGTTAAAAAATGTCTGATGCTCATAAGCTGTCTTCTTTCAGTTCTGGCAAGCGAATTAACCTTGCTGGGTGAATTGGTTGACGAGTTCGACGACGGTTTCAATCAATTGATCGGTTTGGTCGTTGGACATCACGAAAGCCGGCAGCAAACGGATGGTGTTGCCTTGCGTGACATTGATCAGAACGCGTTTTTCCAGCGCCTGGGCGACCAGCTCGGCGCATGGCCGATCTAGTTCGATGCCGATCATGTAACCGAGGCCGCGAACGTCTTTAACCGCCGGGTTGTCGGACAGAGCGGATTGAAAACGCGTCAGGATTTCCTGGCCTTTATCGGCGACATGTTCGATGAAGTTATGGGTTCTCATGACCTTTAAAACGGCCAGGCCTGCTGCGCAGGCTAACGGGTTGCCACCGAAGGTGGTGCCGTGATTGCCGGGTTCCAGAATGTTGGCGGCTTTTTGCCCGGCCAGGCAGGCACCGATTGGCAAACCGTTCCCCAGCGCCTTGGCCAGAGACATGACGTCCGGTTGGATGTCTTCGTGTTGGTGGGCGAACCATTTGCCGGTACGGCCGATACCGGTTTGAATTTCGTCCAGCATCATCAGCCAGCCGTTACGGTCGCAGATGGCGCGAATGGCTTTTAAATAACCTTTCGGCGGGATATTGACCCCGCCTTCACCTTGAATCGGTTCCACCAAAACGGCGACGACGTCCTGGTCGCCACTGTGGGCTTCCACGGCGTCGGCATCGCCGAATGGCACACGGACGAAACCTTCCACGAGAGGGGCGAACCCTTCCTGAACTTTTTTGTTGCCGGTGGCCGACAAGGTGGCCAGTGTTCGACCGTGGAAACTGTTTTCCATGACGATGATTTTCGGCGTAGTAATTTGTTGCTGGTAGGCGTATTTGCGCGCGATTTTAATGGCGGTTTCATTCGCTTCGGCACCGGAGTTGCAGAAAAACACTTTTTCCATGCCGGAGATGTCGATCAATTCTTCCGCCAAGGCCGCTTGCTTTTCAATGCAATACAGATTGGAGGTGTGAATCAATTCACGGCTTTGGGCGCAAATCGTTTCGGTGATTTCCGGGTGGGCGTGCCCTAAGCTGCACACGGCGATGCCGCTGATGGCGTCCAGATAGTTTTGGCCGTTTTCGTCGTAAAGCCAAGCGCCTTTACCGGATTTAAAGCAAACCGGCAGTCTGGCATAGGTGTTCATTAAATGCGGTGATGTTTTCATTGTCGTTATTATTCTTTTCCAGCGTTTTCAATAAAAGGGTCTTTGAAAACAAAAAAGCAATCGCAAGACGAGCTTGGGATTGCTTTTTTGAATCGAATCGGGTTTTTATTTATAAATTCAAAAGAATGATTTTAATCATATGCTCCGTAATTTCAAGCAAAATTGTGGTGAAATTCCGCGGAAAGGACGGCACAAGTCTATGAAAGAGCTATAAATCGTGATGCTGAAAAATCCGATTTAGGATAAAATAATGCAAATTAGTCCCGAATAAATCCATGTCGGTGCCGAGATGGAAGAACAAAAACAGATATAAGGAAATCTTGCAATGCAAACAATGAGTGATCGTGACGGCCTGATTTGGCTGGATGGTGAAATGGTTGATTGGCGGGAAGCGAAAACCCATGTCCTGACCCATACCTTACATTATGGAATGGGGGTGTTTGAAGGGGTGCGCGCCTATGAAGCCGAGCAGGGTACCGCCATTTTCCGCTTGGAAGCCCATACCGATCGCTTATTTAATTCGGCCAAAATCATGAACATGCCGATGCCGTTTTCCAAGGAAGAATTGAACGAGGCTCAGCGTGCCGCGGTGCGTGAAAACGATTTGAAATCCGCTTATATCCGTCCGATGGTGTTTTATGGTTCGGAAGGCATGGGGTTGCGCGCCGATAACCTGAAAGCGCACGTTGTGGTTGCGGCCTGGGAATGGGGCGCTTATATGGGTGAAGAAAACTTGAAAAAAGGCATTAAAATCGCCACATCGTCTTTCACGCGTCATCATGTTAACGTTACCATGACGAAGGCCAAGTCCAACGGTTCGTATATGAATTCGATGCTGGCCTTGCAGGAAGCGGTCAGTCACGGTTGTGACGAGGCGTTGTTGCTGGATACGGAAGGGTATGTTTCCGAAGGATCCGGCGAGAACTTCTTTATGGTTCGCGACGGTGTGATTTACACGCCGGAATTGACTGCGGCATTGGACGGGATTACCCGCAAAACCATTATGCAGTTGGCAAAAGATGCCGGGTATGAAGTGCGTGAAAAACGCATTACGCGTGATGAAGTCTATATCGCCGATGAAGCTTTCTTTACCGGAACGGCGGCGGAAGTCACGCCGATTCGCGAGTTGGACAATCGAGCCATCGGTCAAGGGTCTCGTGGGCCGGTGACCGAAATGCTGCAAACCAAATATTTCGATGTGGTCCACGGCCGGTCCGAAGCGCATTTGGATTGGTTGACGCCGGTCGCTTGATGAAATTGGAATTGGAAACGTAAGAGAAGATTTATGAGTAAACAAACCGTTATTGAAATCACATACGATGATTTGCCGCTGACGTGCCCGATGCGTGGTCAGGAGCAATGGAACTCCCACCCGAAGGTCATGTTGCCGATTGAAGAAACCGGCAAATCGAAATGTCCTTACTGTGGAACCGAGTATGTTCTGAAAGACTGGGATCCAAATCACAAAAGCCACTGATCGAATCGCTTTTGACTTATTGAAAAACGACCAGGCCTGGTCGTTTTTTTATGTCCGAACGTCAGAGTAATAGGGTTTAACGTATATCTTTTGTCAGGCATAAAAAAAGCCCGCGTTTGCGGCTTTTTGGTTTCGGTTAATCTTACGATTAACGAGAGTAGTACATGTCGAACTCGATTGGGTGAGTGGTTGCACGCATGCGTGTCACTTCTTCCATTTTCAGTTCGATGTAAGAGTCGATGGCTTCGTCTGTGAAGACGCCACCGGCTTTCAAGAACTCTCTGTCTTCGTCCAACGCCGCCAAGGCTTCTTCCAAAGACGCACAAACCGTGGTGTAAGTGGCTTCTTCTTCCGGTGGCAAATCGTATAGATCTTTCTCGGAAGGCTCGCCTGGATCGATCTGGTTCATGATACCGTCAAGGCCGGCCATCAAGGAAGCAGAGAACGCCAAGTATGGGTTAGCCGTTGCATCCGGGAAACGTAGCTCAACACGACGTGATCTTTCAGACGGCGCATATGGGATACGGATGGAAGCAGAACGGTTAGAGCCGGAGTAGGCCAATAGAATTGGTGCTTCGAAACCTGGAACCAAACGCTTATAAGAGTTGGTGCCCGGGTTAGTGAAGGCGTTCAAGGCACGAGCATGCTTGATCAAACCACCGATGTACCAAATGGCTTCTTGCGATAGACCGGAATAAACGTCACCTGCGAAAATGTTTTTGCCGCCTTTCGACAAAGACATGTTGATGTGCATACCGGAACCGTTGTCACCGACGATTGGCTTAGGCATGAAAGTCGCTGTTTTACCCAAAGCGTTACAGGTGTTGTGTACTGCGTATTTCAGAATTTGCACTTCGTCGGCTTTTGCAGTCAAAGTGTTACCGGCTACCGCCAATTCACATTGTCCGCCGGCAGCCACTTCATGGTGGTGTGCTTCCAGTTTAAGGCCCATTGCTTCGGCCATGGCGCAGATGTCCGCACGCACTTCGTGCAATTGGTCAACCGGAGGTACTGGGAAGTAACCGCCTTTTACCTTAGGACGGTGACCGATGTTGCCGTCTTCGTAAACTTTTTCAGAGTCCCAAGCGGATTCGCCGGATTGCATCTTAACGAAGCAGCCGGACATGTCTGCGCCCCAACGAACGTCGTCAAAGATGAAAAATTCTGGTTCTGGACCGAAGAAAGCCGAATCGGCGATGCCGGTAGAAGCCAGGTATGATTCCGCTTTTTTCGCGATGCCGCGAGGATCTTTTTCATAAGCTTCCATCGTGGAAGGCTCAACAATCATCATACGGATAATCAAAGTTGGATCATTGGTGAATGGGTCCATGAAGAAACCATCGGTTTGTGGCATCAAGATCATGTCAGAGTTGTTGATACCTTTCCAGCCTTGAATGGATGAACCGTCAAAAGTTTCACCGTCCGCAAAAAAGTCTTCATCCACTTTATCAGCCGGGATGGTGACATGTTGCTCTTTACCATGTGTGTCGGTAAAGCGAAGATCTACCCATTTAACGTCATTGTCTTTGATTAAATCAAAAATTTCTTGCGACATAAGTGTGTCCTTTTAGATTGTTGAAAAATGCGAAGTGGTTCTTGAAGCAAGTCAAGGATTTTCAGCGAGTGCTGAGTGGTCCGTCCTTGTTCTCGAATGCGCTAAAATCGCACGTTGAATTTAAAAAAATAAGTTTGAATGTGTGTTTGGTGCAACCGTTTAAAGCCCGGTAAATTCGCTGGAATCTACCGGATTTCATAAAATTTTTTCCTGTTGATAATAGCTGGAACCATGCCAGAATGCCAATATTTTTTAAAGATTTTTAAGTCCTTGATAGACAAGAAAAAATACTCTCAATAAAAGTATTGTTGTTGTTCAGGAACCAGGAATAAGGATGTTTTCTTGGTGCAACTCGGGTCGTTTTGGTGCATTTTAAACCAGGCGGTTGAAAATGGGAAGCCGTGAGTTTAAGCGGCTCTCAGATCAAATTCTTTGGGAGTTTAATCTTTCTGTCATATTGAAAAGCTATTATCTACACATCTTAAATCACTCCCTAGGAATTTTGGATGGATCAGTCAGCGCAGAAAGCATTAGAACAGGCTCTGAAAGGGCCTAAGTTTGAAAAGCGTATCAAACGCCGTAACCTTGTTGATAAGGGGTGGGCTTCCAGTATTTCAGTTCGGTGGCGTCGGGGTTATTTGTCGGTGCTACTGATTATGTTCTTCCTTGTTTATGTGGTGGCGCCTTTGTTTATGCCGGCCAGTGTCAAGGAGCACGCTTCGTATGCGTTGCCGGGCGGCAGTCAGGAGAAGACGCTTTTTTACGGCATGGATGAATATAAGGAAACGGCGATGCGCATCACCGAATCCGGTAAGTTGATCGGGTTCAATGCCAATAATGGACAACTGCTGACCGAGTCCAGCTTGCCGTTGAATGGGGAGTCGATTACCAGTTTTGCGCGGGTGAAGGAGTCCGATAAATTGATTGCGTTCGGTTTGTCCGGTGGCGGGGTATTGCTCGCAAAATACGGTTATAAAGTGACCTACCCGGATAACGTTCGTAAAATCACGCCGGCCTTGACTTTTCCGTTCGGGCAGGAGCCATTGGTTGTGGCCGATCAGCCCATTTCCAAAGTCGCGGCGCGCAGCAGTGATTCTCAGTTGGTGGTGGCCTATCAATTAGCGGGTCAGTCGCATGTGTTCGTCAAACAATACGACAAAGTCGAATCCATGTTGTCGGATGACGTGGCCCTTGAAGAATACGCCGAAGGCGAAGTGCCGAACAATATGCCGGTCGATTGGCTGATGATGGGCGGCAATATGCGTAATTTGTATCTGGTGTCCGAAGACGGTTCGACCTTGTATTATGATTTGTCGAATATTCGTGAGCCGGTTTTGTTGCAAAAAGTGAATATGGTCAATGGTGATGAGCACATTTCGTCATTACGTTTTTTGTTAGGTGAATATTCCTTGATGGTCGGGACGTCGAAAGGGCGTGTGTTGCAATGGTTCCCGGTTCGAGACGAAAACAACAACTTCCAGTTGGAGTTTATTCGTGAGTTTGAAGTGGATAAGAAGCCTGTGAACTTCATCGCTATCGAACACAGTCGTAAAGGGTTTGTGACGCTGGACCGTTCCGATGAAGTCAATTTGTACAACGCCACGGCGGAAAGACATTTGGCCTCGGTGGACTTGAAAACCGGATTGAATTTCATTTTGATGGCGGAACGCGGAAACGGCGCTTTGCTGGAAACCGCTGACGGCCAGATGGTCAATTACGACATTAAAAACGAACACCCGGATGTCTCTTTTTCCAGTTTGTGGGGGAAAGTCTGGTATGAGGCTACGAAGAGCCAAGCTATACCTGGCAGTCTTCATCCGCCAGTGCCGACTTCGAGCCGAAATTCTCCATGGTGCCGTTGACGTTCGGTACCATCAAAGCGGCCTTGTATTCGATGTTATTTGCCGTGCCGATTGCCGTTTTGGCGGCGATTTACACCGCCTTCTTTATGGACAACAAAACCCGCCAATACATCAAGCCAACCATTGAGCTGATTGAAGCGCTGCCAACGGTTATTCTTGGTTTCTTAGCCGGGTTGTGGCTGGCGCCTTATATGGAAGCCCATTTGGCCGGCTTCTTTGCCATCTTACTGGTGGTGCCCATCGGCATCCTTTTATTCGGTTTTGGCTGGTCTCGCCTGCCGGAGCCGGTGCGTTTGTTGATTCCAACCGGCAGACGGGCCGTGTTGATGCTGCCGGTGGTGGTTTTCCTCGGTTGGTTTGCCCTGTCGTTGAGCTCTCCAATCGAAAATCTGTTCTTCCACGGTGATATGCGTCACTGGTTGACGTCCAGTGCCGGCATCGATTTTGACCAGCGTAATGCCTTGGTCATCGGGTTTGCGATGGGCTTCGCTTTGATCCCAACCATTTTCTCGGTGGCGGAAGACGCCATCTACAACGTGCCGAGTTACTTAGTGAACGGTTCTCTGGCGCTGGGCGCCAGCGGGTGGCAGACATTGGTCGGTGTGGTCTTGCCGACGGCCAGCCCGGGGATCTTTTCGGCCATCATGCTCGGTTCGGGCGCGGCATCGGGGAAACGATGATCGTATTGATGGCCTCCGGCAACACGCCGCTGATGGATGTGAACATCTTCCAGGGGATGCGTACTCTGTCGGCCAACTTGGCGGTGGAAATGCCGGAAGCGGAACTGTACAGTTCACATTATCGAGTGCTGTTCCTGTCCGGTCTGATTCTGTTTATCTTCACGTTTGTTTTCAATACGCTCGCAGAAGTGGTGCGCGAACGCATGCGCCGTAAGTATGGCTCACTATAAAGGATATTGACATGAAAGAATGGTTCAAAAAAGGCGAACATTGGGTTTGGTTTAGTGCGTCGACTGTCAGTATCAGTGTGGTGTTGGTCGTTGGCTTGTTGTTGATGATTTCGTTCCGAGGCCTGGTGCATTTCTGGCCGCATTCGGTGTATGAATACGAAGTGAAAACCGATAACGGTAAACTGGAACAAGTGGTCGGTGAATTGCATGAAGTGAAAAGTAAGGAATTCAAAGATCCGAAAGCCGAAGACGGCATTGTCCGCATTCCGCAGTATCTATTGAAAGTCGGTAACCGTGACGTTTACGGCATTGATTTCCGCTGGATTAATTCGGCGAACATCATCGGTCGCCAGGACATTCTCGATGACGGCGTCACGGTGGTGGAGCGTTACGAATGGGGGAATGTCTACGGCCATTTGGAGTACATTAAGCAGGACGGCAAAATCGTCGCACGTGGCGATAATGTGTTGCCGATGATGCAGCAGCTGGTGGACAGTGGTCTGGATCTACACAACCAAATCCGATACATCGAAAAAGTCATTATCGGTGGTATTAACTATAAATTAGAGCAACTGCGTTTGAATGAAAAGCGGCTTGAGACCGACGGTGAATACACCGCTGAGAAACAAGCCGAATTCGAGGCCGAGCGCACCACGCTGAAACAAGAATTCAGCGATCAGCAAGATACGTTGAAGGTGTTGTATCGCCAGTCCAATAATCTGGGTGAAGTCACGTTGCAAATTGCGGGAAATAAATTCATTCATGTCCCGTTGAAATCCATTGTACGTTTCTGGCAACCAAACAACATGACGTTTGGCGAGCAGGTTGGTTTCTTCTTCACGTCCATCGGACACTTCTTGATTGACGATCCGCGTGAAGCGAACACCGAAGGCGGGGTTTTCCCAGCCATCGTCGGGACGGTAACGATGGTGATCCTGATGGCGATTTTCGTGACACCGATGGGGGTGATTGCCGCCGTCTATATGAGCGAATACGCCAAAGACGGCATTTTGTTGCGGACGGTACGAATTTCCATCAACAACCTGGCGGGGGTGCCGTCCATCGTGTTCGGTATCTTCGGTCTCGGGTTCTTCGTTTACATCATCGGGGGCAGTATCGACGAACTCTTCTACAGTTACGCCTTGCCGAGTCCGACCTTCGGGACGCCGGCGTTGCTGTGGGCTTCCTTGACGATGGCCCTGTTGACCTTGCCGGTGGTGATCGTTTCGACTCAGGAAGGCTTGTCCCGTATTCCGCGTGCCTTGCGTGAGGGCGGTCTGGCGCTGGGCGCGACCAAGTCCGAAACCATTATGAAAATTGTCCTGCCGATGTCGATGCCGGCGATTATGACCGGTCTGATTCTGGCCGTGGCGCGCGCCGCCGGGGAAGTGGCGCCGTTGATGTTGGTCGGTGTGGTGAAATTGGCGCCGGAACTGCCAATCGATTTGAACGCACCGTTTATTCACTTGGACCGTAAGTTCATGCACCTTGGTTTCCATATCTATGACGTCGGTTTCCAAAGCCCGAACGTTGAAGCGTCTCAGCCGTTGGTCTATGCCACCTCTTTGTTGTTGGTGTTGATTATCATCGGTTTGAACCTCGGAGCGATCACGATCCGTAATAAGCTGAGAGAGAAGTACAAGGCTCTGGATAATTAATGACCAGGCCTGGTGGATTATTGCAATAGAATTTTAGAATAGGAATGTTGTTATGACTGAACAGAATATGAATATTTCGATTGATCGTGATCATCGTGGTATGCACTTGGACAACGAAAAATGGCGATTGAGGTCAAGGACTGGAACTTGTTTTACGGTTCCAAACAAGCCTTGCAGAACATCAATATGAAACTGCCGCAAAACCGGGTGACGGCGTTTATCGGGCCGTCGGGTTGCGGGAAGTCCACCTTGTTGCGCTGCTTTAACCGCATGAACGATTTGATTGACATCGTGCGTGTGGAAGGTGAGATGCTTTTGCACGGGGACGACATGTACAGTAAGCACATGGATGTGGCGGCGCTGCGTCGTCGTGTGGGCATGGTGTTCCAAAAACCGAACCCTTTCCCGAAATCGATTTATGAAACGTCTGTTACGGTTTGCGTCTGCAAGGCATCAGCGATAAGAACGTGCTGGATGAAACGGTGGAATGGGCCTTGAAAGGCGCCGGACTTTGGGAAGAAGTCAAAGACCGTTTGGACGAGAATGCTTTGGGCATGTCCGGAGGTCAGCAACAGCGTTTGTGTATCGCGCGTGCCATCGCGATCAAGCCGGAAGTTTTGTTGTTGGACGAACCGACATCGGCACTGGATCCGATTTCCACTTTGGCCATCGAAGAATTGATTTTCGAGCTGAAAAAGGACTTCACGATTTTGATCGTCACGCACAACATGCAGCAGGCGGCTCGTGTGTCCGATTACACTGCATTCATGTACATGGGAGACTTGATCGAATACACCGATACCGACTCTCTGTTCACGAATCCGCAAGTCAAACGTACCGAAGATTACATTTCCGGTCGTTACGGTTAAGTTGAGTATTGGGTTATAGTTATAAGAACAGTCAGGAGAGTCATCACATGGAAAAACAAGAATTCAGCTCACACATTTCGGAAATGCTGAACCGTAATCTGGAAGATTTGTTCAACCACATTCTGGAAATGGGCGGCATGGTCGAGCGCCAGTTTGAAACGGCGTTAGTCGCTTTGGGCAGTGGCGATACCGAAAAAGCGGTGGAAATCATCGCCTTCGATAAAGCGATTAATAAAGCGGAAATGAAATCGACCGTTTGTGCGCGAAAGTATTGGCGCGCCAGCAACCGACGGCTTCCGATTTGCGTTTGATTATTGCCGCGATTCGCATCGCCATTGAT
>LZQR01000043.1_pt1 | contig 34455 bp, 43 predicted proteins | sample 768601 | NCBI WGS metagenome assembly LZQR01 (sample SAMN05207299, study PRJNA324521) | oil field metagenome | isolation source: sample BH-FW-24 from oil reservoir | place: India: Bombay High | collected 2015-12-04
CTCAGTCCGGTAAGCCCCGTTTTCCGGTCTTTTTTACGTGTCCGCACAGACCAGGATTTGCAGTAAAAAGTGGCTTGGTTTAGGCTTGTTTGATTAAAGGGAAAAATGCGATTTCGGTTCGGCATTGACCAGATAAGGCAAAACGGTTTCAAACAAGACTTCCGTTTCCCATTCGGTGTCGCTGATGCGGGTTAAGACTTCGGCCGTCATAGTGGGTTTTTCACCTTGGATAACGACGAGGCGACCGCCCAGGTTCAGTTGCTGTTTATAACTGTCCGGCAATTCGGCTACGGCGCCGGTTAGGAAAATAACGTCGTAGGATTGGCCATCGTCCCAACCTTGGCTGGCGTCGCCTTGTTTGAAGGTGATGTTGTCGAATTTTGTCAGGCGTTGCTGAGCGGTCTCTTGCAGGCTTGGAAAAAACTCTACCGTGGTGACGTTTTCGCGGCTTTCGCCAAGAGGGCGGTGGTGTAACCGGAACCGGTGCCGATTTCCAGGACGGTGTCGCCTTCGGCCGGATCCAGTGCTTGCAGCAAACGGGCTTCGACGCGTGGCGGCAACATGGTTTGATCTTCGCCAATCGGCAATTCGATGTCGCTGTAGGCCAATGCTTGCTGTGATTCGGCCACAAACTCGTGGCGCGGTGTTGACATGAACAAGTCCAGTATTTTCGGGTCGAGCACATCCCAAGGGCGGATTTGTTGTTCGACCATGTTAAAGCGCGCTTGTTCGAAGTTCATGGCGTTGTTCCTTTTGTTCTGGTTCCGTTGAGTACGAGGTTGTTATTGATTGTCTTTACCCGCTTTTTTCGCTTTGGGGTAATTTGGCCGTCTCAAAATGGGCGCTTAATTATAGCGGAATTTTTTGGAAAAAACAGCGAATCCAGTAAGCCAGTGCTCACACGTCATTTTTGAAATGACGGAAATGCCCAGGCCTGGCCGTATTTGTGAAAAGATTGTGAAATAACCTTGTTTTGAGCTAGGTTTTTTGACAGCGTGCGAGTAGGTTGTTAAGGTTGAGTTGCAGCGGATGTAATTTGTTTTGGAACAGGAGGTGTGTCATGGTTGCGAAATCGTTTCTTACGGCCGTCTTGGTCTTCTCTCTTAGCTCGACGTTGGCTTATTCGGCTGAACAGAAGTTAATATTACCAAGGACTTGGCATCCATTACGGTGATGGATAACGGTAAAAAATATGTGATCAAACGTAATCAGGATGTGAATAACAAGATTGTTGATGATTACGCTTTAACCTCACGGGCTTGTCCGCCGTTTTGTGTGCAACCGATGCAGTTGTTGCCCGGTGTACATACGATTGGCGAAATTGAAATGTTGAAGTTCCTCAAAGCCCGTTCCGATGGCGATAAGAACATTTTGATTATTGATTCGCGTACCCCGGATTGGGTGCGAAAAGGCTCGATCCCAAGTGCCATCAATATTCCGTGGACGCAATTGTATCCAGAGTCTTCCTCCTATCAGCCTTTTGTTGTGGAAGATTTGCTGACCAGCCGTTTCGGTGCCAAAGTGGATGACGGTATTTGGGATTTTTCCAATGCGAAAACCTTGGTGATGTTCTGTAACGGTCCTTGGTGCGGCCAGTCGCCGACCAATATCAAGGCGTTGGTGAATATGGCTATCCGGCCGATAAAATCTACTGGTATCGGGGTGGTATGCAGCTTGGAATGCGTTGGGCCTCACCACGACGACCTCGCCTTAATATTTGAGAGCTTCACACGAGATGGATTCACGGCTAAAAATGGCTAAAATCTCCCTGAATGTCGTTGAAAAACTCGTTAATAGCCCGCTATTAGCTTCGTTTTCCGCCTAATTCAGAAAAATTTTATCTCATTTTTCCTCGCGCCCCACTCATGCAAAGTTCTCTATTTGAAAAACCTCAATGCTTCTAAGGCATTGATTTATCGAGGTGAACGCATTGTTTGCCTCGAACGCACATCAGTGGTTATTTTTCATTTTAATCTGCTAAAACCTAATCCTTCGTGTTATAATCGTCCGCTTTGCCGCGGATTGACTTTTCTTCGGGAAATCAGCTCCCAGTCTTTGTCGTCAGCGCCTTTAGAAACGTTGTACCGAATAGTTGAATAAATTTTAAAGAGATTGAATCATGCCTATCATTACCTTGCCGGATGGCTCGAAAAGAGCGTTTGAAGATGCCGTTACTGTCATGCAAGTTGCGTCCGATATCGGGACGGGGTTGGCCAAAGCGACGGTGGCCGGCCGTGTGAACGGTCATTTGAAAGATGCGTGTGATTTGATTACGGAAGATGCCGATCTGCAGATCATCACTCTGAAAGATGAGGATGGTTTGCACATTATGCGTCATTCCTGTGCCCACTTGTTGGGGCATGCCTTGAAGCAGCTTTATCCGTCGGCCAAGATGGCCATCGGCCCGGTTGTCGAAAACGGTTTTTACTACGATATTGATCTGGAAGAAAAGATTACGCCGGAAGATTTGTCAAAAATTGAAAAGCGTATGGCGGAGTTGGCTAAAACCAAGTACGAAGTCATTAAGAAAATGACGCCGCGTGATGAGGCGCTGGCGATTTTAGAGAGCGCGGCGAAGATTATAAAGTCGAGCTGATTGATGATATGCCGGAAGAGACCGAGTTCGGTTTTTATTATCATCAGGAATACATCGACATGTGTCGAGGCCCGCACGTGCCGAATATGGGCTTTATCAAAGCGTTTAAGTTGACACACGTTGCTGGTGCCTACTGGCGTGGCGATTCGGACAATAAAATGTTGCAACGTATTTACGGTGTGGCGTTTGCCGATAAAAAAGAATTGAAAGATTACCTGGCGATGATGGAAGAAGCGGAAAAGCGCGATCATCGTAAGTTGGGGAAACAGTTGGATTTATTCCATGTGGATGAGTTGGCACCGGGCATGGCGTTCTGGCACCCGAAAGGTTCGACCCTGTACCGCATCGTGGAAGATTATATGCGTGAACAGCTTCGTGAAAACGATTACCATGAAATCCGCACGCCATTAATTATGGACCGCTCCTTGTGGGAAAAATCCGGCCACTGGGACAAGTTTAAGGATAATATGTTCACCACGGAAACCGAAAACCGTGATTATGCCGTTAAGCCGATGAACTGTCCGGGACACATTCAGGTGTACAACCATAATTTGAGCAGTTACCGTGACTTGCCGATTCGTTTGGCCGAGTTTGGTTTGGTGCATCGTAATGAGCCGTCTGGTACCTTGCACGGTTTGATGCGTGTGCGCTCTTTTACCCAGGATGATGCGCATATTTTCTGTATGCCGGAGCAAATCAAACAAGAAGTGCAGGCCTGTATTGATTTGGTCTTTACGACTTATGCGGATTTTGGGTTTGATAATATTCAAGTGAAGTTTTCGACGCGTCCTGAGCAGCGCGTGGGGTCCGATGATGTTTGGGATGCGGCCGAAGAGGCGCTGGAACAGACCCTTAAAGACGCTGGTTTGGAATATGCTTTGCAGCCGGGTGAAGGTGCTTTTTATGGTCCTAAGATCGAATTTCAGTTAAAAGATTGTATCGGTCGAGTCTGGCAGTGCGGTACCATTCAGCTGGATTTCTCGATGACGCAGGCCGAACGTTTGAATGCCGTTTACATTGGGCCAGATAACGAAAAACATCACCCTGTCATGATTCACCGTGCGATTCTCGGGTCGCTGGAGCGTTTTGTCGGTATTTTGGTTGAACACTATGAAGGTAAGTTCCCAACTTGCTAGCGCCGGTGCAAATGGTGATGGCCTCCATTGCGGAAGTCCACAATGATTATGTGGCCGATTTTGCTAAAAAATTGAAAAAACATGGGTTTAGAGTCGAAACAGACTTGAGAAATGAGAAGGTTGGGTTTAAAATTCGCGAACACACTTTACAACGTGTGCCGTATATCCTCGTTGTTGGGGATCAGGAAATGGAAAACGGTACCGTGAACGTGCGTGCCCGTGGTGGTGAAAACTTGGGAAGTTTCTCGTTTGAAGAACTGCTCAACCTGCTTGTAGATGATATTTCACACCTGGGTCGTGTTGTTGAATCTTAGTTTTACAGAATATAGTTTATTGAGGAGATATTGCTATCGCAGTTAGAAGAGGTCGTGGTAGGCCGCAGCAACCAGAGGCGCCTAAAGACAACATTAACGACAGAATTACGGCAAAGAAGTCCGCTTAATTGATGCGGAAGGCGAACAACGAGGCGTTGTTTCTATTGAAGAAGCTCTAGAAATCGCCCGTGACGCTGAATTGGACTTGGTGGAAATTTCCGCAAAATCCAGCCCGCCGGTTTGCCGTATCATGGACTATGGTAAATACGTTTATCAGCAACAAAAGAAAAAGCACGAAGCTAAGAAAAAACAAAAGCAGGTTCAGGTCAAGGAAGTGAAATTCCGCCCTGGAACGGAAGAAGGGGACTATCAGGTGAAAATGCGGAACCTGACGAAGTTCCTGGAAAAAGGCGACCGCGTCAAGGTCACCATCTGGTTCCGTGGCCGAGAGATTACCCACAAAGAGCTGGGCATGCGAATGTTGGAACGTGTGCGCGATGATATTCAGGATATCGCCACCGTTGAGCAGATGCCGAAAATGGAAGGCCGTCAATTACAAATGATGGTCGCGCCCATTAAAAAATAACGTCGGCAAAGAGTTTATGGAAAACTTCGGCTCCCTGAGTTGAAGGCTTTTCGATAGAAGCTTGCTCCCACAAGTGTAAAAAGGGAACCTTAAAACAATAACTGGGGCGGCGTGTAAAACGTGGTTACCGGTGCAGCTCTTCAGTGCTGTTTATTGTTATGCGCTCGGTGCCAAAGGTACCGAACATTCTAAAAACTGATGGTATTCCGGCTCGCTGGAATATCGGCAATTGGAGTTTTAGCCATGCCTAAGATGAAAACAAATAAAAGTGCTCAAAAGCGCTTTAAAAAACCGGCTCCGGCCGTTTTAAGTGCAAACAATCGCATCTTCGTCACATCTTGACCAAGAAGTCGACTAAGCGTAAGCGTCATTTACGTGCTGCAAGCATGATTCATGATAACGATGTGGCAATGGTTCGCCGCATGCTACCGTACGCATAAGGAGGTTGACCCATGGCAAGAGTTAAAAGAGGCGTGATTGCACGCAAGAGACACAATAAAGTATTAAAGCAAGCAAAAGGTTATTACGGAGCTCGTAAAAAGATTTTCCGTGTGGCCAAGCAGGCAGTAATCAAAGCGGGTCAATATGCTTACCGTGACCGTCGTCAGAAGAAACGCCAATTCCGTCGTTTGTGGATTGCACGTATCAATGCCGCGGCACGTATGAATGGTATGACTTACAGCCGTTTCATTTCCGGTTTGAACAAAGCGGGAATCGAAGTGGATCGTAAAGTGCTATCCGATATCGCTATCCATGACGCAGAAGCGTTTTCCGCCATTGTTGAAAAAGCAAAAGCGGCCTTGGCATAACGATAAGGAACCTCTGATCGAATCCCTTTGGCTTCTGGCAACGCCAAATTTTCCATATCAAGGCGTGAAGAAGCAGTAATGTCTAGACCTTACAAAACTTCACAACGCAGAAATGGTAAATTTGGCTAGCCCCTCTGGGCGAGTCTTAAATCTAGTTCTCGTTGTTGTGCCTCTTGACCTTAGAATGCTAAGGTCGGCGAGCCACGCCTAGAATAGCTAGACTTTAAGGCTCGCAGAAGCTCAAATTGATTCGGTCAGAGGTTCCTAAGCAAGCAATTTAAAAGGGGGCTTTTGTCAGCTTGAAAAACGGTTTTGATAATCGGATTTTAAGCTCTCAATAAGCTCCTTTTTTATTTTTAAGCTCAGTTGCCTTTCGATATAACGTACCGGTGAGTGAGTTTAAAAATAAACACCCCCACCTTGTTTTGATAGCTGAAACAAGCGTGACGCATTAACCGCCGGTGAAGACGGCGCGAACAACAGACATTCCTCATTTTTTATTTTAAAGGTCGTTTAGATCATGCAAGAAAAACTGCAGCAGATAGTGTCGCAAGCTAAGGAAACGATTCATTCCGTTTCCGAATTGATGCACTTGGACGAAATTCGCGTCCAATACCTTGGGAAAAAGGTGAACTGACCGCCATGATGAAAACGCTGGGACAGCTTTCCGCCGAGGAAAGACCCAAAGCGGGGCAGGTGATTAACGAAGCCAAGCAAGCCGTACAAGGTTTTTTGAACGAAAAAAAACGGAGCTGGAAAAGGCGATTCTGGATGCCCAGTTGGCCAGCGAAACCATCGATGTCTCCCTGCCGGGCCGTGGTTTGGATATGGGCGGGCTGCACCCGGTTACACGTACCTTGCGCCGCATTGAAACAATTTTTCCAAGGCCGGGTTTGATGTTGAAACCGGGCCGGAAATCGAAGACGATTGGCACAACTTCGAAGCTTTGAATATTCCTGAAACGCATCCGGCGCGTGCGATGCACGATACCTTTTATTTCGATGAGAAAACCGTTCTGAGAACGCACACCTCGGGCGTGCAGATTCGAACCATGGAAAACAAAGATGCACCGATGCGTATTATTGCGCCAGGGCGAGTGTATCGTTGCGATTCCGATCAGACACACACGCCGATGTTCCACCAGGTGGAAGCTTGGTCATTGAAGAAAACGCCAGTTTCGCGCAATTGCGCACGCTGATTATCGAATTTCTACGCCAGTTCTTTGAAGACGAAAATCTTAAAGTGCGCTTCCGTCCGTCTTATTTCCCGTTTACTGAGCCGTCCGCAGAAGTGGACATTGCCACGAATTTATTCGGTGACGGCCGTTGGATCGAAGTCTTGGGATGCGGCATGGTCCACCCGAATGTATTGAAAAACGTCGATGTGGATGCCGAGCAGTATTCCGGGTTTGCGTTCGGATTAGGTGTGGAGCGCTTAGCGATGCTACGTTATGGCGTGACGGATTTGCGCCAGTTCTTTGAGAACGACCTTCGTTTTTTGAAACAGTTTAAATAATCACAGGCCTGATGAGAAGATAAGCATTATGAAAGTAAGTGAAAGTTGGTTAAGAGAGTGGACGAACCCGGAATGGGATTCTCAAACCTTAGCGGAAGAATTGAGTTTGGCCGGCCTGGAAGTGGATGGCGTCGAGCCGGTGGCTCCCGATTTTTCAAATGTTGTTGTGGGTCATGTGGTGTCGGTGGAAAAGCACCCGGACGCCGATAAGCTGAATGTCACCCAGGTGGATGTCGGCGAAGAAGAAAACCTGCAAATCGTCTGCGGCGCACCCAATGTAGTGGCCGGCATGAAAGCCTGTTGTGCGAAAGTCGGTGCCGTGTTACCGGGCGATTTCAAAATCAAAAAGGCCAAGCTGCGCGGCGTACCATCACACGGCATGCTATGCGGGGCCACCGAAATTGGCTTGCCGGATGACGGGGTTGATGGCCTGTATGTGCTGCCGCAAGAGGCGCCGATTGGTCAAGATATACGTGAGTATTTGAATTTGAACGATCACGTCATTGATGTGGACCTAACACCGAATCGAGCGGATTGCTTGAGTGTGGAAGGTGTGGCGCGTGACATTGCCGCAATCGGAAATGTGGCATTGACCGTTCCGTTTGAAAGCCAGGAAGTGGCGAAACACGGCGCTTGTTCACAAGGTGTTGTGGTCGAACAAGCTCAAGCCTGCCCGAAATATCTTGGGTGTGTGGTGGACGGCTTGAATCCGCAGGCCGAAACACCGCTTTGGATGAAGCAGCGCCTGGAACGCGGTGGCGTTTCACCGAAAACCTTTTTGGTGGATGTGACCAATTATGTGTTGTTGGAATTGGGACAGCCGATGCATGCGTTTGATGCGGATAAACTGCAAGGGAGTGTCCAAATCCGTTATGCGCAATCGGGTGAAACTCTGGTCACGCTGGACGAGAAAGAACTAACGCTGCAAGACGACACTTTAGTGATTGCCGACGATTCCGGTGCCATTGCGTTGGCCGGAATCATGGGCGGTCTAGCGACGGCCGTGTCCGATGCAACGCAGCGTATTTTCCTGGAATGTGGGCACTTTTCGCCATTGGCGATTACCGGTAAAGCGCGTCAGTACGGTTTGCATACCGATTCGTCACACCGTTTCGAACGTGGGGTGGACGCGTATTTACCGGAGCGCGCTCTGGAGCGAGCGTTACGGCTGATTACCGATATTGCCGGGGGTCAGGTCTCGGAAGTGTCGTCGACGGTTTCGATGGAAAACTTGCCGACGGCGAAGACGATTGTCCTGCGCCCGGAGCGCGTGGCGAAATTGTTGGGCGTCAATTTGTTGAACGCGGAAATCGAAGCGATTTTCGAACGCTTGAATTTTGATGTGAAAGCGATTGACGGCGGTTGGGAGATGACGGCGCCAACGTATCGTTTTGACATGGAAATCGAAGCCGATTTGATAGAAGAAGTCGGCCGTGTATACGGTTACAACAATTTACCAGATACCGAGGTGGAGGCGCCTATGCGCTTGCCAGCGCTTCCTGAAGCGGAACAGGAATTATATGTTATTCGTAAGGCGCTGGTGAACCGAGGTTATTTTGAAGTGGTGACCTATTCGTTTGTGGATGAAGTGTTGCAGGCCAAGTTGGTACCGGACAGCCCAGCCATTTGTTTGCAAAACCCGATTTCAGACGATATGAAAGCCATGCGCACGACGCTATTCCCAGGGCTGTTGCAGACGATTTCTTACAATCAGAAGCGCCAGCAAAACCGCATTCGCATTTTTGAATCCGGCTTGGTGTTTAACCGTCAGGATGGTGAAACCTTGCAAACCCCGATGATTGGCGGGGCGATTGTCGGTGATGTGAATCCACAAAACTGGGCGGGCGATAACCGTGCGGCCGATTTCTTTGACTTGAAAGGCGATGTGGAAACCTTGTTGGAAATGAGCCACGTTCTCGATAAGGTACGTTTTGAGGCCCAAGAATATCCGATGCTGCACCCTGGTCAATCGGCCGCAATTGTCAAAGACGGTCGTACCGTTGGTGTTATGGGGCAGTTGCATCCAAGTTTGTTGAAGCCAACCGGCGTATCCGGCAAGGTGTATGTGTTCGAATTGCGTTTGGATGCGATTTCCAAAGCGCAGGTGCCACAAGCCAAGCCGGTTTCCAAGTTCCCGGAAGTGCAGCGTGATCTGGCGTTTGTCGTGACGGAAGACTTGCCGATGCGTGCGTTGTTGGACGCCATCCATTTGGTCAAATCTGATCTCTTAAAGGGTATTGAAGTCTTTGATATTTACCGTGGACAAGGGGTGGATGATGGTTATAAAAGTGTTGCATTGACACTGAAGATTCAGCACCAAGAACGCACCCTTCAGGATGAAGAAGTCGATACGCTGGTTTCTCAAGTAATTGAAATGGCAAAAGAAAACGTCCAGGCCGAATTACGGCAATAATGGACGATGAATTGAATAAAAGTTGAATTAACGGCCTTGAAAAGGTTTAATTGACGTATTGTATTGAGAGGAAAAGACATGGCATTGACCAAAGCAGATCTTGCGGAAACCTTATCCGAGAAATTCGGTTTCAATAAGCGTGAATCGAAAGATTTAGTCGAGCAGTTTTACGATGAAATGTCGGATATCCTGGTGAAGGGTGAACAGATCAAGCTTTCCGGGTTTGGTAACTTTGAATTAAAGGACAAAAGCGCCAGGCCTGGTCGAAATCCACGGACCGGTGAAGATGTACCGATTTCCGCACGCCGTGTGGTCACCTTCAAGCCCGGTCAGAAATTGCGAGCTCAGATAGATAACTATGGTAAAGCCTAAATCGACGGACAAACCGAAGCAACTGGAAATCGATTTACCCGATAAGAAGTACTTCACCATCGGGGAAGTCAGCGAGTTCTGCCAGTTGAAATCGCATGTTTTGCGTTATTGGGAGCAGGTGTTTCCACAGCTGCAACCCAGCAAACGCCGTGGTCGGCGTTATTATCAACGACGCGATGTCGAAATGGTCATTGAAATCAAATCGTTGCTACACGAGCAGGGATTTACCATTCCGGGCGCCAAGGCCCGATTAAGCAAATCCGATGTGTTGGAAGCCGACTTGAAAGGGGAAGCGGAGAATGCGATGGGGTTGCTTCAACAGATGCGTTCGGAATTGAAAGAATTCCAACGCTACCTCAGCCAGCGCTATTAAGCGTCGGCAGCAGATATTTAAATACTAGATACTTTTCGGGTATCGATCCAAAATCAAATTTCGAATAATCTGATCCAGCGCTTCGTCGAAACGGTAATCCGGGTTCGTCAAAGTGAAGACGTTGTGGGATGAGACCACCATGTGGGTTTCATACTGGGGCTTTTTGCAGCCGACCATGTGTTGACCCAAATGATTGAGATAATGCTCGCTGGGGTGGATGGTTTTGAATGTTGGATGGCCGTTCGGACCGAGTGCAATGAGAACGTGATCTTCCGGTTGGATGGGGCGAGTGGGTAAGTGCATTGTAATCTCTTATGTGTTATCCAGTTAAGCGCGTTGCTGGCCCTGGTAATCGGCGTACTCTTCTTCCATTTCCTCGGCGTCGGGAGCGGTTTCCGGGTGTTTTAGCCGCCATATACGAATGAATTTATCACTGTCCAAGCGTTGTTGCAAGAGGGTTATGGCGGCAATGTATTGATCGATGTAGATGTAATTCTGTTTTTCAAGCTTTGCCAAAGATGGCGGTATTTTTTGGGCAGAAAGTCTTTGAAGTGCGGAATCAAGCCGTCTTCCGTTTCGGCTTCCTTGATGCGCCGCATGACTTCCAGGCGTGCTTGGTAGCGGAACTTCTGTTCGTATTGGTCAATCATCTTGCCGACAACGAATAAAATACCGGCCGAGACGATGAAGCTTAGAATAAAGTAACCGGTCGCAAAGGTGCCAACCAAGGTGAATACGACTAACAGAATCGCGGTAATCGGCATGGTCAGTACGAATAGCCAAGCATTGTTGCCTTTCAGCTCATCGGTGATTTCCTGCATATTGAAATCGTCCAAATTCACGGCATGCAGGCGTTCCAGCATTTCTTCCGCCGTCGGGGTGCGCGGTTCGAGCACCATGTCTTCCTGAGAGCCGTCCGGCAAATCGTTTTCAGTTGTTTCCATAAGGGGTAATGGCTCTGGCGTTTAGATTTCGTTCAGGGTTTCTTTTTGGGTTTGCACTGCATTCTGCATTTTATTGTATGCCGAGTGTGGGTCTCAAGGCAATAGGCGGTTAATTCTCCGCCCCATAAACAGCCGGTGTCGGTGGAGTGGATGTTGTAGGCATCGACGGCACCGAGGGTGGACCAGTGTCCGAAAAAGATTTCATGGTCTTTGTTTTTGCGGTTGCCGTGTGCAAACCAAGGCTGATAATGTTTTTTCAATGAGTCAGCTTGATTCGGTGACATTTTTTGTTTGAATTCGAGTTTGCCTTTGTCGTCACAATAACGCATTCGAGCAAATGCATTGACGATATAGCGAATGCGTTCCCAGCCGGTGAGTGTTTCTTGCCATTCTCTCGGTTCGGAACCGAAGAGGTGTTCTCGAATAAAGGTTTGCCAGGCATCGGATTGTAAGTGGTGCTCGACTTCACGGCTGTGAGTTAAGGCTTCCGCGATTGTCCATTGCGGGGGGATTCCTGCATGCACCATCGCGACGGGAAGGTAGTCGTGCTTCACGACCAGCGGTTGGCGGCGTAACCAGTCAAGCAATTCCGGTGCGTCTTCGGATTGGAGAATCTCCGTCAAAGTATCCGATTTTGAGACGTATTTTTCGAGGCCTGAGTAGGCCGCCAGCAAGTGAAAATCATGGTTGCCCAAGACCGTTTTGCCCCGGCCGGATTCTTCGATCGATTTCACGAAAGTCAGGCACTCCAGAGATTTCGGGCCTCGATTGACAATGTCTCCGGCGAACCAAAGCACGTCGTGCTGTTCGTCATATTCAATGGCCGCCAGCAGTTCCATCAGTTCGTCGAAGCAACCCTGCAAGTCGCCAATGACATAGGTCGCCATCAAATGGCTCCTTTGGCCGTGTAACAGTCCGCCAGTGCGACAAAGTCGGCGACGGACAAAGTTTCCGCGCGATCGGATGGTCGGACGCCGCAGGCCTCAATGTCATCGTCCGTCAGCCAACCTTTCAAGTTATTACGTAAGGTTTTGCGTTTTTGCGAGAAGGACTGGCGCACCAAGTCGGAAAGGTCGCTTTCGGATGTCGCCGAATAAGGCTTGGTTTGGTAGGGCGTTAAACGGATAATGGCGGAATCCACTTTGGGCGGCGGCGTGAAGTTTTCCGGACCAACCGTGAACAGATACTCGGTGGCACAAGCGTATTGCAACATGACACTTAAACGGCCATAGGTTTTACTGCCCGGTTTGGCCGTGATGCGTTCCACGACTTCTTTTTGCAACATGAAGTGCATATCAGTAATACGATTCCCGTATTGCATCAGATGGAACAAGAGTGGGCTGGAAATGTTATACGGTAAGTTACCGACCACGCGCAGGCGGTCGTTTTCATCTTTCAGCAGTCGATGGTAATCGAAAGTCAGTGCATCGGTATGATGTAAATGAAAGGCCGGATAGTGACCGAGTTTTTGTGTCAAAGGACCAATCAAATCGTTATCGATTTCGATGATGTGAGAATCTTTACGACTTCCAGTAATGGTTGAGTCAGTGCCGCTTCACCCGGGCCGATTTCGACCAGATGCTGATCGGGCTTTGGCTGAATGGCCATGACGATTTGCTGGATAACTCGGTCGTTATTGAGAAAGTTTTGGCCGAAGCGTTTTTTGTGCTGATGGGGTTTGTTTTTTTGTGCCATCAAGCTTTCCCCTGCGACGGTATCATATCGATGGCGACTTCCAGTGCGTAGCGGAAGCTGTTGATGTCGGCTTGTCCTTTTCCGGCCAAGTCCAACGCGGTGCCATGATCCACTGAGGTGCGGACGAAGGGGAGGCCGAGAGTGACGTTCACCGCGTGCCCGAAGCCGACGTATTTCAGAACCGGCAGGCCTTGGTCGTGGTACATGGCTAAAAAGGCATCGGCTTGCTTGAGGTTGCCGGGGCTAAAGATGGTGTCGGCCGGAAGCGGACCGACCAAGTCCATGCCTTTTGCGCGTAAACGATCCAATGTTGGAATGATGACATCGAGCTCTTCGCGGCCAAGATGTCCATCTTCTCCAGCATGTGGGTTGAGGCCCATCACATAGATTTTCGGTTCGGGAATTTTGAATTGGGTTTGCAGGGATTGGTGCAGGATGCCGATGACTTCTTCCAATAATTTGGGTGTAATGGCTTGCGGCACCTCTGAAAGCGGCAAATGAGTGGTGACCAGCGGCACCCGTAGGCCAGGTGTGGCCAGCATCATCACCACGCGTTCGGTTCCCGAGCTTCGGCCAAGAGTTCGGTATGGCCGGTGAACTTCAAACCGGCGTCATTGATAATGCCTTTATGAATCGGTCCGGTGACCATGGCATCGAAGGCGCCATCTAGACAGCCCTTGATGGCGGTGTGAAGCATTTTGAGCACGTAATCGGCATTTTCAATCGCCAGTTGCCCCGGAATAGAGGGCACCGCCAGGTTAATGGGCAACAGTTTGATGGTTCCGGCTAAATTTGGCGTGGCTGACCGAGACGCATCAAACATTTCGATGTGAATCGGCAGGCCGATGCGTTTGGCTCTTTCTTTGAGCAGGTCGCATCGGCGATGACGACCCATTCAAACGGCCAGTCTTGTTGAGCCAGTTGAACGACTTGTTCCGGGCCGATGCCGGCCGGTTCTCCAGAGGTAATGACGAGTCGGTGTTGTGTCGCAGTCATTTATTCTCCGTTACCCTCGTCATGCTTCGGTAAAGGTTGCATGATTTCCGGATCATGGTATCGGATATCGACCAAAGCCTCGTCACGTAAACGGCGAAGCCAGATTTCATAGGTTTCATTGGCTTTTTTCATGCGCAGGGTTTGCATGGCCTGTTCCCGTTTGTCCTTTAACGTCACATCCTGTTGACGAATGCCATCCAGATAGAGGATAACCCAACCTTCATCGGTGGCGAATGGCCGTGCGGCTTGACCCGGGTCGAGGTCGGCGATGGCTGCGAAATATTCGGCCGTAAGTCACGGGCGGTTTGCCAGCCAGATTACCGTTGGCGTTGACGGACGCAGGGATATCGGAATATTGTTCATTGAGCTGCTTGAATTTTTCCAAACTATCGATGCTGTCAGCCAGGCTGATAAGCGTATTGCTGGGTTGTTTCAAGTGTTTGGCATCGTCCGATAAGAGGATGAAACGGTAGACATGATATTGCTTGACCAGTTGACTGTTTTTATTACGCTGGCCGTCGAGTTCAATGATGTGAAAGCCGACCGGGCTACGGATGATGTCGCTGAACTGGCCGGGTTTAAGTTGACTGAATGCTTTGGCAAAGAACGTTGGAATCTGGTCGTTGGATAACCAGCCTAAGTCGCCGCCTTGCAATGCCTTGCTGCCATCGGAATAGCGCACGGCCATTTGACTGAAGTCTTCGCCTTCACGCAACTTCTGTAAAACCTCTTCGGCTTTCTTGCGAGCGGCATCGCGTTGTGCCGGGGTCGCGGACTCCGGTAAACCGATCAAAATGTGCTTCAGGTGGTATTCATCGCTGTTTTCAATCAGGTTTTGGCGCTGGATGAAGTTATTGATCTCATCTTCGGTTACTTGGGTTTTGGAAAGCACTTCGGCTTCGCGCAGTTTTTGAAACAACATCTGCTGGCGAATGCGTTCACGGAATTCCTGAAATCCGTTCGGACGTGCATAATTGAGACGATCACGTAATTGCAGCACTGAAAGGTTGTTTTGCTCGGCAATTTGTTGAATTTGCCCCAGCAGCTCCTCATCCGGTACTTTCAGCCCCATGCGTTTGATTTGCTGCAGTTGCAGCTTTTCCAAAATCATGCGGTCCAGCACTTTCATGTTCAGTTCGTCCATGTTGCTGACATTGATATTGCGTGTTTGCAGCTCTTGGCGCGCCAGCTCCGCTTCACGGTCCAGTTGACTTTTGAGAATGATGTCGTCGTTCACCACGGCGACTACGCGGTCAAGCAGTTGCGGTTGTGATTCCGCCAGCCTGGGCGGAATGGAGCATCATAAGAAGGGGCAGCCATGTGAAAAAACGGGTCAATAATGTTGGTTTCATGCAAGTCTCTAAACGTGATGTTTCGGTTTCGGTTTAAAAATTCAGTTTGTCGTTTAAGTATTCCTTGAACGGCGTGCCGACGGTGCTAAGTCCTTTGAACTCGATGACGTATTGGATGCTGTAATTATACAGTCCATTGTCCAGTTGTGTTTCCTTAAGTGACAGTTCCGAGGCCCAGCAGCAGCTGTCGTAACGGATGGCACTTTGAACTTCGGTTTTTCGTTCTTTGGTGAAGTCGTAATTGATGTAACCTCCGACGCCCCATTTCGACGTCAGTTGCCAGGTCAGGCCCGCAGCGAGGTCTTCCTGTTCACCTGGTTGGTTCTGGTTGGTGATAAGGTGCGTCATCAACAGGTTAAAGTCTGACGACAGGCCAAATTTCAAGCGACTGTTGCTGTTGGTCAGTTCATAGTTACGGTTATCGTACTGGCTGGTGGAGGCAAAGTAAACCGGCCCGGCGGTAAAGCCCAGTTTGACGTAATAGTCTGAAACGTTTTGGGTGTTTTGCGCCAGTTCCGTGTTGGTAGCCGTACTGTTGAGTGTGACCTGGCGGTCGGCGAAGTAAAAAATTTGCCCTAAACCGGCTTCGGCCAGAGGCGTGCCGTCGCGTTTCAGGAAGCGGGTGGTCAGAGCGGCGGAAACTTGGTTGGTATCGCCGATACGGTCGGAGCCCGAAAACGGTTGTAGCTGAACAGGTTGGTGAAGTCCAGACTGCGTGTTGAGGTATCGAACAGCGGAATGCGCGATTGATCCTGGTAAGGGACATAGAGGTATTGCACTTCCGGTTCCAAGGTTTGCACCATGTCGAATCCGGCGAGCGAAAAGTCGCGTTCGAAAATCAGCTTGCCATATAGTGCATATTGCGGGACGGTGATGTCGAGTTGGTTCTGCCCGGACGTGTTATAGCCATTGTCTTCCATATAATAATGGACTTTATTCGCCACGGCTTCGGCTTTGAAGCTACCGTAAGGTTTGTAATACTGATATTGTGCCGACGGCGAGAAGACGTTCCGTTGGGCTTCCGGTTTATGCGCTTGGGGTGCGATTTGAAACTCGGTGGAGGTGACGGGCAAGTTAATGCTGACATTGCGCAGACCTTCCGTTTCGAAAGGGTGAAAGTAATTGAGCGTGACTTCCGGACGTTTTCATAGTTGTAGGCGGCATCATCGCGTAAGCTAAATAATTTAATATGTGAACGCCGGCTTGCAGGTTGTCTTTATTGTAATTAAGGTTGATGTAGCGTTGGGTATAACTGGCGCTGTCCAAAGTACTTTCCACCGGAATATCGGTATAGAAATATTTGTCGGATAATTCGTGCCAGAGAATATTGCTGTTCAAGCCCGGCGCCCATTGTTGTTGGGCAATCAATTTAGCACGCCACCGTTGTTCAATCTTTTCGCCGTAAGCTGGGTCGCCGTTTTCGTCGATATAGCTTAAGCCTTCTTTTGAGGTAACCTGATCGTTCAAACCGGTCAAACTCAGCTGGGCGCTACTGTGGGGTTGTAGATAACGGAATTCATTGTCCACGACCCAGCCGCGATCCTGCATTTTCATGACGGTCAACGTATCGTCGTAATTGGGGGCGAGATTGAAATAATAAGGTACGGCGACATAGTTCTCCGCCGTATCACGTGTCAGAGGACGGTAGCTTCCGATGGTCGGGAATAGGAAGCCGCTGGCTCGGTCGTCCATCGGGAAGTCGATGTAGGGCGTATAAAACACCGGCACGGTTTGGAAGTACAGCCAAGTGTTGTAGCCGTAAATGCGGCGTTTGTTGTTGTTGATTTGCAAATGGCCGAAATCCAGCTCCCAGTCGTATTTTTCCGAGGTCTCGATGTCGCCGTTACGGGCCTGCCAACTGTACTGCACTAAGGGGCAGGTGGTGAAAGAGGCTTTTTCGAGTTCGGCCAGGTTGGCTTTTTGGTCGACATCAATTTGCTTGGCGGTGCCGTGCGCCCGAGTGTCGATGAACTGGTAACGGGCGTCTTTGAGTTGCGCGGTTTGCTTCTGATGGTTAAGGTGCGCGCTTTGGCTGGTGACAATCAAGCCGTCTCGCTGGAACTGGACTTGACCAAACGCATTGGCTTCTTCGTTCAGACGGTTGAGCTGTACACGATCGGACAAAACCACCAGGCCTGGACGTTTTAATACCACATTCCCGGTCAGGTCGTAAGTGAGTTCATCCGGTTGAGAGATGTTGTCGGCTTCAGCGGAGTGATCCGCTTGCACACCGGGTGGTGTTATCGGTGGTGCAATCCAGGCCGGTAAGCAGGCCGGGTCGTTGGAAACCGGAGACGCGGCGTTTTATCGGGCTGTCATCCGCCGCTTTCACCATAGGCGGCGCCCACAGCGGTAGCAGTAAAAAACCTGATAAAATGGAGCGGCTTCGAATTGACATCCAGCGTTAAATCGTAAATGATGAATAATTCAGGTATTCTACCGCAAAGACAACGCCGACGTTACCTTTGAAGCGTTAAAATACGCAGGCAAACGAGATACGATACTCATGGCCGCGGTATAAAACCGCGAGTGGTAAGGTGAGCGGCGGTCAATCACGATAAACCTTTCTTCGGTCGGGCAAAGGAGCCGAAATAGATTCGATGTCACAACGTTTTCAACAACTACAAAACTGGCTTGACCAGTGTTCTTTTCTAAAAGAAACCGATTTCTCAATGCCTGTCGCCGCGTCCAGCGACGCGAGTTTTCGGCGCTATTACCGAATTGAGGTGCGCCGTCATCATGAACCGGAGGCAACCTGTATCATTATGGATGCGCCGCCCGAACATGAAGATTGCGAACCCTTTGTGCGCATTGCCGGGCAATTGAATCAAATGGGGCTAACTGTCCCGGTAGTGTTGGAGCAAGATTTGTCTCAGGGGTTTCTGTTATTGACCGATCTGGGGAACGAAACCTATTTGCATCGGTTGACGGAAGCCAGCGCCGAGGCCTTGTATACCGATGCTTGAACGCTCTGGTCACCTTGCAAACAGAGGGCCATAATGCTGCGGAAAGCTTACCGCCATACGATGCCACCTTGCTGAATAATGAGATGGCGTTGTTTACCGATTGGCTGTTGAACACGCATTTGGACATTACTCTTTCCGCCACCGAACGCCAGGTCTGGCGGGAAGTGACAGCCCTGTTGGCGCAGTCGGCGTTGAGTCAACCGCAGACCTATGTGCACCGAGATTATCACAGTCGGAATTTGATGGTGTTGGATAAAGACAACCCGGGCATTTTGGACTTCCAGGATGCGGTTAAAGGCCCGTTAACTTACGATGCGGTGTCTTTATTACGGGATTGTTATATCTCTTGGCCGTCCGAGCAGGTGACCGAATGGCAGCGACAGTATTTTCTGAGTTTGGTGCAAGCCAGATTGCTGGCGAAAGACGAATGGAAAGGGTTTGTGAAAGCGATGGATTTGATGGGCATCCAGCGCCACCTGAAAGCCTCCGGTATTTTTGCTCGTTTGTATCATCGTGACGGCAAGGAAGGTTACTTGAACGACATTCCGAACACGGTGCAGTATATCTACGATATGGCGCCGAAATACGCTGAAACCCGTGCCCTGGCGAGCTTACTGGAAAGCAAAGTGTTACCGGTTTTGCTGATGTCGGGCAAGGCGGTGTGATGGCTGTTTCCACTCCTCACAAAGCAATGATTCTGGCGGCCGGGCGCGGCAACCGGTTGCGGCCGTTGACTGATGTCTTACCGAAACCCCTGATGGAAGTTGGTGGGCAGGCCCTGATTGAACACCATCTTTTGGCTCTGGCCAGCGCAGGGGTGACGGACGTGGTGGTGAACCATGCTTGGCTCGGCGAAAAAATTGAAACCAAACTGGGGAACGGGGATGCTTACGGCGTACACATTCAGTATTCCGCGGAGCCGGAAGGTGGACTGGAGACGGCAGGCGGGATATTACAAGCGTTGCCGAAGTTAAGCGACCATTCCGCCCCGTTTCTGGTGGTGAACGGCGATGTGCTGACCGATTACAATTTTGCAGGCCTGGCCAAAATGGTCTTGCCGGACGATGTGCTGGCGCATTTGGTCTTGGTGCCGACCCCAGCGTTTAAAGCGACAGGCGATTTCGGTTTGGAAAATGGCCGAGTGGTTGCGGAAGGGGAATGGACGTTTGCGGGCATCAGTGTGTTGCACCCGAGTTTGTTTGATGGTCTGATACCTGGTGTTGAACCCTTAGCCACGTTGTTACGACAAGCGATGGCGGCCGGAAAGGTGAGCGGTGAAATTTACTCGGGGTTGTGGGACGATATCGGGACGGTGGAGCGTTTGGAAGCGGCTCGACGCCATTACCAAAAATAACACGCGTTCATAGAATTTTTAAGTTGGCTTTTACGTCAATAAGAGTATATTAAAAGCTGAGAAGGGGCAAAGGATAACGCCCGATTACTCACTCAGATGAATGGATTGAAATCAGTAGGATAATAAATGAGCCACAAACATAAAGTGACGATTGAAAAAGTGTTTGCACACCCGATTGCGACGAATATTGACTGGAAGAAACTGGCTTCGGCTTTGGAGCATTACGGTGCGGAGATTGATGTGTCCAACGCCAACCGTGCGCACATCAAGTTGAATGATGCCGAGTTGACGCTGGGGTTGCCGCACCACGGCCATGAACTGGCAAACAAGGAAGAGGTGACTCAGCTGCGCCATTTCTGGAAGAGCAAGGCTGACGCCGGACGGTCTTTAAACGGACAGCGGATGCACTTTGAACCGAAAAGGGAAGCGTGGCTTCCCTTTTTGCGTTTGGCGCTAAAATAAGTTTCATTTGAATTTCCCTACCCAAAATTCCAAGGAGCGAATATGTTGTTTTTAGTCTCGCCAGCCAAAGCGTTGGATGAAACGCCCGCCCCAGCGTCGGTTCCGTCTTCCGAGGCCGAATTCCTGACGCAGTCTCAGCGCTTGATTGATGATTTGAAGCAACTCGGGCCGGTGGATGTCGCCGGGTTGATGCATTTGAGCGACAAGTTGGCCGAGTTGAACTATGAGCGTTTCCAAGCATGGGAACAGCCGTTTGGCGATCAAGCCAAGCAAGCCGTGTTGTTGTTTAAAGGCGACGTGTATCAAGGACTGGAGGCGTCTTCGCTTAATGAGTCGCAAATGTCGTATCTACAGAATCATTTGCGTATTCTGTCCGGCTTGTATGGTTTGTTGAAGCCGTTGGATTTGATTTTGCCTTATCGTTTGGAAATGGGTACCAAATTCGCCAATGCGGAAGGGAAAGATTTGTATGCTTTCTGGGGAAATCAGTTGGCCGAAGCCTTGAATCGGCAGTTGGCCGAACAGGACAGTCGTTTGGTGGTGAACCTGGCCTCCAATGAGTATTTCAAAGCGATTAAGAAAAAAGAATTGAACGCGGACATCATCACTCCTCAGTTCAAAGACTGGAAAAACGGTCAGTATAAAATGATCAGTTTTTACGCCAAGCGCGCCCGTGGTTTGATGGCGCGTTATGCGGCCGTTAATCAGGTTGAACAGGTTGAGGATTTGAAGTATTTCGATTATGACGGTTATCGCTTTGCGCCGGATTTATCATCCGAAAAAGACTGGGTGTTTACGCGAAAGCAAGTTGACTAACATTTTCGGAATGAACAGCATATTAACAGCATAAGAAAACCGCCAGGCCTCATTGCTTAGAAACAAGGGACTGGCGGTTTTTTTATGGCCTGATGCCGGCTTTCAGGTTTACTGCAATGTCGGCTGCGAATCGGAGCTGGAAAACAGTTGATCCACATCCTCTTTGGTGAAACGGATGTGGTAGTTGCAGATTTCATTGTGTACCACGATTTCACCGTGCTCTTCCAAAATCTTTCGGGCTTCGGCTTCGCCCAGTGACAGCAGCATTTCTTCCACGCGTTTGCGATCTTGCGGGCACTCATATGCAATGTCTTGGGACTCGAACAATTCAATGGTCTCTTCGTGGAACAGGCGGTGCAACAGTGTTTGTGCATCCAGTTCAATCAGTTCGTCGTCTTTAATCGTGTCCGTTAGCATATGAATGCGTTCCCAACCGTCTTCGTCATGTTCATCGGTGGAAGGCATTTTTTGGATCATGACGCCGCCAATGCCCGTTTCATTGGCCGCCAGCCATAATTTGGATGGCTGCTGTTCGGATTGGCTCAAAAATACCTCAAACGATTGGGCAATGCTGTTTTCTTCGCGCGGTACATAGGATTGGAAAATACCGTTTGTTTGGGTGTTTTCCATGGTGACCAGTATCTGGCCGTCGCCCAGCAATTCATCCAATGTGGATTCGTTGGACAGGGTGGTATTGGTTTTGGCGACGCCGCGGATTTTCAAATCGTGTGTCGATTCGACCACCAATAAGTTCACCGGCCCTTTGCCTTGCACTTGAATGGAAACCTTACCGGTGTGTTTCATGCCATTGGCAAGCATGACGGCCATGGCGGTTAGTTCCCCCAGCACCTTGGTCAACGGCGCGGTATAGTGGCGGTCTTTTATCATTTCCTGCCAGGCCTGGTCAATTTGCAGATGCTGGCCACGGATATTGAGGTGTTTGAATAAAAAACGTTGAATCGAATTATTCATGGTCGGGAGTCCTGTGTAAGACGGTTAAGCAAATTGGCCTTGCGCTTGCAGGTCGGCATGATAGGAAGAGCGAACCATCGGGCCAGACGCCACGTGGGTGAAGCCCATTTCCAGGCCGGCCAGTTCCAATTGTTTGAACTCGTCCGGCGTCCAGTAGCGTTTGACGCCAAGGTGGAAGTCCGACGGTTGCAGGTACTGGCCGACAGTCAGCATTTCCACATCGTGTGCGCGTAAATCTCGCATGACTCGAGAATTTCGTCCATTTCTTCGCCTAATCCAACCATCAGACCGGATTTGGTGGTGGTGTCCGGGCGCATGGCTTTAAAGCGTTTGAGTAGGTCTAACGAGGCCTGGTAATCCGCACCCGGGCGTGCTTCTTCATACAGACGTGGGATGGTTTCCAAGTTGTGGTTCAGCACATCTGGGGGCGATTGTGCGAGCGTATCCAAAGCCACGGTCAATCGACCGCGAAAATCGGGCACGAGGGTTTCGATTTTAACGTCCGGTGTGGTGGTGCGAATGGCATCAATGCACTGCAAAAGTGACCGGAGCCGCCGTCTCGAAGGTCGTCTCGGTCCACGGAGGTGATGACCACGTAATTGAGCTGCATGGCGGCGATGGTGTCGGCCAAATGTTGCGGTTCATTGTTGTCCAATGCATTCGGTCGGCCGTGGGTGACATCGCAGAAAGGGCATTTGCGTGTGCAGATGTGGCCCATAATCATAAAGGTCGCCGTGCCGTGCCCGAAGCACTCGCCCAGGTTCGGGCAGGATGCTTCTTCGCACACCGAGTTTAACCCTTGCTCGCGTAAAATTTGTTTGAGTTCCTTGACTCGACCAATGTGTTTGGCCGACGGTAATTTGGCTTTAATCCAACTGGGTTTTTCAGTTTGGGCTGGCTTGGGTCCGGGCGGTGTTTCAGCGATTTGGTTTTGTATTCGCCTTTTGACATCTGTTCGTTACGCGCTTTCAGGCTGACTTTTTGCAAGCCGGTGATGGCGTCGAGAGAAATTTCGTGCATTTGTGGTGACGTCATAAGCTGGAAAACCCAATAAAACAAAGACGTTATTATAGAGCCAAAGCGATTTTATTCAAGAAATGCCGTGTGTTAGCCGGAGATTTCCGGTTCCAGATGGGTTAATAGAATTTGACTCAATTCGGTCAGGCAGGTGTCCATGTCGGGAACGGCCGTTGTGTCTTCCAATTGATCGGCGACCTGAGTCATTTGAATGCCTTCCAAGCCGCAGGGAGTGATCCAGTGGAAAGGGCTCATGTCCATTTCGAGATTGAGTGCCAAGCCGTGATAGGTGCGTTGTTTTCGGATTTTTAAGCCTAGAGAGGCAATTTTGTCGCCGTTAACGTACACACCCGGCGCATCTTTGCGAGCACTGGCATCAATGTTGAGGGTGCTTAAGTAGTCGATAATGGTGTTTTCCATTCGACTGACCAGGTCGCGCACCCCGAGCTTGGCCCGTTTTAGGTCCAGCAATAAATACACGACGCTTGGCCTGGCCCGTGGTAGGTGACTTGGCCGCCTCGATCGGTTTGGATAATGGGGATGTTGTTCTGGTGCGCCGGGCCAAGCAGGTGCTTGGCGTCGCCGTTCAAGCCCTGGGTGAAGACCGGAGGATGGGTGACGAGCCAAATTTGATCGTCGGTTTCGTCGGAGCGTTCGCTGGTGAAGTTTTGCATGGCCTGCCAGGTGTCCTCATAGGGTTGCAGGCCGAGGGTTCGAATGTGAACGGGCATGTTTGCTTACAGTGTCATCAGGATTTCAGGGTGTTGCTTCAGTTCACCATAGATGCTGTGCAACTGTTCCAGGCTGGTGGCGTGGAAGGTGATATTGACGGAAATGAAGCGACTTCCCTTCGAGTCCTTGATGCGAATGTTGTCGCGGGAGGCATCCGGCGCGTATTTTTGGGTGATTTCATATACGGTTTCCACCAGAGTGCCGTTGTTTCGGCCCATAGCCTTCAGTTCAAAATCGCATGGGAAATCGATCAACGATTCGTTATCGGGAGTGTGTAAATCGACCGTCATAATGTGTGTTCTCGTGTTCTCGGTTTAGGCTTTATTGGTTTAATGCTTTGTTTATATGGGCTTGTTTGGCGTTTTCAAAGTGTTGTTGCATTTTTTGCAGCCTGGCCGGGTTGACCGTTTCCGACCGGCTGTCCGTTGAGTTGGGTAACGGGTAAGGCGTATTTGGTGGAACTGGTCAGCCAGATTTCATCGGCGGCTTGCAAGTCGGGCAAGGTCAATGGGGTTTCGCTAAAAGGCATATTGTGTTGTTCAGCCAGTTCCAGAATGACTTGGCGGGTGATGCCAGACAGCAGTGCAGTGCTTTGCGGCGGGGTTTGCAATTGTCCATCCCGGACAATGAATACATTGTTGGACGTGCCTTCGGTCACAAAACCATCTCGGTCAATGAGAATGGCGTCGTCGGCGCCTTGTTGTTTGGCGGTCATCTTCATCAGGATATTGGGTAGCAGTGTAATGGCTTTGATGTCGCAATGCTGCCAGCGTAAATCGTCCAATGTGACGGCTTTGATGCCATGGATTTGAATGTCATCCGAAACCGGTTTTAATTCATTGGTGTAGGCGTAGAGCGTCGGGGTCAAGTTGTCGGCGGGCAAATGGTCGCGCTGCATTTGAACGCCGCGTGTGACTTGAAGGTAAATGAACTGGTCTGGCCAGGGATGCATATCGACCAGTTTCTGCAGAAGTTTGCGCCAACCGTCGTCGTCCAGCGGATTCATAATGCCCGTGGCGGCGAGACTGTTTTTGAGGCGTTTCAGGTGCGGTTCGAAAGTGAACAGCCGTTTGCTGTAAACGGGGATGACTTCATAAACCCCGTCACCAAATAAAAACCCCCTGTCTTGGGGGGAAATTTGGGCTTTTTCAATGGGAATGAAGTCGCCGTTCAGGTAGGCGATTTGTCCGGATTTTCCCATAGGCTGTCCTCAATTAAAGGCCCAGGAACCCCAGCAAACTTTTGAATAACAGTTTGATTTGGTCCAGGATTTTCTTAAAGAAAGAACCTTCTTCGACCGGAGATAAGCTGACCAGCTGCTTCTGGGAAATGGTCTCATCGTTCAGTGAAACGGTCAATTCACCCAGTGGCTGATCGGCATTTACCGGGGCCGTGATTTTCGGGTCGATGGTGGATTCGATTTTCAAGTTTTTGTATTGGCCACGCGGAATGGTGACGTAAAGGTCGTTTTCCAGGCCCAGTCCGACAGTGTCTTGTTGTCCTTCCCAAATCCGTGCGTCATTCAAGCGTTGACCGGCTTGGTACAGTTTGTGGGTTTCGAAGAAACGGAAGCCGTAATTCAGCAGTTTTTGGCTTTCTTGAATGCGTTGTTTGGCGCTGTCCGTTCCCAGTACGACGGAAATCAAGCGCATGTCATCACGTTTGGCCGATGTTACCAAGCAATAGCCAGCCGATTCGGTGTGCCCGGTTTTTAAACCGTCCACGGAAGGGTCTTGCCAAAGCAATTTGTTGCGGTTGTATTGGGTGATGCCATTGAATGTGAATTTTTTCTGGGCATACCACTCATATTCTTCCGGGAACTTGTTGATGAGTGCGCGGGCCAAAATAGATAGGTCTTCCGCGGTCGTGTAATGATCCGGGTTGGGCAAGCCGGTGGCGTTCATGTAATGAGTGTGCGCCATTCCCAGAGATTCGGCGTATTTGTTCATCAGTTCGGCAAAGACTTCTTCGCTGCCGGCAATGTGCTCAGCCAACGCCACACTGGCATCGTTACCGGATTGGATGACCATGCCTTTGATCAAGTCGTGGACAGAGACTTTTTTACCGACTTCGATGAACATTTTGGAACCAGGCATTTTCCAGGCTTTCGGTGAAATCGTCACCATGTCGTCCAGGCTGATATTGCCGTTGCTCAATTCGTTGATGACAACGTAACCGGTCATGATTTTGGTTAAGCTGGCCGGTTCGACGCGCATGTCAGCGTTTTGGCTGGCAATGATTTTGCCACTGTTGTAATCGATCAGGATATAGGCTTCGGCCGCTGTTTTCGGCGGTGATGGAACAACGTGCGGAACCGGTTGGGCCGGAGGCGGTGTTTGAATGCTGTCGGCCCAAACCGGGCTGAGAAATGCAAAGAAAGCGAAAATAAAACCAAGCGTCTTAACCATGAGATATCAGTATCTTTTTAGCAATTAATAATTTTGATAATTTAACACAAACGGGGTGAAACCGGAAGGGAACCCCGAGTGTTATCTTGATTGAAACAATGGAAAGATAATGGAGGTAAAACCGGTTTTTCAAGTTTTGTTAAGAGGTAAGCAGTCGTTTGTGGGTGTGGATCGACATGAGAATGCCGAAGCTGACCATCAGAGTGACCAGTGAACTTCCGCCATAGCTCAATAAGGGTAAAGGCAAGCCGACAACCGGCAGTAAGCCACTGACCATGCCGATGTTGACGAATACGTACACGAAGAGCGTCATCACAAGGCTGGCCGCGGTCAGGCGAGCGAAATTTTCCTGGGCTTGGTAGGCGATGTAGAGACCGCGCGCGATGACCAGTAAATAAAGCAGTAAGAGGATTGCGACCCCAATCAAACCGAATTCTTCGGCCAGTACCGAAAAGATGAAGTCGGTGGTGCTTTCCGGGAGGAATTCCAAGTGCGCTTGGGTACTGCCCATAAAGCCTTTGCCTTCAATGCCGCCCGAGCCAATGGCAATTTTGGATTGAATGATGTGGTAGCCGGTACCGAGCGGGTCGGATTCCGGGTTGAGGAAAGTCAGAACACGTTGTTTCTGATAATCATACATGTAGAAATTCCAGATGATTGGTAGGCTGGCGGCGACCACCGCCATGGCCGATAGAATAAACTTCCAGGACAAGCCGGCGAAAAACAGCACAAAGAGTCCGCTCATGGCAATCAGGATAGAGGTACCTAAGTCCGGTTGAACGATAATCAAGCCCGAAATCAAGCCAACCAGGCCTATTCCGACCAGCATTTTTTTATTGGAGGGCGGTAAGGTGTCGTGTGCGAATAGCCAGGCAATCATCATCGGCAAGGCCAGTTTCATGATCTCCGATGGCTGAAAGCGGAAAAAGCCCAGATCCAGCCAGCGTTTGGCGCCTTTACCGATGTCGCCAAACAGCAGGACACTGGCGAGCATGATGGTGCCGATGGCAAAAATCCAGGGGGTGTAAACCATCATCAAATTGGGTGGGATTTGCGCGAACAGTATCATCAAGCAAATGCGAACCCGACACGGAGCAGGTGGCGTGATAAGACTTCGGGGTCGGCGCCGGAAGCGCTGAATACAATCAGACTGCCGATGACGATTAAACCCAGAATGCCCAGTAGAAGCCAGGCATCGATGTGCAGCGACACCAAGAGCCCTTTGTTCTGGCGGTAGACTTTTTCCTTGGCGGGTAAATCAATTCTCATCGTGCAACTCGGTCAGGTAATATTTGATGATGTCCACGGCGACGGGCGCAGCCTTGAGCGTGGAGTTTTCTATGATAACACTGATGGCGATTTTCGGTTTTTCCACCGGCGCAAAGCCGATAAACAGCGAGTGATCACGTAGGCTTTTTTTGATGTTTTCTTCATCGTATTCGGCTTCATTCAAGCTGAAAACTTGAGCGGTACCAGTCTTTCCGGCCATTTTAAATGGCAGGTCGCGGGCATATTGTCGTGCGGTGCCGCGTGAACCATGCATGACGTCGACCATGGCTTGGATGACTTCTTCCCAGTTGCGGATTTTTTGAATCGGAATCTGTTCTTTTTCCGGTTCGTCCATGCCTTTTAAAAGATGCGGTTCCACCACTTCGCCGCGGTTGGCCATAATGGACGCGGCCTTGGCCAATTGCAGTGGTGTGGCGAGGAAATAGCCTTGTCCGATGGCGGCGATGATGGTTTCGCCTTTATACCAGGATTCGCCTTTGGTGTTTTTCTTCCAGGCCTTGGAGGGCAGGATGCCGACGGATTCGTTGAAAAGATCAATCCCTGTGTGGTGTCCGAAACCGAAAGGGTATAGCGAGTCGTGGATCAGGTCGATGCCCATATCCAGGCTGAGTTCATAGAAGTAGGTATCGCAGGATTGTGCGATGGCATCGTTCATGTCGACCAAGCCGTGACCTTGGCGCTTCCAGTCGCGATAGCGTGGTCTTTGAACTCCAAAAGCCAGGGTCGTAGATTTGTTTTTGCGGTGAGATGATGTTGTTTTCGATGGCAGCCAGGGCCACAAACGGCTTGATGGTGGAGCCGGGTGGGTATTGACCGTTCAAAACCCGGTTGATGAGGGGGCGGTTGTGGTTGGACAGCAGTTTTTTATAGTTGGTCTGGCTGATGCCGTCCACGAACAGGTTCGGGTCGTAACCGGGCGAACTGATGTAAGCGAGGATGTCGCCGGTTTTCGGGTCGGTGACCACGACGGCGGCTTTTTACCGTCCAGGTATTTTCGATGTATTCCTGTAAGCGGATGTCGATGGTGAGCTGAATGTCCTTACCCGGTTTGGCCGGAATGGTTTCCAGTTTTCGAATGACGCGACCTCGTGCATTGGTTTCCACCTGCTGTAGACCGGGGAAGCCGTGGAGAACGGGTTCATAGAATTTTTCCACGCCCAGTTTCCCGATGACGTCGGTACCCGCGTAACGGGATTCGTTCAGGCCGTCGTATTCCTTTTGATTGATTTTGCCGACATAGCCCAGTGCATGCACCGCAGCGGAGCCGAAAGGATAGGTGCGTTTGAGTTTGCGACCAGCGTGATGCCCGGGAATTGGTAGCTGTTACCGGCAAAGCGTGCGGCTTCATTTTCCGAAAGGGTATAAGGTAAATAGATTGGCCGATACTTGCTCGAAACTTTCAGGCGTTCTTCAAACTTGTTGAGTTTTTGCTCGGGCAGGTCTGGCAGAATCTCGTGTAACCGGTTGATGGTTTCGGTGATGTCTTCGATTTTATCTTTGGAAAACTTCAGGACGAAAACAGGTTGGTTGTCCGCCAGTAGAATGTGGTTACGGTCGTAGATACGGCCACGCACCGCCGGAATGGGTTCCACGGATATCCGGTTGCCTTCCGCCATGGAATGATAATGATTGTAGCCAATCCACTGCAGGTAAGTCATGCGCCCCAACAGTACCAAAAAAGAAAAGGATGGCAAAGGCCAGGGCAAAGTAGATGCGGGCACGGAAAAGTCGTTTCTGTTGGCTGATTTCGTTTTCCGTTTGGTACAGGTGGTGGTGATGTCTCATGGCATTTAGCTGAATACGAATCGTTGCGTCAGGCGCTGCATGATCGTTGAGAAAAACGGCCAGATGAGTGCGGCAATGAACGGTTCGGCCCAGAAGTAGAAAAGGTCATGCCCGACAAGAACCGGATGAAATAAAAACCAGTTCATGACTTGAAACAGCGCAATGTAAGTGCCGATAATTAAGGATTGTTGCCAGAGCGGATAACCCTTGAATCGTAAGCGGGAGCGCAGCATCAGAAACGTCAAGGTGATAAAAATCAAGCTGTGAGAGCCCAAGGGGGTGTTGAGCGAGGCATCGAAGATCAGGCCGAGCAAAAACGCCGACAACAAATGGGTTTTGTCGAGGATTTGGGTAGTCCAAAACAATAACATTAAGACGGTCAAATATGGGATGAAGTTGATTTTGAAGCTCAAAATCATCATGTTGTCGAGCACCATGCTCAGCAGATAGCTGAATAGCAGTAGCCATTTGATGTCGGATACCCGAAGGGAAAACACTTTATCGGACATCGATTTCTCCAATCTGGTTTGAGAGAATCAGCACTTTTTGCGAACGGTTCAAATCTGCCATGGGTTCAGCGGAAATTTCATAGTAAGGCTCGTCTTTCAGGTTACTGACCTGAGAGATTTTCGCCACCGGGTAGCCTTCAGGGAAAATATTGCCCAGGCCTGATGTCTCCAGCAAATCGCCTTCCTGTACCGAGCTGGAATTGGGAATGAACATCAGGGACAGCTGGTCGTGCCCCAAGCCGCTGAGAATGCCGCGTTGTCCGGTTCGTTGGATGCGTACCGGCACCTGAATATCGGGTCGGTGATGAGTTGTACTCGGCTGGAGGTCGGTGTCATATAGGTGATCAGGCCGATGAGTCCCTTGGCGTCGATGACGGTTTGGTTGATGTCGACATCGTCGAGAGCACCTTTATTCAGTGTATAGAACTGGGCATAGGGTGTTTGGCTGTAAGCGGTCACGGTGGCGATTTGGATTTTTGAAGCATCCAATTGGCTGGCGGTGCCGAGCAAGCGGTTCAAACGATCGATTTCCAGTTTGAGCTTGGCCATTTGTTGCTGTTGGGCCTTGAGTAACAGGTTTTCCGTCTGCAGTTGCTGGTTCTGTAAACGCAACTGGTTGATGGTGGTGTAGTCTTTCTGCATCCAGTTATAGATGTCGAGCGGCAGGGTGGCGGTGCGCTCAATTGGTTCGATGGTGGTCAGCAGCAGGTTGCGGAAATTGGACAATAGGTGGCTGTAATGGTCCATGACCATCAAAGCGATACAGAGAATGAAAAAAGCGACGAACTGAGTGCCTTCTTTTTGGGGCGAGGTGGAGCTCAGGTTGATGGTAGCCTCCTTGCGACAAGAAGGCCGGTTGAAATCGAAAAGCGGTTAGAGTCTGTAAAAACATCTCAGTCAAATGAAAAACGTCAATTCCTTTTCATCCATCAATTCCAGCGCTCGGCCACCGCCGCGCGCCACACACGTTAACGGATCGTCGGCAATAATGACCGGGACGCCGGTCTCTTCAGACAGCATGGTGTTGATGTTGCGAAGCAAAGCGCCACCACCGGTCAGTACGATACCGTGCTCGGCAATGTCGGCACCGAGTTCTGGTGGCGTGTGTTCCAAAGCGGTACGAACCGCACTGACAATCGCAGAAAGCGGTTCTTGAAGGGCTTCCAGAATTTCATTACTGTTCAACGTAAAACGTCGTGGTACCGATTCGGCAATGTTGGCACCGTGGACTTCCAATGTGTCCGGCTCGATTTCGTGATAAGCGGTGCCGATTTCTTTTTTGATTTTCTCGGCGGTGGCTTCACCGATGACCATGCCGTAATTGCGACGCACGTATTTGATAATGGCGTCATCAAAGCGGTCGCCGCCGACCTTGACCGAGTCCGACCAAACAATACCGTTCAAAGACAAGGTGGCGACTTCGGTGGTGCCCCGCCGATATCAACGACCATGGAGCCGGTGGCTTCACTGACCGGCATGCCGGCACCGATAGCAGCGGCCATCGGTTCTTCAATCAGGTAGACTTCACGCGCGCCGGCACCGGCAGCGGATTCACGGATCGCGCGGCGCTCGACTTGAGTGGAGCCGCAAGGCACACACACCAAAACACGAGGGCTGGGTTGGAAGAAGCGGGCTTCGTGTACTTTTCGGATAAAGGATTGCAACATTTTTTCGGTGACTTCGAAGTCGGCGATGACGCCGTCTTTCATCGGACGAACCGTTTGAATTTTCTGGTTCTCTTTCCCAAGCATCTGTTTCGCGCCTTCACCGACGGCCACAATCGAACGGGAGTTGGAGCCCTGACGGTTGTTCATGATCGCCACGACGGATGGTTCATTCAGAACCATGCCTTTTCCTCTGACATAAATTAGGGTGTTGGCGGTACCGAGGTCGATGGAAAGGTCGTTAGAAAAGAGTCCGATGATTTTACGCAACATTGAGGCAAATCCTTAAAATAGCTTGTTTCGTTGGTTTCAATTAATGGGTTTTTCGTCGCCGAATGGGCGCTTTGTCAAAGTGATTGGTGTTGGTGAAAGCCACTTTTTCAATCGTCTTTGATTGAGCTGGAAAATGAACCCAGAAATAACCCAAACATTTTATATCAAACTCGTTATGAAAAGTCATTTATTTGTCATAGAAATTCGTATAAAACCTTAAATTTCCGTTTATGGGCTTTTCGCCCGGAAACGAGTGTTTTATTTGTGGTTTTATTCCGGGTTTTTGTCGGCCTTTTTCCGGCTTGTCTCTTTTTGAAAAGTTCGAAATGTGGTAACTTAATAAGGTTTTAATTTTTGGTTTATGGAGAGTCGAAGTGTCCTTGAATAAAACTGACGTCGAGTCAATTTCGCGCTTGGCGGCCATTTCGGTGGAAGCGTCCGAAGTCGAGCCTTTGGCGGATAAATTGTCCAGTATTCTGGATATCTTCACGCAAATGCAGGCCGTGGATACGGAGGGGGTCGAGCCGATGTCGCATCCGTTGGATCAGGTGCAGCGTTTGCGTGACGATGTGGTCACCGAGGTGGATCAGCATGAAAAGTATCAAAAGCTGGCCCCGGCTGCGGAAAATGGCATGTACCTTGTGCCGCAAGTAATTGACTAAAAGAGACAGACTTCAGATGCACACTTTATCTGTTAAAGAAATGAGCGACAAGCTCAAAAAACGTGAAATCACCAGCGTTGCGCTGACACAACATTATTTGGATCGCATTGAACGCTACGATGCGGAGTTGAACGCCTATGTGACGGTGACACCGGAATTGGCGATGGAAATGGCCAAAGCGGCCGACGCGATGTTGGACGAAGGGAAAGGCGGGCCTTTGACCGGTATTCCGGTGGCCCATAAAGATATTTTTTGTACCGACGGCGTCAAAACGACGTGCGGCTCGAAAATGCTGTATAACTTTATTGCGCCTTACGATGCCACCATTGTGGAAAAATCAAAGCGGCCGGTATGCCGATTTTGGGTAAAACCAATATGGACGAGTTTGCCATGGGCTCGTCTTCCGAAAGCAGTTACTTCGGGCCGACGAAAAACCCTTGGAATTTGCAAACCGTACCGGGTGGTTCCTCGGGCGGTTCCGCTGCGGTGGTCGCGGCAGGCCTGGCGCCTTTGGCGACCGGTTCCGATACCGGTGGGTCGATTCGTCAACCGGCGTCTTTTTGCGGCGTGACGGGGATTAAACCGACCTATGGTGCGGTTTCGCGTTACGGCATGATTGCTTATGCCTCCAGTTTTGATCAGGCCGGTCCAATGGCGCGTTCAGCGGAAGAAACGGCTTGGTTGTTGAATGCCATGGCCGGGTTTGACGAAAAAGACTCCACCAGTATCGAAATGACCAGGCCTGATTTTGAGGCCGAATTAGGCCAAGACATCAAAGGTCTGAAAGTCGGTGTTCCGGCAGAATATTTCGGTGACGGCCTAGATGAAGGCGTCGAAAAAGCGGTTCGCGATGCGATTGCCCAGCTGGAAGCGCAGGGGGCGGAAATCGTTGAAGTCAGTTTGCCGAACAAGGATTTGGCGGTGCCGTCTTATTATGTGCTGGCCCCGGCGGAAGCCTCGTCCAATTTGTCGCGTTTCGACGGTGTGCGTTATGGCTATCGTTGCGACAACCCGCAGGATTTGCAAGACCTGTATATGCGTTCCCGTTCCGAAGGTTTTGGTGCCGAAGTGAAGCGCCGTATCATGGTGGGCGCTTACGCTTTGTCGGCCGGTTATTATGATGCCTATTACTTGAAAGCCCAGAAGCTGCGCCGCATTGTGCGTGACGATTTCGTCAAAGCGTTTGAGCAATGTGACGTAATTGTCGGGCCGGTTGCGCCGTCACCGGCCTTTAAGATCGGTGAAAAATCCGATGATCCGGTCAGTATGTATCTGGCGGATCTTTACACCATTCCTGTCAACTTGGCCGGTTTGCCGGCCATGTCCGTTCCCGCCGGTTTTGCCGATGGTTTGCCGGTTGGTCTGCACTTGGTCGGTCCGTATCACAGCGAACCGACGCTCTTGAAAGTGGCACACCAATATCAACAAAATACCGATTGGCATCAACAAATGCCTGCGGATTATCAATAAGGAAGGAATGGACAATGACTTGGGAAGTTGTGATTGGTTTAGAGATTCACGCTCAATTAACCACCAAAACAAAGATTTTTCCGGCTCATCCATTGCTTATGGTGCGGAGCCGAACACCCAGGCCAACTTGTTGGACTTGGGGATGCCGGGGCAATTACCGGTATTGAATAAAGCGGTGATTCCGAAAGCGATTCGCTTGGGCTTGGCCTTGAGTGCCGAAATCGGTAAACGCTCGGTCTTTGACCGTAAAAACTATTTTTATCCGGATTTGCCGAAAGGGTATCAGACCTCGCAGTTTTCGTATCCCATCGTCGATAAAGGCGGTTTTTTGGATATTGAGGTGGACGGTGAAACCAAGCGAATTGGTGTCACGCGTGCTCATTTGGAGGAAGACGCCGGTAAATCGATTCACGATGCCTTTCCAGGGCAAACCGGGGTGGATTTGAACCGTGCCGGGACGCCTTTGTTGGAAATCGTGTCCGAACCGGATATGCGTTCGGCTCAGGAAGCGGTGGCTTATGCCAAGAAAATGCATGAACTGGTGCAGTACTTGGGGATTTGCGACGGCAATATGCAGGAAGGCTCTTTCCGAGTGGATTCCAATGTCTCGATTCATAAGCCGGGTACACCGTTTGGAACACGTGCCGAGTTGAAAAATATCAACTCGTTTAAGTTCATTGAGCAAGCCATCGAGTATGAAATTCAGCGCCAGATCGATATTTTGGAATCCGGCGGCCAAGTCGTGCAGGAAACACGCTTGTATGACGCTGATAAAAACGAAACCCGTTCCATGCGTGAAAAGGAAGAAGCGAACGATTACCGTTACTTTCCGTGCCCGGACTTGCTGCCAGTGGTGATTACCGACGAAGACATTGAGGCGATTCGCGCCGAGATGCCGGAATTACCGGAGGCCAAGCGTCAACGGTACGTCGCGGACTTCGGGCTGTCGGATTATGATGCGGCGTTCTTAACCG